>ERZ808051.264-NODE-264-length-66273-cov-5.837739_pt1 | contig 66273 bp, 57 predicted proteins | sample MGYA00380199_ERZ808051 | MGnify/ENA primary metagenome ERZ808051 (study PRJEB31490, sample SAMN06133391) | mouse gut metagenome | isolation source: J11 | host: mice | place: China: Chengdu | collected 2015-05 ... | reverse complement strand
ATTTCTCTCATGTAAATCAATAATAATTTATTGAAAAACAATAAAATAATATTGACTTTCGCTAATATCAGTGGTATTTTATTCCTGTCAGTAATTATTCCAGTCAGGAATCTGTGAACGATTGATATGATGTCCAAAGAAGGGGCATGCCCTTCGGCAAATCGGACAGGGAGGTGCAGTTATGAATGAATCAAATCAGGAAACCTGGTCACAGACAATGAATGCGGCAGGTACAGGTACGGAAGGCGGGAATGTCCGGACGGGCACATGGGTGGACAATGTAAGCCCTGCGGCGGACACTTGGGCGGAAAACGGCAATGTACCCGCAGGCACAGGGAGAATAAACGTATGGCAGCCAGGCCCGGCAGCAGGCCCGCTGGCGGTGGCGCCGGCGAGAAAGGCGGATACCAGGGAGACGGAGAAGCTTAAGGAAAATTATGGTTTCTTTGCCCCGGCAGCGTTTCTCTATGCGGTGTTTTATGTATTTTGCATGTACAGAAACGGTTCGGGAATCACCTTCCCTTTTTTCGCAGGAGGCGGTCTGTTATTTTTATGCTGCTCTTTGCCAAAACTGGGGCTTACCTTAAAAAAAGGCAGCATATTTTATATGACCGCCATTGTGCTTTTGGGAATTTCCACCTTTTGCACGGACGATGGAAGAATCATCGGTTTTAACAAGCTGGGAATTTTCCTTCTTATGATAAGTCTTTTGTTAAAGCAGTTTTTTGATACCTCAAAATGGAAGCTTGGTAAATTTTTGGGGAGTATTACGGTGACGGTATTTGCGTGCATCGGGGAGGTGGGGCGTCCCTTTTCGGACGGGAGGCTCTACTGCAAAAACAATCCCGGCAAAAATAAAAAGAGGGTGTGGGCATCGGTTGTGGGTCTTGTTGTGGCTGTGCCGCTGTTTTATGTAATTTTGCTGCTGCTTGCCAGCGCGGATGCGGTATTTCGCCAGATTGTCGGCAGACTGCTGGAAAATATCAATCTCGGAAGTATTATAGATGTGGCATTCCGGATCGCATTTATCTTTTTTGCCTCGTACAGCCTGCTGTCCTATCTGTGCGGGAAGACCCTAAGGGAGGATGTAAAGGACAGAAGGACGGGGGAACCGATTACGGCGGTTACGGTGACGGGGCTGCTGACGCTGCTGTATCTGTTTTTCTCGGGAATTCAGATCGGTGGGCTTTTCCTGAATAAGCTGCGGCTGCCGGATGGCTACACATATGCCATGTACGCCAGGGAGGGGTTTTTCCAGCTTTTGACAGTGGGCTTTATCAATCTGGCAATTGTGCTGGTGTGTATGAGCTTTTTCAGGGAGAGCAGGCTTTTAAAAGCAGTTTTGACAGTCATGTCGCTTTGCACCTTTGTTATGATTGCATCCAGCATTATGAGAATGATTATTTATGTTTATTACTATTACATGACCTTTGACCGTCTGCTTGCATTGTGGGGGCTGATACTTTTGTCATTTTTATTTGTTGGCATTGTCATCAATATTTTCAAGGAGGATTTCCCCTTGTTTCGATATAGTGTGGCGGTAGTGACGGTGCTGTATCTCATGCTGTCCTTTGCCAAGCCGGACTATCTTATAGCAAAGATAAATGTTTCCAATATTGCACGCAGCGATTATGCCGTGTGGGATTACACAGACAGGAAGCCCTATTCGGACTACGCCTATCTGAGCAGGCTTTCAGCGGACGCGGCGCCGGTGCTTGTACCTTTCCTGAAGGAACAGGGGTATCATATGGAGGCTTACCGTGCAGATAATCCTGTAATCTATATGAAAGAGCTTGATCCTGACGGACAGGACCGCTATTCAAACCGCAGGCTTGAGGGCTTCGGCTACTATTGGATGTGGAATGTAAAGCAGGGCGCTGAGGATATGGGTATCAGAAGCTTTAATCTGTCCAGATATATTGCGCTGAGGGAGCTAACTGCGGCGCCCTGATTTCTGCCCGGTATGGTTCCTGTAACAGTTTAGCCGAAGGCTGAACTGTTACGGGTTCCTGATTTTTTTGCCCGGAAACTCTTGAACTGTGTCAAGTATATGTGCTAAAGTATAAACGGTATGCTTTTGCAGCCTGTGTGCGTGAACCGGAGCTCCGGGGGGCTTTTGGGCAGTGCTGCGGAAGCAGTTTATCGCATATTAGACAGGATACAGTCAAGGGCAGGCAAAAAAAGGGAGAGAAGCGGAAAAATGGGACAGATCAAGTCAAAGAGGTTTTCTTTAATTCCATACCTGTTAAAGTATATATGGTTTTACATTGCGGGAGTGGCCGTTTTGATGCTGGTGGATGTGGCGAACCTGAATATTCCTCAGTATATCGGAGAGGTCATCGACGGGCTGACGAAAGGCGAGTTCGGCATGGAGGGCGTCGTTCCGCTGATCGTGAAAATATTTCTGACAGGGCTTGTGATCATGGCGGGGCGCTTCGGGTGGAGATATTTTATCGTAGGGGCGTCCAGGGGCATCGAGTATCGTCTCAGAAACGATATGTTCGGTCATTTGGAAACCCTTTCCGCAAGATATTTCAACAGTCATAAGACGGGCGACCTGATGGCGCATTTCACCAATGATCTGCAGGCGGTCCGTATGGCGGTGGGCATGGCGGTGGTGACGGCCTTTGACGCGGTGGTCATGACCGTCATGGTGCTTGTCAAAATGGTGATATATGTGGATTTCAAGCTGACGCTGCTCGCCTTTGTGCCGTTGACTCTGGTTGCGGTCGGGTGTTACTTTTTCGGCGTGGAATCCAAGAAGCGCCAGACAAGAAGGCAGCAGGCGTTTTCGCAGCTTTCCGACAGGGTGCAGGAGAGCGTAGCAGGCATCCGCGTGATAAAGGCGTTTGTGCAGGAGGAGGAAGATTTCAAGGCGTTTGAGGAGTCCAGCAAAAATAATATGGAAAAAAATCTGTCCGTCGTGAAGATCCGGGCTGTATTTGGTCCTGCCCTGGACGCCGTAACAGGCGTCAGCCTGCTTTTGGCACTGATTTTCGGGGGCAGGATGGTTTTGGCGGGTCAGATCAGCATAGGACAGTTTGTTGCGTTTAATACCTATATCGGTATGCTGGTGTGGCCCATGATTGCATGCGGGGACTGTATCAATATCTTCAGTCAGGCGGTTGCGGCTTTTGGGCGTATCGCCTGTATCTTTCGGGAGGAACCGGATATTGTGGATATGGTGCCGGAGGAGCTTCGGAGCGCGGATATGCGTATCAGGGGCGATATTGTCTTGAACAATCTGACCTTTACATATCCGGACGGAGAGGAGCCGGTACTGAAAAATATTGACCTGCATATTAAAGAAGGGGAAATGCTTGGGATTCTGGGGAGGACCGGAAGCGGGAAATCCAGCCTGGCAGATCTGCTCCTTCGAGTGTATGACTGTGAAAACGGCAGTCTTTTGGTGGACGGCAAGCCTATTACCGATTATCCTCTGGCAGTGCTGCATAGGGATATGGCTTATGTGCCCCAGGATAATTTCCTGTTTTCGGATACGCTGGAGGAGAATATTGCCTTTGGTCTGGAGGAGCGCATTGACGAGCATCCGGAGCTGCGGGACAGCATCAGGCAGGCGGCAAGGGATGCCTGCATTCATGACAATATCATGGAGTTTCCGGAGGATTATCTCACTCTTGTGGGCGAGAGGGGCGTAACCCTTTCCGGAGGGCAGAAGCAGCGCAGCTCCATTGCCAGGGCGCTTCTCATGGATGCGTCGGTGCTGATTCTGGATGATTCCCTGTCTGCGGTGGATACCAATACGGAGGAGCAGATTCTGGAAAACCTGATGCGTCTGCGCAGGGGAAAGACCACGATTGTAATTGCCCACCGCATTTCCACCCTGCAGAAGGCGGATCATGTTGCGGTCCTGACGGAAGGGAAGCTGACAGAATACGGCACTCATGACGAGCTGATTGCCCTGAACGGCTTTTATGCCCGTATCTGCGAGAAGCAGCAGCTGGAGCAGGAATTGACGGCAATGTAGAGGACGGAGGTTTTTATACCACGCTGCAGAGCAGAGACGGTACTGGAATAAATTCAGTCTCGAAACGAAAGCGCCCCGGAAGGAATTTACAGCTGCGTCCCGGGCAGATGGAAATTACTTCCCTTAAGTGGGGCGCTGCAGAGTAGAGACGGTACTGGAATAAGAACAGAGACGGTACTGGAATGGAGGGTTTTTGATGAGTAAATATACGGACGACAAGCTTGAATCCAATTATAAGGGCAGTGCGCTTCTGCATTTGCTTTCCTATATGAAGCCTTATGTGGGGTGGGTCGCTCTCTGTCTGGTTTTGGTGCTTGCGCTGACGGGCTTTGACCTGTACCGTCCCATATTGATAGGCGACGCCATTGACAATTTTGAAAAGCAGGGAAACTTTGATGTGATCGTGGAAACGGCGGTCAAATATGGCATTGTGCTGGTTCTGAGCCTTGTGTTTAACATTGTGCAGACATGGGTGCTGCAAAAGACCGGGCAGAGCATCATCCACACGGTGCGCATGGAGCTGTACGCGCACATTCAGAGTTTGAGCAGCCGGTATTTTGACCTTACTCCGGTGGGCAGGCTGGTAACCCGGGTCACAAACGACGTGGAGGCATTGAACGAGATGTACTCCGGCATCCTGGTGCGGCTGTTCAGAAATATTGTGAAGATCATCGGACTTGCAATTGTCATGCTGGTTATGGACTGGAAGCTGGCGCTGATCTCCTTTGTGCTTCTGCCGGTGGTTGCGGTTCTGACGGTGATTTTCAGAAAGATCGCAAGACAGACCTACCGACTTACGAGGACCTGTCTGACGGACATCAATACCTTTTTGTCCGAAAATATTTCGGGTATGCGCATTATTCAGATCTTTGGCAGGGAAAAAAGAAAATATGAGGAGTTTGAGGATAAAAACCGCAAGCTCTATAATGCGTATTACCGGGAAATGATGGTATTTGCCGTTTTCCGTCCCCTGATCTATATTTTGAGCATCATATCTCTGATGATCGTGCTGGGCATAGGGAGCAGGGAGGTGCTGGGGGAGGTTATCACCATCGGAAAGCTGTACATTTTTTCCCAGTATATCCAGTCCTTTTTTGACCCTATACAGGAGCTAGCGGAGCAGTTCTCCACCCTGCAGTCTTCCATTGCCTCCGCGGAGAAAATCTTTACGATTCTGGACGAGGAGCCCTTGGTGAGGGAGGATGAAAATCCGGTTATTCTGCCGCAGATCAAGGGAAAAATTGAGTTTTCCCATGTGTGGTTTGCCTATGATGACGAAAACTATGTGCTGCGGGATGTGTCCTTTGTCATAGAGCCGGGGCAGAGCGTGGCGTTTGTGGGGGCGACCGGGGCGGGAAAGTCCTCCATTTTAAATCTTATCGGGCGTTATTACGATATTCAAAAGGGCAATATATACATTGACGGAGTGGATATCCGCCGCCTGAGCAAAAAACAGCTGCGAGGCGCCATTGGTCAGATGCAGCAGGACGTATTTATCTTTGAGGGAAATGTGGAAAATAATATCCGCCTGCATAATGAGGACATAACCGCGGAGGAGGTCAGGACCGCCGCGGAGTATGTCAACGCGTCCCGCTTTATAGAAAAGCTCCCGGGAGGCTATCAGGAGCCTGTGTCGGAGAGGGGCGCGACCTTCTCGGCGGGAGAGAGGCAGCTTCTGTCCTTTGCAAGGACGCTGGCACATAAGCCCAGCATTCTGGTCATGGACGAGGCGACCGCAAATATCGACACCGAAACGGAGCTTCTGATTCAGGAGGCGTTGGAGAAGCTGATGCAGGGACGCACCACCATCATGGTGGCGCACCGTCTCTCCACCATTCAGCACGCGGACTGTATCATGGTCATGCATAAGGGAAAGATTCGCGAGCAGGGCACTCACCAGGAGCTTCTGGCACAGGGCGGTATTTACAAAAAGCTGTATGAGCTGCAGATTCACCATGAGGTGTCTGCATAACGGCGCAGGATGCGTGAACGGGCAGCTTGCGCCTGTGTATGCGGTGTACGGAGGTATGACAATGAAAACGGTAATATTCGATATGGACGGGGTGCTCTTTGATACGGAGAGGCTTTGCATGGACAGCTGGGTTGCGGTTACAAAGGAAATGGGGCTGTCTGGCATGGAGGAGATATTCCCGAAATGCATCGGCTGCAACGCAAAGGGCAGTGAAAGGTTTGTGCTGGAGGCATACGGGGAGAGCTTTGATTATGAGGGCTTTAGAAAGCGGGCCTCCGCATGGTTTTGGGATCGCATAGAAAAAAACGGGCTGCCTGTAAAACCGGGAGCAGAGGAAATTCTAAGGTCTCTGAAGGAGGATGGCTGGGCAATCGGTCTTGCGTCTTCCACCAGGCAATCCACCGTGCTGAACCATTTGGAGCATGCGGGTTTAAGGGAGTACTTTTCAGCCGTTGTGACGGGGGATATGGTGGAGCACAGTAAGCCGAATCCGGAAATTTACCTCCTTGCCTGCGGAGCTCTTTCTGCAAAGCCGCCCCAGACCTATGCCATAGAGGATTCCCCCAACGGCATCCGCGCGGCGCATGCGGCGGGAATGATACCGCTGATGGTGCCGGATATACTGGCTCCGGATGAGGAGATGAGGAAGTTAAGCGTAGAGATTTTCGAGGATCTCTTTGAGGTCTCCGAATATTTGAAAAATATTTGACCCCGGTATCATGATACTGTGAAAAATCTACCAAGTGGAAAAAAGAAAGCCAAAAGGCCGATTATGCGGCGGAATGTGAGGAAGCATGGCAAATTTGGGGATTCCCCGGAATACAATCGAAATACTGCAGAAATATCAGTTTAATTTCCAAAAAAGGTATGGGCAGAATTTTCTGATCGACACGGGCGTACTGGACAGAATTATTTCTGCGGCGCAGATTACCCGTGATGACTGCGTGCTGGAAATCGGTCCCGGCATCGGTACTATGACCCAATGCCTTGCGGAACACGCGCGTCAGGTGGTGGCGGTGGAAATCGATAAAAACCTGATTCTCATTTTGGAGGATACCCTGTCCGCATATGATAATGTGACAATCATAAACGAAGATATTTTAAAGGTTGATATAAAAAAGATTGTCGAGGAGAGAAATGGCGGCAGGCCCATTAAGGTGGTGGCAAATCTCCCATACTATATAACGACGCCGATTATTATGGGGCTGTTTGAAAATCGTGTGCCCTTGGAGAGCATTACCGTGATGGTGCAGAAGGAGGTTGCGGAGCGTATGCAGATGGGACCGGGAACCAAGGATTATGGAGCCCTTTCCCTGGCGGTGCAGTACTATGCCAAACCGGAAATCGTGGCAAATGTGCCGCCCAACTGCTTTATTCCCAGACCGAATGTTGGCAGCGCGGTGATCCGCCTGACCTGTTACAAAGAGCCGCCGGTGCAGGTCGCAGATGAGAAAAAAATGTTTGCCCTTATTCGCGCTTCTTTCAATCAGCGCAGAAAGACGCTGGTGAACAGCATAGGCAACGCCCGGGAGCTGGGCATCTCAAAGGAGAGAGCTGCCGCAGCGCTGGAGAAAATGCAGCTTCCGGCTACTGTCCGCGGAGAAGCGCTGACATTGGAGCAGTTTGCGGAACTGAGCGGGCTGGTATAAGGCGCAGGGCTTTATGCAATATGCGGGTCCGTTTATCGGGGCCGCGCATATTGCATATGGAAATGTATCGCCGGGGGATTGGTCTGTTTTCGGTTTTCAGAGAAGATACTCCCAGACGCAGCTTTTTAATGTTTCCTGTAATTCCCGGTCCATATATTCATAATCGTCATTGATATAGAGACAGATCACCCGTTTGCCCGCAATGATATCCGGATATTTTTCTTGAATTCTCCTCAGGTGCTTTTTCTCCATGCAAAAAATTATGTCCGCCCATCCCAACAGCCCAGGAGTGACCTTGATACGGGCATTTTGTTCGGTTCCCGCGGAACGCGCCCTGTGCCCGTTATAGCCGTCGAAAAGCTTCTCGGCGGTCAGACTGCGGCGTTTATTTTGGCTGCATAAAAACAGTAGGTTCATTTCGTTGTCCGTTCCGGCATGTCGCCAGCTTTTTCCGATAAAACAGTTCATAAAAATGATAGATATATGCTTTGAAAAGATTGTATCAGGTTAGTGAGTACAACACAATACCTATACTAAATTTTTTTATAAAATATGATAAATAAAATTTGATAGATAAAGTCAAAAAGGTGAAAACTGCTTTTCCGGTTACTCCGCCGCAATGGAAAAATAAAAATTGAAAAAAGCACAAGACAGGTTAAAGCTGTAATTATAGAAAAATTTTATAACAATATTTGTTAAAGGAATAAAAACAGTTGTAAACCATATAATTATATGTTAAACTAATGTTTAATTCTGAGAATAAAGTAAACCTTAAGGTTTTGGGCTGGAGAGGAAAATACCATTGTGAAGGAAAGAGAAATCGATTTGAGGGATTTGCTGGCTGAGCTTCTCTCGCATTGGCGGGTGCTGTTGATATGTATGCTGGCAGGCGCGGTTCTGGCGGGAGGCTATGGCCTTATGAGAGCTTTAAAAGAACGGGCGGTACAGACGGAGGCGTCTGTAAATGCAGAAGAGGCTGCGGAGACACAGGAAATTGGGGAAACGGCAGATGCGCCTGGCAGGGGAATTTCTGACGGTATAAGGCTTGCGCTTTTTGGGGCAGCTGCATTTGCCTTTGTCTACGCAGGTCTTTTTTCTGTCAGATATATGATGAATGACAAGCTTCGGGCGGTGGACGGGCTCCAGGAGCTGTTTCAGATATCCCAGCTGGGATTAATTGTGAAAAAGGAAGAAAAAGAAAGGTTTTTTATAGACAGGTGGATTGATGTATTGAGAAGCAAAAGTATGCGCCGGATAACCAGGGAACAGTCTCTTGAGCTTGCGGCGACAGCAGTCAGAATTTTGATCTACAGCCAAGGGATAGCCAATGTCTGTTTTATGGGCTGTGATTTGAAGGCGGGAGCGGACTCTGTCATTCAGGCGCTGAAAAAACAGCTCGATAAGGAAAAGACCCAGATTACGGTACTGGACAATGTGCTTTACGAGCCCGGGATGATGGAAGAATTGAAAAATGTTAAGAACGTCGTGTTGATTGAGAAGGCAATGTCAACAAGGTATGACGAGATTATCCGCGAATTGGAGCTGATCTCCCGACAGGGACTTACTGTTTTAGGCGGCATCATAGTCGAATAATAAAAAGGCAACAGCCGCTTTTTGATTATTAATCCTTCTGAGAGTCCAGCAGCCCCTGAGCGTAAGCAATCAGGCGGGCCTTGTTCTTGCTGCCCAGCATCTTATAAAAATTCAGCAGGATAATCTGCTGCGAATGCTCCTCTATATTTTCGTTTTCTCTTGCGATCGGGCGGACATTGGAGAGTCCCATAATGTAATCCATACTGGCATCAAATATTTCCGACATGGTTATCAGCGCGGTGAGGCTGGGCAGGTGACGGTCATGCTCATAGGAGCTGATTGTTTCCTGCGTTACTCCCAGAGCAATGCTAAGCTGTAACTGTGTCATTTTCTTTTCGCGGCGCAGCTCATAGATACGATTAGACAAGGGGAACCTCCTTTGATTCAGACCTTTCTACCGTTTTATAGTGTCTGATATCAATGGGCATATTATACAAGAATAAACCATAAAAATCATAAGCCATACAAATGGTTTTATGGTATTAAACTATAAAAAGGGTGTTTTAGTCAGTAAAATCTAAGAGTAATATACAAAAATATGTGTTTAAATTATTATAAGGATTGAATATTTTATAATGTTCATAATTCTGCCTGTTTTTGGCGCTTGCAGGTGCTGATCATGTGTCTTTTATTCCTGCGGGCAATGAGCCAAGCGGATATCGCAGCATCCATTTGGCGTATGCCGCGAGAGGCATATACCATAGGGTTCTCTGGACGCATTGCGCATTGCTGCGTTGCAAGATCGATACCCCGTCAGTTTGCTGCGCGGGCTTTGATAGTTTGGAGAGAAGCAGCCAAGATTTTATTGCTTAATAATAATTATTCAGCAAATTTATATATTTTAAAATAATTGTGGAAATAATTGGAAGAATGTGGTATTATGGATGAGTAGCCCAAAGATTTTGCAAACTACAAATGTTGATTGGATGGTTGAGTGCTAAATTAATTTTTAAGAAGGTGAAATGATAGAATGAAGTCGGCAGGTACATAGGGGATTTAAGGAAAAAGAGGACAATTGCATGAGTATTTTTGCTGAGATGCAGCAGATTTTTTAGGAATATGCATGGAATTGGCTGTAATGTGTGAATGAAGGATAATTCCTGATTATTGAGGGTTGGAGGTTATTGGTGGTTCCCATGAATAATTTAGGATTATCAGTGGATGTATAAATTAAAAGTTATATTCGCTCTACCTACGATTCCTGATTTCAAAGATTATGAGGTATAGAAAATACAATGGAATTAAATCAAGAAAAAATAAAGTCATTTTATAATAGCGTATCTGATGTTTGGGGAAATCATGATCCTTGGCATGACTACTCACAAAAGGTAATCACATCGTACATAAAGCGCAAAGATATTTTTAGAAATTCAATTGTTCTTAATGCGGGATCTGCTGGCAATTCTTATGAAATTGAATGTGACTCAATGTATCATGTGGACATTGCAGATGAAAAAATTAAAAATATTGACAATGCTGTTGTTGCAAGTATTGAAAATATGCCCTTTAAAAATATGTTTTTTGATAATATTCTTTGTGTTGGAAGTGTACTGAATTATTGTGATGCACTATCAGCGCTTTCAGAATTATCAAGAGTTTTAAAAGCAAACGGAAATCTTATTTTAGAATATGAAAGTAGTTGGGGATTTGAATATATGCATAAAGACTGTTATAAAAAAGATGCTTGCATTATAACCACTGAATATATAGAGAAAGAACATACTCAGTGGTTGTATTCCCCCAAATATATAAAAAATATTTTGAAAGCATGTAGTTTTAGTATTATAGATGAATACCCTTTTCATATTTCTGATGGATTATCCTCAAAGTTTTTAGACGATCAATCTGCTATTAAATTGGTAAAAATAGATAAATTATTGCGCAAAGCCCCTATGTTCAAAGAGCATGGTAACAATGTGATTTTACATTGCACAAAAAAAATATCATGACTTTTTTTTGGCAACAAATAATGTAGTAAGTGATGTAATAACAGCACTAATAATGGCTCCAATCATTGTACTTACGGAAGATATAGATAAATTTAAAATTTTCAAAGCCTGATCATAGCCCCATATAATTAATAATGGCAATATTATTACAGTAGGCACAATGAATAGCAAACTGGGAAATTGTGTTTGTTTTTTTGCTGGAATTGACCCTTTCGAAATATCAGCATTAATATCTAAATAATTACAATTGCTATGTACTACCTTTGTAGAAGCTGTACGATTAGCTAGGCTTTTTTTAATCAAATCAAAGTTTTTATCAATCAATTTTTTATATATTGCTATTTCGGCAGAAGGCAAAATTGCATCATACCATGTATACCAGTAATCATAATAAATAGAATCAACAATATCTTGATATGTCTTTGTAGAAATACTTTGAACAGGTTCGATGCCTTTTATGTAAAGATGTGCAATAAAATTACTTTCATAATTTTCCAGACCTAGTGGTAACGCATAATATAAGGCATCTATCTTCCCATATTCTTCTACACATAACATCTTTAGCGAAATTCTACTTTCTCGATCCATTTCCTTTCCAGATTCTTTATAGCTAATTTCTGTTAAGTAATATGAAATTTCGATGCCTGCTTCTCTATAATAATTTTGAACCAAGCTTTCATATGCCAAGAAAATTGTTTGAATCCTATATTGGTCATAAACCGCAAGATATTCATCTATAACAATCTTTGTCTTTTTAACATATGTTGTCATTGACAGACCTATTACTTTATCATTTAAATACAAAATAAAAGCATATACTTCAAAAGGAGTACTAACCTTCTGTTTATTTACCCAATAAGTGATTTCATTTGTGGGTGTTTTTATCTCAAATGGCGTAGTATCATTATATATTAGTAATGCTTTAACATAATCTTCATCACTGGTTTTTTCAACCCTTCGTATTGAAAATTTGTGTTCTAACTTGTTAGTCATATAGTTTTATACCTCATACTCTTTGCAATCGGTAGAACATAATAAATATTTCCACCTATACGGTTGCGAATCCTAAAAAACTAACCTTTCAAGGAATTGTTTACACAAACAAATAGTTTTGGTTCAAATCAAGTCTCAATATACACAGCTTGAAAAGCCAACTAAATAGGTGGAAAAAACATAATGTAGAATCGTAGGTAATGCGAATATCCAATGGATAACTTCTAGTTTATACATCCACTGATAATCCTAAATTATTCATGGGAACCACCAATAACCTCCAACCCTCAATAATCAGGAATTATCCTTTATTAATATCCATCTGGTTCCGAGGATGCTTATGTACAAGAATATCTTTTTGTTTTGAGCTTGATACATGCGTATAAATCTCAGTAGTGCTAATCGAACTGTGTCCAAGCATCCTCTGAATATATCTGATATCAACATCCTGCTCCAACAAAAGGGTTGCAAAGGAGTGTCTGAACATATGTGGCGTAATATGTTGACTGATGCCAGCTAATTTTGCATAATTGTTAATCATAAAACGGACGGACTGATCTGACAACTTGTGTTTCAGTCGGTTCACAAAAAAGTATCCACATGAATCCATATCTTTTAAAAATGTCTCTTTATACATTTTTAGTGCGTCCATAACCTCCTGATTTCCAATCTGAATAACTCTTTCTTTGGCGCCTTTCCCATAAATCAGGATATTGCTGCTATCAAGGTCAATGTCTGATGGCTTAAGGGAGCATAATTCAGATATTCGCATTCCGGTAGCAAACAGCAATTCTATGACAGCAATGTCCCGTATGCAGCATCTTTGCTGATATTCAGATTCTGCCTGCTCCTTTTGGACATAGAGCGTAGACAGGAATGCCTGTATGGAATGAAAAGAAATTGTTTTTGGGAGCAGCTTGGCTTCCCGAAAGCGAATGTCCAGTTTTGCGAAGGGATTTTCATTTAATATCTCTTTATATTCCATGTAATGAAAAAAAGCTTTTAAGCTTGCTATTTTACGTTTAACAGTTTTGGGTTTATAGTTCCTGTGCAGGCTTGTTATATAATTATCCACAGTATTCTTACAAAAGCAATCGCATAAATCCGTACTATAGTCTGAATATTGCTTTAAATCTATCTTGTATGCCTTTAATGTTTTGGTGTCTAAACGCTTACGGTATTTGCAGTATTCAATATACTCGGAAATATAGTTATCTAAGGTATTCATAAACAGGCACGCTCCTTAATTTTTTAAAACAATTATGAGAGGCTGCAAACAAAATGTCTATTGCACATTTTGGGAAGAAATTGTCCGGAACGGCAAAAGGCGTACTATGGTAAAAACGGTCCTGAATTTGGTAAAAATGGTCCTCAATTGAGCTTGATTTTCTCAAAGGTATCCTATAAAATAGATTTTATGGGCCTGGAAGGGCCCGATCATAAAGCAGGAGGCATATTAACATGCAGAAACGCATTTTAGTGGTTGATGACGACGAAATGAATCTGATGAGGACAAAGCGGATTCTGGGAAGAAATTACGATGTATGTTTAACCGGTTCGGGACCTGAGGCGCTGGATACGCTGAAGCGCGAAAAGATAGATCTGGTTTTGCTGGATATTGAGATGCCAAAGATGAACGGCTTTGAAACCTTTGAACGCATGAAGGAATTTGCCGCCGGAATCCCCGTGATCTTTTTGACAGCTTCGGGACAGGAAGACGATGTGCTCAATGCGATCCGGCTGGGCGCGGTGAATTATCTGAAAAAGCCGTATCCGCCGCAGGAGCTGTTGACTCGGGTTGCTCAGGAGCTTGACAAGCGATGAGGGCGGAGGAGCGGATAAGCAGGCATCTGCTGCTGGCTGTCATTACGACGGTGTTCAGCGTGGTGCTGAGTATGGTGACGGTCGTTATGGCTTGGGAATTCTGGACGATTCCGCTGATGGTGGCCGGCTGTCTCAGCGTATGGCTCCTGCACATTGCCAAAACAGGTTCGGACACATTTTTTGAATACCTTTGCTCCGGATTGATTCTGCTGGAGTTCTTTTATTTTGGCGTACATGAGGACAGTCTCTATAACGTTCCCGCTATGGCTTGTATTATAATTCTGGCGTTGTTCATGCTGAATAAAAAGTGTATTCTGTATGTGCTGGGGGCTTTGTATATACTGGAGCTGCTGTATCATGTCCTGATTCTCCATACCATTTCTTCCAGTACGGAGTTTCGGGATATCATCCGTTTGGGACTGGGCGCCGTTGTGGTTTTCGGAGGGGAGGCGCTGGCAGGATACTGGATTAACCAGCGCAGCATACAGCGGAAGTGGTATGACCATGTTTTCTCTGAGCTTGAAATGGTGGGGAAACAAAACGCGGTCTTTTTATCCAATGTATCCCATGAGCTCCGCACGCCCATTAATATGGTGATAGGAATCAGCGAGGTAGCGCTTGGGAAAGAGATTTCCCCGGATATCCGGGCAGATATGACCTCCATAAAGCTGGCGGGTAAGCGTCTGTCCAACCAGATCAATAACATGCTGGACTATACGGAGATCGTGGAGGGCACGTTGACCCCCGCCAAGGAAGAATATATGATCACTTCGGTGCTGAACGATGTGATTACCATGACCGCGCTGCAGAGCAATCGCCAGCATTTGGAGATTGTGTTTGATATCGATCCGAAGGTACCGGCGGTTCTTGTTGGGGATGCGGAAAAAATCTCTCATGTGCTCAAGATCCTGGTGGAGAACTCCATCAAATTTACGGAGGAAGGCGGCGTGAACGTCCGAATCGGATACCGGCGGGAGAGCTACGGGCTCAATCTGATCATAGACATCCGGGATACCGGTATCGGGATGACGGGTTCCCAGATGCTTCAGATGTATGACGACTTTTATCAGGCGGATTCAGGAAGCCGCCGTTTTGTGGGCGGCCTCGGTCTTGGGCTTCCCATTGCCAGAGGGCTTTTGAACGCCATGGGCGGCTTTATTCACTTTGAAAGCAAGAGCCAGCAGGGGCTCCACGCGCATATAGCGATTCCTCAGGGCGTGGTGGATACGCAGCCGTGTATTATGCTCAATCACCCGGAGGAGCTGTGTATCGCCTGCTATTTCAGACCGGATCGGTACAGCTGTGACGAGGTTCGGGAGTATTACGACGGTCTGATTCTGAATTTGGTGGAAGGGCTTGGCATCAAGGGATATCAGGCCCACAACTTCGAGGGACTGCTGAAGCTGCAGCACAGCCATCATTTGACCCATATTTTTATTGCTCAGTCGGAATATGTTGAGAACCCGGCATATTATGAAGAAATGGCGGACACTCTCCGGGTCGTTGTGATTGCGGAAAAGGAGTTTGATCTGGACAGCCAGAGCAAACTGTTTATGATACATAAACCTTTTTCCGCACTCTCCGTTGCGAACCTGCTGAACGGAGAGCTGGGTGCACGCGGCTTCGCGGAGGCCCAGGCCGCGGGCCGGAAACCGTTCACCTGCCCGGGTGTGCGGGCGCTGGCGGTGGACGATGAGGAGATGAACCTGGTGGTGGCTAAGGGCGTGCTGGGAAGCTATGGAATTGATGTGGACACCTGTCTGAGCGGTAGAGAGGCGGTGGCGCAATGCGACAGTGTTTCCTATGACATCATCTTCCTGGATCATATGATGCCGGGATTTGACGGGGTACAGACCCTGAAAAAGATCCGTGAGCTCCAGAACGGCATCTATAAGGACCTGCCGGTGATCGCGCTGACCGCGAATACCGTCAGCGGCGCACGGGAGATGTTCCGCAGCGAGGGCTTTACCGAATTTGTCCCCAAGCCCATTGAGCGCACGGTTTTGGAGCGGGTTCTGCGAAGGGTGCTGCCCCAGCATTTTATCCAGTATACGGAAGGAACCACGGATGAAAATGTGTCCACGGAAGCTGCGCGGGCGGTTCATGCGGACGATGGAGCAGGATTGCAGACGCCTGACGGACAGACCGGGCCGGCGGAACGCATGGAGACCCCGGAGACGGCTGCTTTGACGCAGGCATCAGAGGACGGGCAGGCACTTCCGTGTGAGCGGCTGGCTCAGGCAGGCGTCAACGTGGAGCTGGGGTTGGATTACTGCGGCGGGGATGCAGACTTTTTCCGGGAGATGCTGCAGATGTTCCGAGACCAAAACGAGTCTAAGAAGGCGGAAATCGTTTCTCTGTACGAAGGGGCTGACTGGGGGGATTACGCGGTGAAGGTTCACGCACTGAAAAGCACATCGCTGACCATCGGTGCGGAAGCGCTTTCGGCTCAGGCGAAGGAACTGGAGCTTGCGGGAAAAAGAGGCGACATAGACTTTATCCGGGAGCATCACTCCGCGCTGATATGTGCGTATGATGAGCTCTGCGGACAGCTCGCCGGGATATAATCTATCCCGGCGAGCTTTTGAAATGCCATATTGAAAGGAGTGAAGAATTGCGTGATCAAAAAATGGTTTGAGATCCTCTCCGATCACAGAATCAGTCTGCGTGAGCGTATGTTCCGCATTGTAACCGCGATCTGTATGGTTGCGCTGGTATTTACCCTGCCTATGGGCAGAAGCGTTTTAAATATTGTGATACTTGTGGTAAGCCTGGCGGTTATAGCAATGATTGTAAAGACAAGTATTCGGAAGAAGCGCGTTCAAGCGGGAGCTACGGCTATCGTTGTCCTGTTGCTTGTGCTTTTTCCCTTCACGTTTTTCAGCGCGGGCGGGTTCTACAGCGGGGTGCCGGAGTGGTTTGTATTATGCTTTATGTATGTCTGCATCACCTTGAAGGGAAAAAGGATGTTCGCGTTTTTGGGACTTTGCACGGTGGAAACGCTGCTTTGCTATGGCATCGCCTTTTATTTTCCGGAGCTGAGCGACCCGAACAGTCATCAGAGCTACTTCTTGGACTCCGCGTTATCCATGGTGATGGTGGGGCTGCTCACAAATATGTTACTCATGTTCCAAAACCGGATGTATGAGGAGGAAAATGAGCTGACCCAGCGGCAGAAAAAGGAGATCGAGGAGCTGAATCAGGCGGAAAACAAATTTTTCTCCAGCATGAGCCATGAGATCCGCACCCCTATCAATACGATTATCGGATTGAATGAGCTCACGCTCCGGGGCAATATCCCGGAGGAGGTGGCGGAGAATGCCAGAAATATTCAGGGCGCCAGCAAGCTGCTGCTCACGCTGATCAACGACATTCTGGACATATCCAAGATCAAGTCCGGGAAAATGGAGATTGTCAACGCCTCCTATGAGACGGGTGCGCTGCTTTCCGAGATCGTCAATATGATCTGGGTTAAAGCAAAGGAAAAAGGTCTGGATTTCAAGCTCCAGGTGGACCCGTCCATTCCGAGTATGCTGTGCGGAGACGAGGTGCGCATAAAGCAGGTCCTGATCAACCTGCTGAATAACGCGGTGAAATATACCAGGGAGGGTTCGGTTACCCTCTCCATCCGTTGCGAGCGCCAGGGAATCAACCGGGTGCGGGTATGGTATTCCGTGGAGGATACAGGGCAGGGGGTAAAGAAGGATGATATCCCATATATTTTCAACGCTTTCCGGCGGGTGGAGGAGGAAAAGAACCGCCATATCGAAGGGACCGGTCTGGGGTTGAGCATTGTGCACCAGCTGGTGGACCTGATGGGCGGCGAGATCAGCGTAAACAGCGTCTATACCCAGGGTTCAAAATTTGTCGTTACATTGGAGCAGGATATTGTGGACGATAAAGAGCTGGGGGCGTTTACACTGGCTTCCCGGGCAAAGCTCCGGGATGAGGGAACGTACCAGCAGAGCTTTGAGGCGCCGGATGCACATATTCTGGTGGTGGACGACAATGAGATGAACCTGATGGTGGTAACGAAGCTGCTTGCTGAGACCAAGATTCAGATCGATACCGCATCCAGCGGGGCAGAGTGCCTGAAGCTGACTCAGAACCATTACTATGACTGTATTTTGATGGACCATCTGATGCCGGAGATGGACGGGATAGAGTGCCTTCATGCTCTGCGGGTGCAGCCGGCGGGGCTTTGCCAGACCGTGCCCGTGATCGCGCTGACTGCCAATGCGGGCAGCGACAATCAGCTCCTGTATCGGAGAGAGGGCTTCAGCGGCTATCTTGCCAAGCCGGTCAGCGGTGCGCTGCTGGAGGCGGCGGTGCTGAGCGTTCTGCCCAAGGAGCTGGTGCGGCTGTACGAAAATGCCGTGCAGTCGGAGATTGGAAAGGATGTCCTGATTTTTGAACAGGCAAAAAGGCGCTCAGTTATGGTTACGACGGATAGTGTGTGTGACCTTCCGGAATCTCTCATAAAGCAATTCGGCATTTCCGTATGTCCCTACTATATCTGTACGGATGAAGGGCGTTTTCTGGATAATCAGGAGCTGAAATCGGATGAGCTGCTGGCCCACATCGCCCAGGGGCGGAAAGGCTACTCCCAGGCTCCCGAGGTGGAGGACTATGAGCGGTTTTTTGCGAAGAAGCTGACGGAAGCGCAAAATGTTATCCATATTACCATGGCAAAGCATGTCAGTGTGGGATATCAAAACGCCCTTGAGGCGGCGAAGTCCTTTGAAAATATAACGGTAATTAATTCAGGACACCTCTCCAGCAGTATGGGACTGTCGGTGCTGTGTGCCGCTTATCTGGCTGAGCGTCACGCCGGAAAGGCAGAGATCGTGGCAGCGGTGAAACGGGTGGAGCGGTTTATCTCCTCCGCTTTTATTATAAACGATACCCATATGATGTGCCGGGCCGGGCGGATACCGAAACGGATACAGGTGCTCTGTGACGCGCTGCTGCTGCACCCGATCCTGGTGCTGAAAAAAAGCAGGATGACGGTGGGCAGTATGGAAATGGGCGGCTTTACGCATGTTGCCAAAAGATATGTCAGGAAGGTGCTTCAGGATACCAGAAATATTGACCGGAGCATCCTGTTTATCACATATTCCGGTCTGGATGAGAAAAAGCTTCAATACATTCAGGATCTGGTGAGGCAGTATTGTCCCTTTGATCGGGTCTATCTGCAAAAGGCATCCTCCGCCATTGTGAGCAACTGTGGTCCGGGCTCGTTTGGGCTGCTGTTTTTGAGAAAGGATGAAGCTTCGGACCCGATTGTCTGGGCGCCGGAGCAGAGCGGGGCGGTGTAGGCAGAGCCTGTTTCCCTGAAAGCCGTGCCCGTTTGCAGGCGTCTGTCACTTTAAGCCCCTTTACATATTGCTTTTGGTCATGAGGGGTTCTGTTATGTGCTGTCTGGTCCGTAAATATTTCTGACAGGGAGTTCCCGTTTTCAGGATACCGTTTTTATTCCGGGAAAAGACTTTCCTGACGTTAAAAGGCTGTGCCGGAGTTGCAGGTTTATATACCAATATACTTTGTGAGTAAATACAGGATATACCTACTATATCCTGTATTTTTTAATTTTAAGACTTTTATTTTTGACATATGTATATATACTATGATACACTAAACAATAACGGCAATGATAGAAATAGGGAGTAAATACCTTGGATAATACAGAATATACGATTAAAAAGGATGAGATAAGGTCGCTGATAGCCCAAAAGGAATATGCGCAGGCTGTGGAGATAGCGGATACCGTAGACTGGCGCAGGGTCCGAAGCGTTATGATGTTGTGCACGATCAGCGATTTATATAAGATTAACAGACGTTATGAAGACGCTAAAAACATGCTGCTTTTGGCGTATGAATACAGACCGGGCGGAAGAAGTATTTGCTATTCTCTCTGTGAGCTTTGCATTAAGATGGAGGAGTTTGTAGAGGCAGTCGGTTATTACAAAGAATTTGTTCAGGCTGCTCCTAAGGACCCTGACAGGTATGTTCTGCAGTACAAGCTTTATGAGGCCCAGGACGTGAGCCTGGAGGAACGCATTGATGTCTTAAAGGAGCTTAAGCAAAAGGAGTACCGGGAAAAGTGGGCATATGAGCTTGCATATCTTTATCACCGAATCGGACAGGCGACTCTGTGCGTAGAGGAGTGCGACGAGTTGATCTTGTGGTTCGGCGACGGAAAATATGTTTACAAGGCGATGGAGCTGAAAATGCTGCACGAGCCGCTATCTCCGTCTCAGCAGGAAAAATATGATCATAGGCTGGACGGAATGAGGGTGCAGGAGAATGTGCCCAAGGCATCACAGGCAGCGGCGCATCCCCAGTCCCAAGAGCAGAGCCGGGGTTACGAGCAGTCCCAGGATTACGAGCAGTCGCAGGGTTATGAGCAGCCCCAGGGTTTTGAACAGTCCCAAGGCTATGAGCATTCTCAGGGCTATGAGCAGTCCCAGGGTTACATGCAGTCCCAAGGCTATGAGCAGTCCCAACTTCATGAGCAGTCTCAAGTCTATATGCCGGGTCAGGGTTATGTGAATTCACAGGAATATGAACAGCCTCAGGAATCATACCAAACCTATGAGAATTCTCAAAATTATAATCAGCTTCGTGAGGAAATTCTGCGGCAAGGAATTCCGGAGCCTGAAGCGTCAGATCGGTCTGCACGGATGCAGCCGTCCTACGGGGGGCAGGATTTTGAAGGCGGACAAAATTTAATTTCGGCGGCAGCGGAACAAGGAAACGGTGATAAAGCGTCCGAGTCAGACATTCAGGTGCCTATCGTGGATATCGGGCAATATAATACCATTAATCTGCAGGCAGAGATAGCTGCTGGCCTTCAGGAGGTTCTTGAAAAGGAAGGGCGGACGCAGGCCGACAAAATCACCCGCTCCATTATGGCGCCTATGCTGGAATCCGATACCGGACGTATGGATGTATTGGATGTGGAGCAGTTAGATGAGGACGAGCTTGAGATCGATACAGGAGAGGTAGAGGAAACAGAGGTATTTTTTGGCGAGACCGGAGAAATCAACAGCGTCCGTTTCAGGGGCGTAAAAGAAATAGTGCCTGAGATAAATAATGGCAGGACATCGGAAACGCTTCCCGAGACGATGCCGGAGACAGTGCCTGAGATGGATGCTGCCTTGCGGCTTTCCGATGTGGGCGGAGATACGAAGGTCTTTGAAATAGTGCATTCCAGGAATGACGCAATGCGGCAGGAGAACGGCGGAGCTAAGCCCGACGCGGGGAGTAGTGCAGGAAGCGGAACCAAGGCGCCCGGCAAAATTGAGGCGTCTGGCAGAAGCGAAGCAGGAAGCAGAATTGAGGCGCCCGGCAGAAGCGAAGCGGGAAGCAGAATTGAGGCGCCCGGCAGAAGCGAAGCGGGAAGCAGAACCGAAGCGTCCGGCTGCGCGGCAGTACCCGTCGATGCACAGGCTGGGGCTTTGCCCACTGTAAATCAGGCTTCGGACGAGACGGCGGAGCTTGTGATGAATCAGATGCGCATGGAGAATAAGGCGGAGGCGCAGGTGATGATTGCACAGCCGCCCAGAGAGCTTGCCAATGTGCTCTCGCAGGAGTCGGACGGGCAGATCAGCCTTGTTATGCCGGAGAGGGAATCTGTTGAAAAACAGATAACCGGGCAGATGAGCATTGAAGATATCCTTGCGGAATGGGAACGTATAAAGCAGGAAAGCGTAGAAAGACGCAAAGCGGAGCTGCAGCAGCGGGTTCTGCAGCAGACAGGAAACATGTTCACAGAGTTTGAGGCGGCTGTCAGGGACGGGCTGCTGGAAAAGCTGGAGAGCGAGATCGACCAGGAACTGAAAAATTCCTCGGAGAAGGGGGAGCCGGAAGAACTTGAAATAATTCAAGAGTCCAAAAAGCTTCAGATAAGTCAGGAGCCGAAGGCAGGGCCTGAGCCTGTTCCTGCAGCTGAGTATGAGCCTGCGGAGGAGCCTGTCATAGAAGGACCCGCCGCGGAGGCAGAACCGGAGTATGAGCCAGAACCGGAGCCGATGTATGAAGCAGAACCGGAAGTGGAGCCAGAGCCGGCGTATGAAGCAGAGCCAGCCCCCGCATATGAAGCAGAGCCGGGGTATGAAGCGGAATCAGAGTATGAGCCTGCGCCTGTTCCCGCAGGCATGCATGAGCCCGCTGAGGAGGAGCCTGTCATAGAAGAACCCGCCGCGGAGGCACAACCGGGGTATGAAGCGGAATCGGAGCTCGAGTATGAGGCAGAACCGGAGTATCAAGCAGAACCGGAGCCGATGTATCAAGCGGAACCGGAGCCTGCATATGAGTCAGAGCCTGTGTATAAAGCGGAGCCAGCCCCAGCCGCTATGTCCGAGTCTGCGGAGGAGGAGAATACCTGTTACGAGCCCCAGGAAGCCGGAGAACCTGCCGTGGCGGAAACCACAAAAGCAAGGGAACCGGAAGGCTCTTATCAGCCTGAGGAGCCGGAGCGTCCTCCTGTCAGGAAGCTGACCCGCGAGGAGAGGGAACTGTATGCGCCCTATATTCAGAGCCGTTCGGCGAGAGAGCAGCTGGTGAAGGCAATCGACAACATCAGTCTGGCGGCATACACAGGCAATATTCTCATCATGGGTGAAGAAGGCATGAACACCATCACTCTTGCAAAAAATATGATCCGGGAAGTGCAGATGATGGACAGAAATTTCTCTGGGAAGGTGGCAAAGATATCCGGTCAGGGCTTCAACCAGAGGAACGTGAGGGACACCCTGGAACAGCTGAAAAATGGCGCTTTGATTATTGAGAAGGCGTCCGGCATGGACATAAGGACGGCGTCGGAGCTTGCACGGTTTTTGCGGCAGGATAATGTGGGCATCATTATTGTGCTGGAGGACACCAGGAAGGGAATGGTAAGACTCTTTGCGGAGAATCCTCGTCTCAAACCCAGCTTTACGGCGAGGATGAATGTGGAGGCGCTGAGCAATGACACGCTTGCCGCTTTCGGCATGAAGTATGCGCGCCAGATGGAGTTTTCCATTGATGACCTGGGTATGCTGGCATTGCATAAAAGAATTGAGGAGCTGCAGACCATCGACCATGTGGTTACGGTGGTTGAGGTCAAAAATATTGTGGACAATGCCATCCGCCATGCGAGTAAAAAGACGCTGGGACATTTCATGGATATTTTGTTTGCAAAACGCTATGACGAAGAGGATATGATTATTTTGACCGAAAAAGATTTTGTGTGAAAGGCGGTAACAGTGAATGAAACAAGAGAGAGAGAAGGTTTTTATTTCCGAGGCTGACCAGTATCTTTTCTCACAGGGGACCCATTATGACATTTATAAGAAGCTGGGGGCGCATCCGTCCGTGGAGGAGGATACGGAAGGAATCTACTTTGGCGTATGGGCGCCCAATGCCAGAGAGGTACATGTGGTCGGCAGCTTTAACGGCTGGGATGAATACGCGCATCCCATGGAGAAGCTTGGACCTGTGGGAATATGGGGGGTATTTATTCCCGGCGTAAATTTGGGTGAGATGTATAAATTCCTTATTACCGCGCAGGACGGCAGGAAGCTGTACAAGGCGGACCCTTATGCCAACTACGCGGAGTTTCGCCCGGGGACAGCCTCCGTTATCACAGACTTAAGCGGCTTTGCGTGGAAAGACGAAAAGTGGATGGAGGAGCGGGAAAAGAAGGATATGAACAGGGAGCCCATGGCAATTTACGAATGCCATATCGGTTCCTTTATGAAACATCCGGACGGAACGGAGGACGGCTTCTACAATTACCGCCAGTTTGCGGACAGAATCACAGAGTACTTAAAGGAAATGAAATTTACCCATGTGGAGCTGATGGGCATTGCGGAGCATCCCTTTGACGGCTCATGGGGCTATCAGGTGACGGGCTATTATGCGCCTACGTCGAGGTACGGCACTCCTGAGGATTTCATGTATCTGGTAAACAAGCTGCATAAGGCAGGAATAGGCGTTATTTTGGACTGGGTGCCCGCGCATTTTGCCACGGATGCCCACGGCCTGGGCCAGTTTGACGGGCAGTGTATTTTTGAACATCCCGACCCGAGGCTGGGCGAGCATCCCGACTGGGGCACGAAAATTTTTAACTATGGGAAGCCGGAGGTAAAGAATTTCCTTATTGCCAACGTGCTGTTCTGGATAAGGGAGTTTCATATTGACGGTATCCGGGTGGATGCTGTTGCGTCCATGCTGTACCTGGATTACGGAAAACAGGACGGGCAGTGGCTGCCCAATAAGTTTGGCGGAAACAAGAATCTGGAAGCGATCGAATTCTTCAAGCATTTAAATTCCGTAGTCAGAGGCACTTATCCGGGCTTTCTTACCATTGCGGAGGAATCCACCGCATGGCCGGATGTTTCCGGCGACATAGGGACGGACAGCCTTGGCTTTTCCTTTAAATGGAACATGGGTTGGATGCACGATTTCTGCAATTACATGAAGCTTGATCCCCTTTTCAGGAAAGGGAATCATTACGGCATGACCTTTGCGATGAGCTATAATGAGAGTGAAAAATATATTTTGCCCATTTCTCATGACGAGGTGGTGCATTTAAAGTGTTCCATGGTGAATAAAATGCCGGGCTATCAGGTGGACAAGTATGCGAACCTGAGAGTGGGCTATGCCTATATGTTCGGTCACAGCGGCAAGAAGCTTCTGTTTATGGGGCAGGAATTCGGGCAGGAGAGAGAGTGGAGCGAGGCGCGGGAGCTGGATTGGTTCCTGCTGGGAGAGAAAAACAATCTCGGCATGCAGACCTATGTGAAGGAGCTTTTAAAAATATACCATAAATATCCGGCATGCTATGAGCTGGATGACAGCTGGGCAGGCTTTGAGTGGATGGATGCGGACGACGCGGAAAACAGCGTTTATTCCTTTGTGAGAAGGTCCTCCGCAGGAACCGGCTCTCTGCTCTTTGTGCTGAACATGACGCCCGTAAGGCGGGAGGGTTATCAGGTGGCTGTTCCGCAGAAGAAGAAATATAAGCTGATTCTGAACAGCGACGAGGAGCGCTTTGGAGGCTGGGGCAGCGAGGTTCCGGCGGAAATTACGGCAAAGAAGGTTCCCTATAAGAACCAGAAATTTTCCATTGAGGTGGATCTGCCGCCCTATGCCGCGCTGGTGCTTGCTTTCTAGGCTTTAAAAAAATAACAGGATATAGTATTGAAGAATTCTTGATAAATCGGATGACTAATCAGGGCGCCGACGGCAGATAATGATAAACGTGGATTGAATGTGTTGAAAAGGAGGGCGTCTTATGAGAAAAAGGCTTGTGACACTTTTATTGCTGGGGACGCTTATGACCGCTTCGGCGTGTTCGGGTAAGGATGCGGCAGAGCCGGATGCGGAAGGACTGCCCGGTCTGTCTCAGACAGAGAGCACGGCGCCGCCCAAAGCCACATCCGGACCGCAGAAGGAGCCGGATGCGACGGCGGAGCAGAAGCCGGAGGAAACGGCGCGGACAAACGTCATTTCTGATACGTCGGCAAAGCCGGAGATAAAAGCGACGCCGCAGCCCACGGCCGTATCGGGACCGGCGGGCGAATATGTAATTGAGGATTATATCAAATCCATAAAAATGCCTGAGGAATGGTATTCGTTTTCCTGCGAGAAGGATCAGGTTGTATTTTACAGCCGGGACGAGGAATATGGCTGGCTGGCTCCCTTTGAAATTACGCCTGAGAAGGGAAGGTCGGAGATAGAATGCATTATCAGTGATCTGTCCGGGGCAACCGGCACGGCGGAGCTGATAGATACCCGCGAGGAGGAAAACGGAACCAGGTATGTGTTTGCGGTACACAGGCGCCGTTATGCCATGGGCGAGGTGGAGTTTCTGGCACAGGCAGGAATTATTTCGGAGGAGGAAGCTCTGGCACAGGAGCAGACGGGACTGTTTATAGCGTATAAGCTGAACGGAGGCCGGTGGTGGGGCTTTACCATCAAGAACGATGTGTTTGGCGGAGACGGGCTCCTGGATGCGTTGAAATTTGAGATTGTATTTGCGGATATAAAATAAAAGCGGCTGTAAGGGAAAGGTTAATTCCTTTCCCTTATAAATTTTATAAATTCTTTCCCTTCAAGGGGCTTTGAAAAATAGTAGCCCTGAATATAGTCGATGCCCAGACCCTCCAGCACGGCCAGCTGGTCCGCGGTTTCCACTCCCTCTGCAACGGTCTTTAAACGCATGTCATGTATCATATTGGCGGTGGCCTGCAGCACAAACTGCGCCTTTTCGGTCTCAAAGTATGCCTGTGTCATGTCGTGGTCAAATTTGACGATCTGTACGGGCATATCCATAATATAGTTGAGGTTTGACTGCCCGTTTCCGAAGTCGTCCAGCGAAAATTCCACACCGTAATCGATGAGCCTGCGCATGTTGTCCAGCAGGATGTTTTTCTTGGCAATGGCGGCGGACTCGGTGATCTCCAGGTTGATATATTTTGAGGGCAGGTCGTATTTTTTCATAATATTTATGTATTCTTCCGCAAGAGCCTTGTTTTCGCACTGCACAACGGAAAGGTTTACCTCGATGTATTCGATGCCGTATTTCACGATGTCGCTTTCCTTAATGAACCGGCATGTCTTTTCAAATACGATGTTGCCTATTTTTCCGATCAACCCCGTTTCCTCCGCTATTGGGATGAACAGGCCTGGAGGGATGATGCTGCCGTCTGCCCGGCGAATACGCACCAGGGCTTCCGCGGACACGAATTTCTTTTTTGCGGTGGAATAGATCGGCTGATAAAATACCTCCACCCGGTCTTCGTTTATGGCAAGTATAATCGTCTTCAGCATCTCGTCGCGCTGGCGCTTTTTTGCAATGGTGTCTTCATCCAGCGTCAGAATATAGCTTTCGGAGGACTCCGCACAGTGCAGGCGGAAATGCTTCAGCAGTCCCAGCATCTCCTCGGCGTTTTCTGCAACGTTTCCGGAGGGGATAAACAGATAATGGGGCTGCAGAAACAGAGGCTCCCCATCAGGGCTATCCGGGCTGTTTTCCAGCCATCCCTGCCGGAAACGGCTGCAGACGATATCGCGCACCTTCTCATAAGCTTCTGTATTTTCAAAAGAAAGGGAAAATTCCCTGTCGTCCGTCTTGAAAACCATGGTGTCCGGCAGCTGCCTTATAAACTGTACGACCTCTGCCAGCGCGGCTTCCATTTTGGTCAGGGAAATACTTTTCTTCTGGATATTTTCAAGCGAAACCAATACCCCATAGCAGTTTTTGTCAAGAAGATATCTCTGCCGGATAAATTCCACCAGGGCGTAGCTGTTGTAAAAGCCGGTGCTCCTGTCTATATAGATTTCGGGATTTTCCAGCTCGAAAAACAGGATCATTATTCCTATTGCGCCTGCAAAGCCTACCAGAAGCAGCTCGCTGTTCAGAAATTGGGTAAGGGCGGCAATGATCCATATGATCAGCCAAAGTGCTATGGCGTTGCGCCGTTTGGGGTTCATCTGCTGTCCCTGTACATACAGCTTGATAAGCGTTGCCAGTATCAGGATAAGCGCCCCGGCATAGGTGGCGGAGCAGGCCGGCCCGTAGGTGTAGGCGACGCTCCCGCCCTCATAGAAAATACTTATGGGAGAAACAAAGATCAATACGGCGACTGCCCCCACAACTATTGTCAGTCGAACGGTAAACCTGTCGGCCTTTGCAAGGTGGCGGATGTCGGCATTGGCGTAGATGAGCGCCACATAGCCGGTGGCAACCAGGGACACAAGATACGCCTTGCATTCGGTCTTGACCAGCCATAAGGGAACGACATCCTGATTGACAATCAGCACAATGGATAATATATCCAGCACAAGGCAGCAGAAGGTTATGTACAAAGAACGCAGGAAAATTTTGCTGATATACAGCCCCAGTGTGCCCTGGCGCTTATAGAAATAGAGCAGAAGCAATAAAATACAGATTCCGCCCAGCTGCATTTGAATGTTCATATGTAACGCTTCCTTATATAAAATTTTTATAATATTATTCTTTCATTTTAATAAATTTTTCTCTGTGCCATCATTTTACTATATATTGCGGAGTTCTGGCAAGTGTTACTTCGGGCACAGGTAAAGAAAAACCGTTTTTTCTCCGAAATATAGGATGAACACTTTTGGAGTGAATTTTTTATAGACAGGAGATGTGATCTTGAAAATATCATTTTATCAGCAGGCAACCAAAGAAACAGAAAAGCAGCACTCGGGAAAGACCCATATGAGCCATGGGTCGGGAAAGGCACAGCAGGTATCCGCCGCGTATGCGGCAGTTGCAAGAGGAGGCGACATGCATCTGGACGGCATGGCGGGAAAGGGAGCGGATAAGGGCAAGAGCCTGATCGAGCTGCAGCAGGAGGCGGGCGCCGTAGACGTGGGCGTGCAGCGGGATTACATGACGCTGATGTCCCATACCATGTCTGAGGAAGACTATGCGAAAATGCAGGAGGAGGGCTTTGACTTTTCCGGTATGGACCCGGAGGAGGTCGTTACGATCGTAGATAGAATTAAGGCGGAGCTGGTGCGCGCAGGGAAGGATATCAAAGGCTATACGGATGATCTGGACATGGACACCCTTGCAGCTGCGCTGGGCAGCGATGCGCTGGCGAAGGCGGTTGCAGACAGCTTTTCCAGAGCGGACATTCCGCTGACGGAGGAAAACCTTGCGGCTGTGGAGCAGGCGTGGAATATGGGAAACAAGCTGCAGCCCATGGACGACGGTTCCCGTCAGTATTTGATCGACAATGAGATGGAGCCGGAGATCTGGAATTTGTATCTGGCGGAAAACAGCGGGGCCGGACAGGGAGGCAGCGTGCCCAGGTTTTATGAGGAGGATGTCAAGGGCTATTATGCGCAGCAGTATACCGGGCAGCTGAATAACGCGGTGGAAGCAGATGCGCAGAGACAGCGGTCTCAGAGTACCCGGAAGGCAGACGCAAAGAGACAGGACCAGCCCCAGGGCGCGCAGAAGACCGAGGCACAAAAGGGGATACAGTCTCAAGGCGCACAGAAAAACAGTGTTCAGGGGGAAGCGCAGACTAAGGAAACGGAGCGGGACCAGGGGCTCCAGACACAGATTGACAGGGTCATCGAGCGTTCCGGCAGAGAGGTAGACCAGGAGAGCAGAGAGATGGCAGCATGGCTGATGGACAGAGGGCTGCCCTTGACGGAGGAGAATCTGGACAGGCTGGAGAGCCTGCGCCAGGTGGAGCTGCCTCTTACCGAGGAGGCGTTTGCCCAAGCCTCGGCAAACGCGATGGCTGTGGGAAAGGACCCGATGTATGCCTCCTTGGCGGGAAGTGAGAAGAACCTGTATGAGAGGGCTGCGGAGATATCCGAATATTATCACAGCAGTGAGGCGTGGGAGAAGGCGGTAGGCGACATTACGGCCAGACGCCAGCTGGAGGAGATCAGGCTTCGGATGACGGCGGAGGTAAACGTTAAGCTCTTAAAGAGCGGCTTTTCCATCGATACCGCCCCCATGGAGCAGCTGATCCAGGCGCTGAGACACGCGGAGCAGCAGCTGGCGGCACATTATTTCCCGGGCGATGCGCATGCAGTTGATAAATACCGTACTTATCAGAATGTCAACGCGGTGGTTTCGGAGATTCCCGGCCTGCCGGCGGATGTGCTGGGCGGCTTTGTGAATGGCGCGGCGGGTGACGGCATCTCCGATGCATTTGGCGATTATGCCAGCGATATCACTCCGGAAATGCTCCACAGCACAGGAAAGGCTATGCAGGAATCCTATGAAAAGGCGCAGACCAGATATGAGGAACTGATGACCTCGCCGCGGGAGGACCTGGGCGACAGCATCCAGAAGGCATTCGGAAATGTGGATGATATTCTGGATTATCTCGGTCTGGAGTTTACAGAAGAAAACCGCAGGGCGGTCAGGATTCTGGGCTATAACAATATGGAGATGACCCATTCAAACCTGAGGACAGTGCTTGAGGCCGACAGGAAGGTAAAGGCAGTGGTGGAGAAGCTGACGCCTGCGGCAACCCTGAAAATGATCAGGGACGGCGTAAATCCTCTGGAAAAGAGCTTTGACGAGCTGGAACAATATTTTGACGAGCTGCCCAGGGAGTACAAGGACGAGGCGCAAAGCTACAGCCGCTTCCTGTACGGTCTGGAGAAAAATAACAAGATCACGGCGGAGGAGCGTGAGGGCTATATCGGTATCTACCGTCTGGTGCATCAGATTGAGAAGTCGGACGGAGCGGCGGTGGGCGCACTGGTGAATACCCATGCGGAGCTGCGCTTTGCAAATCTTCTGTCCGCAGTCCGCACCAGCAGGGTAAAGTCCATGGATATACGCGCCGACATAAACGCAGCGGCGGAAATGATGCGGGACGGCGCAAGCATATCGGCACAAATCGCCAAGGCGTTCAGCACAGGCGCCAGAAAGCTGATGTCGGAGGTGTCATACAGCAAGGAGGCGGAGCAGGAATACAATGCCCAGGAGCTGGAAACAATGCGTCAGTCAGTAACTTCCGCCGAAAAGGAATGTATCGCAATGCTGCAGAGGGGTGAAATGTCCCAGAGCGCAGACAATCTGATGGCCGCCCAGGCGCTTTTGCACGGCAGCGAAAATATTTTTGCACGCTCCCTGCGCCAGGGGAATAATAACGGAATAAAAGACTATGATAATGGCGGAGAAGATTATGAGTTAGACGGCGGCGACCTGTGGGAAATGCTTGACGACAAGGAGGAATTTGCCCAGGAATATGCCTCAACGGCCAAGGCGGCTGAGGAGGCCGTGGAGGAGATGACCTTTGAAGCGGAATCCAGCGTGGACGTGCGTCGGATGCAGCTTTTGCACAAACAGCTCCATGTGGCCTCATCGCTGGCAAGGCAGGAAGAATATTTTCTGCCCATGTACTTGGGCGATACGGTGGCGCGGGTGCATCTGACCATGAACAGAACCGGCGGGAATCAGGGAAACGTAGTCGTGGACGTAAAGTTTGAAGATGAGCGCATTCATGCGGATTTGCAGCTGGAGCAGGGAACCATAAACGGAATTTTAACCACTGAAAATCCGAATGAGGTAATGAAATTGCGGAAAATAGCCGATAACTTTAGAAGTATTGCAGGGAGCCGCTGGAAGGTGGGCGATGTCAGTGTGGCGTCGGCGGGAGCCGCAAGGCAGGAGACTGAGGCGGCCGGCGAAAGGACAGAAAGCTCCGAGCTGTACCGTGTTGCAAAGGTGTTCCTGCAGTCGGTACAGCAGGGCGGCGTGAGCAGGAGGGTCGTTTCGAGATTATAAATCCATGCCCGCTTCGACAGGCCGGGAATATAAGCTTGAAGGTAAATCTTATAATATTGATAAGTAAACTTTCAAATATTGAATGTATGTGCGCCGAAGCGCACAGGGAGGTATAAATTTGAAAGTAAACTTTCAAATGTTTGAATAATATGTGCGCCAAAGCGCACAGGGAGGTATAAGTATGAGAATTAATTACAACGTATCGGCAATGCTGGCAAATAATGCATTGGCAAATAATGACAGTCTGCTGGCGCAGTCCCTGGAGAGATTGTCCTCCGGTTTAAAGATCAATCATGCGAAGGACAATCCCGCAGGTCTTGCCATGGCAAAGAGAATGAACGCGCAGATCAAGGGAGTCGACGTGGCAAACCAGAATGCCGGCGACGGTGTCTCCGTGATTGAAATAGCGGACGGCGCAATGTCGGAAATTCACGATATGCTGCACAGAATGAACGAGCTGGCGGTCAAGTCGGCAAACGGCATTGAATCCGAAAGCGACAGAAAGCTGATTCAGGATGAGGTGGCGCAGCTGAAGCAGGAGATTACCAGGGTTGCGGAAACGACAGAGTTTAACGGCCTTCCTCTCTTAAACGGCGACTTTTCCCTTAAAGGATATACCGACGAGCAGACCGTTAAGGTGAGCTCTTATTCAAGAGACGTGCCCGCAAAGCTCTATGAAATTGCCGGCATGATCATTGACAAGGAGGTAGTGGACGGAAACGAAACCGGAAACTATATAGTTGATATTGATTTTGCAAACAGCAAGGGCTTCCCGGACGGAGCAACCGCGGAGATGAAGGACAAAATGGTTATCATCAAAGGAAGCAACAACTTTGAGATGACCCTTGATCTGAACGGCGCGGACTTCGATGCGATTCCCCTTGATTACTCCGCAAAAAACATAACGGTGGACGCCACCGGCATCGGTCCCATGAGACTGCAGATCGGCGCAAACGAGGGGCAGATTCTTGAGGTGGACATTCCGGAGATCTCTCTGAGACATATGGGTATTGAGGATCTGGAGGTAACGAACGAGGAGAACTCTCTGGATGCGATCGAGCGCCTTGACGAGGCGATCGGTTATGTATCCCGTGTGAGAGGGCAGCTTGGTTCATACCAGAACAGGCTGGAATCCACCATGAACAGCCTGGATATCACATCCGAGAATATGACGGCCGCTTACTCCAGAATCATGGATGTAGATATGGCGGAGGAGATGACGATCTACACCACCAATCAGGTTTTGACGCAAGCGGGCACCTCCATGCTGGCGCAGGCAAACGAGAGACCGTCCCAGGTGCTGCAGCTGTTGCAGTAGATTATCTTTCAGGCACACGGCAATGTATAAATCGGCACAGGCTTTTATACCGGCCTCCAAGCTTCGGCACAAGGCGTCCGGAGCAGGCGGCCGGGTGAAGGTCTGCGCGTTTTTCTGTTAATGATCAAGATAGGAGTATCAGAATGACAAGGGAAGATAAACAACAGTTTACTCTTAGAATTTCACAGGCAAATTCCACGGAGCTTACGGTTATTCTGTACGAAATGCTGCTTTGCTATATTAAAGACGCAAGGGAGGCGCTTGTCCAAGCCGATGAGACGAGGCTGCACGGGGCGGCGCGCAGCGCGCGGGGCTGCCTGAACGAGCTGTTAAATTCCCTGCATATGGAGTATGCCCCGGCGCCTGAGCTGTGCAGGCTTTACCTGTTTTGCCTCAGAAGGCTTGCGCTGGGAGAATACAAAAAGGACGCTGATATACTGGGTGAGATAGAACGTGTCATCCGCCCTCTCCACGAGGCATATCGGAGCATAGCCCATAAAAATACTGCAGGGTCCGTAATGAATAATTCTCAGACTGTTTATGCCGGCTTAACCTATGGGCGGGAAGCATTAACCGAAAACATGGCTGACCAGGGCGCGAATCGGGGAATGTTTGTATAGGTCCTTTTCGCTTTCCGGGTCCGCTGCCGCAGCAAGGTCGGTCAAATGCTTGTATCTTTTTTGAAGCGAGTTAATTTCATAGATATAGCTGTCGATTAAATCCGTTTCCACAGCGTTGTCAAAACCTGCATAGGCGATATCCAGAGCCATGCGGGTTTTTTCTATGGAATCCATCAGGGAGATGGGAGTATAATCCTCCTCGATGACGTTTACCGACTCTTTTTTTTGGCTGTAATATGTTTTCATGGCAAATTTTTCCTTTCCGGTGGTTTGATAAAAGTATAGGCGCCAAACAGGGAAAATATTCCATTTTCAGGTAAAATAAATATGGAATAAAATCAGGGGACGCGGCATATGGTGTATCAAAACCAGAAGTAAAATAAGGGCTGGAATGGAACGGATCATCAATTTTATCATGCGCTGTGTACTGGGAACGATAGCAATGTATTTCATAAATACGATCTTGGCGGGAACGCAGCTCTCTCTGAATGTGGGTATTAATGCGGTAACGGTTTTGACATCCGGTTTTCTTGGAATTCCGGGGCTTATCATGCTTTACGGGATCGGACTTTACAAAAGTTTGTAGGATTTTAACAAAATTAAATTTTTTTTAAAAAGCCTCTTGAAATTGTCGGCGGCTTTGGTTATAATGCGACCATGGCACAGTAATCTGAGTGCTTTCAAGACAATCGGTTTTTCCTGAGATAGACGTCGTCTCAAAACATTCACATTTTACAATAAAAGATAAAGGAGATGGTTGGTTGGCAGTCTTATGTGTACTATTGGCGGCGGCATGCTGCTTTGATTACAGGTACAAAAAAATTCCCAATTGGTTGATTGCTTTTATGGCAGCTGCAGGCGTCCTGTGGCGCTTTAGCCGGGAGGGAGCCATGGCGGCGGTTTCTTATGCGGGTGCGGCGGCTTTGGTAATGTGTCTGCTCTATTTTCTGTTTAAATTAGGAGCAGTGGGCGCGGGAGATGTGAAGCTGCTTGGGGTTACGGCAGGTTATCTTCCCTTCAAAAAAATTCTGGTATTCTTATTTTTGTCTTTGCTGATCGCAGCGGTGGTTTCCCTGGTAAAAATGGTGAGAAAAGGTTATTTTTTGGAGCGCCTGAGTTATTTTTTCGACTATGTAAAGGATGTGGTAAACAGCGGCAGATTTAAGCTTTACCTGAATAACGAGCAGGACAGGGGAGAGGTGGGAATCTGCCTGTCAGGACCGGTTTTGGCAAGCGTTCTGCTTTATTTGGGAGGTATTTATTGAAAGAGAAGGCGGAGAAGGTGATGGCGCTGTGTGATACGGAGGAGGAGTATGCGCAGCAGATGAGCGAATTTCTGAAAAAACATAAGAACCTGCCCTGGGAGCTGCACACCTATACCAGCGTGGAAGACCTGCTCAGGGAGGAAAAGGGCGTCGTGAGCATGCTTGTGGTGGCGGAATCCACCTACTGCGACGAGATACGCTCGCTCATGCCGCAGCGGCTTGTGGTGCTAAGCGAGAGCGGTGTGGTAAGGTGGGAGGAATTAATCTATGTGGACAAATATCAGGAGGCGGAGGAGGTATTGAAATGTCTTATCGGAATCTATATGGAGATTGCGGATGTGCAGCTTCCAAGGCTTCAAAGGAGCTGTAGGACGGTTTTTATCGGGAATTATTCCCCTGTGCGAAGATGCATGCAGACCTCTCTTGCTCTTGCCATGAGCCAGATACTGGCGCAGGAGCATCCCACACTGTATTTAAATTTCGAGCACTATGCGGGAATTGCCGAGCTGCTGCCGGATATGCAGACGCTGGATTTGGCGGACCTGCTCTATTTTCTAAACGCGGACAAGGATAAATTCAGGCTCCGGATGCAGACCATGCTGAAGCGCAGGGGCAGCCTGGATTACATCCCGCCCATGAAGGCGGGGCAGAATCTGCTTGCGATTACCGCAGAAGAATGGATAGGGCTGCTGCAGAAAATTGAGGAGCTGGGCGAATATGAGTATGTAATTTTGGATTTGAGCGAAAGCATGCAGGGACTGTTTGAGATTTTGAGGCTTTGCACCCGGGTGTATACCCTGACCAGAGAGGACAGGCTGGCAAAAAGCAAGCTGATGCAGTATGAGCAGGTCTTGGCACTATATGAGTACGAGGATGTGCTGGAGAAGACAAAACGGCTGGATATCTCTTATATCCGCAGGGTGCCGGAGGAGCTGGAACAGCTGACAAAGGGAGATATGGCAAAGCTGGTCAGGAGGCTGATCAAGGAAATGCAGGCGGGGTAGAAATGCCCAGGGAAAGGAAGCGCGGGAGAAAATGTGCAGAAAAGGAATGTGTTGGGAAGGAAAGCACGGGGAAGGAATGTGTGGTAAGGAAAGTGCAGGGAAAGGAATGTGTGGTGAAGGAAAGCGTAGGGAAAGAAAGCATGAGATAGGAATGTGTTGGGGAAGGAAAGCGAGGGGAAAGAATTTGTGGTGAAGGAAGCATAGGGAGGAAATGGCAGGAAAAGAAAGCGAGGGGAAAGAATGTTTTGGGAAGGAAAGTGGAGAAAGAAATGTGCAGGGAAGAATACGCAGGATAGACATGTGCCTGAGAGGAAAGAGCGGGAAAGGAACGTGCGGTGAGAGGAGGAGACTGCGTGGAGTACACGGAATTAAAGAGGGAATTGCGCCGCAGGGTGCAGGAAAAGCTGGATTATGTCAAGGATTTGTCGGACGACGAGGTAGGGCAGACCATAGACGAGGCGCTGCTTGAGCAAAGGGAGCTTATGATATATCCGGTGGAGCTTCGACGGCGATTGAGAAAGGAGCTTTTTGACTCCCTGAGACGTCTGGACATTCTTCAGATCTTTGTGGAGGACAGCTCTGTGACAGAGATCATGATCAACGGAAAGGATCACATTTTTGTAGAGCAGGACGGGAAGCTGCGGGAGCTTGACACAGGCTTTGAATCCATGGAAAAGCTGCAGGACGTCATACAGCAGATAGTGGCGGGGTGCAACAGAGTTGTGAATGAGGCTTCGCCCATTGTGGATGCTAGGCTGCCAAACGGCGCCAGGGTCAATATCGTAATGAGTCCCGTGGCGCTGAACGGACCGATCGTGACTATCAGAAGGTTTCCAGACAAACCGATTACCATGGAGCGTCTGCTCCGGCTGGGTTCTATTTCTCTTGAGGCTGCCGTTTTCCTGGAGGCAACGGTAAAGGCAGGCTATAATATTTTCATCAGTGGCGGAACCGGAAGCGGTAAAACCACATTTTTAAATGTATTGTCACATTATATTCCCTCTGAAGAAAGAGTCATTACCATTGAGGACAGCGCGGAGTTGCAGCTGCAGGGGCTTCCCAATCTGGTGAGGCTTGAGACCCGTAACAGCAATGTGGAGGGCTGCAGCGAGATCACGATTCGCGAGCTGATCCGTTCCTCCCTGCGTATGCGCCCGGACAGAATTATCGTGGGAGAGGTCCGGGGAGCGGAGGCAATCGATATGCTGCAGTGCCTGAATACGGGGCACGACGGAAGCATGTCCACCGGTCATGCCAACAGCGCCAAAGATATGCTGGCCCGGCTTGAAAATATGGTGCTGATGGGTATGGAGCTGCCCCTTGCCGCAATCAGGCAGCAGATAGCCTCCGGTGTGGATATTCTGGTACACCTTGGCAGACTGCGGGATAAATCAAGACGCGTGCTGGAGATTACGGAGCTCGTGGGCTGTGAGAGCGGAGAAATTAGATTGAATCCGCTGTATGTCTTTGAGGAATCGGGGGAGGACGAAGAGGGAAGGGTCAAGGGGGAGCTACAGAAGAAGGGAGAGCTGTTACATGAAAACAAACTCAAGGCAGCGGGATTATCGAAGCTACCAATGGAAAAGGGGTGAGTTGGTGCGGACAATCCTGGTCTGTGCAACGGTCACAGGGGCGTTAGCATACTTTTTTTATCGCAGCCTGTGGGCAGTCGTCCCGCTGGGGGCAGCAGGGGTCTGCATTTTCCGGGAGATTCGGCGCAAAAAGGCAAAAAAAGCCCGGGACCAGTTGGCAGAACAGTTCAGGGAGTGTATTTTGTCGGTGGTTTCCTCTCTCCAGGCAGGCTACTCTGTGGAAAATGCCTTTCTGGAATCGGAGAAGGACATGGAGCTGATGTATGGAAAACATTCCCTGATCGGCGACGAACTGATATTTGTCCGCAGGGGCCTGCATATCAACATAAATCTTGAAGATCTTTTGGCGGATATTGCGGAGAGAAGCGGCTGCGTAGACATCGGGGAATTTGCGCAGATCTTTGCCCTGGCAAAGAGAAACGGCGGCAATATGACGGAAATTATCAAGAATTCGGCAGGGCAGATAGGGAAACGGATCGAGCTGAGGCAGGAGGTACATGTGCTGCTTGGCGGAAAGCAGATGGAGCTTTTGATTATGAAGCTGATGCCCTTTGGGATACTGCTTTATGTAGGCATGGGAAATCCCGGTTATTTTGATTCGCTTTATCACAATCTGACCGGAATTGCCATAATGACAGGCTGTTTGGCGGTGTATTCGGGAGCGTATGCCCTGGGTGAATCGGTTATGAGCGGCATCGAGGCACAGCTTCTTTAGGAGGCGGGAAGGTATAATGATGTGCGCAGGGGCGCATAGAGAGGTATGAGAATGTATTGGATTATGTCGGTGGTATTGGGGAGCTTTGCGGCGCTGTATTTGCTGGCACAAAAGGAACAGCCGCCCGAGGAAGCGGGTCTGCTGCTAAGACCGTTTTACAGGATTGCTGTCTGGCTCTATAAGCAAATCAGTACCCGTTTTCCACGGCTGTTCGGTTCAAGGCAGGTGGAAACAGACCTGGCGCAGCTTCATCCGGGAGAGGCAAGGGAGTGTCTGAAGACGGATTACTATGTAAAAAAGACGGCGCTTTCCCTTGCGGTGGTATTTTTGGGCACCCTTTTGGGCGGCGCTGTGCGTATCGCGGCGCAGTTGGAAGTCATTTTGGGAGAGGGCGGGCGGGTTCCCAGGGGCAGCCACGGAGAAGGAGCTTATGAGATTACCGTGGCTGCAGACTATGAAGGCAGAAAAATCACCCTAAGGGTGCCGGTAAAATACCGGAAGCTGGCCCGAGAGGAGGTGGATAGGCTTTTTGACGAGCTTTCGGAAAAACTGCCGGGCCTGATTTTGGGAGATAATGAAAGTCCGGAGGCGGTAACCGGAAATTTGAAGCTGGAAAGGCACTATGAAGGCTATCCGGTTTCCGTTGACTGGAACAGCAGCGACCTGCGCGTGATAAGCACGGAGGGGGAAGTATATCCGGGAAGCGAGCCGCAGCAGGTGACGCTCTCGGCAAGGCTTACCTATGAGGAATACAGCAGGGAGAACAATATCTCGGTTACAGTAACGCCGCCCAGGCTCAGCGCAGAGGAGAAATTGTACAGGGAGCTGGAGCAAGTGGTGCTGCAGGCGGAAGAAAAAAGCCGTGAAAAGGACAGCTTTTATCTGCCGGAGGAATTTAGAGGACAGCCCTTGGGATGGCGGCAGGTGATAGAGGACAACGGCATTGCTCTTTGGGCGGGGGCGGTTGCCGCCGCGGCAGCGGTGTATATGTTTTCCGACAGGGACCTGCATGAGCGGCTGGAAAAGCGAAGGAGGACCATGAGGCGCGAGTATCCCGAGCTGGTCCATAAGCTGGTGCTGTTTGTGGGAGCGGGAATGACCGTTCGGGGCGCTTTTCAGAGGATGGCGGGAGATTATACGGCGAAGCGGAAGGAGGGAGGAGTGCACTCGCCGATATATGAGGAATTGCTGTATACCTGCAGAGAGCTGCATGCCGGTACATCGGAGGGAGCCGCTTATGAGCATTTTGGAAGGCGGACAGGGCTGCAGGAGTATATTCGGCTCAGTACGCTCCTGACACAGAATTTAAAGCGGGGAAACAGTATGCTTCTGGACAGGCTGAGAGAGGAGGCGGACAGGGCGGCGCAGGAGCGCCTGCAGCAAAGTAAAAAGCTTGGAGAGGAGGCAGGCACGAAGCTGCTTATACCTATGGTGATGATGCTTGCGGTGATTATGGTGATAATCATGATTCCGGCTTTTTCAGGCATGTAGGGGATATAGGGGATAACCGGCGGATTTTGGACAGGTCCGGTACGGAAATCAAGAAGAACCTTGCCGGGGATTTTAAGTAAGCCTGCAAGCCTGAAGCTTTTTACGGAGCAGGGCATCCTGCGGAGTAAAGAAGGTTGTAAGGACACATGGACGGTCGTAGTAAAGCAAAGACAAAATAAGGGCGGGCAAAGGCGGCATAAAGCATTTAACCGCCCTGGTATGAAGGCGCGCCATGGGGCGCGGGAAGGAGCAGATATGAAAAGAGAAAATTTGAAGGGACTTAGGCAGCTTTGGACGGAGGAAGACGGAATGGGCACGGTGGAGGTAATTTTGATTATTGTGGTTCTTGTGGGGCTTGTGCTTGTTTTCAGAAAACAGCTTACGACACTGGTGAACAATCTGTTCAGCAAAATTACAAAGCAGGCGGACAGCATCTGAGCATGAGGGGAACGCGAAAAGAAAACGCTTATTTGACTGTGTGGCTTGCTTTATGTCTCACATTGATCCTGTCGCTGTTTCTGGTGCTGATAGACGGGGCGCGGAGAAACGGCGGCAGGCTGGAGACCGAGTGTGTAACGGACATTGGACTGCAGAGCATTCTGGCGGAATATCATCGGGAGCTGGTGAAACAGTATAATATTTTTGCCATTGATGCTTCCTACGGCACGGCAGTGTGCAGCAAGGGGAATACAGAAGATCATTTGAAGGCTTATCTGGAAAAAAATCTGTCTGTGGAGGATATTTTTCTGTCACAATTTTTGTACCGGGATTTTTTCGGGCTTGAGCTGAGAAAGGCGGAGCTGCCGGAGGTTTTGCTTTTGACGGACGAAAAGGGCGCCGTCTTTCGTGAAAGGGCGGTGTGTGCGCTTGGGAATGATGTGGGGCTGGGACTTTTAAAGGACATTCAGGAGTGGATGCAGGTAATAGAAGTCAACGGACTGGACAACGGGGATACGGAAAAGGAAAAGCATGATCTGGATGCGGAGGTTGAAAGCTATAACGGTACATACATAGAGGAGCAGAAGGATGTGTGGGTCCCTTTCCATGTGGATAATCCTACCGCGGCGCTGGAAGAAAAGAGACGTCTGGGCATTTTGAAGCTGGTGACAGAGGGTGAGGAGCAGCTGTCCCAAAGGGCGCTTGCATCAGAGCAGCTGATTATGAAACGAATGCAGCAGGGCACGTTTAATCAGGGAAACATGAAACTGGCAGAGCAGTCCGGTCTGGAAGAAATGGCAGAGAGATTTCTTTTTCAGGAATATCTTCTGAAATATATGGGGCGGTATGGCTGCGAGCAGGAGGAAGATGTTCTGAAATATCAGGTTGAATATCTTGTTTCGGGAAAGAACAGCGACATTGAGAATCTCCGGAGCGTGGCAGGGCGTCTCTGCGCTGTCCGGGAGGCAGCAAATGCGCTGTACCTCCTTTCAAATAACGAAAAGCGTATGGAGGCGCAGCTGATTGCCGAGGTTGCCAGCGCTCTGCTCTGGATGCCGGAGCTGGCGCCGGTTTTGGAGGCGGTAATTCTCTTGGGCTGGGCATTTGCCGAGAGTGTGTATGATGTGAAATCGCTTTTAAACGGAGGAAGGATTCCCCTGCTGAAAAATGACGAAAGCTGGCACTATAGCCTTTCCTCCGCGCTGTGGGGAGAGCTTCAGGAGGAAACCAGGGAAGGAAGCGGTATGAGCTACGCCGATTATTTGAGGATTTTTATGATGCTTACAGATTTGGATACATTGACGGCACGCGCCATGAATATGGTGGAGGCGGATATCAGACACACGCCGGGAAACGCCGTATTTCGGCTGGATGGCTGTATTGTTCAGGCGGAGGCGGATATTCAGATTGACAGCGCGTATGGGTATTACTATTCAATAAAAAGGCATGCGGGGTATGATTAGAATATATAAGAAAGCCTGCGTCTGAGCCTGCAAGAAAGCTTATATCAGAGTCTGTGCCGAAGCACGCGGCGAAAGTGAGGTGAACAGCGATGGCATTTCTGCAATGCCGCAGGAAGAATATGAAACTGTCAACTAATTTCAAGAAACCTTCTCCGACATACCATACAAATAAACTCGTTTCGGATTCTGCCCGGAATCCGGACATCCATTCTTCTGGCACTGCAAAGATGCCATCGCTGTTTGTCTCACTTTTTAAGGAGCTGAATGCGGGAATGACCGTGGAAGCATCCATCGTACTTCCGTTGTTTCTCTTTTTCTTTATGAATCTTGCAAGCTCTATTGAAATGATTCGGCTTCATGGCAACCTGCAGCTGGCGCTTTGGAAAACGGGAAGCGAGCTTGCCGTGTACGGATATGCCCTGAACGCTGGAGTGATGCCTGATGAGGAACAGACTAAAGGGGCACAGACCGGCATGGAGCTGACGGAGGCTGCGCAGCCCGGCGGAGAGGGGCATGAGTGGGAGGACAGCGGCGGTGCACAGCCTCAGGGAGATCAGGAGGACAGCTGGTGGAAAAGGCTGTCGGGAGCTATTTTCTCGGCTGTCTTTGTAAAGGGGCAGCTTGTGCAGCTTCTGGGTGAGGACTATTTGGATGCTTCGCCGCTTAGAAGCGGGACGGACAGCCTGATGCTATGGGAGAGCGAGGTTTTTGGCACGGGAGATACAATAGACCTAGTGGTTACATATTCCGTGGCGCCGTGGACTGAGACAATTGGCTTTTTGTCGTTTCGCATGGCAAACCGCTACTATGGGCATATATGGAACGGATATGCTGTTTCGGGGCAGGCGCAGACAGGTGTGACAGTTTATATTGCGGAAAACGGGCAGGTTTATCATTCGGACAGAAGCTGTACGCATCTGCGGCTTTCCATACAAAAGATCAGGGCTGAAAATCTGGATAGCGTAAGAAACAATTACGGTAAAAGATACGGTGCCTGTGAAAGATGTGTCCGCGGCAGGAAGGTCGAAATAATTTACATAACCGGAGAGGGCGACAAATATCATTATAATAGGGATTGTCCAGGGCTGAAGAGAACGGTTTCCCCCATGCTGAAGTCGGATGCGGAGAAACGTTATCGCCCATGCAGCCGCTGCGGCACGGAAAAGAAAAATTCCATGGGAGAAAATTGAAAAAATACAGCTTTATATCTGGAGGATTAATGTGGCAGAGACAGTATTGACGGCATTTTGGCTTCTCACAGCCAGTATTATGGATATCCGCACCCGCAGGCTTCCTGCCTGGATGCTGGCGCTGGGCGGAGCTGCCGCCGTTATGGCGGCGGTGTGCAGATGCGGCTTTACAACGGCAGAGTATTTGGAAATTATAAAAGGGTGTATTCCGGGGGCTTTTCTGTTATTTATGGCGGCAGTCACGGGCAAGGCGGGTATGGCAGACGGCATAGCATTGATTTTTCTGGGAATCTGCTTGGGGGGTAAAACTTGTCTGGCAGTTTTTATGCTGAGCTTACTGATAATTTCACTGTTTTCGGGAATTCTGCTGGCGCTCCGCCGTGTCGGTCCCGGCACAAGGCTTCCCTATCTACCCTTTCTTTCCGCGGCGTGGCTGCTGGGGCAGGCAGTCCTATTTTAAAAGACGGACCTGTTATCTAAATCAAAAACCCCGCAGCAAGCTGACGGGTTATCGATTTTGCAACGCAGCAAAGAGCAATGCGTCCAGAGGACGCTATGGTATTTGCTCCTCGGGACATTCGTCAAACGGTTGCTGTCGCATCCGCCTGGTTCATTGCCCGCAGGAATAAAGGGTCTTTAGAAGCTGTTAGAAATACAGATAAGGGTAAAAACGGCTATTTTACAGGGAAGCAGTGTTTCAGAAGACATTTGGAGGAATAAATGAGAAAGTACATACGAAATGACAGCATAAACAAAAACAACAGCTGTACGGATACCCATACGGAAAGCAGCGAAGGAAACGATACGGAAAAACGCATGGCAGGCGTTATACAGGAGGCAAATGGTTATTTTACAGTAGAAGCCGCAATGGTTTTTCCTGTGGCTCTGGGGACAGTGCTTTTTATAGTGTACATGCTGATATTTCAGTATGACAGATGCCTGTTGGAGCAGGATATGGGTGCGCTCGCGCTGTGGGGGAGCCGGGTAAGGGCGGAAAGCTCGGCGGAATTGCGGAGCTTGATTCAAAAACAGACAAACGAGATATACAAGGATAAATATGCGGTGTGGAAAATGCTGGTCCTGGATGTTAAGCTGGAGCACAATCGTTTTACGGCAACGGGAAAGGGGCAGCTTGCATTTCCGGTACCCGGTATGAATTTTTGGAATAGAGAGAATGTCTGGACGGCGGAGGCAGAGTATCGATTTTGGAGAATTTTGCCGACAGATTTTGTCAGGCTGTGCAATAGGGTAAAGACATGGTGGGAAACGGAGGATGAGATAGAAGATGCAGAAGGATGAGGTTGATAATCTGTTGAAGACGGAGTATGTCAGAAATTTAAACTGTAATTATGAAAGACTCTTGCTGGATAAAAAGCCGGAAGAAAGAAGGTATCAATACTGCATTCTGAACAGGGGAGGAATCAAAGGGCTTCTGCCTTGCAGCCTGCGCTATATAAATGGAGTGGCATATCTGTATTATGACATTTCATCAAAGCAGAATGTGGCGCAGTTGTACGGAAATAAATGTGTTTCCAGAGCTTGGGTAGCGGACTTTTTGTGGAGTATGCGGCAGATCGGACAGGAGCTGGAGCGTTTTCTTCTGGACAGCAAAAACATCATCTGGCGGCCGGAGCAGATTTTTCAGGATTTGGAAAGCAAGGTGTTTTCTTTTTTATATGTGCCGTATTTTGAAGGGGATTCAGGCTATCTGAAGTTGATGGAATTTTTAATAGACCATATCGATTATGAGGACGAGGTATTGGTGGAATGTGTCTACGGCATGTATGAACAGCTGGAGCGCAACGGAGAAATTTATCTACAGGCTCAGATATATGAGGACGCAAAGCGTCTTGAAGCACAGGAAGCGCAGATACAAACCATGGATGAACAGGAAGCCATGGCAGTGAACCCGCATGAGGCTGAATATGGAGGAATGGACATATCAGGGAGAAACAGAAGGGCGAGAGCGGCAGAAAGAGAGCGTACAATCGAGGAGCTTGGCAGGGCAGGAGAAGCAGGAAGGAGGCCGGCAATCCAGGAGTCCGTCAGACTGGGAGAAGCAGGAAGGAGGCCGGCAATCCGGGAGTCCGTCAAGACGAACGCGGCAGGAAAGGAGTCAGCAGCCGAGGAGTCCGCCAGAATAAAGGCGGGAGGGCAAGAGATCGTCACAGAGAGGGTGAACAGGGAGAGCGCTTCAGGAAAGCCGACAGAGAGAGAGGAGACGGAAAAAGTCGAAAAGAGAGGCATTCGCGGTATTTTTGAAGGAAAAAAGAAACGCGGCAGAGAATTTAGAGAAGATTACAGGCAGTCGATGCAGCGGGAGATGGCCGGTTATGCCGTGGCGGAGGATATACAATTTGAGGAGGAACCGTTTGGACGGACAATTTTTATTGAGGAGAAACAGGAGGACGCAAGGATTCCTCACAGATTATTTACAGCGGAGGGCAGACTTTTGGCAACCTTGGATAAGCCGGTTTTTTCTATCGGCAAGAAAAAAGAGGAAGCCGATTTAGTGTTGGACAGCTCGTCGGTAAGCAGGATTCATGCCCGCATTGTACGGGAAAAAGCAGAGGCGTATCTGGAGGATTTGAATTCTACAAACGGAACCTTTAAAAATGGTTTGCGTTTGCAGCCTTATGAAAAAAGAAAGCTCGAGGAAGGGGATGAGATCAAATTCGGCTCCGTTATATTAATTTTTCGATAGTTCATAAAAAACTGCTTTGGGACATCAGTCAAAATTGCTCCAGGATACAGATTGAAAAGTGCATGAAATTATGTTAAACTTTCATGCAAGAGGTGAAGCCGATGAAAAGGTTGAAGGCCGTTCCTGTTGTCAGCGGCGCATTGGTCGGGATTAATGTGCTGGCTTTTTTTATCTGCCATTTCAGCGATGCGTTGTACAGGGCAGGCATATTGTCTGCATATGCTGTGCTTGAAAAGGGGCAATATGGGCGTATTCTGTGGGCCATGTTCCTGCACAGCGACATAGGCCATCTTTTTAATAACATGGTTATCCTGTTTTTCCTGGGCGCCATGATTGAGAAGGAAGTCGGGCATGTAAAATATGGCGTGCTGTATTTTCTTTCCGGGATAGGGGGAAATCTTCTGTCGCTTTTGATGAAAGAGGTTACCGGCGATATGTCCGGAAGCATTGGCGCCAGCGGCGCGGTATTTGGACTGGATGGCGTGCTTTTGGCGATGGTTTTGTTCTCAGGCAGAAAAATGGATGATGTGACGCCGGGCAGAGTGGTTTTTATGGTAATTCTTTCCCTTTACAACGGATTTAAAGGTGAGAATATAGACAATGCGGCGCATGTTGGCGGACTGGCTATTGGCTTTGGAGCGGCAGCGGTTATGTGTATGATACAAAGGAAAATGGAACGAAAATCACATATTGACATACAACAGAATATCCCAGATTAGCAGACCGGTCATACGAAAACGCAGGCTACGTGAGGTGTGTCGACGGGATATCACAGTTATGGAGCAGGAGCAAATGAACCGGTGTAAAAATGTAGTGAGGTGCAGCGTTGAATATTAATATTTATTATGGCGGAAGGGGATTGATTGACGATCCCACATTATTTGTAATCAATAAGATGCAGGAGATATTGGAGGAACTCAGGGTCAAAGTGACCCGCTACAATTTGTATGAGTGTAAAAATACCATACCCACGCTTCCTCAGACCCTGAAGGATGCGGACGGCATTATCCTCGCAACCACCGTGGAGTGGTACGGAATCGGGGGCTACATGCAGCAGTTTCTGGATGCGTGCTGGCTGTTTGGCGACAAGGAAAAGATGGCTAAAATCTACATGTGCCCTGTGGCAATGTCCACCACCTACGGGGAGCGGGAGGCACAATTGAATTTATCCACGGCATGGGAGATTTTGGGCGGACTGCCCTGTGAAGGAATCTGCGGCTATATAGAAAATACGGTCACATTGGAGATGAATGACCAGTATATTCGGCTTATCGAGAAAAAGGCTGAGAATATGTACCGCACCATCAATCAGCATATTCCGTGCTTTCCTGCAAGTAATCAGGTTGTAAAACAGAAGATTGCCGTGCCCAAGGGAACCAATCTGACGCCTCAGGAGACGGAGCAGCTCTCACAATATGTGTCGGATGACAGCTATGTACAGCGGCAGAAGCAGGACATTCAGGAGCTGACAAGCCTGTTCCGCGACATGATGAACGGGGAAGGAACGGATGACGAGGAGGAATATCTGGCAGTCTTCCGGAAGGCGTTCAGGCCGCTGCCGGGATTTCGTGCAGAATATTCCTTTGCTGTAGAAGAAAAGAAAAAAAAGCTGGCGGTATCCATAGACGGTTCAAAGCTGGAATGCAGCTATGGCACGCTTGAACAGCCGGATGTGGAAATGCAGTTGAACAGGGCGACAATGGAGGATATTGTGAATGGCAGGATGACCTTTCAGAGGGCTTTTATGTCCGGCGCCATGAAAACCAAAGGGGACTTCAGGATTCTGCGAACCCTTGACCAGGTGTTTTCCTTTGAAGAAAAATAAGAGAAGTGATTGTGTATGCGCGTAAGAGTTATGTTTTTTACATTGAAGGCGCGGCAGGAATGGAGGCTTAAATGAAAAGAGACGACTGTATTTTCTGTAAAATAGCAAACGGGCAAGTCCCGTCAAAGACGCTGTATGAGGACGCGCGTTTTCGCGTAATCCTGGATTTGGGTCCTGCTACCAAGGGGCATGCGCTGATTTTGCCCAAAGAGCATGCCGACAATCTTTTTGAGCTCCCCGATGATACAGCCGGGGCGGCAATGCAGCTGGCAAAGAAAATGGCAAAAACCATGTGGGAAAAGCTGCACTGCGACGGTTTAAATTTGATGCAGAATAACGGCGCGGCAGCAGGACAGACGGTGGAGCATTTCCATCTTCATGTCATACCCAGATACTTAAATGACGGACAGGATCTTGAATTGGTACATGGGGAACCTTCACAGGAGGAGCTGGAGGCTGTGAGGAAAGAGATTGTGGGATCTGTTTAGAGGTCAATATTATAAGATATCTCCCTTTTGAGAATTGTGTACCTACTGCAGATGAGTCTATAGATATGCATTGTGGATGTCAGGTAAATATTTTGCAGTTTAAGTATATAAATCGGTATTTGGAGTGAATTATGGAATTAAATATAAATTCACCTACTTATTTCAAAGAGCATTATGGTATTGATGAAGAAGTATATAAGTTCTGCCAAAAAGCGTATATTTTTTTCAAGGATAAGGAATATAGCGATACTTTACATATAATTGGCATAATGCCTGTTGTGGCTCCACAAGAAATATATGATAGCGGAAAATGGAAAGAAAGCACAAGATTTCTTTGCAATAAAAGGATTGCCAGTATAGCAATTAGAATGAATTTTGAAGATTACTATAAAGCGGATAGTTTTGGGAAAGTAGAGCAAACAAAATCAATGATTTTGACAGCAGTGAAACGGATTAGATCTAAAGGTAAATTTGATTATGAAAAATTCAGGCAAGATTTAATGTCCCTGAAATAAAGATATTTCGGTTTACCGGGCTGTTAAGAAAGCGCAAATTCCGTAATAGTACAAGAATATGCATTCTGCTTTGGGTCTTATGCAGTGGGAGTAATTCTATGGAAGGGGAGTCGGATAGTATTCAAAAAAGCATTGTGAATCATTAGAGTCGGGCAGAATTTAGTTAGCAGATATGGCGGGGAACGAAATGAAAACATTGGATGTAAGCATAGTTACGGAAAACATTAAGGAAATGTGTATTGAGGCAAATCATTTTCTGTCTGAGGACATGAAACATGCTATGAAATCAGCGTTAAAAACAGAAGAAGCTTTCTTGGGGAAGCAGATACTGGAGCAGCTTCAGGAGAATCTGCAGATTGCCGGTGATGACATGATTCCCATTTGTCAGGATACCGGTATGGCTGTGGTTTTTGCGGAGATTGGACAGGATGTGCATTTTGAGGGAGGAAGCTTGGAAGACGCCATTCATGAAGGTGTGAGACAGGGGTATGTAGAGGGCTTTTTAAGAAAATCGGTGGTAAGGGACCCGATTTACCGTGAAAACACCAAGGATAATACTCCTGCAGTGATACACTACGAGTTAGTTCCGGGGGAGCAGGTAAAAATTACTGTGGCGCCTAAGGGCTTCGGCAGTGAGAACATGAGCCGTGTGTTTATGCTAAAGCCGGCGGACGGCGTTGAGGGCGTAAAAAATGCGGTGCTCACGGCGGTGAGGGATGCGGGACCGAACGCCTGCCCTCCTATGGTAATAGGAGTGGGCATCGGAGGTACTTTTGAGAAATGCGCCCTGATGGCAAAGAAAGCGCTTACCCGGCCTGTAAACGAGCATTCGGAGATTCCCTATGTTTGTGAGCTGGAAAAGGAGCTTCTGGAGACAATAAACCGTTCCGGCATAGGTCCCGGCGGTTTGGGCGGAACGACTACCGCATTAGCCGTAAATATCAATACATATCCTACGCACATTGCGGGCCTGCCTGTTGCAGTCAATATCTGCTGTCATGTAAACAGGCATGCCGTGAGGACGCTGTAGAAAGCCGTAGATGGCGGCGGGTAATAGGGTGTTGCTGGAGGGCGTGGGGATGCCGTGTGCCAGCCAGTGGTATTGGAGGGAATGGTAATGCTGTCTGCCAGCCAATAATATTTATGGGCAGCTAGCTATTGCCTGTGAGCCAATAGCATCGGAGGGAATGGGGATACTGCCAGCCTGACGATAGTATTGCCGGGTAACATGGTTTCCTGGGGGCCTGCTTCGGTGGCCGCGGACAATGTGAGAGGAAGGTGGATTTGCATATGCAGACGCAGACGACAAAAAAATATGTCAATGTTCCGTTGACGGATGAGGCGGCGGCTTCCCTGCGCGCCGGAGATTACGTATATTTGACAGGAACCATTTATACGGCAAGAGATGCGGCGCACAAGAGGATGCAGGAAGCGCTGGACAAAGGCGAGCCGCTTCCGCTGGATGTGAAAAATAATGTGATCTATTATATGGGGCCTTCGCCGGCTAGAGACGGAAGACCTATCGGCTCTGCAGGTCCTACAACCGCCAGCCGTATGGATAAGTATGCGCCTGCGCTGCTGGATTTAGGCTTAAAGGGAATGATTGGAAAGGGAAAGCGCAGCCAGGGAGTCAAGGCTGCTGTCGTTCTCAACAAAGCGGTGTATTTTGCGGCGGTAGGAGGCGCGGGAGCTCTATTGTCACGATCTATTATCTCATCAGAGGTCATTGCGTATGAAGATCTGGGAACAGAGGCGATCCGCAGGCTGGAGGTCAGGGATTTTCCGGTGATAGTGGTTATGGACGCGGAGGGAAATGACCTGTATGAGACGGCAGTCAGGGAATACTGCAGGGAAAGCTGACTGACAAAGCATGCTTCTGTGCGGGAATTTATATATGAGGATTCCGGTGTAAGACGGCAATGTGAATATTGATTGAGATGTGCGGTATAGTGCAAATGGAGTGTAAGCATGAGAATTGCATTGATGGTATTGCGTAAGCTTTTTCTGGTGCCTTTTTTGTTTTTCCGAATCTGCCGGGCGGCAAAGCGTTATAATGGCGATTATTTGCCGGGATTTCTGGTTGCAAAGGAAATTGCCACACATGCTATACAGGCGGGAAATATTATTTTGGAGACGCACGGGCTTGAGAATATACCTGAGAAGGACGGGTTTATTTTTTACCCTAATCATCAGGGGCTTTTTGATTCCCTGACCTTTTTTTCATCCTGTCCCCGACCCTTTGCCCTGGTCATTAAAAAGGAGGCAAGCAAGGTTATTCTTTTGAAGCAGGTATTGGAGGCCACCGGGTCCCTTGCCATGGACAGGGAAGATTTGCGCCAGTCCATGCAGGTTATTAACCAGGTAGCCAGCGAAGTGGCAGGGGGCAGGAACTATATTATTTTTGCGGAGGGCCACCGCAGCCATGAAGGGAATAAGCTGCAGGAGTTTAAAGCGGGCAGCTTTAAGGCTGCACAGAAGGCTAAGTGCCCCATTGTTCCTTGCGCATTAATTAACTGCTTTGTTCCCTTTGACGAAAATTCCGTTCGTCAGGTGACTGTAAAGCTGATTTACATGAAGCCCATGTATTACGAGGACTATAAAGACATGAAGTCCGCAGAGCTTGCCGCGGAGGTAAAGCGGCGTATTGAAAAAACTATTGCGGAGTATGAGTAAGTCGCAGAAAATCGGTGAAAAGTTTATTTAGGTAATTGACAAACTAATCTTTGTTATGTATAATAAGAATCGTGCTGTAAGAAAGCACAATTATTGAATATTGGCAGAGTCGTTATTCGGATTATGGAGAAATACTCAAGAGGCCGAAGAGGCGCCCCTGCTAAGGGTGTAGGTCGGGTAACCGGCGCGAGGGTTCAAATCCCTCTTTCTCCGCTTTTAGCTCTGCCGGTAAAAAAAGGTCGGAAATGCTTGCGAACAAGTGTTTCCGGCCTTTTGTAGTGCGGCCGGGAACCAGCCGCCGATTACATGGACAAATGGAACAAGACTTTGCTTTTTGAGGCTCTCAGCTTAAAGAGTATTTTTGAATATATTCTTTGTATTTTCTGTGATAGTCCGCACTGACGGTCCGCATTTCGCGCAGGGACTTGTGAAGATTTATATTATGCTGGGCAATATCCAGGACACACCCTGCTATGTTGGAGCAATGACCGGATGTGCGTTCCAGGTTTGTAAGCAGGTCGGACCAGATAAATCCGGCGTCGATGGTACAACCGCCCTGCTGCAGCCGCAGTATGTGGTTTGTGCGAAGCTGTTCTTTCAGGTGGCTGATTACCTGGGTAAGCGGTTCCACGGTAGAGGCAATTTTCAAGTCGTTTTCGAGGAAGGACGTCAGCGTCAGGTCAAGGGCTTCGTTTACGGCGGCGGAGAGAACATGAAGCTCGGCGACGGCGGCGTCCGTAAAAGAAATTTTCTTTGTCCGCATTTCTTCTGTGGAATTGACCAGACTGACCGCATGATCGGATATGCGCTCAAAATCCCCGATTATTTTCAAGAGCTTTGCGGCTTCCGTGCTGTCTTCCTCGCTGATCTGACGGCTGCTGAGCGCCACAAGATAGGAGCCTAAAATGTCCTCATAATGATCTGCGTTTTCTTCTTTTTTCCTGACGGCCTCGCCTATTTCCGGCGAATATTTCCGCAGCGAGCTCAGCCCTTCTTTAAGCGCGCGGATAGAAATCCGCGCCATGTCTGCGGCCACCGTATTGCATCGCTGCAGAGCTATGGAAGGGGTTGCAAGCAGTCTTTCGTCCAGCTCCGTGGGAGGCTGTGACTGCACGGAATCCGGTACAAGCCGATTGACCAGACTTTCGAGCATGCCGGACAGCGGCAGCATCAACAGCGTACATAATATGTTGAACAGGGAGTGAGACACGGCAATGCCGAACAGAGAAGCCGGCTCATTTAGGAAAGAGGGATTAAAAATTGCCTTTATGACGGCAAAAACCGCCAGCCAGAACACCGACCCTATTACGTTAAAGGATAAATGGACCATTGCCGCACGCTTGGCGTTTTTGTTAGCGCCTATGGCAGAAATCATTGCCGTCACACAGGTGCCGATGTTCTGCCCCATAATAATAGGAATGGCAGCACCGTAGGATACCTGTCCGGTGACAGCCAGCGCCTGCAAAATGCCTACGGAAGCAGAGCTTGACTGGATGATGGCGGTAAGAAGCGCTCCGGCAAGGACACCGAGAAGCGGGTTTTTGAACAGGAGGAACAGATTCTGGAAGGCGGGCACGTCGCGGAGGCCGGAAACGGCGCCGGACATTTGCTCCATGCCAAACATCAATACCGCAAATCCGAGAAGGATTATGCCGGTATCCTTTTTCTTTGTATTTTTGCAGAACATATAGAATATGATTCCTGCAAATGCTAAAATCGGCGTGAAGGAGGAGGGCTTCAGTAATTTGACAAAAAGATTGCCGCTGTCGATGCCCGCAAGGCTGAGCAGCCATGCGGTAACTGTCGTGCCGATATTGGCGCCCATGATCACATTGATCGCCTGCTTCAGCGTCATGAGTCCGGAGTTTACAAAGCCCACCACCATAACGGTAGCAGCGGAGGAGCTTTGGATCACCGCCGTAATGCCCAGCCCGGTGAACAGTCCTGCAATTTTATTTGTCGTCAGCTTTCCCAGGAGTGTCTGAAGCCTGCTTCCCGCCCGGCGCTCCAGCGCCTGTCCCATCAGGCTCATGCCAAACAGAAACAGGCTCAGCCCTCCCAGCATGGTGAGAACTTGAAAAATATCCATGGAGTATAATCCTCTCTTTCTTGTTTTACGAGAAACAGCTTAACAGGTAAACATCAAATCCGTTACCTGCGCTTCGTAAAATTTATGTAAATATAAGAGGGGATGGGGCAGGGAGCTGCCCGGAGCCTTACCAATGTGCACCTGCCCGGATTAACGGTGGGATTTTGCCGCGTGGCTGCACAAAGCCGGGGCGGAGAACGCGTTTCCATAACACAGGGTCACATTTTGGGAAAACGGACTGTAACCGTAGTGCCTATGCCCGGAGTGCTGCTCAATTCAATACCGGCGTTATGAAACCGCGCCGCGTGTTTCACGATGGAGAGGCCAAGCCCCGTCCCGCCGACTTCCTTGGAGTGGCTCTTGTCGACCCGGTAAAATCGTTCAAAAATGCGTTCCTGATATTCTTCGGGGATACCGATGCCGGTGTCCGTGACGGTTAAGAGGATATGGTTTTTATCGTCTGTAATTTCAACCCTAACATCTCCGTTTTCGTGGTTATATTTAATAGCATTGTCGCACAGATTAAAAATAATTCCGCCTAAAAGCTGGGGGACGCCGTATAATTCTGCCCCGCAGCCTTTGAACGATAAATTAATTTTTGCAGCCCTCGCCTCCGGCTGTAACCGCTGCACGACGCTTTCCGTGAGAGCATACAAATCCACGGTTTTCCGCTGAAAATCCTCTCCGCCCTCGTCTAAATGGGACAGGCTGATAATGTCCTCCACTAAGGTAATCATGCGCTGTGCCTCCGAATAAATACGCTCTGAAAATTGGGGAATATCCTCCTGTTTTACGATTCCTTCCTTCAGAAGCTCCGCATAGCCGGAAATGGAGTGCAGCGGCGATTTCAATTCATGGGAAACATTGGCGGTAAATTCTCTGCGCAGCTCCAACGCCTGGCGCAGCTGGCCTGCCTGCTGCTGCAGCTGTTTCTGCTGGCTGCTGATACGTCCCAACAGAGGGCGTATTTCTGGATAAACGGTATTGACTGCCGGCTCGTCCAGGTTCAGGTTATTGAGCGGTTTTACAATGCTTTTTGATAATCGCAGCGCCAGCGCAAGAGAAAAGCCCACCGCCAAAGCCGCAACTATGAGAATTTTATCCATAATGCCCCAAAAAAGCACCCATACCGTGTACTGCATGTCTGCCAGCCGGAGAACGCTGCCGTCAGGCAGCTTCTTTGCAGCATAAAACAGCCGTTTCGTCAACGTGTCGGAATACCTGATGCTTTCGCCATAGCCATATTCCAGAGCCTGCCTGATTTCCTCCCGCTCTAAATGACTGTCCATGGAGGTCGAATCCGACCCCGTTTCATAGAGTACCGAGCCGTCGGGGCCGACCCATGTTATACGGTAAAGCCCGGCGTCTAAATCCGTAAAATAATCGATTCCTTCATTTGCCGTTCCCTGTGCCGCCAATTCGGTCTGGAGCCTGAGCCGGTTCATCTGCATATCTGAGAAATACTCGTACAGAACTACCATCATAACAGCCGTAGACGCCAGAAAAATACCGATGGCGGCAATGCAGACCGAGCGAAAAATACGCTTTGTCATATTGTTTTCTCCATCCGATAACCCACGCCGCGCACGGTTTTTATATACTCGCCGCAAACCCCGAGCTTTGTCCGCAGGGTGCCGATATGCACGTCGACAGTCCTCGTTTCCCCTGCAAAATCAGAGCCCCATATGCTTAAAAGAAGATTTTCCCGGGTGAATACCTGGCCGGGGCGACGCATAAATGTCAAAAGCAGCTCATATTCCTTTTTCGTAAGCAGAATGTCAGACTGACAGGCTCTTACCGTATGCTCGTCTGTGTCCAGCTCCAGTTCTCCGATGCGCAGGGGCGCTTTTGCCATTGCCGGGCGCGTCCGCCTCAAAACCGCTTTTACACGGGATATCATCTCCATCATGCCAAACGGCTTAGAAAGGTAATCATCTGCCCCGAGGTCAAGACCGATGACCTTGTCGTATTCGGTTCCTTTTGCGGTTGCCATAATGACAGGTACCGAGGCGGAAACCGGATGCGAACGTATTTTTTTTAAAATAGAAATTCCGTCCTCGCCCGGGAGCATAATATCCAGTATAACCATATCGGGTGTCGTTTCATGCAGCGCCGCCCAAAATTCCGCTCCGTCAGAAAAACCGACTGCTTCCAGCCCGGCGGAATTCAGGGCGTAAATCATTAAATCACGAATGCTGCCGTCATCCTCCACGCAAAAAATCATATTGCCACCTCCCTATTTTATTCCATCCCTTTGGCGAATGCCGCGAGGTCTTTGATTTTCCGCCGCCCTTAACATACATACAGCGGCAAAGGTTGTCTGCCGTAAAACGTCTTTATGCTTTTTGTATCCGGCGGTTGTGACGGTCTGCCTTGCCTTTGAGCCTTATCCTGAAGCCTTATCAGGGTGTATTATCCGGGTAACGGCAGATATCAGGATAAGAGCGCAGGATTTTTGCAGAATACAGGCCGTTCGTTTAATTTGCTGTTGGGTGAGTGCAGGGCAAGTATTGTTTCGTTTTCCAAGGATGTAAATATCATGCCGTGTCCGCCGTCCTTTGCGAAAAGAGGGGCTTTTGCATGAGTCCAATTTCCGGTAATGTCGCCGTTATCTGATTTCGCTGCGCCCAGAGCATAGCCTTCGTCCCCGAAGGAGGACCAGATCATAAGGAGCTGTCCGTCAGGCAGGCGATACATAAACGGTCCGTCCGTAACATATCCCCCGGCGTGCTTTCTGGTCCACCCGGCCTCCGACGCCTTAAAGAGCAGAATGGGCGCGCCTGCCGCAGCTTTTAAATCCTCTGTCAGTCTTACGGCGCAGATCTCCCCGTCGGTAGTTTGTACCCACTCGTGGCAGAATACCATATAAGGGGTCCTGTCACCGGATAAATAAAAGGTTCCGTCAAGGCATTCCCATTCATCCGGAGTGATATTGCCGTCCGAATGGGGCGTGAAGACGCCGTCCGGCCGGTCGGACACGAGGATTGATGTGCCCCGGCATGTGTCCGGCGACTTGAAGGATACAAACATGTAGAACTTGTCTTTATACTTGTGGACCTCCGGCGCCCAATAATTTCTGGTATAGGGAAATTCCGGCGTGCGCGTAAATATTTCCTTCGGCTCGGACCAGGTCTCAAGGTCGTCCGAGACGTATACGTCCAGCCCGTAAGCCTCGTCCGCCCAGCACTCGCTGCCGCGGGTGCCGTACATATAGTATTTTCCGTTGTGGGTGAGGACAAACGGGTCCCTGATATTGATTTCGTTTGTTTTCATTGCTGTTCCGCCTTTTTGTTATTTTTTAATTGTCTGCCGGTCTTTTGCTGCACTGCCTGTCAGCTCCGTGAACAGTATAGCATATTTTTCTTGAGTCTGCATTGTCTTGCTTGAATTTGCACAGCGGATAAATTTTTGGCTGTAAGGGTTCGGACGGTCTGCGGGGCTTGACGTTCTAAACAGGCAGCAATATAATCAGGGAGGTAAGCCCTGGTTAAACGGAGGAAGCGGAATACCTGAAAAGGCCGGACTTAAACCCGACGGAGAAAATATCTGCAGGTATGTACCGCGTTTGAGGCGGATAAAGCAAAAGGGAGTATGTACACCGGGAGGTTTTATGATAATTTATTTATGCGATGATGAAGGGCAGATACTGCAGGATATGGCGGCGGGGGTGCGGGACATGCAGCCGGACAGCCTGGTCAGGTGCTTCGAGGGGAGCGAAGCGTTGTGGGAGGCGCTGGGGACGGAGCCCTGTGATGTGCTGTGTCTTGATATCGATATGCCCGGAACGAACGGTCTGGAGCTGGCAGGCAGGATGGAACAGCTGGATGCGAGACCTCTGCTTGTCTTTGTGACCGGACATGACGAGCTGGTATATGACAGCATGAAATATCATCCCTTCGGATTTGTGAGGAAGGCATATTTTGCGGAGGAGATGGAAAAGCTGTTGGCGGACTGCCAGGAGGAGCTGGGAAGCCGGGAAAGGCATTTTTCCTTTCAATCGGGGGCGGAGAGGGTGAGACTGCCTCTGGCGGAAATATTATTTTTTGAGTCGGAGGGAAACTATGTGAAGCTGTTCGCCAGGGCGGGGGAGCCGTATCGGTTCCGGGATACGCTTCATTCTCTGGAGGCAGCGCTGTCACACGAGGGATTTATCCGTATCCACAAGGGATTTCTGGTAAATCAGAGAGCTGTCCGGGTTTTGCGGGGGAATGAGGCACAGCTGGAGGACGGCGTGTGCCTTCCCGTGGGGAAAAGCTACATGCAGGGGGCGAAAAGCCGGCTGATGCGGTATATGGCGGGGAAAGCGGGAGGAATGGAGAGCGGCGTTGGGGGAATGGCGAAGAATGAATAAGCGCGAAAACAACAGAAAGAAAATGCTGGAGCTGGATATGCGCTGTACGGCGCTTCTGGAGGAGCGGTGCGAGCTGCAGCTGGAGCTGGACGCTCTGAAGGAGGAATGGGGACATATAAGAGAGCAGGATCAGGAGATACGCAAACTGCATGAGAGTGTGCGCAGGCTGAAGCATGACATGAAAAATCATCTGCTGGTGATTGCTTCCTGCCTGAATGCGAAGGAGTATGATGCCGCCAGAGATTATACATCCGGGATGTTGGATAAGCTGAATTCAATTCACAGCTATGTGGAGACGGGGAATTCCCTGATGAATCACATTCTCAATGAAAAGCTGGAGCTGGCGCGCAGCAGAGGCATAGCGGTAAAGGCAGAGATACGAAATCTCTCCTTTGCGAAAATGGACAGCCTGGATTTTTCCGCACTTTTGTCCAATCTTCTGGATAATGCCATTGAGGCGTGCGGGGAAGCTCCCGTGCCCTGCCTGCAGGTGGAGGTAGGAAAGCGCAGAGGCTATGAGATGATATTGGTGCGCAACCGGATAGGGGAGTCGGTTCTGGAGAAAAACCCAGGGCTTTGTTCGGCAAAGCCTGACAGCGCCGTTCACGGAATGGGCATTCCGCAGGTCAGGAGTATTGTGCAGAAGTATCAGGGGCTTTGTGATTTTTATGAGGAAGACGGTTTTTTTTGTGCCTGTGCGTTTATCCCCGAATAAGGTATGTATATCCCAAACCTTTGCAATGTGTCGTTGCAGAGGTTATTCTTTTTATGAGGGCGGCAGACGGGGGGCTTTTCCGATCGATGACACAGGGCAGCAAATGTTTCGGGTTTTATTCCTGCGGGGGTATTTGAATTCTGCGGGGGTGATGGAGCAAAGGCGGTATGTATGGTATGTTTTGACAGGGTGAGTAAGTTTATATTGTCGGATGTCAGCTTCTGTGTCCCAAGGGGACAGGCGGTGGGGGTTATCGGTTCTTCCGGGGCGGGAAAGACCACGCTTTTAAAGCTTGCGGGCGGACTGCTTATGCCTGAGCAGGGAAATATCAGAATTATGGGAAGGGAGCCTGTGGGTGCGAGAAAGCTTCTTGGAAACGCGGTGGGGGCCTGCATTGCAGGAATTCCGCTGCTTGAGGGAGAGGATACGGTGGAGGAGGGCTTTCGGATGCTGGGGACGATTTACCGGATGCCCCGGAAGCGGTATCTTAAGAGCTATGGGGAGCTGTCGGAGAGGCTGGGGTTTGAAGGGTTTGCCGGAAGAAGATGCAGCGAGCTGTCCGCGGGACAGAGGGCGCGGGTCCGGCTGGGGGCAGTGCTGCTGCCGGAGCCGGAGGTAATTCTTCTGGACGAGCCTACCGGCGGGCTGGATGTGCATGGAAAGGCGGCTCTCAGGGAAATTTTGGCTGAACGCTGCAGGCAGGGTTCGGCGGCGCTGGTTACTTCTCACGATATGACGGAGATCTCCGCTCTGTGCAGCCGTCTGGCGCTGATGGAGAAGGGAAAGCTGTTGTATTACGGAAGTGAGCGGACGCTGTTTCGCCGTTACGCGCCCCCGGAGGAGATAACGGTGAAGCTTGCGGGCGCATTCCCGGACTTGGAGGATATGCCGCTGGATTCCTACGTCCTGGACGGCGATATGCTCAAGCTGCGTTTTCACCCGGCTTATATCACGGCGGCAGAGGTTATAAAGCAGCTGCTGCGCCAGACCGATCTGAAGTCGGTAGACATTCACAGAGCCGATCTGGAGGATGTGCTTTTGAGGGAGGCGAAGTGCAGAGCCGGAACTATAAACAGGCTCGAAACGAAGACGCCCCGAAAGGAATTTACGGCTGAGGCGAAGTGCAGAGCTGGAACTTGAAATAGGAGGAGACATGGGAAATTTAATTGAGGTCAGGGACGTGAGCAAGACCTTCCGGGTCAGCAAGAGGGGGAAGGGTATACCGGGAATGGTGGCAAATCTGTTTGTTCCCAGATACGAGAAAAGACATGCGGTTAAAAATGTGAGCTTTGAAATTGAGGAGGGGGAGATGGTGGGGTTTATAGGTCCCAATGGGGCGGGCAAATCCACCACAATTAAAATGCTGTCAGGTATTTTGTATCCGGACGGAGGCAGCCTGCAGGTTGCGGGCTATATTCCCTACAGGCAGCGCAGGGAATATGTGTCAAAGATCGGCGTGGTGTTTGGGCAGAAGTCGCAGCTGCAATGGGATCTGCCGGTTATAGACAGCTTCGAGCTGCTGAAGGCAATCTACCGTATTCCTGAGGAGGTATACCGCAGAAACCTGGACCGATATACGGAAATGCTGAATATGGGAGGGTTTCTCAATCAGCCTGTGAGGCAGCTGTCTTTGGGACAGCGTATGCGCGCCGACATTGTGGCGGCTTTGCTGCATTCTCCTCGCATTGTCTTTTTTGACGAGCCTACCATAGGCGTCGACGTGGTGGGAAAGGAGGTCATCCGCAGCTTTTTGAGGGAGCTGAACAAGAGGGACAGGCTGACTATGATATTTACCACTCATGATATGCAGGATATAGAAAAGACCTGCAGAAGGCTTCTGATCATTGATGACGGAAGCAAGGTTTACGACGGCTCGCTGGAGGGTATCAAGGTGAAATACGGCACCACCAGACAGCTGGATGTGGAATTTTCCCACAGCATTGAGGTGCGCCCTATTGACCATGTGAGGATTCAGGAGCTGGATGCTTATAAAAAACGCTTTTACTTTGAAAATACAAAGATTGAGCTTCAGGAGCTGATGAATCATCTTTTGTCGGAGTATCCTGTCCGGGACCTGAATATCACAGAGCCTGCAATCGAGGGAATTATTCGCAAAATATATCAGGGAGAGGAGGTGGGAGCATGAGGCTCACTCCTTATTTTGCCTATGCGAAAAAGAGCTTTCTGGGGCGCAGCGCCTATCGTTTTGATCATTTGATGGGTATCTTTTCCACATGTCTGCAGGTTTTTATCTATTGGAACATTTACCGTGCCCTGTACGGGCAGAGGACGGAGGTGGACGGTATTACCCTGGCGATGGTGACCACTCATTTTATATTATCCATGGGGCTTAAGGAGGCTTTTTATACGGATGACGGTTATTTATCCCGAAAGATCAGGGACGGCAGTATTGCCACGGAGCTGCTGCGTCCCATAAGCTTCAAGGGCCGTATGCTTGCGGAAAATATGGGAAACGCGCTGTTTAATCTGATCTTCCGGTTTATTCCGGCGGTGCTTATCTCCGTGTGTATTGTGGGAATCCGTCCGCCGGCAGACGCAAAAAGCGTATTGCTTTTTGCGGTAAGCGCCGTGCTGGGCTACGGTGTTCTCTGGGCGATCAGCTTTGCCTGTCAGATGACGGCTTTCTGGCTTATAAATACATGGAGCCTCTTTACCGTCAAAAATGTTTTTGTAAAGGTGCTTTCCGGCTCCATGCTTCCGTTGTGGTTCATGCCTGAGTGGATGAGGGGGGTACTTAGGGCGACACCCTTTTCCTCCATCTATTTTACACCTGTGCAAATTTATCTGGGACAGCTTTCCGGGGAGGAGATAGGGTGGCGGTGCCTGGTGCAGCTTCTGTGGGCTGCGGGAATCTTTCTGCTGGGGGATCTCCTGTGGCGCAGAGGGCAGAAAAAGCTGGTGGTACAGGGCGGTTAGCGAAAGGATACCCTTTTGCACGAAGAAATGTCCGGAATGCGGGCATCCTTTTCGTGAGGGCTCTGTTTTGAGAATGAGTGTGATAAACATTGCACACTTCTGAATTTGAGTGCCTGCTGAAGCGGGCAGATGGGAGCAAACATGCAGGATAACACATTAAAGCTGATCGGGCTGTATATGAAGACCACCGTCCGCTCGTGGTTTCAGTACCGGGTGGATGCGCTGCTGCGCTCTGTGGCAGTGTTTCTGCGAGAGGCGGCGGGGGTAATTGCGATTTATTTTACGCTGTTGAAGTTTGACGAGCTGAACGGATGGAGGCTGCCGGAAATGATGTTTCTGTACAGCCTGCTCTTTCTGACATATGGAATACTGATTATCTTTTTTACGGGATTGCGGGATTTTGGAGCGATGGTGCGCACGGGAAAGTTTGATCGCTATATTCTGCGCCCCAGGGGACTGCTGTTTCAGATGATTTTTGTAAATGCGGACTGGTTTGCGGCGGTGGGGCATGGAGGGCTGGGCATATTGCTCTTTGTGATTTCGGCGGGCAGGGTCGGTATTCAATGGAATGCAGGGACCGTTGTTTATTATGTGCTGGCAGTGGCAGGGGGAGTCCTGATCCAGGGGGCGCTCTTTCTGTTTCTTGCCACGCTGAACATCTTTCTTATGGAGACGGGCAGCCTGAAGGAGCTGTTGTATTATGATACCCGCAAATTTGCGGGATATCCCATCAGCATTTTTCACAAGGCGATTCAGGGGTTTATGATTTATGTTGTGCCCATGGCGTTTGTGAATTATTTTCCGGCTCAGTTCCTTCTGCGCAAGCCGGACATGGCAGGCTTTCCGGAAGCTTTCCTTTATCTGACGCCTGTGGTCGGGGCGGGGACATACCTGCTCTCGTATCTGTTTTGGAGATATGGGCTGCGGTATTATAAGAGCTCGGGCAATTAGAGCTGTCCCGGGGTTTAGGGTAAAATGAATCAGTGCATGGATGCGGCAGACTGCCGTTTGACATTCCCGGACAGCAAATGGTATAATAATGTAATCCAGAAATAGGAAGCATCGGGATACATTATTAAAAAAACAGGAGACAACATTATGGACAAAACGCAGGCATACATGCAAAATCTGAAAATGGAAGAAGTGCCCTGGGGCAGGCTTGACACAGCCTATGGCAGGGCAGGTGATTTTCCGGAATATTTTAAAACCATATGGGCTATGACCGATCTTTCGTCTGTTAAATCGGCGTTAAGTGAGATTCTGTCCAATATCGAGCACCAGAGTACCCTTTGGCATTCCACTCCGTTTGCAATGATATTTCTGGTACGTATTTTTGAACATGCCATTCCCCAGACTACGGAAAATGAGTGCGCTGATTTTATTGTAGACGCTTTGCTGGAATTTTTTGAGGTAATCGCTGACTGCATCAACGACTATGACGGAATGGACCACGACGATCCGCTTCCGGACTTTTCCGATTTGCTGCAGGAGGATTATTTGGGGGCCGAGCTATGCGATGAGGATGACGAAGAGGAGGAAGATAGCTTTGAACGCTTTGAAGAAAGCGATTATGATGTATTTTACAGCTTTTGGTATTACTCCCATCAGGCTCTTTTGCTGTGTAAACCACTGTTATCCAAATTGGAGAACACTCCTTTTCAAGAGAAGGCAGAAGAATTAAACGAAATGATCCCCCAAGCCTGATTTAAAAATACAACCGGCAATACGCAGCGGGCAAGTCCCTAAAAGACGTATAAAAGCGCTGCTTTGGCGTTCCGTGAGGGACGGGCCGAGGTGTTGTGAGAATCCGCATTTTGCACAAAAAAATATGTACATTGTATGGAAGTGTGTGTTATAATTAATACATTCGCGGGCAGGGAGGCTTCAGATTGCTTCCCTGCTTTTAAAAAAGGAGGTAATTAATTTATGCTTGAGGATTTTATTTCAGGTAAAAAGGCTCTTTTTGCCACAGGCGTACATACAGAGCTCCGGCGCAGGAGAACCGTAACAGGCGCGTCTCTTTGATACAGGGCAACCTGACGGCAAACAGCCGCTCCGAGGTCCTGGGCGTTTCGGCAAGGGTATATAAAAACGGGTTATACGGCTTTTCGTCCATGGCGGAATACTCCGCTTCCGCGGCGGAAGCAGTGCTGAAGGCGGCGACGGAGAATGCATTGTTCATGGATAAGCATGTTCCCAAGGGGAAGGGCGCGCTTCCGGTCATCCAGCCGGGAAACATTCCGCTTAATAAAACGATTTTAGACACGGAGCAGAAGCGTTATATCGAATTCTGCAAGGAGGTAGACGATTACATCACCAGAACCTATCCCAAGCTTTCCAGCCGTTCCGTCATTCTGTCGGCGGATTCCATGGAGAAGCTGCTCTGCACGTCGGACGGGTATGACGGGCACACGGCATCGCCGCGCAGCTATATCTACCTTTTCCTGAATACGGAGTCGGCTTCGGGAATGCCTCTTGAGCTGTTCAAGGCGGTAGGAGGGTCAGGCAACTTCGAGGACAGATTTACGGACCCGGCGCTTATTTATCCGGAGATCGATAAGCTGTATGAGACCTTGATGCGCAAGCGGGAAGGCGTCTATGCGGAAGCGGGCTACAAGACGGTTGTTCTGGGAGGCATTCTGTCGGGAATGCTGGCCCACGAGGCAGTGGGGCATACGGTGGAGGCGGATCTTGTTATGGGCGGCTCCGTGGCGGGACCGAATCTGGGCAAGCGTGTGGGCTCCGAGCTGGTCAATCTTGTGGATTTTGCACATACCGCTTTTGGAGAGCAGGCGCCGCTTCCGGTTTATCTGGATGACGAGGGGACGCCTGCGGAGGATGCCGTCCTTATTAAGGACGGGATTCTGACGGGATACATGAACAACCGGGAGAGCGCGGAGAATTTCGGAATGAAGCCTCAGGGTAATGCCCGGGCATGGGAGTTTTCCGGCGAACCTCTTATCCGCATGAGAAATACGGCGGTGCTTCCCGGAAAGGATAAACTGGAGGATATAATTGCATCCGTGGACGACGGCTACTATCTGATCGATACCAATAACGGTCAGGCGGATCTTACGGGCGAGTTTATGTTCGGCGTATGCATGGGGTATGAGATTAAAAACGGCAGGCTTGCCAGACCTATCCTGGATACCACCATTTCCGGAGTCGCTTTTGACATGCTGAAAACGGTAGATATGGTGTCGGACGAGATGGTTTGGTCAAGCTCCGGTTTCTGCGGCAAGAAACAGCCCATGCCGGTTGGAATGGGTGGTCCGGCACTTCGCTGCAAGGTTATGATTGGAGGTCGCTGATAATTATGGAAGATATCAAAAGCGTAGGCAGTAAGATAAATGAGGTACTTAAAAAGCATGGCGTGGAAAAGGCGCAGTTTTGGGTAACCCAGAAGGAGACCCACGAATTCAATGTGGACGGGGGAGAATTTTCCCTGTTCAGGACCCTTTATGACAACGGGCTGGCTCTTACGGTGTATCATCATAACAAAAAGGGCTCTGCCAGCACCAATAAGCTGACTGACGCAGATCTTGAGGCGGCGGTGGAGGGTGCGGTCACCTCCGCGGAATCGGGCATTGCCGACGAGGCATACGATATTGCGCCGAAGCAGGAAAATCAGTGCTTCCATGACAACGGTTATGAGCCTGACATCGACCGTCTTTTTGAGCGGATCAGGAGCTGATGGCGGATATCAGGGAGCGTCACCCCAAGATCATGGTGCAGCAGCTGATTGTCTCCCATGAAAAGGTACATAGTCTATATCAGAATACAAACGGAACGGAGTGCGAGACCTTTAAAGGAAAATATTCGGTTTCGCTTATGTTTGCGGGTCATGAGGGGGATCTGACCACATCCTTCTTTGGCTCAGGCGTTATGACGGATAATCTGGACCGGCGTTTTATTGAGCTGGGTTCTCTTGAGTCTCAGCTTAAGGACGCGGAGGCGCAGCTGGTGACGGTTCCTTTTGAGGGCAAATTTGAGGGTGTGATCGTATTGACGCCGGACAGCCTGGGTTCGCTGCTTTACAGTATCATCGGTAATTTTGCGTCTGACGGCGTTATTTTGGAAAAGACCAGCCTTTGGCTGAATAAACTGAACGAAAAGGTGGCGGATGAGCGCCTGACAATCTCCATGAAGCCGTCAGACTCCCGTATTGTGAACAAGGGACATGTCACGGCGGACGGTTTTCTTGAGGAGGACTATGACCTCATTAAGGACGGCGTTCTGAAGTCGTTTATGCTGTCTCTTTATGTGGCAAACAAGTCCGGCTTTGAACGGGCGAAAAATACATCCTTCTCCGTGGTCATAGAGGGCGGAACCACACCCTATGCGGAGATTCTCAAGGGAATCAGGAAGGGTCTGATCGTAGGGCGCTTTTCCGGCGGGCAGCCCGCCCGGGACAAACGGGGACTTTTCCGGTGTGGCGAAAAACAGCTTCCTTGTTGAGGACGGGAAGATTACCGGCGCGGTGAGCGAGACGATGATAAGCGGAAACCTTGCCGACATGCTGTTAAATCTGGTGGATATCTCGAAAGAGACCGTGGCGGACGGCGGCAGTGTCCTGCCGTACATTGCTTTTGACAAGGTTGTGATCTCAGGCAAGTAGGCAAAGGAGCCGGCAGCTTTGATGCTGACTGTGGCGTGAGATAAGAGGATGCGGTATATGATTTTTCAGGGGGGCTTCTGTCTGGGAGTCCCCCTTGCTTTTCGGAAAAGTGTACCTATTGCCATCTACCGTAAACCCTCCGGGGGATGTGCGCCATTTAAATGAACGTACTTATTTTTTCCTATTAAGCTTTTGCGGAATCATATCCCTGCAGGCAATTTGTTTTAACCAAAATATTTGAAAGCATGTCCGTCCTCTGGCTCTCCAATTTCATATCCCAAGGCCGCTGTTAATTTTTCCTTCAGCTCAGAATACCGGCTTTCCAGCAGGGACCTTTTTCCTCTCCTGTCCAATAGGGCACAGAAGTATATACCTCACTGAGCTTTCCCCACAGCTGATCGGGTATAGTATAATGGATATTCAGGCTTATATCGTGATTCATCAAGCTTACTTCCAAGCTATGCGTGCAGCGCTGTGCGCCGGCGCCTGATATTTATATCCTTATAGACTTAATTATAAAAGAGCTGTCTGTTATTTACAATGCATAGATAACGGCTTATTTTTGAAGGTAAAAATGACCTGCCGCATAATTGACGAAAAAAGTAAAAAAAGGTGTTGACATATAATTGCCAAGTGTGATATGATACTTCTCGCCCCATTGATAGAAGCAAACAGCAATGAACAAAAGCTTCCGAAAAAAAGGCAAAAAAAATTAAAAAAACCTGTTGACAAACAAGGAAGCATGTGGTAATCTAAATAAGCTGTCCGGTGAACAACAGGAAGCACAGTGAAGAACACAGGCACTGATGAAGGAATTCTCTAAATGTAGAAAGAAAACTGAATTAGGAAGAAATCTGAAACAGAAAGAAATCTGAAACAGAAAGAAATCTAAAATAGGAAGGAATTCATCACAGGCTATAAAGTACTTCTTCAAAGATGAACCTTGACAAGTAAACAGTAATGCAACCCTGAAAAATTCCACAGCGGGGGAACCCGCAGAAAGAATAATTCAG
>ERZ808051.263-NODE-263-length-66378-cov-8.223058_pt1 | contig 66378 bp, 48 predicted proteins | sample MGYA00380199_ERZ808051 | MGnify/ENA primary metagenome ERZ808051 (study PRJEB31490, sample SAMN06133391) | mouse gut metagenome | isolation source: J11 | host: mice | place: China: Chengdu | collected 2015-05 ... | reverse complement strand
TACACAGGCTACCGGTATGACACACTGGGTGCCACCTACTTCGCACAGGCGAGGGAGTATGACCCGCAGACCGGACGCTTCCATGCGCAGGACGTGATAGCAGGAAACGGGGCAGTGCCTGTGACGCTGAACAGGTATGGATACTGTTGGGGAAATCCGATGAAATGGGTAGATATAAACGGCGAGGAGCCGGAAGATTATGAGTATATATATTATGTAAATAATCCGAGCGCAGCCGGAGGATTTGGGCATACAGCATTTTTAATTGTAAAAGAGAATGGAATGGCTGAATATTATAGTTACAGTACAGTGCAAGGAGAATATGTTGGGAAGATTTTTGATTCAACAACTGATGATAAGGAATATGAAGGAAGGTTATATACCAATGTGAAAGGAGGAATTCAACAAGAAATAGATATTGACGATTTTGTTAAAAAAGGATATGTAAATGAGCAATGGTATGCTAATGGAAAGTGGAATGCAAGAAAGGAGGGAGAGGCTGCAGATGAGTTTACTCGAGGAATTATTATACCTATTTCTAACGAGCAGGGAGAAAAAATACATGATGCAGCACAAGAATTATTGTATAACCCGGGGATCTATAACTTATGGAGCAATAATTGCATGCAAGTTGCAAAAGAACTTATAAAAGCAGGCAGCGAGGAGTTGCTTCTTTCAGAAGATCTTAAATGGCTTGAAGCATATCCACTTAATGGTTCAGATATGTATGCAAACATGGCATTTGGAGCAGGATTTATTCCGAATCAGGAATATTTATTAGCTGCCATGGCAGCAAGTTATTATGAATATGAGACGATAACAATTGAAGGGAAGAAAAAGTGTATAGATGATTAATAAGAAAAGAATTTTATATACGGTTGCAATTATTGGCGCAATTCTATTTGCGGGATTAGGTATGATAAGGTATCGTTCATACACTGTGGATGAAGATACAGCTCCGCTTGTATTTTTGGATGATGAAATATTGCAATTTTATTACCTGCAGAATGAAGAATTGAGAGAAACTTCTATCGGATGGGATATATACTCTGGCTATACCAGATTTGATATAAACAAAGAAAAACGGGAGGAGATTATATTACAACTGATGGATGGGATAATGCCTGCAATATATAATTATGAAACCGATGAAATGGAACCATTAGGGGATATTAGAGAAATGGAAGAAATAAATTCTTCATATAGCGAGGAAAAGAGTGAATATCGTTTTGTACCCGGCAGTAATAATATAAGTTTCGCTATTTATGACAGAATTTATGTATATGAACATGAGCAAAAACACTATAAAGAAGTATATCAGTTTAATTATGATGATTATATTAAACTTGGTTTTCCTTATGAATGGAAAAATAATGAGGAAATGTATTTAATAAAAGAGGGAAATTTTATTTTATATAATGTAGAGACAAAAAAAGAGGAGATTATTTTAGAGGATATTGGATGTGTGTATTTCCAGATGTCTGATGATGGGCATTACATTACATATCAGGAACAATGGGGCGATACGGAGAGAAGAAAGATTTATCTTGTAGATTTGCATACAATGGAGAAAAAAGAAATTTATGTTGCAAAGTCAAATTACCTTGTTAAAACGGAGTTTTCACCGGACAACCAATATATTCTCATAATGGACCACCATAGGGATAATCATCTGGGAAAACGATATTTCTATTTGTATGATATAGATAAAGAGAGTAAGCATCAGTTGGACATAGATGATTTACCGTTGGATAAGTTTGTTGGATGGGGACGTTAAATATATCTGTATGTGATGTGGAAATTGATAAGATAGCTGATGCGGATATAAAAAAATTGGAAGAGGTATGTGATACAACAATAGAACTGATACCTATGAATTCACAGTCTAATAAGGACTATACTACTTCTAGTGACGAGTGGAATGAAATAGCAGACCGGGGTGAACATGTTGATGTTGTTGTGATAATGACACATGCCAACAATGATTATTTTGTCACGGACTCTACGATGAATGGGGACAAGAGAAAAACTACGCAAACAATGTCCAGAACAGATATCAATAATTTACAAGATATGAATATAGATACGTTACTTTTGCTTGGGTGCAGTATGGGAATAGCGAACCAAAGGGACAACCCTAACATTGATCCATACAGAGCGCCGGATGAAACAAATCATAATAACTTGGCAAGTCAGTTTTATGCAGCGGATTACAGAAAAAATATAGGACAGATTATCTCAGCGAATGGAAGCATAATGCATGGGACTGATTCAGAAGGGAAAAGAATCATCTATGCGATACCGAATGGTCTTGCGGGTACAGAGAATGCCGCATTTAGGAGATGCTATATAGACGAAGATGGACAATTTAAGGTAGATGAAGAAATTGATATAAGACTTTACATGGGAGATATTTCTGATAAGGGTTATGAAGGAGTATGTGAGCAGGATGGTAAAAAATATGACAAGAAAAAAATATAGCCTCATTTGCATAGGTATATTTGCGTTGTTACTGACAGCATATGTGCTGGTGACTAAAGTTGTAGATGCGAACACAGATAAAAAACCTGATAGTAATGAAAAAGTAGATAAAAGTGAAATGAGCACCAAGGCTGATCATGAAGAAATGGATATCCCAGAGAACCTATATGGCGGCGATATAAAGGAGGAAGAGATGCCGGGGAAAGAAAAGAAAAAAGTATATAAAGATAAGTTTGTGGATTTGCATGTTGACTATTTAGGAAGTGGGATCAGCACAAATCCTGCGGCAAACTGGCCCATGCAAAAGATCATATGTGATGACGGGGAAGAGTGTGCCCTCACGGGATATACTATTTTTCAGATTAAAGAAACATATGAAATGTATGCGGTTCCGTTAGAAATACATGATTTGAATTTTGACTTAAACATTAATTCGGATAATTATTACCTGATGATCCATGGCAGGAAACTAAGCTGGATGCAGTACAATCCGGGAAGAATGAGCCAGTTTGGAGGGGTATATTACCGCATCGGTGTGGACTGGGAGAGTGATATAGAAGAAGGAACCTTCTTTTTCTATGAAATAGATGGTGAGCAGATAGAGAGGGGCTATTTACCGGAGGAAATCACACTTGAGTTTTAGTGAGATAAATCATTAAGGAAAGTTTTTTGCTAAAAGCGCAGTATGAACGTCATAAAAGAAAACGTAGTCAACACAATTACATGCAGAACGAAATGAGAGGTTAAGTACAGAAATGATACAAATGTCTTTTTTATAACGATTTTACCATGGAAGAAGCCTTTACAAATGGGAGGCAATATAGGAAAACACCTACAACTCCGCAGGCAATCTCCTATGTACAAAAGCAGGAGAATACATATAGGACACCCACGCAGACATGAAAGTCATGATATCCATGACCTACGCCTACGATGCCCTAAACCACCCCATATGGAAAAAAGACAGGGACGGAAACGAAACGACGACCGCCTGCACCATGATAGGATAGACAGCGGGAAACGGGGCAGTGCCGGTGACGTTGAACAGGTATATATACTGTCTGGGGAATCCGTTGGTCTATGTTGATTGAAATGGGATGGTTGCATATATTCGACGCCAAATGATCTAATTCACATAGATAATCAGAATAATATGTTTATTCTGTTCCGGAATTAGAATGCTCGTAGATGAAACAAAGCGCAGCCCATGCATTTTACAGCATGAAACTGCGCTTCTATTATTTACATGATCGATATCATAATAATCATTTCCCCTATTTTATATGCAGTACAAAAGCCTCATAAGGACACAGTTTAATCTCAGTTTTATCATATTTATTGTCTGTGTTGGATATCAGGCAGTGTGCGCCCGCAAATTCGCAGGGAAGCGTGAAACTTGTTTCGTGGTCGCAGAAGCTGCACACCACAAGCAGTTTCTCCTGCTCCAGCGTTCTGGTGTAGACGAACAGTTCTTCGCTGTCCGGCAGGAGTAGTTCGTATTTGCCGTACACCATAATCGGATGTTCTTTCCTGAGGGCAATCAGCTTCTTGTAGTAATGGAATACGGAATCAGGGTCTGCGGTTTCCGCCTTGGCGTTAATTTCCTTGTAGTTCGGATTGACGGCAATCCACGGGGTTCCCTCAGTGAATCCGGCTTGCGCGGAATCGTCCCACTGCACGGGGGTTCTGGCATTGTCCCGGCTCTTGAAGGTAATGCAGGGCCAGAACACTTCGTGGGAGAGTGAACCGTCTGTACACCATTCTTTATAAGCGTTAATACTCTCAATGTCTCGGAAGTCATCCGGATTTTCAAAAGGATAGTTGGTCATTCCAAGTTCTTCGCCTTGATAGATATAAGGAGTACCCTGCAGCATGTGCAGGCAGGTGGCAAGCATCTTCGCGGAGATTTCGCGATACTGTGGACGGTCGTCGCCGAAGCGGGATACGGCTCTTGGTTGATCATGATTGTCCCAGAAGAGGCTGTTCCATGCTTGACCGTATAAGTCAACCTGCCAGCGGGATAAAGTTTTCTTTAATGTGGTGAGCGGCATTTTTTCATCCGTCCATTTGCCGTATTTACCGTCGCCTTCCACGTGCTCGAACTGAAAGACCATGTCAAGCTCATGAGCGTTTTCACCGGCATATTGTTTTGCAAGTTCAGTCGTTACGCCTGCAGTCTCACCGACAGTCATGATATCGTATTTGGAAAGTACTTTTTCGTTCATTTCCTGAAGATATTGATGGACATTGGGACCGTGTACGCAGTAAGGACCGAAGTCACCGTATAAACCGTTTGCCTTGCCGTCGGGCATCTCCTTGGTTTTGGAAATCATGCTGATGACGTCCATGCGGAAGCCGTCAATGCCCTTCTCACACCACCATGTCATCATGTCAAACACTTCTTTACGCACTGCTGGGTTATCCCAGTTCAAATCGGGCTGTTTCTTGGAGAAAAGGTGAAGGTAATACATGGAAGTTGCCTCATCGTACTGCCATGCCGGACCGCCGAAGCAGGAACCCCAGTTATTGGGAGGGGTCTGAGTGTCCTTACCTTCCCGCCAGATATAATAGTCGCGGTAGGGATTGTCAACAGACTTGCGGCTCTCCACAAACCATTTGTGTTCGTCGGAAGTATGGTTTACGACCAGATCCATGACAATTTTGATTCCTCTTTCATGTGCTTTTGTAAGGAGTTCGTCGAAATCTTTCATCGTGCCAAACTCATCCATAATATCACGGTAATCGCTGATATCGTAACCGTTGTCGTCATTGGGGGATTTGTACACGGGAGATAGCCAGATGACATCGATTCCCAGATATTTCAAATAGTCCAACCGGCTGATAATTCCCTGTAAATCCCCGATACCGTCTCCGTTGCTGTCCATGAAACTGCGCGGGTAAATCTGATAAACAACTGCTTCTTTCCACCATGTTTTGTTCATAATTTTGCATCCTTTCTATTCATTTCCAGTATTAACACTTGATAACCGTGTAATCTGATGACGCCGTTTTCTTCCAAAATTTCTTTGTAATTATTTAACAACACTTCGTTGTAAGAAGATGGAAGTGTGATACTTTGCTCTTCTCGCTGATAATTTCCGACAACTAACAGCGTTTTGTCACCTTTTCGGTAATAGGCCATTAAGTTGTGTACTGCTTCCCATACAGGTTCCAATCCTCCGTATACGATCGTCTGTTTGTAGGCAGGGTTTTTCCTGAGGGCAATCAGCTTTTGGTAAAAATGCCATACCGAATCGGCATCGTCAAGCTGTGCGGCGGCGTTAATCTTTGTATAATTCGGATTGACTTTAAGCCAAGGCGTGCCCGTGGTAAATCCGGCGTTAATTTCGTTGGACCACTGCATGGGAGTACGTGCGTTATCACGGCTGAATTTTGACACTGCCTTCAACGCTTCTTCAGGGGTAAGTCCGGCATTCAGCGCGACGCGGTATTCATCATGGGTGGAAATATCGTCAACGTCGTCGATGGAGCCAAACGGTATGTTTTCCATGCCAAGTTCCTGCCCCTGATAGATAAAGGGAAGACCGCGAAGCATGAAATTTAACGCTGCCAGCATTTTCTTGCTTTCTGTACAGCAGTCGCCTTCCGGGATATAACGGCTGACGCCGCGCGGTTCGTCGTGATTTTCGATAATGTTGGACAGAAAACCAATATCGCCTGTTTTTGCCTGAGATTCAAAGCAGCATTTCTTGTAATCGTCCGGAGTAATCGGTTTTGCGTCGTACCAGCCTTTCGGGCTTCCGCCGAATATCGTCTCGTTAAAATCAAACATGCTGGAGAAGTAACCGTCTTCTCCGATGAAATCGGGCAGTTCATCCGGTTTTTCATTAAATACTTCGCCTACGGTAAAGGCGTCATATTTGCGGAATGTACGGTCGCGCATTTCACCAAGGAATTCTCCGATGCCGTCCGCTTCCCGCAGCATTTCGTAAATATTGCACAGACCATCCGCTCTATCCGACGTATAGTTGCGAAACGGCAGTGCCTTCTTGATATTCATAATCGCGTCGATGCGAAAGCCGCCAAGACCTTTGTCGAGCCACCAGTTGATATTTCGATAGACTTCCTCGCGAAGTTCGGGATTTTCCCAGTTTAAATCCGGTTGTTTCTTATGGAACACATGGAGATACTGCTTATTGGTGCCGGGGAGGTCTTCCCACACGGGACCACCGAAGTAGGAGCGCCAGTTAGTAGGCAGTTCACCGTCTTTTTTATCCCGCAGATAAAAGAAATTGCCATATTTTCCATCCGGATCTTCACAGGCTTTCCGGAACCATTCGTGTTCGTCAGAACAGTGGTTGACGACCAGATCCATTAAGATGTACATATTTCGTTTCTTCGCTTCGGCAATCAATTGTTCCATGTCCTCCATGGTACCGAAGCGGGGGTCGATGTTGTAATAATCCGAGATGTCGTATCCTTGGTCTGCCAGCGGGGATTGATAGCAGGGAGAAAGCCAGATTATGTCCACCCCTAAATCGCGCAGATAGTCCAGTTTACTGATGATACCGGGGATGTCGCCGATACCGTCGCCGTTAGAGTCGTAGAAACTCTTGGGATAAATTTGATATGCTACTTTGTCATGCCACCATTTCTTTGTCACAATCGCACCTCCTGTCAAATGAGTCTGTCATAAATTCATTTAAGTACATTTTAATGATTTCGGTGAAATATGTCTTACAAATATTTGCTTTAAAAATACGATATTATGACTTTTCAAAACATTTTCGGTACTGCAGAGGAGTGGTTCCGGTATGACGGCGAAATTCCCGCAGGAAATTTCCGAGATTGTTAAAGCCGCATTCCAGACAGATGTCGGTCACTGACAGACCGGTTTCTTCCAGAAGCCGTCGGCTCTGCTTGATGCGGTATTCGTTGAGATATTCCATGGGAGAGTGTCCCAACGCTTTTTTGAACAAGCGGCAGAAATACTGCTCATTTAAATTTACTTCTCCGGCCAGATCGGAGATATAGATTTTCTCTTGATAATGCTCTTTCATGTAAGTAAGGGCAGTTTTGATGCTTTCTACGCGTTTATCCAGATTTTTCTCCGTAGGGGTAAAGAGATTATGCTCTGAGAGCGCGGCGAGAATATATAGTAATGAAGATTTAATATATAGTTGACTAGTTAGGTCATCGGTAACGGCGCTGCTGTCTGCGGACAAAAGCGCTGCATCAACAGTTTTCATCTGTCCGAAGGCACACATAATATTCGTGAAAGCGGACTTAACCTGAGCAAATGCGGGATGTTCGGGAGTCAGACAGCGCGGAAGGAGAAGACTGCCTTTTTGTATGGGTTTAATCAAATGAACCTGCGCTTCATCGTAAGAATCAAAGTTCAGGATATCAGGAGAAAAGACGATAGCGTCTTCCCAGTGGCTGCCTTCCGTGGCAGAGATACTATGCAGTTCTCCGGGATTGATGAAATAGAAGCATTCGGACCAGACCGGAAAAGAATCCATATTGATCTCCAGTTGAAATTTACCGGCGGAAAAATAGAGGATTTCAACCTCGTCATGCCAATGGTGCTTGACAAAGGTGCCTTTTCCGGCAGGATATGTCCGGTAAATTGCGCAGGGAAAGGACTTCGTGCCGTGCAGACGGATTTCTTTTAGAACGGGAAGCGGATGTTCCATATTCGGGTTCCTTTCAGACGGGTAAACTGTGTACGACGGTTAAACATATCGCAGAGAATTTTCACGTCACAGATGTTATTCTTATTATAGTAGATAAAATGGAAATATACAAAGAGATTCGGTCTGAAAATAAGGATATCATTTAGAGAAAAGATTTCCGAATAATTGTTGACAGACCGTTGACAGGGGTGTATTATCAATTCATACAAAACCTACCAAATAAGTATGAAATAATTGTAAAGGTGAAACGATCAAGAATTTGCGCCGAAGCGTCACAAATTCCAAGATGGCAGAGCGAAATCTGACATTTCGCTTGCCTCTCTAGCGTAAAACGCTTCGGAATGGAGGAAAAAATGGAAAATATCAAGAAAAGTGCGTCAGAACTGATTGGGAATACTCCTTTGATGGAAATGACCAATTATGAGAAAAACCATGAGATCACAGAGGCAAGGCTGTTGGTGAAATTGGAGTATTTAAATCCGGCAGGCTCCGTCAAAGACAGAATCGCACTGAATATGATCGAGGAGGCGGAGAAGACGGGCAAGTTACAGCCGGGAGCAACCATTATTGAACCGACATCTGGCAATACGGGAATCGGTCTTGCAGCGGTTGCGGCTGCCAAAGGGTACAAGGCAATTCTGACGCTGCCGGAGACGATGAGCGTTGAGAGAAGAAAGCTTTTGCAGGCGTACGGAGCGGAAATTGTGTTGACAGACGGCACAAAGGGTATGTCAGGAGCCATTACAAAAGCAGAAGAACTGCATGCTTCCACTCCCGGCTCTATGATCTTGGGACAGTTTGTGAACCCGGCGAATCCGGCAGCTCACAAAATGACTACAGGTCCGGAAATATGGGAAGACACGGACGGAAAAGTCGATATCTTTGTGGCGGGCGTCGGCACGGGCGGCACCATTACAGGCGTTGGCGAGTATCTGAAAGAAAAAAATCCGGATATCAAGGTGGTGGCAGTGGAACCTGCGAGCAGTCCGGTGCTGTCGGGAGGGGCATCGGGACCGCATAAGATACAGGGAATCGGGGCAGGATTTGTGCCGGAGGTTCTAAATACGGATGTGTACGATGAAATTATCAAGGTTTCCAATGAGGACGCTTTCACAGCCGGCAGAGCGATTGCGGTAGAAGAAGGCATTCTGGTAGGGATTTCTTCAGGAGCTGCGCTTTATGCGGCGACAGAACTTGCGAAGCGTCCGGAGAATAAGGGTAAGACCATTGTGGCACTCCTGCCGGATTCGGGGGACAGATATCTGTCCACACCATTGTTTGGCGCAGAGTGAGAGCGGGTGTTCGGAGGGAGATTGACGTTTGCAGAAAGGGTGGATGAAATGTCCTAAAAACTTGACAAATTCTGCCGTTCATACTAAAGTTAGTCAAGGATAAAGGATTATATTCGGCGTGGCGGTCCGTGTGGTTGTGCCGGGAAAGGATCAATGAAATGGCAGGAATGATAGAAGTACATAATTTGAGCAAGACGTTTGCGACCAAGGACGCCAATGTTGAAGCGCTTCAGGATATCAACTTATCCATTCAGGAAGGCGATATATATGGTATTATCGGCATGTCCGGTGCAGGAAAGAGCACGCTCGTACGTTGTCTGAATTTCTTAGAGCGCCCTACAGCGGGAACAGTGGAGATTGAGGGAAAAGATCTGAGTACCTTATCCGAGAAAGGTCTTCGGGCGAAGCGGGCAGAGATTGCCATGATTTTTCAGCATTTTAATCTGCTGATGCAGAAAAATGTCATAGACAATATATGTTTTCCGTTGTTGTACGGCGGTGTCGATAAGAAAGACGGCGGCAGCCGGGGCACTATGAGTAAAAAGGATGCAAGAAAACGCGCGCAGGAGCTTCTCGAGATAGTCGGCCTTACGGAGAAAGCAGCGGCATATCCGTCACAGCTTTCCGGCGGACAGAAGCAGAGAGTGGCGATTGCCAGAGCGCTTGCGGCTAATCCGAAGATATTATTATGCGACGAGGCGACGAGCGCGCTTGACCCGCAGACAACACAGTCCATCTTACAGCTTTTAAAACAGATTAATAAAGAATATGGCATTACGATTGTTATTATAACCCATGAAATGTCCGTGGTCAGGGAGATTTGTTCCCATGTGGCCATTATCGGCGATGGGCGTCTGGTGGAACAAGGGAAGGTGGCGGATATCTTTTCCCATCCTAAGACGAAGGAGGCAAAGGAACTGATCGTCAAGGGCAGAGGGGAAGAGCGGCGCACATTGGAGAGTCATCAGAAGGACTTGATGAAAGGCAAGTGCTGTATCCGCATTGTTTTTTCCGTCAATTCATCTTTTGAGCCTGTCATAGCTAATATGGTGTTGAAATTCGGTCAGCCGATTAATATTCTGCGGGCTGATACCAAGAATGTGGAAGGCATTGCAAGGGGAGAGATGATTTTGAGCCTGCCTGACGATGTGCAGATGCAGAAAGATATGAAAGCCTATCTGACAGAAAGGGGTCTTGCAGTAGAGGAGGTGGACGGCTATGTGGACTAGTGAGATGACGCTTATGATGTGGATCGGCGTAAAGGAAACGTTGATTATGACATTGCTGTCAACTATATTCGGTTATCTTCTCGGACTGCCGATGGGCATTGCTCTGGCAGTAACTGATGCGGACGGCATCAGACCGAATGCCGTCGTTTACAAGATACTGGATGTGATTGCGAATATTGTCAGGAGTATTCCGTTTTTGATTCTGCTGATGCTTCTGATGCCGGTGACCAAAGTGATTGTCGGCAAAACTTACGGTACGGCAGCTACGGTCGTTCCGCTTACCATTGCGGCGGCACCCTTTATCGGACGCATGATCGAGTCATCGATTAACGAGGTGGACCGTGGGGTGATTGAGGCGGCGCAGAGCATGGGTGCAAGTACGATGAACATTATTATCAGGGTAATGCTGGTGGAGGCACGGACATCCATTCTGGTGGGGGTCACGATTGCGCTCGGTACGATACTGGGTTATTCTGCTATGGCGGGTATCGTGGGCGGCGGCGGACTCGGAGATATTGCAATGCGTTACGGATATTACCGCTATGAGGCGGATATCATGATAGTTGCGGTTGTCCTGTTAGTTGTATTGGTGCAGATTTTCCAGACGCTTGGTATGCGGATGTCTGTGAAGCTTGATAGGAGAAAACGCTGATGTCGCGTGATAAGCGACAGAAAGAGGAAAAGATTAGTGCGAATAAAATTTTGCACAGAAAAGAGGAGTATTATGAAGAAAAAATTTATTGCAGGTATTTTAACAGCGGCTTTGACGCTTGGCACGCTTACGGCGTGCGGCGGTTCCGATACGGCGGCGGACGCATCGGCAGCGGACGCAGTGGCAGCGAAGGGTACGATCACGGTTGCGGCATCCGCAACACCCCATGCCGAGATTCTGGAACAGGCAAAACCGATTCTTGCCGGACAGGGATGGGATTTGCAGGTTACGGTATTTAATGATTATGTACAGCCGAATATGGTAGTGGAGAGCGGCGAGTTTGACGCAAATTATTTCCAGCATATTCCTTATCTGGATTCCTTCAACGAGGAGCAGGGTACGCACCTTGTCAATGCAGGAGGAATACATTATGAGCCGTTCGGAATCTATCCCGGTACGAAGAGTGATTTGACGACTCTGGAAAAAGGTGATGTCATTGCGGTGCCGAATGATACGACGAACGAGGCGAGAGCGCTTCTGTTATTGCAGGATAACGGTATTATTACATTAAAAGACGGCGTAGGACTAGAGGCGACAGTGAGAGATATCGTTGATAACCCGAACGAGATTGAGATTGAGGAATTAGAGGCGGCGCAGGTTCCGAGAGTGAAAGATGAAGTGGCTTTTGTGGTCTTAAATGGTAACTATGCGCTGGAGGCTGGATTCACCGTGAGCAAGAATTCCGTGTCTTATGAGAAGGCTGATTCCGAAGCGGCTAAGACCTATGTCAATGTGATTGCAGTTAAGGAAGGCAGCGAGAACAGTGATGCGGTAAAGGCATTGGTGGATGTATTAAAATCCGATGAGATTGTCAAATATATAAACGATACTTATGATGGCGGTGTGATTCCGTTTCAATAAGAAATGATATATAATGATATGAATTGTACAAGGGGCTATGAAGACATAGCTCCTTGTTTTACGTTATTGGAAGCGCATTCTTCTTTCCGAGTTTGCCAAGATGCGTAGCATCTCATAAACTCGCAATCGAGCGCAGCTCGAATTTTTGCCGATTGACAGTACATTACAAACATAGTATACTCATATGCATCAAGCAAATCTATGTGAAAATCTGTCCATATGTTATGGAGTCATTGGTATGTCACCGATATTTTCACATGTTTAAGACAAAGTAGATAGAAGTCAATGGAGAGAAACGATAATTCGATAACATGTTGTTATTGAATTGAACAAACGTTCCGCGTTGACCGAAAGAAGAAAGAGAGGTAAACTTAATGAGCAAGGAGATGGTAGACATGACCAACAGAGAGATACTTTTGGCTCTTATGGGGCGTATGGATGGCGTGGAAAGTAGTTTGGGTAATTTAGGCGGTAAAATCAATGCACTAGAAACCGGACAGAAGACGCTGCACGGTAAAATCGACATGTTAGAAGACAATATTAACATGGAGATTCAGGCGGTGAGAACAGAGATGGAAATGGTCAACAAATTGTTGAAACGGGATATCGGGTTTCTAAATGACAAAATAGACCGTATTATGATTTTAAAAGATGTGGAAGGGGTCGAGAAAATGAAAATCCGGCTCGACGTGCTTGAACAAGGTTATCAAACTTTGAAGGTGAAGATGGGATAAGGGATTTTTCGATTGATTATGACGTGTGCGGAGGTCACGATATATGTGGTTTGTATTTGCGCTGTTGTCCGCAGTCTTTGCGGCACTTACTTCTATTTTGGCTAAGGTAGGAATTGACGGAGTTAATTCCAATCTGGCGACGGCGATCAGGACGGTTGTTGTGGTACTTATGGCGTGGGGGATGGTCTTTTTGACCAATACCCAGAGCGGCATCTCGCAGATTAGCAGGAAAAGCTGGATATTTCTGGTTCTTTCCGGATTGGCGACAGGTGCTTCATGGCTGTGTTACTATCGCGCGTTACAGATAGGGGATGCCTCTAAAGTAGTGCCTATTGATAAGTTGAGTGTGGTGATTACTTTGGTTCTGGCATTTGTTTTTTTACATGAAGAGTTTACGGCAAAATCACTGGCAGGATGCATTTTGATTGGAGTGGGAACTTTGGTGATGGTACTGTAGCGAATAGTAGGAAATGTTGGATGAATAATGATATAAGAAAGCCGAAAAAATATACTTTTTATCTGAGTATAACGATACTTTTACTGAGTATCACGACAATCATGGGCGTTTTTGCTTTTACGATGTATGTGGAGCGGTATACGCAGAAATCCGATCCGAATCGTTATGACAAGTATTACATTATGATTGCGGAGAACAGCAGCGCATCTTTCTGGAAGTCCGTGTACGAGGGTGCCTACGAAGAAGGAATTGTGCAAAACAGTTATGTTGACTTATTAAATGATACTTTTGGCAGTGATTATTCTAAAGAGGATATGATGCGGATTGCCATTGCGTCAGAAGTAGACGGAATTATTGTCGCCGCGGATGAAAGTGATGAGATGACAGAACTCATCAATGAAGCAGTGTCGGAAGAGATTCCGGTGGTGACATTGTACGGAGACAATACGCAGAGCAACCGGTGTACATTCGTGGGAATTGGAAGTTATGATTTGGGCAGGGAATACGGGAGACAGGTGCTTGAAATCATGAGAAAGAAGCAGCTTCCCAGAGCACAGGTTCAGGTGACGCCACTCTATGATGAGAATGGCGTGAGACTGATGTGGACCGAGGAGATGATACATTATCCGGTCAGGGTAACGGTTCTTCTGAGCACGCATACACAGGATTCAGGACAGAATATACTCTGCTCCGGTATTCAGGAAACAATCGAAAATGAAAAACAGGAAAATGTGGAGATTGAGTTATCGCTTGTCACGATAGATGATACCAACACTTTTTCTGTCGAAGAGTCCATACGCGACATCTTTATGGAGAAGGATATCCCCGATATCATTGTGTGTCTCAACGAGCTGAATACCACTTGTGTCTATCAGGCGGTGGTGGATTACAATAAAGTGGGACAAGTCAATATTCTCGGATATTATGATTCCGATACGATTCTTAAAGCCATTGACAGAAATGTAATTTATGCGACGGCAAAGATCGATGCGGCACAGATGGGCAAATACTGCGTGGAAGCTCTGACGGAATTTCATACATTCGGTAATACGAGCCAGTATTTTATTGCGGATATCGAACTGATTAATAAAGATAATATTGCTGAATATCTGGACGGAGGTGCAGAACTTGAATAAGAGATTAAAAGCGCTTTCCGACATGTCACTGCAAGGTAAAATCAGCAGCATATATATTATGACAAATCTGTTTGTCTGTCTTGTCAATGTTCTTTTGATTCTCGGCATCAATCGTATGTCGGGAGAGATGGAACTGGTCTATCGGGATAATCTGAACTTAAACGAACTGACTGAGTCGTTAGACGCTGTACAGAACAGTATGACGGATTATCTGAACGCCAAGACAAGTGATTCGTTGGAAGAGTATTACAGAAATTCACAGGATTATATGCAGTTGGTAGAAAATCTGGATGATGAAATAAGCGGGGTCTCTTTTGACCGCATGAAAAGAAACATCAAGCATATGTCAGGGCAGTATCTGGAAATCGTCGATCAGACGATTGATGCCAAAAGAGGACGTAATGTGGAGAAATACCGCGCAAGGTATGAGAGTGCTTCGCAGATGTACGATTACATCAGCACTTATATTTATAGTTTAAACAATCAGCAGTTTAAGAATAATTCGGAAAATTATACGGAACTGTCGCAGGCGTTTCAACTTTTTGAGACGGTAGGTATTGCCGTGATCGTGGCGGTCATCATCACCAATGTATGTATTATTACGAAACTGGTCGGCACGATCATCAGCCCGCTTAAGACGCTGGCAAAGTCTGCCGACGAGGTGGCAAAAGGCAATTTTGAGGTGGAATTTCTGGACGTGCAGACGCGGGACGAAATCGGCGTTGTGGGGAGAGCTTTTAATCAGATGGTAATCAGTATCAGAGAGTATATAGAGCGAATCCGTCACAGCATGGAAGTTGAACGCGTTATGAAAGAAAAGGAACTGTTGATGGAAGCGCACTTAAAAGATGCTCAGCTAAAGTATCTTCAGGCGCAGATTAACCCTCATTTCCTTTTTAACACTTTAAATGCGGGGGCACAGCTTGCTATGCTGGAGGGAGCAGACAGAACTTACCGTTATGTACAGAATATGGCGGAATTTTTCCGCTACAATGTGAAGAAGGGCGAAGAGACTGTCACGGTCGGCGAAGAGATTGAACTGGTGGATAATTATATTTACATTTTGAATGTTCGTTTTTCGGGAGATATCCATTACGAGAAGAAAATAGACAAGTCTCTTTTACAAGTGGAAATGCCGAGCATGATTTTACAGCCTGTCGTAGAAAATTGCGTCAATCACGGTATTCGTGAGATGGCAGGTAAAGGAAGAATATGGTTGAATGTTTATGGAATTGACGATACGGTATGCATTAGTGTGCGCGATAATGGTATTGGAATGGGAGCGGAAGCAATTGATAAAGTGCTGGCCGGTACATACAGAGAAGAAGAACTTGCCGAAGGTTCTAACGGAATTGGTATGGATAATGTAATAGCGCGGTTAAAGCTTTTTACGGAATACGAAGATGTCATGTCTATCGTTAGCGAAGGAGAAAATCAGGGGACAGAGGTTATCATTTATCTGCCGATGAAAGAGCGGGAGGAAGAAGATGTATAAGATTATGCTGGCGGACGATGAGGGAATCGTCATTGATTCGTTAGAATTTATTATTAAGAAAGAATTTGGAGATAGTTGTATTGTAGAGTATGCCAAGACGGGTAGAAACGTGATTGAACTTGCCGAAAAATTCAGACCGGATATTGCCATTATGGATATCCAGATGCCGGGAATCAACGGGATTGAGGCGATGAAGGAAATCCGCAAGAATAATAGCAGCGTTATCTTTGTTGTGATGTCTGCTTACGACAAATTTGACTATGCCAAAGAAGCGATTAAGCTGGGAGTCATTGAATATATCACCAAACCGATGGAACGTACCAAAATCATTTCCGTCCTGCAAAAGGGGATGGAGATGGTAGACAGAGAGCGGGAAAAGCGAAGCAATGATCTAATAGTTAAGGAGAAACTGGAGACTGTCGTTCCGATCATTGAGAGCGGATTGATTTATGATATTTTATTACAGGAGAATTTTGCAGAGGATATAGATAATTATAAGACGATGCTCGGACTTAGCGCGAGTCATGCATACATGGTATCTATCGTATGTGGAGACGGACAGGTGGGCAGTCATATGACCAACGCTGTCGGCAGTAGTGTCAAGATGCAGCAGCATTATCAGGAAGTGCGTGAGTGCTTGAAGGAGTACTTTGATTGTATTGTGGGAACGGTTATGGCAAATAAGCTGGCAGTTTTAGTACCGTATGAAAAAGAGAGGATGGACTATAATGAAAGAATAGATTTGATAGACAGGACGAGAGAGCTTGTCAGGCATATGCGTAAAAAGACGAATATTAATTTTCGGATTGGGATCGGCAGAGTTGGCGAACTGCGGGAAATGGCAGTGTCTTACAACGAAGCGTTGAATGCATTATCCATTACAACGGGGAGCGTTGCTCATGCGGACGATCTTCCGATTGGCTGTGACTATGCGGGGGATTATCCGGTTCATCTTGAGAAACGTCTGTTTGAAGAGGTGGAGAAAGGGGAAGTGAATCATGCGCGGACAACGGCGGGGAGCTTTTTTGACTGGATGGGTGACAGCAATCCGCACAATCTAATGGAGATACGTCTTAAAGTGTTGGAATTTGTTTTATGGGCGGAGCATATTGCCTATGATAAAGGTGGTATGACCTATCAGTTCGGTTCCAGACAAGACTATCTTCCGACACTTATGAAAATTGATGAACTGGATATATTGAAGACATGGTTTCAAGAAAAAATTGCAGATGCAAGCCGGAATAGTTTGGGCAAGAGGGAAGAAAAATCGAATAGTATCATCGAGATGTCTAAAGAATATATCCGGAATAATTTCACTAAAGATATTTCTTTGGATGAGGTGTCGAGGGTAGCGAATATCAGCCCGTATTATTTCAGCAAGATTTTCAAGGAAGGGACGGGGAAGAATTTTATCGAATATCTGACGGGTATCCGCATGGAGAAAGCGAAGGAGCTTCTCAGTACGACAGAATACTCCATGAAGGAAATCTGTTCGATGTGCGGCTATTCGGATCCTAATTATTTCAGCCGTTCTTTTAAGAAGAATGTGGGCGTCACGCCGACGGAGTACAAGAATGTTTAGAGAGATAAGCAGGATGATGAAAAATATGAAGAGGATATATAGAAAAAGACTGGCGTTTATTATATGCTTTGTAATGATTCTGACAGCCTGCGCGGGCGTTGAGCAGAAAGAGGATGCGGCGCAGCCGCAGGAAGAGGAAAAGATACGGATCGGTATGAGTTTTGATTCTTTTGTCATAGAAAGATGGCAGAGAGACCGGGATGTGTTCGTATCGACAGCCAAAGAACTGGGAGCGGAAGTCAACGTTCAGAATGCAAATGGAGATCTGGCGGAGCAGAAGAAGCAGATTGATTATTTCATAGAGAAAGGAATGGATGTCATTGTCATCATATGTGTTGACTCTGACGGTCTATCCGGGTATGTGAATAAGGCGAAGGAAAAAGGAATCAAAGTGATTGCGTATGACCGTTTGATTAAAGATTGCAATATAGACCTATACATATCTTTTGACAATGCGAAGGTAGGAGGGCTGATGGCGGATGCGCTGATTGATAACGGACTCGCCGAAGGTTCGGTCTTGATGTTGGGAGGGTCGCCGACGGATAACAATATCTCACTTGTCGAAGGTAAGTTCAGGAGGACTATGCAGGAGAACAAAGTTGCGATTCTTGATTCTTTTCATGCGGACGGATGGCTTGCAGAACTGGCGGCAGAGTATGTCTATGAACATATGGATGTGGTGATTAAGGCGGATGCAATCATGTGTGGCAATGACGATATTGCCAGCAGAGTTGTACCGGCGCTTGCCGAGAAACAGCTGGCAGGCAAAATAATGGTAGTAGGGCAGGACGCCGATTTGGAGGCATGCCAGAGAATCGTGGAGGGAACGCAGTTAATGACTGTTTACAAGCCGGTAGAACGACTGGCACAGAGAGCGGCGGAATGCGCAGTTATATTAGCGCAGGACGAGGAAATAAAAGGGGATGATGTCACGATGCTGGATAACGGAAGCTTCTTGGTTCCCTATGTGGGATTGGATCCCATCAGTGTGACGAAGGAGAATATTAATGACGTGATTATAAACAGCGGGTTTCATTTGAAGGAAGACGTTTACTTGAACGTGCCGGGCGAAATGCCTTAATATGTACAGATGAAATAAAATGATAGGACTTTTTTGTGCAGGACAAATTTGCAATCGCAATTTTGTCCTGTTTTATATGTGTGAGAGGACAGGCGCGGACTAAAAAATATACAGAATAAAGCAAGATTATCCAGTTTCTCTTGTGATATATTGACAATATCAGTTATTGTGAAACTAGAAGGTGGGACTGATAGAAACTCATATTATGAAAGGGAGGATTTTAGAATGAAAAGAAAATTACTTGGCGTTTTACTGAGCGCGGCAATGGCAGCATCATTGTTAGCCGGATGTGGTTCTGACGGCAATGCTGCAGCAACAACGACAGACGGCGCGGCGGATGCGGCAACAGAGGCGCCCGCGCAGACTGAAGACGAAGCAGCACCGGCTGAGGATGCGGCAGCGGAGACGCCGGCAGATACGGCTTCCACAGGAGGAAAGATTGGTATCTCCATGCCGACGCAGTCTCTGGAGCGCTGGAACAGAGATGGTGCATATCTTGACGAGCAGTTTAGGGCAGCAGGTTTTGAGACGATTCTTACATTTTCCGATAATGATTCCGGAAGACAGGTAAACGACATCCAGAATATGCTCGCGGACGAAGTTGACTTATTGATTGTTGCAGCAATCGATGGAGAGGCATTGAATACTGCCATGAACGAAGCGGCGGATGCAGGGGTTCCGGTTATTTCCTATGACCGTCTGATCTTGAACGATGCGGTTTCTTACTATGTATCTTTTGATAACTACACAGTCGGAAAGTTACAGGGTGAATTTATCGAGAAGGAACTTGACCTCGCGAATGCAGGAGATAAGGTATATAATCTTGAGATTACGGCAGGTGATCCGGCAGATAATAACGCGGGTTATTTTTATAACGGCGCGGTAGATGTCCTGAAACCTTACATTGATGCAGGTACATTGAACATCGTATCCGGTCAGATGGATTTTGATACGGTTGCCACCGCACAGTGGAATACCGACACGGCTCTTGAGAGAGCACAGAACGTTCTGTCTTCCTACTATGCAGATGGCACGCAGCTTGATGTATGGCTTTGTTCTAATGACTCGACCGCTTTAGGCGTTGCGCAGGCAATCACATCTGATTATGCAGGTTCCAATTCCGTATTGATCACAGGTCAGGACGGTGACGAAGCGAACTTGAAAAACATCGTTGACGGCGTTCAGACTATGACGGTATACAAGAATGTAAGCAATGAATCAATCGTTACTTTAGGGCTTGCCAAAGCAATGTTGTCAGGAGAGACGATTGATGAATCCCTGATTCCGTCCTTTGGCATCGAGTGTGCATTCGATACGGAGTCTTATGAGACTTCCGCAGGAAACAAATGTCCTTCTTTCCTGCTTGTGCCGAATGTAATTACCAAAGACAATCTGCAGGATCTGGTAGATACGGGCCTGTATACAATGGGTGATGACGGCTATCTGTCCGCTAACCAGTAAAAAAGAAATATGTAATGAACCTGAAAGGGGGCGGGCGTCTGTCCCGCCTTTCTTTTTCGGGTTATAAACGAGGGATGAAGAAGGAGAGGAGGAAATCTTTTGGGTGATACGATATTGGAAATGAAATCCATTACCAAGGAATTTCCGGGAGTGAAAGCGCTGGATAATGTGAATCTGGTGGTAGAGCACGGAGAAATCCATGCATTGATCGGAGAGAACGGCGCCGGCAAATCCACGCTGATGAATGTATTGTCCGGAACATACCCTGTGGGCAGCTATTCGGGGGAAATCTATTATAACGGGGAACTTTGCCAGTTTAAGACGTTAAAAGACAGCGAGGCAAAAGGAATTGTCATTATTCATCAGGAGTTAGCATTGATCCCGCTGCTCACCATTGGTGAGAATATGTTTCTGGGGAATGAAAAAAGGAATAAGTTCGGGTACATTGACTGGGATCTTACCTATAATGAGGCAGAAAAGCACATGCGTCAGGTTGGGTTAAATGAATCTGCCCAGACGCTGATCAAAGATATCGGAACAGGTAAACAGCAGCTTGTAGAGATTGCCAAAGCATTTTCCAAGAATGTGAAACTGCTCATCTTAGATGAGCCCACGTCTTCGCTAAATGATGAGGATGCGAAGATGCTCTTAGATCTTTTGATAGAATTTAAGAAAAACGGATTGACATCAATCATTATTACACATAAATTAAACGAAATCATTTACTGTGCGGATAAAGCGACGATCATCCGCGACGGTTCTACGATTGAAACTTTGGTCAAAGGGGTGGATGAGTTCAACGAGGACCGCATTATCAAAGGAATGGTAGGACGTCCGTTAAATGACCGCTATCCGGTGCGTGAACATAAGGTGCGAAAAGAGGTCGGTCTGGAGGTAAAGGATTGGACGGTTCATCATCCGCTCTATCACGAGAAGGTGGTGGATAATCATATATCCTTCAAGGTACATAAAGGCGAAGTAATCGGATTTTCAGGTCTTCAGGGTGCGGGCCGTACGGAACTTGCAATGTCTATTTTCGGCAAGAGTTATGGTACGAATATCAGCGGAGAGTTGTATCTGAACGGAACAAAGGTCGATTTGAAGAATCCGGAACAGGCGATTCGCCATAAGCTTGCCTATGTGACGGAGGACAGAAAAGTTAACGGACTGATTTTGGGTGAATCCGTTCGTTTCAATACGACGCTTGCGCGTCTGGATAAGGTATGTTCTAAGGGAATTATCGATATGACCGATGAGAAGAACGTGGCGGAGGAAATGACGGAAGCTATGGGAACGAAGACGCCGTCAATTGAGCAGAAGGTAGGTAACTTGTCCGGCGGTAACCAGCAGAAAGCGCTGCTCGGCAAATGGATGTTTACGGAACCGGATGTTCTGATTCTGGATGAGCCGACACGCGGTATTGATGTAGGAGCCAAGTATGATATTTATTGTCTGATCAATCAGATGGTGGAAGAGGGTAAGTCGGTGATCATGATTTCTTCGGAAATGCCGGAGTTAATTGGTATGTGCGACCGCATTTACGTGATGAATGAAGGGGAACTTCGCGGAGAACTGGATGCAAAGGAAGCTACGCAGGAAAAAATCATGGGCTACATTATCAGTGCCAAGGCATAATGCGAAAGGAGAGTAGTAATCATGTCAACAAAAAAAGAAAATGCGGGCAGTCAGTTTAGCTTAGGAGCCTTTCTGACTAAGAACAGTATGGTAATCGCCCTCATCATAGTATTTATATTGTTTTACTTCTTAACAGACGGACGTCTGCTGTATGCGCAGAACATGTCCAACCTGCTTTTGCAGAATGGTTATGTGTTCGTTATGGCGTGCGGTATGCTGCTGTGCATCTTGACCGGTGGTAATATTGACCTTTCCGTAGGTTCCGTAATCTGTATGGTAGGCGGCATGGCGGCCGTTTTACTTACCAATCATGGCGTCAGCGTATATGTGACAATTCCGGTATGTATTTTGATAGGTCTGGCAGCGGGTATCTGGCAGGGCTATTGGATTGGTTATGTAAGGATTCCGCCCTTTATCACTACATTGGGCGGTATGTTCATATTCCGAGGATTCGGGCGTCTGATACTGGATAGTAAGACGGTAGCCGTTCAGGATGAGACATTTTTAAATATTTTTACGGCATATATTAAGATTCCGGGGCTTGATACGGAGACACATGTCTGGTCGCCGCTTTTGATCGGTGCGCTGGCGGTTGCATTTATTATCTACAGCACAATTTCTTCCAGAGCAAACAAGGCGAAGAAAGGTTATCGGCAAAATAGCGCCGTCTCAGATTTTGGTCGTGCAATCATAGTTTCTGTGGTATTGCTGTTTTACTGCTACCTGCTCACTCAATATAAAGGTATCTCGGTTATGCTCGTGTGGGTGGTTATAATTTGCCTGATTTATCATTTCATTACGTCAAAAACTGCATTCGGACGCTATTTCTATGCGGTGGGCGGCAATGAGAAGGCAACGCAGCTTTCCGGTATCAATACGAACAAAGTATACTTTATTGCATATGCGAATATGGGATTATTAGCAGGTCTGTGCGGACTGCTTTGTCTGGCGCGTGTAGGTTCCGTCAACGGTTCCACGGGTACATCGTTCGAGATGGACGCCATTGGTTCCTGCTTCATCGGCGGAGCTTCGGCATACGGCGGAAGCGGTACGATTCCGGGCGTTATCATTGGTGCGCTCCTGCTTGGCGTCATTAACATGGGTATGTCGATCATGGGTATCGGCGATTCATGGCAGTATGTTGTAAAGGGCGGAGTGCTCCTTCTGGCGGTTATCTTTGATGTGGTTTCTAATCGGAAGAGCGGGAAGTAACATTGCTGAAACAGGCATAAAAATTTATGGAGTTTGCAGGATAAAAACATCTGCTGCACATCGGTTTCTGGGTGTGGCGGATGTTTTTGATTATAAATAGACTTTATATAATATAAATATTTGCAATGAAATATTTTCTGGAATGAAATATTTGCAGAACGATTTAAATGGATTTAAAACGGTATCTATGATATGCTTAATTATTAGATAAGCAGACAAGGATACAGTGGTTTCATCGGAAAATCATAGAGGAGGATTGACATATGGGGAACAAATACGCGATAGACTGGGATGCATATGCAGAAAAAGCAAGGCAGGCAGCGGCGGAAGGAGCGGTTCTTCTTAAGAATGATAATAATGCGCTTCCGGTCAAAGAGGGAGAGAAGCTTTCGGTGTTCGGGCGGATTCAGTTCGACTATTACAAGAGCGGAACGGGTTCCGGCGGGATGATTAATACTCGGTACGTGGTAGGAATTTTGGATGCACTAAAAGAGGAAAATCTTGAGTTAAACCATGAACTGGAGCAGATTTATAAGGAATGGCTTGCGGAGCATCCTTTTGATATGGGAAAAGGGTGGGCGCAGGAACCGTGGAGCCAGCAGGAGATGCCTTTAAGTCGTGAAATAGTTGAAAAATCGGCCAAAGAGAGCGATGCGGCGATCGTTGTGATCGGGCGCACCGCCGGAGAAGACCGCGACGCCACAAATGAAAGGGGCAGCTACTATCTCTCTGAGGGAGAGGAGCAGATGCTTGAAAGCGTATGCCAAGCGTTCAGGCGGGTGATTGTGGTGCTCAATGTGGGAAATATCATTGACATGAAATGGGTGGAGGCCTACAAACCGCAGGCGGTACTCTACGCATGGCAGGGCGGAATGGAAGGCGGACATGCGGTGGCGGATCTTCTGATGGGCAGGGTGAGCCCCTGCGGCAGGCTGGCGGACACCATAGCCCTTTCGGTGGAAGATTATCCGTCAGATGCGAATTTCGGCGGTGATGACGGAAACCGGTACACGGAAGATATCTATGTGGGATATCGATATTTTGAAACTTTTGAAAAGGCAAAAGAGAAAGTGTTGTATCCGTTCGGATTCGGGTTATCTTATACGACATTTGGGATACAAAGCAGTATGGAGACGACGGTTGACGGATGTATGTTTCGTATAAGAGTCAGGAATACTGGGTCTTTTGCGGCAAAAGAGGTTGTGCAGGTATATGTGGGCGCGCCGCAGGGACAGCTTGGGCAGCCGTCACGCGCTCTGGCGGCATTTGCCAAGACGAGATGTCTGGAGCCGGGAGAAGAACAGGAACTTGTAATCGAGATGAAGGCGGATATGCTTGCGTCCTATGACGACAGCGGTGTGACGGGGCACAAATCCTGCTATGTTCTGGAGGCTGGAAGTTACCGATTCTATGTAGGAACAGACGTCAGAAGCGCAGAATTTGCAGGCAGCATAGAAGTCAAAGAAACGAAAGTGACCAAGCAGTGCACGGAAGCGTTAGCGCCGGTGGAAGCGTATGAGCGGATGAAACCGTTAGAGGAACAGGGCGGGAAATTCTCTGTTTCATGGGAGCAGACGCCCCTTCGCACTTACAGCATGACCAAAAGGAGCATGGAAGAGCTAAAGAAGGAAATTCCGTATACCGGAAATAAGGGATTTAAGCTGGGGGATGTTTATGACAAAAAGGTGTCGATGGAAGACTTCATCGGACAGCTTAGTGACGAAGATCTGTGTTGTATCGTCCGTGGTGAGGGGATGTGCTCGCCGAAAGTAACGCCGGGAACGGCAGCGGCGTTCGGCGGCGTGACAGAGTCGCTTGTCGGTTACGGAATTCCTTGCGGATGCTGTGCAGACGGTCCTTCCGGTATCCGTATGGACTGTGGGACCTACGCCTTTTGCCTGCCGAACGGGACTTGTCTGGCATGTAGTTTTAATGAAGAATTGATTGAACAGCTTTATGAGATGGAAGGAGCGGAACTTAGGAAGAACCGCATTGACATATTATTAGGACCGGGAATGAACATTCACAGACATCCGTTAAACGGGCGTAACTTTGAGTACTTTTCTGAGGATCCTCTGCTTACCGGCAAGATGGCGGCGGCGCAGATTAGAGGAATGGGATCCTATCAGGTAACAGGCGCGCTCAAGCACTTTGCATGTAATAATCAGGAATATCACCGCAGAAAATATAATTCCGTCGTTTCGGAGCGCGCTTTGCGGGAAATTTATTTGAAAGGTTATGAGATTGCAGTCAAAGAGGGTGGAGCCTACGCGATTATGAGTACTTACGGCGGTATCAACGGTCTTTGGACGGCAGGCAATTATGACCTTCTGACAACAATCCTTCGGAATGAATGGCATTATGAAGGTCTTGTGATGACAGACTGGTGGGCGGAAATCAACGACGAAGGAGAAAGTCCGGTCATGCAGAATGTGGCGGCCATGGTTCGCAGCCAGAACGATGTCTACATGGTGGTACAGGATTCGGCGAAGAATTCCAATGGAGATAATTTGGAAGACTGTCTTGAGAACGGGACGCTGCAGCGCGCCGACCTGCAAAGATGCGCCGGAAATATCCTAACTGTTCTGATGCGTTCTGCCGTTATGGACAGGAGCCTTAACAGATTTGATAAAGAGGAACTGGAAGCGGCGGAGACGATGGCGGAGGACGACAAGGTCGACTTTGATATTGTGTGGTATGCGTTTGGCGAAAAACTGGAATTGGATGGTAGGGATATTGATACGGGAAAAGGAAAATCTTTTGTGTGCGGCTTTCAGACAGAGGGCAGATACGTGCATAAACTTCGTTTCCGGGCAAAGGTCGATGCTTCTAAGCTGGCGCAGGTGTCTATGTCCGTGTTTATAAACGGAACGTTGAAGAGGACGTTTACATTGAACGGAACGGATGGAGAATATGTTGAGATGGAACAGACATTGGACGTTTTCTTTAATCCGAATAACTATTTCAAGCTTTATTTTGCCGAGAGCGGAATGCAGATTGATAAGATCTGGATTGAGCGTGGGGAAGCGTGGCAGTGGCAGGAGGTTGAAAATGACAAATAAAGAGCGCAGAGATGCGCAGATGGCTTATATTGCGGAGCAGATGGAGTTTATGTAAAGGCGATATCCGTAAAATATCTTGGTATGTAAAGTTATAGAACGATAAAGAGATAGATAATTAGCCTCTCTTGTGGTATCATGGTAACAGTACCGCAAGAGAGGACAAATAAGTGTCACTTCAATTTTATTTCGGGGCTTCCGGCTCCGGCAAGAGTCAGAAACTTCATGAAGATATCATACAGGCGGCACAGTCAGATCCACAGACGAATTATCTGCTGATTGTGCCCGATCAGTTCACCATGCAGACACAGATGGATCTGGTGGTGGAACATCCACGACATATTATCATGAATATAGATGTTCTAAGCTTTGGAAGGCTGACCCATCGTATCTTGGAGGAGGTTGGGTATGAAGACGTACCGGTTCTTGACGATACCGGCAAGAGTCTTGTGCTTCGTAATGTGGCGGGACAATGTACGGACCGGCTTCGGGTGATGGGCGCGCATCTGCATAAGATAGGCTATATCCACGAGGTGAAGTCCGCGATTTCGGAATTTATGCAGTACGGCATCGGATTGCAGGAGATGGAGAAGCTGACTGAATATGCGCGGTCACGGGGGGCGCTTTATTATAAATTACAGGACATCGGTGTGTTGTATCAGGCTTTTTTAGACTATATTCATGATAAATTTATCACGACTGAGGAGACGCTCGACAGACTTAGGGAAGCGTTGCCGAAATCCGAACTGATTAGAAACAGCGTAGTGGTATTCGATGGGTTTACCGGATTTACGCCGATTCAGAACCGTGTGATTCAGGAATTGATTAGATTGACCAAGAAAGTCATTGTGACCGTGACCGTTGATGACAGAGAGAATCCCTATCAGCCGGACGGCGAACACAGACTTTTTCATTTGAGTAAAAAGACGGTGGCAGATTTAAAGAAGCTGGCGGCAGAGATAGAGGTGCCGGAAATAAAGCCGGTGTGGTGCAGGGAGAGAATATGCGGCAGGCTGCCGCGATTTGCGGAGAATGAGGAATTGTCTCATCTGGAACGCAACTTGTTTCGCTATTCGTCGCAGGTTTATGAAGAGCCGGTTAACAATGTACATATTTATGAGGCGTCCACGCCTAAAGAGGAAATCAGACAGACATGTGTCGCAATCCGGAAATTGTTGATGCGGCAGGAAAGAATAGCTGAGTCGGCGTCTGATGCGAAATATAACGAAGGAGAAGGGAACAGAAGTTTACATAACTCAGTCAGATTGTACTATCGCGATTTTGCAGTGGTGACGGGCGATATGGAGGTTTACGGCAGTCTGGCGGAGGAAGAGTTTGCCAAGTTCGGCATTCCTATTTATTTGGACCACACGCGGGGGATTCTGCGCAATCCATTTGTGGAGTATATCAGAAGCGCATTGCAGATCGTGCTTCAGGATTTTAGCTTTGCATCAGTTTTCCATTATCTGCGTACCGGATTGACCGGATTCGACATAGAAGAGGTGGACCGTCTGGAAAATTATGTGCGCAGGTTTGGTATTTGCGGACAGAGGCGATGGAGCGCAATTTTTGTTTATAAAGAAGAAAATAAAGAGGGCGAGGAAGAGGCATTACAGCAGCTTCAAGGCTACAATGCCATGAGAGAGAGTGTGATGGATATTCTTTCACCGCTGCTTATGCCGGTTCGCACAGCGGGGGAGATGGTGCGTGCGCTCTATGATTTCATTATGAAGAGTGAATTACAGCAAAAACTGTCGCATTATGAACGAAGATTTAAGGAACAGGGAGACTTGGCGCGCGCCAAGGAATATGGACAGATTTATGCGATGGTCATAGACCTTTTAGACCAGATTTATGAACTGCTTGCAGAAGAAGAAATGGAACGCAGAGAATTTGCGGACATTCTTGATTCAGGGCTGACGGAAATCAGTGTGGGAACGATTCCGCAGAATGTAGACCGGGTGTTGGTCGGAGATATCGAGAGAACGCGCTTAAAACAGGTGAAAGTGCTCTTTTTCTTGGGAGTAAACGATGGAAATATTCCGAAAGGAGCCGGAGGAGGCGGAATTATTTCGGATATCGACAGAGAGTTCCTGAGAGAGTCCGAGTTAGAACTCGCTCCTTCACCCAGACAACAGATGTATATCCAGCGGCTGTATTTATATCTGAATATGACCAAACCGTCGGAACAACTGTATTTGTCTTATGCCAAAATCGGAAATGACGGACATAGTCTTCGCCCGGCATATCTGATTGATCTGGTAAAGAAAATGTATCCGCTTCTTCATGTGGAAGCGCCGGAGAACGATTCGATAGAAGAGCAGCTTGTATGCGGTGCGGACGGTATCGGGATGCTGGCGGATATGCTGCGGGAGTATGCGGGCGGCAGGCTTTCTGAGGAATTGAGAGGCAGGATGTATACGCTTTATCATAGTTATCATAGAAAGACGCAGTATCAGGATACGGTGGACCGTCTGATTGACGCGGCGTTCTACCGTTACAGCGATACGCCTTTATCGAAGATGGTAACCCGGGCGCTTTACGGAAGAATGCTGCTAAACAGTGTCAGTCGTCTGGAGAAATATGCGGCCTGCGCTTATGGGCATTTCCTACAATACGGTCTGGCGCTTCGGGAGCGCGGCGATTACAGCTTTGAGGACGTGGACATGGGAAATGTTTTTCACGGTGTACTGGAATTATTTGCGCAGAGACTATCCGCGAACGGATATACCTGGTTTGATTTTCCGGAAAAAGAAGCAAGGCGGATGATTGAGGAAGCAGTCGAGGCGTACGCGGCAGAGTATGAGGAGACGATTCTGTACAGCAGTGCCCGCAATAGACATCTGCTTGGACGGATGACCAGAATATTGACTCGTACCGTATTGACTTTGCAGACGCAGCTTAAGAAAGGTTCTTTCGTGCCGGAGCAGTTTGAAATGTCTTTTTCTATGATTGAAGACTTGGATGCGTTAAACATAGCCTTAAATGAGCAGGACAAGATGCGTCTTCGCGGACGGATCGACAGAGTAGATACATGTGAGGCAGAAGATAAAGTCTACGTGAAAGTGATTGACTATAAGTCAGGTACGCGCAAGTTTGATCTGGCGGCTCTTTACTATGGTCTGCAATTACAGCTTGTGGTCTACATGAATGCTGCTGTTGAGATGGAGCAGAAGAGACATCCGGATAAAAAGATCGTTCCGGCGGCGATGCTGTATTATCATATCGACGATCCAATGGTGGAAGACGGCGATACTTTGACGCCGGAACAGATTAATGATAAATTATTGCAGGAATTAAGGATGACTGGATTGGTCAATGAAAGTGACGAAGCTGTCAGACTGCTTGATGCAGAGTTCACGGATAAGTCACAGGTTCTGCCTATAGAGCGGAAAAAGGATGGTTCTTTCTCTGCATACTCGAGTGTCATAAGTGAGGAAGATATGCAAGCGGTTTCGAATTATGTAAACCAGAAAATCAAACAGATCGGAAGCGGGATTCTGGATGGGACTATATCGGTCAATCCGTATGAGCAGGGTGCAAATCAGGCATGTACTTACTGCGCATACAGAAATGTGTGCGGATATGACAGCAGAGTGGAAGGCTACGAAATGCGCAGGCTGCCGAAACTCAGTGCAGACGACGCGCTGTGTAAGATGCGGGAAGAATTGGGCGGCAAGTGAGGTGCCACATGGGAATTGCATTTACCGAAAAACAACAGAGAGTAATTGATGCACGGGGGCGGAATCTGTTAGTGTCTGCGGCCGCGGGATCGGGCAAGACGGCGGTGTTAGTGGAGCGTATCGTTAAGATGGTCAGCGACGGCAGGAATCCCGTGGATATCGACAGACTGCTGGTAGTGACGTTCACCAATGCGGCGGCGGCGGAGATGCGGGAACGAATCAGCCGTGCGTTGTCCGACAGACTGGCGGCGGACCCGGAGAACGAACATTTGCAGAGGCAGACTACGCTTCTGCATAATGCGCGCATCACAACGATTGACAGTTTCTGCTTATTCGTGCTTCGCAATCAGTTTCATACCATCGGCTTGGATCCCGGATTCCGCATTGCTGAGGAGGGGGAAGGAAGACTGATGCGGCAGGAGGCGCTGGCGGAGACGTTGGAGTCATGCTATGCCGGGGAAGAGCCGGGCTTTCTGAACTGTATGGAATATTTCAGTCTGGGCAGCAGGGACACGGCGGTGGAAGAGATTGTGTTAAAACTGTACGACTTTGCCATGAGCACTCCGTTTCCGGAGAAGTGGCTGGAAGAGCGGAAGCGGGACTATCGTACATCTGCGGATTTCGGGGCGCTTCCTTGGGTGGCGGACATGATGCGGCGGACAAGGCTGGTTTTGCAGGGGTGTATCGACAAATTATCGGAGGCGGTCCGGCTGAGCGGCGAGCCGGATGGTCCGTATATGTACGGAGAATTGCTGGAACGTGAGCTGGAAATGGCAGAGAGCCTGATTCAGCGCTGTGAAGATTATGACAGTCTCCATACAGCCTTTGACGTACTGCGCTTCGACAGACTCCCGTCCAAAAAGGACGAGACAGTTTCGTCTGTCAAGCGGGAGATGGCGAAGAATCTTCGCACGCAGGTAAAAGAACAGCTTGGAGAGTTACAGAAGAAGTACTTCTTTCGGACAAAAGAACAGATACTTGAGCAGATGAAAGCCTGCTGCACTGCCGTAGAGGCGCTGGTGGATTTAACGCTTTCGTTTAAGCAGGGTTTTGACGCCATGAAAAGGGATAAAAATATTCTGGATTTTGACGATATAGAACATTTTGCATTGTCTATTCTGGTCAAAGCTGAGGAAGACGGCAGATGTGTGCCGACGGAGACGGCGCTTGAATATCGTAGTTATTTTCATGAGATACTCATAGACGAATATCAGGACAGCAATCTGGTGCAGGAATATATTCTGTCATGTATTTCGGGCGAGGATGAGGGAAGATATAATCGCTTCATGGTAGGCGATGTGAAACAGAGCATCTACAAATTCCGGCTGGCAAGACCGGAGTTATTCTTGGAAAAATATGAAGCGTACGCGGATGCGGTGCATGACAATATTGAAATCACAGCTGAGAAAATGGATCTGCATCAGAACTTCCGGAGCCGCAAAGAAGTGCTGAACAGCACGAATAAGGTCTTTGAACAGATTATGGGCAAGGATGTGGGCGGCATTGTCTATGACGATCTGGCTGCGCTTCATGAGGGAGCGGTATACCCGGTGAGGGCGATGGGCGGTGTAGAAGGAGAATCCGATGAGCGGGCGGCAGTTGTGAGTGTTGATCAGACAGACAATCCGAATGATACGGAGCTGCTGCTCTATCAGACGGGTGAAAAGCCTGAGGACGTCTCCAATAAAGAGCAGGAGGCTTACGGCGTTGCGCTCAAGATCAAAGAATTGATGCGTACGTTTCAGGTGACGGATAGGGAAAGCGGAGCGTTCCGTAAGCTTGCCTACAGCGATATTGTGATTCTGCTGCGAACGGTTTCCGGATGGGATGAGGTGTTCAAACGGGTATTGGAAGAGGAAGGGATTCCGGTGCATATGACTTCACGGACCGGATATTTCGCGGCGAGCGAGGTGCAGGAACTTCTTCATTTTCTGAGAGTTCTTGATAATCCGTTACAGGACATTCCGCTGTACGGCGTGATGCATTCTTATTTGGGGGGATTTGGCGAGGAGGAGATTGCCCGTATTCGGGCGGCTTATCCAAAGAAAAAGTATCTGTATGACGCATTGGCGATGTATGCGCTCCATGAGGAAAATGGTCAAAGTTCAGGGAATGCCGAGACAAGTGAAGAAACGAAAGCGGATGGGAAAGAAGAGGATGGGAAGAAAGCGGATGGGAAAGAAGCGGAGCCAAAGGAAGAGTTAACGGAAAGTATGGTCAGACTGGCAGAAAAGATACGGAATTTTCTTGAAACCGTCAACCATTACCGTGAGTTGTCCGCATATCTTTCCGTACAGGAACTGTTGCAGGTCATTCTGAGGGAGTCCGGCTATTCGGATTACGTGGCAGTCAAACCGGAGGGGAATAAACGCCGCGCCAATGTGGAGATGCTGCTTGTCAAGGCGGCTGATTACGAGAAAACAAGTTATTTTGGACTGAATCATTTTCTGCGATATATGGAGCAGTTGGAGAAGTATGAAGTGGATTACGGGGAAGCAGGGCTTATGGATGAAAATGCCGACGTCGTGCGTATCATGAGTATCCATAAGAGTAAAGGGCTGGAATTCCCGGTCTGCTTTGTATCGGGACTTGCCAAAGGGTTTCAAACCAGAGATGCAAACGGACCGCTGGTACTCGACATAGATGCGGGAATCGGCATAGATTACGTGAATCCGGCAATGCGCGTCAGAGGAAAGGACTTACGCAGAAATGTGATTGCCGAGAAGATAAAGGCGGATAATCTGGCGGAAGAGATGCGTATCCTGTATGTGGCGATGACCAGAGCCAAAGAGAAACTGATTCTGACCGGCGCCGTGAAGGATGTGAATAAGACGATGACGTCTCTTATGCCGCTGCGACAGAAGAAGGAGACGCTTCTTCCTTACGACGTGATTCTTGGCAGCGGCAGTTTCTTGGATTTGCTGCTGTATGCGCTTGCCAGAAATCGGTGTATGGATGAATTATATAGAGAATGCGGTCTGGAAGCGGGGGACGGTGAGGAACAGGAAATGAATATCCGCGTTGTCCTTTCCGGCTGGGAAGATACCGTGGAGGAGAAACTGGTGGAAACTGTGCGCATGGAAGATGCAAAACGCCGCCTTCTGCTATCCGATGCGGCAAAAGATGCAGACGACAAGCTTATGACATATATGTCAGACAGTTTTAATTATCAGTATCCGCATGAGAATCTGAGAAATCTTTATACGAAGACAACGGTTTCAGAGCTAAAAATGGCCGGAATGCATGAAGAAACCGATTTTTCTTTTAAAATGTATGAGGAGGAGACCGTGGTGCCTTATCTGCCCGGTTTTTTGGAAAAAGACGAGCATGTCAGCGGTTCTACGAGGGGAAGTGCATTTCATAAAGTAATGGAATTGTTCGATTTTACGAAATTGACTAGAGAAGTCAACTCTGATAAAGCAGAGGCATTTAAGATGCTTCAGAGCCAGATTCAGGAGATGAGAAGTGACGGAAGACTTACGGAAGAATATGATATCGTGGTGTCAAAGTCTAAGATCACACAATTTCTGACGACAGATACGGCGCTCCGTATGGGGGAAGCGGCGAGGGCCGGCCGGCTGTATAAGGAGCAGCCCTTTGTGATGGGGCTTCCGGCAAATCGGCTGCGCAGTGATTTCCCGGAGGAAGAGACGATTTTGATTCAGGGAATCATCGACGTTTTCTTTGAAGAGAACGGGAAATATGTCCTTCTGGATTATAAGACGGACGCAGTGGACACGGCAGAGGAGCTGGTGAAGCGCTACAAGGTGCAGCTCGACTATTATGCAGAGGCATTAGAGCAGTCTTCGGGATACCGGGATACGGAGCGGATATTGTATTCCTTTAAGCTGGGGGAAGAGATCCATCTGTAGAGCCTGCAATATCGTAATAAGGCATTACGGCATATGGCAGAGGCAAAGCTATATCAGTTCGGAGCAAATAGGTTGATCATAAGGTAATATGGACAGGCAGGGATGGCAGAATGAAGATTAGAAAAAACAAAAAATTATCTTCCTCACAAATTATTATGTTGGGGTTTTTAGGTGTGATTGCCGTAGGAACTATATTTCTGATGCTTCCGTGGTCCAAGGCGGGTGCAGGAGGAGCGCCCTTTTTGGATGCGTTGTTTACGGCGACTTCGGCTGTATGCGTGACGGGACTTGTCACGAATGACACGGCGACATACTGGTCGGCTTTCGGACATGCGGTAATTCTGTGTTTGATTCAGATTGGTGGACTTGGCGTGATTACGATAGCGGTGTTTATCACTAGGCTGTCCGGGAGAAAAATCGGACTGATGCAGAGGAGCACGATGCAGGAAGCGATTGCGATGCCGCAGATGGGCGGCATCGTACGGATGACAGGATTTATCCTGAAAATGGTGGCAATGATTGAATTGTTGGGAGCTATCGCGTTTCTTCCGGTTATGATTCCGGAGTTTGGCGTCGGCAAAGGAATCTGGTATGCCGTTTTTCATTCGATATCTTCTTTTTGTAATGCCGGATTTGATTTAATGGGCGTTAAAGAGCAATATTCATCGCTGACTTCTTACACCGGAAACGTGCTGGTGAATGTGGTGGTAATGCTGTTGATCGTGGTGGGCGGCATCGGTTTTCTGACATGGGATGATATTAAGCGTAACGGCATACACCTGCGGCGCTACCGTATGCAGAGCAAAGTAGTGCTTTCCGTCACATGTGTTCTGCTTTTGTTTCCGGCAGTGTACTTCTATTTTAGCGAGTTTGGCTCGCCTGTTTGGGAGGGTATGAGTACGGGTGAAAAGGTGCTGGCGGCGTTGTTCCAGTCGGTGACAACCCGTACGGCAGGTTATAACACGGTTGATTTGACAAAACTTACGGAGTCGGGGCAGATGATTATGGTGATACTGATGTTGATCGGCGGTTCTCCCGGTTCCACGGCAGGCGGCATGAAGGTGACCACTTTTGCCGTGCTGTATGCAACTGCGATTGCGGTGTTTAAGCGCAGGCCAAACGCCCATATTTTCGGCAGGAGAATTCCGAATGATACGGCGCATTATGCGGCGACGGTATTGATTCTATATTTGAGTCTGTTCCTTGCGGGAGGAATTTTTATAGGCAGCATGGAGCATATACCTATTATACAGGCGCTTTTCGAGGCGGCGTCGGCAATAGGAACGGTAGGAATTACTTTGGGAATTACGCCGGAACTTTGCGCTGCGTCCAAAGCGGTATTGATTATATTGATGTTCCTAGGACGCGTGGGTGGTATGACGATTGTGTATGCGGCGCTGGCAAGGAAGCATTCTTATGTTTCCGAGTTCCCGCAAGAGAAGATTATGGTTGGATAACAATACGAGAAGAAGTTCTAAAGGCGTTCCGTCAGTGGGCGAAACGCCAAGAACTTCTACGGTTTGCAGCGCGAACCTTTCTCGTATGAGAGAATGCCCTGAGATACGGGCATTCTCTGCATATGTGTGGTTCTGACAAGAAAGATTAAGGATAAGAGGAGGAAAGAAAGTTATGAAATCAGTTTTATTAGTGGGGTTAGGACGTTTTGGCAGACGCGTTGCGGAGAAATTGTATGAGATGAATCATCAGGTGATGGCAATTGACCGGAAAGAAGAGCGGGTGGATGCCATTCTGCCATTTGTCACCAATGCGCAGATTGGAGACAGTACGAATCCGGATTTCCTGATGGCGCTCGGAATCCGCAATTTCGATTTCTGTATCGTGGCGATTGGAGATAATTTCCAGAGTTCATTAGAGACGACATCGTTGTTAAAGGAATTGGGTGCTGGCTTGGTCGTATCGAGAGCCGCAAGCGACGTACATGCTAAGTTTTTATTAAAAAACGGGGCGGATGAGATTGTATACCCGGAGAGGCAGCTTGCGGAATGGACGGCGATACGTTACAGTGCGGACCATATTTTGGATTATATCGAGTTGGATGACGAGCATGCAATTTTCGAGGTTCATGTGCCGGAGGAATGGATTGGTAAGACGGTTGGTGAACTGGACGTCCGCAAGAAATACAGTCTTAATATTCTGGCAGTGAAGGAGGACGGTATTTTAAATCTGGCGATTGCGCCGGAAACGGCAATCACTGCCAGCCAGACAATGCTCGTGCTGGGGACGATGAGGCAGCTGCAAAAGGTGTTCCATATCTGATCAGGTCATGGAGCCTGCCATTTTTACGTGCCGCCATATAAAGTCAGCAAATCCGAACGGACTTTATATGGCGGCTTGCATTTTCTGTGGATATTCCCCTGAAATTTGGATGTTATAAATCAAAAATATGACGAATCTCGCAAACGAGCTTGCTCGTTTTTTAACGTGCTCCCTTATCATAAATCTCCCCAAGCGCTTTAGGAGAATGATTTTTCTTGCTAAAGAAAATCAACATGAGCAGCGTAAGCACATAGGGCAGTACCATCACTAAGTCCTGATAACTGCTGGGCATCTCCAAGACTTTGACGAGTTCATAGCCGCCGGAACGGGCGAAGCCGAACAGCAGGCACGCGCCAAGGGTAGGAAGAATCTTCCAGTTACCGAAGATTAGTGCGGCGATAGCGAGATAACCGTAGCCGGAATAGATATTTGATGAAAAGTTTGCTGAAATCGAGTAAGCGAAACAGATACCGCCCAGTCCGGACAAAGCGCCGGATGCCATGACGGCAATCAGCCGCACACGGCTCACTTCAATACCGGCGGCGTCTACTGCGTGAGGATTATCGCCGCAGGCACGCAGATGTAAGCCAAATCTTGTCTTGTACAGCACATACCATGCTGCAACGGCAATCGCCGCAATGACAATCTCAAACGGATACAGATTCGTGAATACCGCGCCCAATACGGGAATCTGTGATAACACCGGCACCGTGATGCGGGCGGACACGCCAAGCACAAATTTATTGGAGGCAGCGCCGAAGACACTGGCGTTAATCTGCTTAGTCATAAACTCGGTGAGCGCCATGGCAAGGATATTAATTACTACACCGCTGATGACCTGATTTGCTTTGAACTTGATACACAGCATGGCATGCAGCAGGGAGAAGAGCATACCGCCGAGGAAGGCAAACAGCATCGCCAGATAGAAGGGAACCGGTGAGTTGCCTGCAAAATATTGTGCGATACAGACTGCAAAGAGCGCGCCGCAGAATGCGCCGAAGCCCTGCAATCCTTCGATGGCAAGGTTAGTGATGCCGCTGCGTTCACAGTAGATGCCGCCGATTGCCATAATAAACAATGGAAGCGCAAAGGATAAACCGTCGATGATAATCGTATTCATTTAGTTGTCCTCCTTCCATCTGCCTGCTTTGTATTTCACGTAAGCGCCGCATGCGCTGAATAGCAATATAATGCCCGTTATGGCGGAGGCTATCTCGGCCTGCACGCCGGAGGCGGAATTCATATAAGTGCTTCCCTTCGAGATGACTGTGATCAGGAAGGAAGAGAAGATGATGCCGATGGGGGAACTGTTACCCAGAAGCGCCACCGCAATGGCATCGTATCCCGTGCTGACAAGCACTTTGGGCTGGATGGAAGCGAAGTATCCCATGTAGTAGGTGACGCCTGCCAGTCCTGCAAACCCGCCGGAGAGCATCATGGCGAGCACTCTTGTGCGACCGACCCGGATTCCGGCATATTCCGCTGCGCGAATACTGCTTCCCACGGCTTTGATCTCAAAGCCCAAGATTGTTTTATTCATGAGAAAAGCGGTCGCTGCGATTCCTACGGCGGCTAAGAGTATTCCCAGCGGGATATCCATTTTGTAATCTCCGACGACCACATCCACCAGCGTCAGCCTGCCCGATGCGCCTATATTCTTGGACTGCCGTGATACGGGATCTACATAGAAAGTGTTGATCAGGAAACTGACAATGTATTGAACAATATAGTTAAACATAATCGTTGACACGACTTCGTTAATGTTGAAGCGGTGTTTTAAGAAGCCGACCAGAGCGCCGGCTAACGCGCCGATAATAAAACCGATGAACACGACAAGCGGTTTGGCAGCTACCGCAGGAAGGTCGGAATATCCGATTAAGATAGTAGCGGTAAAACCGGCGGCTAACATCTGCCCCGACACGCCGATATTGAAAAGCCCGGCTTTCAGGGCAATCAGCACGGCCAGCGCGGCAAACAGCATTGGGGTCAGCGCGTTCAAGAAGCTGGTAAAATCCGTGATAATGCCTTTGTGTCCTGCGTAGGAAGCCTTGGGAGCAAGCCCTGAACCTTGCAGGAGATTAGAGTATGCCTTGAACGGATTGCTGCCGAGCAGCGCGATGATAATCGCACCGAAAATCAGACTGAGCACGATCGTAAAAATCGGAATCATGTACTGCTGGCGTTTCTCGTGCCCAATTGTCTGTAAAATCAGTTTGTGTATGATGCCGTTTCTATTCTTTTTCATGTCGCCCTCCTACTCCCATCATAAATTCGCCGACTTCGGTTGGTGTAAGTTCTCTGGCATCAGCAATCTTCTGGATTTCGCCGTTGTAGATGACGCCAATGGTATCAGCCAGATTCATGACTTCATCCAGTTCCAGTGAAATTAGGAGGATTGCTTTGCCTTTGCTCCGTTCCCCTATAATCTGCTTATGAATGTTTTCAATGGCGCCGATATCCAGTCCGCGGGTGGGCTGAACGAAAATAGTCAGGGAAGAACCAAGTTCAATCTCTCTGGCAATAATGGCCTTCTGTTGATTGCCGCCGCTCATGGAACGGACGATCGTGTCGTTACCCTGACTGCTTCTGATATCGAATTTGTCAATCAGTTTGTCGCCGTATGATATAAATTCCTCGTTGCGGATGACGCCTTTATGGGAAAAAGGTTCTTCAAAATAATTCTTGAGCGCCAGATTGTCTGCAAGGGTAAAATCCATCACCAGACCTACATTGTGACGGTCTTCCGGGATATAGGATATCCCTGCCAGATTACGTTTTCTGATAGAGTAGGAAGTGATATCAGAGCCGTTCAGCGTAACTTTACCGCCGGAAGGTTTTATAAGCCCTGCAATGGCGTCTGCAAGCTCAATCTGCCCGTTGCCGGAAACGCCGGCAATGACAAAGATTTCTCCTTCTCTGACGGAAAAGGAAACATCCTTTACGACTTCGTATTTATCTTCATTGCGTACGGTCAGATGTTCTACCCGCAGCACTTCCTTGCCGTATTTTGGTGCAGGCTTGTCCACGGTGAAACTGACTTCACGGCCAACCATCAGATTAGCCATCGTCTTGGTATCCGTGGCGGCAACATCCAGTACGTCGATCAGTTTACCGCGGCAAAGGATTGCGCAGCGGTCGGCGATTTTCTTGATTTCTTCTAATTTATGCGTTATCAGGATGATGGTCTTGCCGTCGTCCCGAAGACTTCTGATAATCTCTAACAAAAATTCGATTTCCTGCGGAGTAAGCACGGCAGTCGGTTCATCAAAAATCAGGATTTCCGCCTCGCGGTAGAGCATTTTGAGAATCTCCACGCGCTGCTGCATGGAGACGTTTACCTGATCGATCACTTTGACCGGGTCTACCTCCAGACCGAATTTACGTGATAAAGCAAGGATGTCCTTATTCGCCTTCTTTAAATCCACGGTTTTAAAAATCCCCAATGTTTTTTTTACGGGTTCCGTCCCCATAATGATATTTTCGGCAATTGTATAATTGCTTACCAGTTTGAAATGCTGGTGTACCATACCTATATTCAGTTTGGCTGCATGGTTTGGGGATTGTATCTTGACTTTCTCTCCGCGAATGATGATTTCGCCCTCATCCGGCTCATACATTCCGAAAAGCATACTCATCAGAGTGGACTTACCGGCGCCGTTTTCGCCGAGAAGCGCATAGATTTCGCCTTTTTTTACTTGAATAGATATGTCGTCATTTGCCACGATGCCGGGGAAACGCTTCGTGATATGATTCATTTCAATAATGTAATCTGACATGCGTTGACCTCGCTTTACTGAAAGAGTGTTGTATAAATATAGAGTTGTTGTTAGTACAATTATATATGAACGTCCGCTTAGAGGAAAGATAATATCTATGTCGCCTCGCTTTCGCTCAGCCTCAAGCGTAGCGGAACTAAGCTCATGAAAAACTTCGCTAAGTGCCGACTCTCTCCGATGGGCGCCTTAAGATATTATCGTTCCTCCAAACTGGGCTTTGAATGATTAATGAATAGTATGGAACTCTATATTTATAGAATACGGCAAATTAAAAAAGGCTGCAAGGGAAATTTCCCTTGCAGCCTGATATATGCAAATAACCAGTCTGGACAGAAATGAAATACTCAAGGAGACCCTAGAACAGCGCCAGTACTTAGCGAGGTTGTGAGTTTGCGAAGCAAATCTTAATGCTTCGTTTTTCCGAGTTTGCGAAGCAAATCTCGCAAAGTTAATTTGCGAAGCAAATTAACTTTTTTTACCAGGCGAAATCGTCCGGCGTTACGCCGTTGAAATTAGCGGCAGGAACGATAGAGCCGGATTTTACCAATGCGTAAGCAGCGTCAATCTTGGAAATTGTGTCTGCGGACAACTGGCATCTGCCGTCTGCGCTTACATAACCTGTGGAATCCGTGTCAGCCTGCAGTGTTACATTGCCGCCTTTGAAAGTGCCGTCTACGACTGCGTTTAAGGCACGCTCTACATTCAGGTGCATTACTTTTAACGCGGAAGTGAGCACTACGTTGGAATCGCCGTTTGCGCCGTCGTCATACTGGTCTACGTCACAACCGATGAACTTTACGCCTGTAGCCTCCTTGATTGCTGTCAGAACACCGTTGCCGGAAGCGCCTGCGGCTACAAAGATAGTGTCAACGCCTTCAGCGATCAGTGCGTTACCTACGACTTTACCGGTTGCTTCGTCTCCGAAAGACCCGATGTAGTTACCGCCTACGTTTACGCCGGTTACATCCGTACCTGCATAGGAAGCGAGTTCAACCAGTTCGACATTCTTGCCTTCGGTCTCATTCACGTATTTCACGCCGCACTCGAAACCGTACTGATAGTTTACGTTGGAAGGATATGCGATACCGTTGACAATAGCTACTTTGTTGGATGTTGTCTCAAGAGCGGCAGCCATACCTGCGAAGAAGCCGGACTCCTGCTCTGCGAACTTCATAGCATAGATGTTGTCCACTGCTACTTCGGTGCCTTCAGCATCGGAAGGGAACGAATCTACAAGGACAAATTTTACATCCGGATTTTCCTCGGCAATTGTGGAGATGCCTGCGAACTGGAAACCGCAGCAGACAATAACGTCATAGTCTGCAACAATGTCAGCGACTGCCTGTACGGCTGCCGTCACATCGCCTGTTGACTCCTGAACCGGAGTTACGGTACAGTCGGGATGACTCTCGATAAATGTCAGGATGCCGTTGTAGTTGTCTTCGTTAAAAGAACCGTCGTCCACGCCGGAAAGACTGGTGACGATAGCAATCTTAAGCGCCGTACCGTCTGTAGCTGACGTGTCCGATGTGTTCGTAGTTGTATCTTCTGCTGCCGGCGCGTCTGTGGAGGGCTGGGCATTGTCGGAACCGCAGCCAATCAAAGAAAGAGCCATAACAGAAGAAAGAATCAAAGCAAATACTTTCTTTTTCATAAGATTCTCCTCTCTATTGTAATATTTTAATATATTAGCATTGCCATGAGATAAAAGCAATTCCTATTTTACATAAAAGTATTATTACAAAATATAAAACTCTTGTGAAATTTTCGTGTTCTTTCTTGACATAAAAATTTATTTGAATAATGATATATAGGTGGATATTTTTAGGAAAGGAGTATTGCTATCAATATGATCAAAACATTAGCGGCACAGATTAAAGAGTTTAAGAAAGAATCTGTTTTGACACCGGTTTTTATGGTCTTGGAAGTAGTATTTGAGACGCTGATTCCGCTTATGATGGCGTCTATTATTGATGATGGTGTGGAAGCGGGAAACATGCGCCATATTTATATAGTAGGCGGCTGTATGATTGCGGCGGCGCTTAGCGGGTTATTTAGCGGTATTATGGGAGGAAAATTCGGCGCGAGGGCATCTACCGGCTTTGCGCGCAATCTACGTCAGGCGATGTTTGACAACATACAGACATTTTCTTTTTCCAATTTGGATAAATTCAGCACGGCGGGATTGGTTACGAGACTGACTACCGATGTGACAAATGTGCAGATGGCTTACCAGATGCTTCTGCGTATTTGCTTCAGGGCGCCAATCAGCATGATCTGTGCGATGTCGATGGCGTATTTCATCAACGCGCGGCTCGCTTCTGTCTATATGGTGGCGCTGATCCTATTGGCGGTAGTGCTTTTCTTCATTATAAACAGAGCGATGAAATATTTTCAGATGGCTTTTCCGAAGTATGATGAACTCAACGCTTCCGTGCAGGAGAACGTTAGTGCGATCCGTGTGGTCAAAGCCTATGTCAGAGAAGACTACGAGACGTCTAAGCTAAAGAAAGCCAGTCAGGCTATTTACGATATTTTCTTAAAAGCGGAGAAAAATGTGGTACTCAATATGCCCGTTATGCAGTTTACGGTCTATACATGTATTCTGTTGATCAGCTGGCTGGGTGCGAAGATGATCGTACATAGCGAACTGACGACAGGTGAATTGATGAGCCTGATGACTTACTGCATGAACATTCTGATGAGTCTGATGATGGTGGCTATGATATTTGTTATGATGAGCATGAGTATTGCCAGTGCGAGGCGTATCAGCGAAGTGTTGGAGGAGAAGAGCGATCTGACGAATCCGGTTAATCCGATTTATGACGTGCCAAACGGAGATATCGAGTTCAGAAATGTAGATTTTTCCTATTATAAAGATGAAAGCAAGGCGGTACTGCGCGATATCAATCTAAAGATTAAAGCAGGGGAGACGGTAGGTATCTTGGGCGGGACGGGAAGTTCCAAGACGAGTCTGATCAACTTGATCAGCCGTCTGTACGATGTGACGAAAGGTTCTGTTCTGGTAGGCGGACATGACGTTCGGGAATATGACATGGACAGTCTTCGAAATCAAGTAGCGGTAGTATTGCAGAAGAATGTGCTTTTCTCGGGAACGGTGCTTGATAACCTGCGATGGGGTGATGAGAACGCTACGGAAGAGGAGTGCAGGCGGGTATGCCGGCTTGCATGTGCGGACGAATTTATCGAAAAGATGCCGGAAGGCTACAATACATATATAGAGCAGGGCGGTTCCAATGTGTCGGGAGGACAGAAACAACGTCTGTGTATCGCCAGAGCGCTGCTTAAGAAGCCGAAAGTTCTCATCTTGGACGACAGCACAAGCGCGGTGGATACGGCTACGGACGCCAGAATACGGAAGGCCTTTGCGCAGGAGATTCCGGAGACGACCAAACTGATTATCGCGCAGCGTATCTCCAGTGTGCAGCATGCAGATCACATTATCGTGATGGAGGACGGCAGAATCAACGGTTACGGAACGCATGAGGAATTGATTGAGACGAACGAAATCTATCGTGAAGTGTATGAATCCCAGACAAGCGGCGGCGGGGATTTTGATGAAAAGGCAGGTGAAGAGTAATGCCGGGACCGATGCATGGCAGAATGCCGAAAGGAAAGAAAATAGAAAATCCGGGTTTGGTTTTTAAGAGATTGATGAGTTATGTAACAAAAAGCTACGCGCCTCACCTTGTGATCGTAGCGGTTCTCATATTGATCAGCGTGCTTGCCAATGTGCAGGGAACGATGTTTATTCAGCGTCTGATTGACGATTACATTACGCCGATGTTATCGGCGGATGTGCCAGACTTTCACCCGCTTGCCATGGCAATTCTAAAGGTGGCTGCTTTCTATGCGGTCGGTGTGGCGGCGGCTTACGCGTATAATCGCATCATGATTAACGTGACGCAGGGCGTTCTCAGGAATTTGAGGAATGATTTGTTTTCCCATATGGAAACACTTCCGATTAAATACTTCGACACGCATTCTCACGGCGATATCATGTCCGTGTACACCAATGATACGGATACCATCAGACAGATGGTAAGCCAGAGTATGCCGCAGGTATTTAACAGTGCGATCACCATTGTCAGCGTGTTTATCAGCATGATCATCTTAAGCGTGCCGTTGACGCTTGTGACGCTTATTATGGTTGCGGTTATGCTGGTGATCACTAAGAAGACGGCGGGCTTAAGCGGACGTTATTTCTTGCAGCAGCAGAAAGACTTAGGTAAAGTAAACGGATTTATCGAAGAGATGATGGAAGGACAAAAGGTAGTCAAAGTCTTCTGTCATGAACAGGAAAATATCAGACAATTTAAGGAAATCAACGACAATCTCTACCACAGCGCAGACCGAGCAAACTATCTGGTCAACATTGTGGGACCGGTCAACATGCAGCTTGGCAATGTGAGTTATGTAGTCTGTGCAATCGTGGGAGGTGCTATGGCGCTTTCAGGATTCACAGGGCTGACGTTGGGCGAGCTGGCAAGCTTCCTGACTTTTAATAAGAGTTTTAACGGACCAATTAACCAAGTGAGTCAACAGTTTAATTCGATTGTAATGGCTATGGCGGGCGCGGAACGTATCTTTAAGATGATGGACGAAGTGCCGGAGACGGATGAAGGTTACGTTACGCTTGTCAATGTGAAAGAAGAAGGCGGCAGGCTGGTGGAGAGTGCGGAGCGTACAGGGCGTTGGGCGTGGCGGCACGAGCATCAGGCGAATCATGCCGTGGACTATGTTGAGCTAAGAGGTGATGTAGTATTTGACGGTGTGGATTTCGGCTACAATGACGACAAGATTGTACTGCACGATGTGAAGCTTTACGCACAGCCGGGACAGAAGATTGCCTTCGTCGGCTCTACGGGCGCAGGCAAGACGACGATCACGAATCTGATTAATCGTTTCTATGACATACAGGACGGTAAGATTCGATATGACGGCATCAATGTCAACAAGATCAAAAAGGCGGATTTGAGACGTTCTCTTGGAATCGTGCTGCAGGATACTCATCTTTTCACGGGTACGGTTATGGATAACATACGTTACGGGAAACTGGACGCCACAGATGAAGAAGTCATTGCGGCAGCAAAACTGGCTAATGCGGATGGATTTATCAGGCATCTTCCGGACGGATATGACACGGTGCTGACAGGCGACGGTGCGAACTTGAGTCAGGGGCAGAGACAGCTTCTCGCCATTGCAAGGGCGGCAATTGCCGACCCGCCTGTGCTTATCTTAGACGAGGCGACCAGTTCAATCGACACCCGTACGGAACGTATCGTGCAAGACGGTATGGATAAGCTGATGAAAGGAAGAACGACCTTTGTGATTGCCCACAGGCTGTCCACTGTCAAGAATTCCGATTGTATCATGGTATTGGAGCAGGGACGGATTATTGAGAGGGGAACGCATGACCAATTAATTGACGAGAAAGGCAAATACTACCAGCTTTATACGGGCAATGCGATTGCGATGTAGAATCAATTCAACATAGAAGCATGGTTGATTGAAAGTAACCATGCATATGAGGAGGGGAAAGTTTGTTTGCTAAGATTAAGGAACATTATATGACGATATGTATCTGGGGAGTTGTGGTTTTCTTTACCGGATTATATCTATCGTTATTGTTCAATCATAATATTTGGACGGATGAGGCGTTCACGCTGCAGTTGCTTAGAGGCGGTTTCAAAGATATTATTGCGGGCACGGCGGCGGATGTGCACCCGCCGCTGTATTATCTGTACGCCAAGATTTTTGCGCTGGTTTTCGGGGAGGCATTGATTGTGCAGAAAATTGCGGCAATCATCCCGATGACGGCGACGCTCATATTTCTGGCGGTGGTCGTTCGTAAACATTTCGGGGATATCGCAGCATTTCTGACACTTTTGTTTCTAACATGTATTCCGTGTACTATGGAATTCGCCGTGCAGGTCAGAATGTATTCGCTGGCGTTACTTTGTGTGACAGTGTGTGGCGTATACGCCTATCTTGCTTTCCGAAGCGGCAAGACAAGTGAATTTGTGATTCTTGCATTGAGCGGTGTGGCGGCCGCGTACACGCATTACTTTGCGTTTGTTTCTGTGATTGTCATTGTCGGACTGTTGTTTCTGGCGATTATGATATGGAAGAGGGAAAAGATCCGTATTCTAAAATGGGTTTTCAGTGCGGTCGGCATGGTCGTTTTGTATCTGCCGTGGATGCCTTTTTTCATCAAACAGGTGACGAGCGTGGAGCAGGGTTATTGGATACCGGAGATTACGGCGGAGGTTATCTGGTCTTACTTTACTTGGACGTTTGACTTGGAACTTGTCCCGGGAATGGTATTCATTTTCCTGATTATCTTGAAAGGCGCAAGTACATATAACACGATTAAAATATCGAAGGATAAGGCGGAAACGGAAATATTTGCACTGGTGTGTATGCTTGTTCCCACACTGACGGTCATCTTAGGTGTGGTGGCTTCATGGCTTAAGACGCCTATTTACCGTGACCAGTATGTGCTTCCGGCGTTGGGATTTTTGGCGCTTTTCTTCGGAATTTCCATGAGAAATGCAAAGAAATGGATTCTGGCAGTTATTACGGTATTTTTACTATTCGTGGGAGCGGTGCAGTATAAGGAGTGTTTCAGGCAGGAATACCGCAGTACATATGTCCCTCAGACGGAAGCCTTCTTTGAAGAAAATCTGGCGCCAAACGATTATGTGATCTATAATTGGGAGACTTTCGGGTTTATTTACGAGTGCTATATTCCGAAGGAACAGCTTGAATATGTGGAGCGATTTGATTTCTCCAAGGATTTCGGCAATGTGTGGTTTCTGCATACGGAGTGGCAGCCGGAAGTGGACGCAAACGTTCTTGCGGCGAACGGACTTACGATGGACGTGATCGGGCATTTCGGGATAGAACATAATGAGTTTGATATTTACAGGATATATAGGGAGTAGAAGTTGACGTCGGGTAAGAATCTGAATAGAGTATAGGAGAAGAGAACCGTCTATGAATGATATTGGTGTCATACATAGGCGGTTCTATATATTAATAAGATTTTATAAGCTTCTTCGACAGTATGTCCTCACGGTCAGCCAAAGGAAAAGAGGTATCTCGATTGCTGGGACAATCATGAGGAGCCATGGCGTCCATACGGTAACCGGACCGATTTTCAGGAACTCGAAATAGTAGGTCAGGGCGTAGGAGAAAGAGTTGGTTCCGCCAAGAGCGCCGGAGGGAAGCAGTACTCTTAAGTAGGCGGCCATATTGCCTCCGATCATCATGTAGAATACAGATGGAAAAAGACAGAAGGCAATAGTCAGTCCGGTGGCGATCGTGGTATTCTTCGACGATGAAGAGACAAACAGTATGAAGCTGACGCAGGACAACAGTGCGATAAAGCCCCCAAGCATAACGAGATTCTGTAACTGGCCGATGTTTAATCCGAGCAGCGTGGATGCAGAGAAAAGAATCTGCATGGAAGTCTGCCGTGATTCCCAGCCGAATAAACTGTTGGAGATGACCATAAAAATCGTCATGCACAGCGCAAATACGGCGATACAGATGGTCATTGCCGATGATATTTTGATATATGCAAGCTTACGCATGCCGTGTCGTGTGCTCCTTAAGATATCGTCCGCACCGGTCTGGTATTCCGAACAGAACAGAGGAGCGGTCGTCATAACGCATAGAAACATCAGTAGAAACAGATACATTCCCTCATATTCATACATATTCCTGTCATAGCCCGGATAGTAGTAGAAAGGCGAGGATACTTTGTCATACATCCTGATGGCAGTCTGCTGCGCCTGAGGGTTATTTTTTTGCTCCAGCTTCATCAGATCGGCTATGCGGATGCGGCACCGCTCGTAGAAGTTTAAAGCGTCCTGTTCGGTGATCTCCGTATAGTCCAGAGCAAGCCCGGTATCAGAGTCCGCCATGACTTCATGAAGTCTGCTCACAAGCGGGGACCAAGGGAAAATTTCTTTGTTGTGTACGTTGCGGGGAAAATCACCGTAAAAATCACCGTATATTTCCAAATTTTTCTGATATGCCTTAAGACCTTCAGCCATTTTATCGGGCGTTACTTCTCCGGCATGAGGAGTCTGCAGTTCTTTGCGGATGGCAAGGGCTTCTCTGCCTTTGATTGTGTACTCCTGACCGTTTTCTTCATAGGTGTAGCGTACGAAAGTGACCGGCATATATGCCATAAGCACGGATAATGCAACGGCCGCCGCAAGGAACAGCAGGGAACTTTTTGTTCGCAGGATACGTTTTAATTCTTCTTTGTACAGTCTTATCATAATGGACATTCCTTTCTGTTATTCTTAGCTATCAATCTTTTCCATACATCATTCCAAAATATACTTGTATCAATTTATTTAGGTGTCTTTTGACTTTCGAATCCTGAATATTAATCACTTTAAATATAAATATAAATCTTCCAGAGTCGGGTTCTGCAAAACAGCGCCCGGGATATCGGTCTGTTTGCCGAGATATCTGAGGCAGAGTCTTCCGTCATCTTCATTGCGCAGATTGACAATCTGTATGTCCGGTTCGGATTCCCACATAGGAAGTTCCTGCTGCGGAATGATAGTTTGAAATACTTTGCCGCGTATGCGGGAGACTAATTCCTGCGTAGTGCCGGTATGCAGAATTTGGCCGTTCTTCATAATGGCATTCTGCGTTGCAATATATTCTACGTCAGAGACAATGTGTGTAGAAATCAGCACAATCCTGTCCTTGGCAAACTCTGAGAGCAGATTGCGGAAGCGCACACGTTCGGCAGGGTCAAGTCCACTGGTGGGTTCGTCTAAAACAAGGAATTTTGGATTGTTTAACAGCGCCTGCGCAATTCCTACCCGGCGTTTCATGCCGCCGGAAAGTTTGGTGATTTTTTTCCTGCGGACTTCTTCCAAAGATACTTTGACCAGTAACTCGTCGATCCGTTCTTTCGCCTGCCGGTCAGACATACCCTTGAGTGCGGAAATATATTCCAGATACTGTTGTACGGTAAATTCAGGATAAAAACCAAATTCCTGCGGCAGATATCCGATGATATCCCGATAAGCGTCATCGAGATTCCTGATATCTATGCCGTCATAGCAGATGCGCCCGGCAGTGGGTTTCATGATACCGCAGACCATGCGCATCAGAGTGGTTTTGCCGGAACCGTTGGCGCCGAGCAGTCCCCAGACGCCGGGTGTAAGATGAAGATTCACATCCTCTACGGCCTTTTTGATGGGCTGGTTTTGATTGCTCTTATCTTTAAAATGTTTTGTTACATGTTCTAATACGATTTCCATGGTATTCTCCTTTTTTATGTTATAAGAAATTGCTTCGTCTTTTCGAGTCCGCGAAGCGAATCTCGCAAAGTTAATTTGCGAAGAAAATTAACTTTTTTTACAACAATTTGTTTTCGACTGCGTTATGATGCGCAAGCCTGCGGTACTCGTGATACAAAATACCTATGCAGAGAAGCAGATATCCTATCCATAGACATAATTGTGCCGTCGGCTGCAATTTGACACCTCTGTCAACAATGATATAGCCGAGCCATGAAGACAAAAGACAAAGCAAAATGCCCATGGCTTGAAAGTAAGAGGGCGTTGTGCGAACCCATAGCATCAGGCAGGATGACAGAGCAGTCATAAATGGAATAAATAAAGAGACAATAGTGACTGATAAAGTCAATCCATAGCCCGCAACAATTATGGTGAGCACGGCAAGCATCAACAAATCTCCGATACCAATAAACAGCAGCTGTGATAAAAGGCTGCCGTTCATGGAAAAATGAGTGGATTGTTCCAGCTCAAACATTTGATAGCGGAAGGTCCTTTTCAGTATCGGAATAGAACTCATTGCGATGACTGCACTGCATAGGCACAAAAATTTAGGCAGCGTATCGAGAAGCCATTGATTAATATTGACAGTATAAGTCGAGAAAAAAAGTGAACAGAGTGCGGCGAGCACCATGCCTTGAAAAAGCCATATTTTCCATGCAAAGAATTTAAGCTGTTTTTTTACAAGCCCGGTTAAGGTTAATGTCGGTTCCACGGAGATGTTCAGGCGATCGGCTTCCTTATGGACAAGCGTGATCGTTTCTTTTAAATGGGATTCGTAGCCGCAGTCTTTTTCTATTGCAAACAAATCATTCCATTGTTTAGGGCGCATATAAATTCCTCCTTGTCTAAATGAATGTGTTCAGTTTCTTCATGGCGCGGCGCAGTCTGGTCTGTACCGTGCGCAGGGGCAGTCCGGTGACGGCGGAGATTTCTTTCAGAGTCAGTTCCTGCCCGTATCTGAGAAGTACAAGTTCCCGTTGCGCAGATTCCAGACAGTTCATGGCGGCAGCGAGCTGCTGCCTGTCTTCCGCCGCCGCAAAGCCGTTATCCGTAAAAGATTCTATGGCCAATGTCCGGTCGGGGAACGCATCTAAAGAAAGTTCCGGGGAAGCATTTTTGCGTAGAATATCAATGCATGTATTCGCAGCAATTCTGTACAGAAAGGCTTTGAACTGTCCTTTGTGACTATATCGGTCAATAAAACGGACCAGTTTTAAAAACGTCTCCTGTGTGGCGTCCTGCGCGCTTTCTTTATCCGGCATGTGCCACATGCAGTAGCGCAGAATGGCAGGATAGTACAGTTCTATCAGTTCGTCCAGACATTCCCGTCTGCCCTCTTTAATTTGTCTGATCAGTTCATCCTCGCGCGTCAAAGTGCTCTCCTTTAGCATAAATGTACATAGATCAACCGGGTTTGCGGAGCAAAACCCGTAAATGAACAAGGCGTACACCTTGTTCATTTTATTATAACGTGACATATCACAATAATGATTCACAATAATAAAAGAAAATAAAAAAAGACCGGCTCAATATCTGAACCGGTCTTTGACATATGATGAAATTATCTTTTTTTGTCCATCGGACGAACAAGGAAGATGCTCATCAGTAATGCAACGATATAAAGTACAATCGTAAGATATAACACATTCTGATAACCTATCGGGTTAATACTGTTACCGTGGGAATCGGTTATGAATTCTCCGGTGCTGTTTACGATCAAGTTGGCAACCTGATTACCGGTAAGACCGGCAAAAGCCCATGCGGATAAAGTAATACCGTGCAGAGCGCTGATGCTTCCCATTCCGTAATGATCGGAGAGCAGCGTAGGCACGTTGGAGAATCCGCCGCCGTAACCGGCATTCACAACGAAGATTAAGCCGAGCACGAGAATGATGAGCAGCATATTGCCCTGACCGTTCTTGATGCCGCCTGTCAGCATTACCAGTGCCGTGAATATGATGGAAAGAATGAAAATCAGTTTGTAAATCGTGTTGCGGTCTTTCATCTTGTCGGCCCAAGCGGAAAAGCCGAGACGACCGCCTGCATTAAAGACTGCGGATACCGTGGAGATAATGCCAACAGCGCCGGCAAGACCGATACATTTCACGATCATTTTTTCCTGAGATATCAGTGCAAGACCACAGGTAATATTAATATAGAACATCAGCCAGATACCGATATAGTTGGCGATAGGTCTTGTCTTGATGACAGCCAGAATGCCCTGTCCCTTCTCTTTCTTCTGAGGTTCGTGCCAGCCTTCCGGTTTCTTCAACAGAATGTGTCCGGCAAACATCATCACGAAGTATACGCAGGCAAGGATTAAGAACATCTTATAGATGCCGCCCTCTCCGAGATTGTCAAGCATTGCCTGCATGATAGGGCTGGCGATTGCCTTGGCGGCGCCGAAACCTGCAACTGCAAGTCCGGTTGCCAGACCTTTTCTGTCCTCAAACCAGAGCATAAGAGTCTTGACGGGAGAAAGATATCCGGTTCCGAGACCGATACCCATGATAAAACCGTAACACACATAGATTCCGATGAGCGCCAGCGGGCTATGTTGATGCTGTCCGCCGTAATAGATGAAAAATCCGGTGCCCGCCATACCTGCTGCGAAGCAGATTGCGGCAATTAATGAGGATTTATGTATATCCTTTTCCACGACATTACCCAGAAATGCTGCGGACATGCCTAAGAAAAAGATTGCGAAACTGAACGCCCATTCCGTAGCCCCCTTCGTAAAGCCGATATAATCAGCGATTTCCTGACTGAAGATAGACCAGCAGTAAACAGTACCGATACTGCAGTGGAGTAAGAGCGCCGGAATTGCGGCACAAATCCATTTGTTTTGATTCTTTTTCATTGTGTAAAGTGTCCTTTCTTTATATTGTAGAAAAATACTTAAATGCAAGTTTGGGATAATAAAAATCCCACTATATTTTACTCCTAGTGAAAGAAAAATTCAAGGAGAGGAGAAGAATTTGACTGTTTTTGTATTTGTATAGGAAGAAATTCGTGCAAAATAGCCAATTTTGTTTGTTAAGAATTCTTGTATACTGTGGATTCCTATGTTATCATGTAAATAATAGTAAATTATTTTAGATATGTTAAAAGAGAAATTTGGGGAACGGATAACTTGCTATCATATAAAAAGGGGAATGATACATACAATGGAAAATATTTTTCGGAAATACGGGATTCTGGAAACGAATGTTGATTATCTGACCGGATTGTGTAACAGACGAGGCCAGAGCGAAGTATGGAAGTACCTTCCGGGGGACTCATCGGTACATTGCATTTACATTGATGTGGACAATTTTAAGCTGGTAAACGATACATATGGCCATGCCAAGGGTGATGCGCTTCTGATTTATATCAGCAATCTGTTGAAAGACGTTTTTGCCGGGCAGCTCGTGACAAGAATGGGTGGAGATGAATTTACCGTCTTGTGTAACGGGACGCTTGATGTATCGGACATTAAGGAGAAACTTGCCTATCTACAGTCGGCGATCAAGAGCGGGAAGTTTGATTCGAATGTGGAGAAATTACTCTCTTTCAGCATTGGCGTCACGTTTCATCAGAAGGTGGCGAACGGACTTCAGGAGATTCTGGAACAGAGCGATGTGGCGATGTACCATGTAAAGAAACATGGCAAGGGAAGATATATCGTCTATGATGAGATACGCAGCAGGATAGAGGAAGAGAGGGCGATCAAGGAACGTGCGCTGTCGGATATGGCGCAGCAGGAGATTGAGATTTTATACCGTCCGGTCATATACGTCCAGACTTCCGATGTAATAGGAATAGAGGCGGTACTGCAGTGGAACTTTCCGGGAAGAGGTGTGATTCCGGAAGAAAAGTTCCTGCCTATTTTCAGACAGTATGGTATCGATGCACAGATAAACGCTTACTTGTTAGAAGAAATCTGTAAGCAGAAAGCACAGTGGCGCGATACCGAATTATATAAATTGGAGTTCTATGTAAGGATGTCCGCCAGATATCTTTTGCAGGAGAACAGTGTTACTACCATCCTGCAATGTATTCAGAAATATAATCTGCCGCTGGATGAAGTGAAACTGTGTATAGACGAGAAGGAATTCAGAGATAATGAAGAGAAAATGTTCGGGGTTGTACAGGCGTTGATAGACGCAGGATGTTATGTGGCGATCAATGATTTTGCCACGGCTTCATCGCTTACGATTCTGAGAAGGATTCAGGCCAGAGTCCTTAAGCTGGATGCGAGACTGCTGGAAGAGGCCGAAGAGAATTCGAAAGTGGCTTGTATCCTGCGCAATGTAATCAGTCTTGGCAGAGACTTGCGCTATGGTATTGTCGCGCAGGGGGTCGAGAATGAGAGTCAGATTAAAATGCTTGCCGGCTACGGCGCGCAGTTCGGTACGGGAGAATTTTACGGCGGCGCCTGCAGCGCAGAGACTTTCCGGGAGAAATATCAGGACAGACTGTTCCATGTCAGAAACAGGCGTCCGGAGATTTTCAATTTTGCGGGGAATTTGAAGGACGAAAATCAGAAATATGAAGGAACCTTTATGGGAACCGGTTTGGAGTATACTGCAGGAGTTTTTGAAGGGCAGGGCGCGCTTGCGTTTCCGGGCGGCGGCGTGAAGGAGAATCTGCTGATTCTGCCCAAAGAAGTAATGTATAGCGACAGTTATTCTATTTGTTTCTGGATACATCCCGACGCGGACCAGCCGTGGACGAGTATAGTTTACATAACATATAAAGACGGCTTTATGAGCCTGATGCCTACGAGCGGACACGGAGATTTCTTTTTCCGCATCAAAGACGACAGGGAAGCCAACGAGTGGCATGATATTATGTGCAGAAAAGCGGTGCCGGGACAGTGGGCGTTTATCTGCGCCACATATGACGTGATTACGCATATAGGCAAGATGTATTTTAATGGTTTGATGGTCGGGAGCAGAGAAAACATGCCAAACCTTAAGATTGTCGAACAGATCATAATAGGCGGAGACGAATATCAGAACTCTTATGAAGGCAAGCTTGCAGGGCTTGAGATTCATCATTATGTCCTTTCGGCGGAACAGATTGAAGAGAAGTTCAGAAGCTACCAGCAGGAGCCGTCATTTCTGGGAACAGATGGAAGAAAATAGGATTTTGACGTCAGGCGTATAATTTCCGTTCATTCATATAAGCTATTTATCAGATCAGTGTGAAACTGACTATGATATGTCTGTTTCGTTTACGCTGCGGAATAAGCAGTTTTGTTACAATCTGAGTGAATGATGAATGGAGGAAATTATGGAGTCTGTATGGCGAAGTACGGCGTCGCTGCCGAAATTTGAGAGTCTGCAGGGAGACGTCAGTACAGATGTGCTGATTATCGGCGGCGGCATCACGGGGATATTGTGCGCCTATTTTTTACAGGAGAAGGGAATTGATTATCTGCTCGTGGAAGGAAATGAGATCTGCCACGGCGTGACAGGCAATACGACGGCAAAAATTACGGCGCAGCATGGATTAACCTATGCGAAGATGATAAAACACGCCGGACTCGGGAGGACGAAGCTGTATCTGGAGGCGAACCAGAAAGCGGTGCAAAAGTATGCGGAAATTGCATCCGGTATGTCCTGTGATTTTGAAGAGAAGACGGCGTATGTCTATTCGATGGACGACAGAAAGAAATTGGAGAAAGAAGCGGAAGCTTATCGGCTGCTCGGTCTGGATGATGAGATTGCAGAGCCGACGGAGCTTCCTTTTTCTACGGCGGGAGCAGTGCGGATGCGAAATCAGGCGCAGTTTCATCCGCTGAAGTTTGTTGCGGGGATCGCACAAGGCTTAAATATCTGTGAGCATACTTTTGTGACGCAGCTTATGCCGGGAAAAGCGATTACAAACCGGGGGTGCATTGCTTATCAGAAAGCTATATTTGCCACCCACTATCCGATAGACAATAAACACGGTTGTTATTTTATAAAATTGTATCAGCATCGTTCCTATGTGACTGCATGGGAGCAGGCGGCGTGCATAGACGGAATGTATGTGGATGAGGATAAGAAGGGCATGTCTTTCCGCAGCTTCGACAATCTGTTGCTTGTCGGCGGCGGGGGGCATAGAACAGGGAAAAAGGGCGGCAACTGGCAGGAACTGCGTGAGTTTGTACAAGAACATTATCCAAATGCCGTGGAGCGGTATCATTGGGCGGCGCAGGACTGTATGCCGTTAGATGATGTGCCTTATATTGGCGTATATTCGAACGCTATGCCGGACTGTTACGTGGCGACGGGATTTCGTAAGTGGGGAATAACATCTGCTATGGTGTCGGCAATGCTGCTTGCGGATATGATACAGGGGATTGATAATCCGTATGCTGAAGTATTCCGCCCGGCGAGAAATATTTTTACGAGACAATTGTTATGTAACAGTGCGGAGGCGGTCTGTAATCTGCTGACGCCCACAGCGCCCCGCTGCCCGCATCTGGGTTGTGCGTTAAAATGGAATCAGGCGGAACACACGTGGGATTGTCCCTGCCATGGTTCTCGTTTTACGGAAGACGGAAAGCTGCTTGACAATCCGTCGAATGGGGATGCAAAATGGAGGAAATAGAAGGCAGGGGAGGATGTATATGGAACGTAAAGAGGATATCGCAGAGAGGGCGGCATTTGCGATACAGGAAATTATTGAACTGGTGAAGAGCGTGAGACCTTTCGTACAAAACCGCGAAAGCGCCGGGCATATTAAGGTCAAAGGACCGGCGGATTACGTGACGCAGGTGGATACCGACATACAGAACTTTCTATCCCGGGAGCTGGGCAGACTGGCTCCTGAGATTCAGTTTCTCGGTGAGGAAGAAGGACTGCATGAAATGTCTGGGGATACCTATTGGATTCTGGACCCGATAGACGGGACGACGAATCTTATACACGACTATCAGCACAGCGTCGTATCGCTTGCTCTATATGACAAAGGAGAGATTACGCTGGGAGTGATTTACGATCCTTTCAGAGAAGATGTCTATTATGCACAGAAAGGACAGGGAAGCTTCCTGAACGGAAGCCCGATTCATGTGTCTTGCGCAGAAACGCTTAGTGAGACGATTGTTACAATCGGTACGTCGCCCTATGACAGGGAGTTGACGGAGATAAATTTCCGGCGCTTTCAGAGAGTTTTCGAGAAAAGTCAGGATATCCGCAGAACCGGCTCTGCAGCATTAGATTTGGCGTATCTGGCATGCGGACGTACGGGAGGATTCTTCGAAACACTTCTTTCACCTTGGGATTTTGCGGCGGGAATGCTGCTTGTCAAGGAAGCGGGAGGCAAGGTGACGGATTATGCAGGCGCGCCGTTGAATCTGCTCCAAAGAGGAAGCGTTGTCGCCACGAACGGGAAAGTACATGAGGAACTGAGACGGCTCATTAATGGATGAATCGTACATAGGAAAGTGATATACAGGCGGAGGATATATTTGTGAATCGGGAAACGTATTGTTTATTAGAGGATTATATGCTTTCCTGCATGGAAGACAGCGCGCATGACAAAGAACATATATACCGAGTGTTATTTAATGCGCTGGAAATTGCGGGAACAGAAAGCGGTGTAGACTATGATGTGTTGATTGGTGCGTGTTTGCTGCACGATATCGGGCGAAAGGAACAATTTGAGAATCCGGCTTTGTGCCATGCAGCGGTGGGAAGCGAGAAAGCATACCGCTTTCTGACAGAGCATGGGTTTGATGAAGAATATGCGGGGCGGGTGAGAGATTGTATTAAGGCACACCGTTTCAGAAGCTGCAATCCGCCGGACGGAATCGAAGCAAAGATTTTGTTTGATGCGGATAAACTTGATGTTACGGGTGCGGTTGGTATAGCGAGAACGCTTATCTATAAAGGGATTGTCTCCGAGCCGCTGTATTCGCTGTCGCCAAGCGGAAGGGTGTTGGACGGAATGCTGGACAACGAACCGTCATTTTTACATGAGTATAAATGTAAACTGGAAAATCTGTATTCCAATTTTTATACGGTCAGGGCGTCCGAAATTGCGGCACAGAGACAGCATATTGCGGCAGAATTTTATGAATGTCTGTGTCGGGAGGCGGGCGAAGCTTACGAGAGGGGCAGGGAGAACCTTGACAGACTGATTCGGTGAAGCGGACAGAATGTGCATGATGTGAGTGATAAAGTAGGATAGAAATGGGGGCAGTTATGAATCAGAACAAACAAAGGATAGAGTATCGTTTCGGAAGAGTCGGAGGTTTTGCGCCGCTTGCCGTTGCAGCGGCGATGATCTTGTGGGCGGCGGTTAGCCAGTCCAATGTAAACGGGTATGTACTGGCGTTCTTTGCAGCGCTTGTAACGGGTGTTATTTTTGCAAAGGATGAAAAGGCATATGGCGAAGCCTTGATATACGGATTAAGTAAGCCGATGTTTGCCGTTATTGTACTGGCGGTGATACTGGCGGCGGTTTCCGGTAAGCTGATTTCTGCCAGCGGAGCGGTACAGACGATCGCGGCATATGTGGTGGCGGCAGGTTTTACGGGCAGGCTGTTTGTGGCGGCAACCTTCTTGATTACATGTCTGCTGGCGTTTGCTACGGGTACTTCGGTTGGCACCTATTTTGTTGTGATTCCGATTTTATTCCCGGTGGGGGTGATGGCGGGTGCGGCGCCGGAATTTATGATAGGCGCTATCGTATCAGGCGCAGCATTCGGCGATAACTTAGGTCCGATTTCGGATACGACCATCGCTTCATCAGCAACACAGCATGCGGATTTGGGAACGGTGGTGAAGACGAGAACGCGATACAGTCTGCCTGCGGCGGCGGGGGCTTTGCTCTTGTTTTTATTGTTTTCCAAGACCACGCAGGGAGGCCCGGTTATCGGAGCAGAAGGCGGAAAGGTTAACCCGGTCAGCCTGATTATGCTGGTGGTGCCGGTTGTGATCATTGTGCTTTGTATGATGAGAAAGCATTTGATTACAGCCCTGTCTTGGGGGATTCTCTCAGGAATCGCCGCAGGACTTGTTTCCGGCATTTATAAAGTGGAGGACCTTGTGGCGTTTCCCGGGGGATTTTCGGTGTCCGGAGTCATCATAGAAGCCATTACGGGGACGGCTGGTACGGTAGCAATGTTGATTGGTGTGTTTGCACTGTTGGGCGTGCTGGAATGCAGCGGATTTTTTGAGGATGTGGGAGCGCTTCTCTCCCGTCTGGCAAAGAAAGAACGAAGCACGGAGGCGACGATTGTGCTGTCCGTAGGTATCTTAAGTATGGTAACGGGTGTTATTTCTGTGGCGATAGTGGCCCTCGGCGATCTGATTCATGAAATCGGGGAAAAGTCTGGCGTAAACAGATACCGCAGAGCGAATCTGATGGATTGTACAGGATGCGTCTTCTGTTTTCTGGCGCCGTGGACGGTGCATTGCGTGATTCCGGCGCAATTGTCGGCATCGTTTGGAGAAGACTTTGCGGTTGCACCCGGTTCGGTTCCTTTTGTGAATTATTATTCTCTGTGTATGCTGGTGATGCTGTTTGTGGCGGTGGTCACGGGATATGGCAGGAAACCGCCTAAAGATCGGGAGAAAAATGAAGCAGTGTAAAGGCTGATTTAGATTTTCTTTTGAATTGATTAAGATATCCTTAAGGTTATTGAGCTTCGGATTAAAATATGATAGTTTTAAGGCATAAACTGTAACTGTAAGAATAATTCTTAAGACAACTGTAACAATAACTGTATCAAGAGAGAAAAAGGACGGGTGTACGGATGAAGAGTAAGCTGTATTATGCACTATATTTTTTATATGCCATTGTGGTGGCGTTTGTTTTGTATCTGAACGGCGTATTTACGGGGGAATGGAGTTCTTATACAAATCTGATTATCAACATCGGATTTCTGATTGTTATCGGGATTCTTTTTATCGTATCTTCCATCAGTTTCGGCAGACTTAACAGAGTCACTTATGAGCTGGAAGACGTTACGTTCCGTCTGCAGAAGGAGTATAAAGAGGGAAACGGAAAGAATCTCTGGGGCAATTACAAAGATAATGCCAAGGTTTTTGAGGAAGAGGAATTGCAGGAGGCATTTGATCAATACCGCCTGCGCATCAAAAGTGCGAAGTCGAAACGGGGAGCGGGCGCTTCCTGCGATCTGGAAGAATATATTAATGAGGATCTTTTGGACAAAGTAGGAATGAATTTCTTTAATTCCGGAGTTTCCGGGACGCTTACGGGTCTGGGAATTCTGGGAACGTTCCTCGGTCTGTCCATGGGACTTGGCGCATTCAGCGGGGATGATATTTTTACGATTTCCGATAACGTGGGTTCTCTGCTTTCGGGTATGAAAGTGGCTTTTCATACTTCGGTATACGGCATTCTCTTCTCGCTGGTGTTCAATGTTGTCTATCGAAGCATTATGTCGGACGCCTATGAGGTGCTGAATGAATTTCTGTCTGTGTTCCGTCAGACTGCGCAGCCGTATGTTATGAAAGAAGATGAGAGTTCTGCGACGATGCTTATTTATCAGGCAGGGATGGCAAATTCCTTAAAGCAGATGCTTGACATGATGAAAGGCAATGCGGTGGAACAGACGGCGGGAGTGGAGCGCATCGTAGACAAATTTACGGAGCAAATGCAGTCCGCGCTGGATACTGATTTCAAGAAACTCGGGAATGCATTGAAAAGCGCAGGAGAGTCACAGGCTGCCAGTGCGGCAAATGCGTCTGAACTGGTGGAAGCAGTTACGGCATTGGTGGAAGTCAACCGCAATGTACAGGAGGCGCTGGCAAAGGTTATGGAAAGACAGGAACTTTTTGCAGGGCAGCTTGACGAGCAGAAGAAGATGCTGGCGGATGCATGCAGTGATATGAGTGATGAAATAAGCAGCCAGATATACACATTCGGACAGATGAGGAATTTATATGAAAAATAGACGAAGGAACAGGGAAGCTTTTGCGGAGCATAGCTATTGGCAGTCTTATTCGGACATGATGGCGGCGCTTCTGCTGATTTTTGTCCTGATGATAGCGATTACCCTTGCCATATACAGAAAAAAAACGAATGATTTGGAACAGACAAGACTGGAACTTAGCACGGCACAGAGCCAGTTGGATGAGACGATAGAAGATTTGGAACTTTCCAAGGCAGAGCTTGAGAAGTCGAACGGGGAGCTGGCGTCTTCGCTGGCACAATTGCAGCAGGCATACGATCAGGCAGCTTTGACACAGGAAGAATTGAACAACGCTTATCTGGAGATAGAAAACGCCAGACAGGAGCTGACGACAACGAAGCAGGAATTGCAGGATATCGTGGGCATCCGGACGGATATTATCGGGGCATTGCAATCCGCTTTCAGTAATTCTACGATGAAAGTGGATGCCCAGACAGGTTCCATTACGTTTTCATCCGACGTGCTGTTTCGCTATAACAGTGCGTCGCTTACGACGGATAGCAAGGAGACGTTACAAAATATCATTCCGATGTATCTGGATGTGCTTCTGCAGGATCAGTTCCGCGGTTATATCGCCGAAATCATTATTGAGGGACATACGGATACGGACGGCGGTTACCAGAGCAATATGGAACTTTCCTATGAACGCGCTAATGCCGTGGCGGATTTCTGTCTGAACAAAAGGAACGGGTTAAACGAGACGCAGATTGAACAACTGCAAAAACTCCTTACGGTCAACGGTAAATCATGGAGCAATCCGGTTTATCAGAAAGATATTCTGGGCAATCCCACGGAGGTGGTGGATATGCCGGCTTCCAGAAGGGTGGAGATCAAATTCCGCCTGAAGGAAGATGAGATGATTGAGAAGATTGCGGGGGTTTTGGAGCAGGAGTAGGTAATATATTAAATTGTAAAGTACTTTCAATGATTAGTTTTCAGTTTGCTGCGTCGGGCATGGGGAAGAGATTACGCCTTATATCTATGATACCGCCGAGCCTTTTAACGAAGGAATGGCATGTGTTTCTAAAGAGGGCAAATACGGCTATATTGATATGGAGGGAGAAATTGCACTTCCTTTTAATTATGACCGGGCAACTTCTTTTGTGGAGGGGCTTGCGTATTTTGTGATAGGGGACCGTTACGGATTCATGGACCGGACAGGGAAGCCGGTTTTTTATCTGGAATGTGACAGTGTCAGTTCTTTTCAGAATGGAAGGGCATATTTTTCTAAGGATGGTCGCTATGGGTACATTGACCAGACTGGTCAGATTGTAATTGAACCGGTTTATGATGATGCGGGATATTTTAACGAGGGTCTGGCGAAGGTTATGAAGGACGGCAGAACCGGTGTCATAAACAGGGATGGGGACATTGTCGTACCTACAGAGTATGATTCCGTTACGATAGAAGGCTCGTTTATTATCGCAAAATCCAATGGAAAGTATGTATGTGTTGATAAAACAGGAAAAACATTGCTGGAACAATCAGAATATATTGCGGCAATCGGGAACTATGTATGTTTTCAAAAAGAAGGAAAGCAGGGACTTTCCGATGAAAAAGGAGATATTTTAATAGAACCGATATATCAGTCTATTTATTATGACAGTTATAAGAATGATGCGGACGGCGGTGTGCTTGTTCTAAGAGACGCGGATGGAAAAGAGGAAAGCTTGGATGCATCTGACTTTTCTAAGAAGATATCTTGTAATTATGACAGCATTGAGTGGATCGATAAGGAGCGGGCGGTTGTCAGTCTGGGCGGATTATACGGCATCATTGACGGACAAGGAAATTTAATCGAGCAGGTAGAGTATGAGAACATTCAGAGTTTTGACAGCGGTGCAGTCTGCATGCAGAAGGATTCAAAGACATGGATCTCCGACGGCAGAGGGCAAACGATAGAGGTGGTAGGTGACGTCGAAGAGATTTCCCAAACGGGCGATTTCTATCTGATAGAAAAAAACGGAAAATACGGTTTCTTGAACGGAAAGGGAGAGGAAGCGGTTGCCACGGTCTACAGTTCTGTTTTAAACTATGCAGTTTATGGCTGTCCTGATGTTTATATCTTAACGGATCTTAATAGTGATATTTGTAATTCTGTGATTAAAACGGGAGAGTCGGAGCAGGCTTGCATTTTCGAGGCGCTTTTACATAATGAGATTACGCCCCGAATCGGACCGTATCATGAGTTTACGAGGAACGGCAGCATCAGTGTTGAGGATTCTACGGTAGACGGAGATACCGTCGATCAGGAAGACCTGAGAGATTTTAAAAAGACATATAAGCTTTATGATGTAGAACATACGGGAGAACCGATTTTGTATATTGAAGAGGAACCCTATATAAGAAGCAGCTTCCCGATGTCCTACAGCGGATTTTATGCAATTGAGAATGATCGGATTGTGGAGATGGTTACCGGCTATGAATGCGGCGGTTCCATGAGAGGCGATTATGCATGTCTGTGGTACGACAGAGAGACTTCCCGGGTATTTCCCGGCACGAACGGATTCTGGGGCGGGTTCGGCGGATATGCTTCTGCCGGAATCGTTTATGAGAGGGAGGGTGCGGGTCATAAGATGGCGGTCTGCTTCGAATGGACGATGCAGCCCATTTCCTACTTCAGCAACGAAGACCTTGCATGTGCGGAATTGGTCTATGACGCGGATGAACAGCCATACACAAAAGAGCAGATTGCACAGGCAGATCAGGAAATTGCACAGATATACCGGGTGAATCAGGAACAGGTTACGTTGGAGGAATATCAGGCGATGCAAGATAGATATCAGATGTTATCTTTATAGTATATGCATGCCCCTCTCTGCTAATATACCAGCGAAGCGATCACCACAGCCAGAACAAACTGCACGATGGATGATAACAGCCAGATCCCTGCGCATAACAGCAGTCGCACGCCTATTGACTTTTTCCGGTTGGAAGCGACAGACGCCAACATGGCGATGACGAATACTTGTATGATGCCGCCGATTGCTCCTCCGATTAGGAAAAAGAAGTCTATTGCATGCAGCACAATAAAAATCCATACCCAGCCGGGCATTTTGGTGGGAACATACTCTTCGCCTGTAGCACAGTCCCTGCCATCATAGCTCAAAATCGGAGCGCCGAACTGTTTCATATGTAGTACGGCCTCTTTTCCCTCAATCATCATGGAATAATTTGTTTCCAAAAGAGTTGACTTTCTTGCCAGTTTACTCAGTTTTACTGGTTCGGCGTCATTTATTGATACCGTATTCTTTTTCAATCCGACTTTGTATGGAATACCTTGTACTTCAAAATTCCAAACCATTTTTTTTGCCGCCATTTTGCTTCCTCTCATTCTCCCTTAAAATTTTATGTCAAATAGGATATAATCGTATTATATTTTACCATGAATGCTTTTGTAAGTTCAAGTATGGACAATCGGAGTTATATAGATTTATGGTGGGACATGGTATCTGTGATGAATTCAGAGTAAAAGGAGCCGCAAAAAATGATGAGGACTATGATAGCCGCAATGCTGGGCGTGGCGATGGTTGTTACGAATTTTACGGATCGCTGCATCTATCTTGAAAAAGCACTGTGTGAAATTGAGAAAACTATATATAACATTCCGTATTCACTGATAGAAACGCCGGAAGGATATGAATTAATTCTATACGACAAGGAAAAACGAGAAGTTTTTTCTATGGTCTATTCGAAGGAACCTTGGGTTTACGAAGTGGCGGAAGGGGTTTTTGAAATCGGTGTCAGTACAGGAAGCCCGGCAAGATATACGTTCTATTTTCGTAGTGAAGACGGCAAGATGTCGAGTGGATTTTTCAATGCTAAGCTGTTTGGGGGACGGTATATTGCATGCCGTTCATGGGACAGCGGACAATGGGATGCGCCGTTGATTCTGACGGATATTTTTGAAGAAGGGATTCTGTATCAGGAAATCTATAGAGACTTTAGCGTGACGGCGGATCCGATGTCTATGGTATTTGATGGTAATATAGAAGCAACAGAGCTTCTGTTAAAGATTATCTTAAAAAAGGACGATATTCAGGTTATAAGCGTTGTAGGTCAGAGAGAATTGCGAAGTCCTGTAGCTGGCGGGCATGAAGCATTTCAAGGAAGAAGGAGGGCGCTGGATGTCCGGTGGACATCCGTTAGCGTGTACTGAAGTGGAACGGAGACCGAGAGAGGATGTGTGAGGCAAGGAGTATTCTGCAGTGATGGAATACTCCTTATTTTGTCTAGTATGTCACCTACGATAACTTACTTATGTAAGGGGCATTATTTTGTAGAAGAAAAATAAATATTTTCTATTATTTTGAAACCAAAAGACCATATCTGACGTCTAATGACCGTAAAACAAATGAAAGACGCTTGTATTTGTTTTACAATCAATCATACGCGCGTAGGAGAAGGTTAATGAAAAGCATTGAAACAAAGTTTTGTGTAAAGAAAGCACAGAGGCATGATAAAGATGCATTTACCGAACTAATGCAGTTATATTTGAAGGATATGTATAGAACTGCCATTGCAATTCTAATGAATGAAGAAGATGCTGCAGATGCTCTTCAGGATACAATTCTCACTTGTTGGGAAAAGTTATATACACTTAAGAAACCAGAGTTCTTTAAGACATGGATGACAAGAATACTTATAAACCATTGCTATGATATCATAAGAGACAATGCAGTTTACAAGAATATAGAATCTTATGAGGAACCGTCAAAATGCGATGAGTATAATCTTGAATTGAAAGAGGCATATGCTTCTATAGACGAACGATATCGATTGCCTATGGAATTGTACTATAGTCAGGGATTCAAGATGAGAGAAATTGCGGAAATGTTGTCATTACCATTAAATACCATCAAGACGAGAATTTCAAGAGGAAGAAAACAACTGGAAAAGTATTATCGAGATTGTTAGGAGGATAGAAATGGCAAATAAAAAAACTATACTTTCTGAGGAAATAGAATTATCGGAAATTGTATTGAAAAAAACAAATCAGGCCTTTGAGATCATTCAGCAGGAGGATATTGTTTATATGAAAAAAACACATACCAGAGGTAAAATGTTTAAAACGCAGGCTGCCGTTATTGTGGGTGTCTGCATATTAGCAGTTAGCAGTATAAGTGCCGTTGCGGCAATTCATCATTATTGGGGGAGAGGCATGAACGGAAATATTCAGGCATCCGATGAGCAACAGCAAGTGCTTACAGAAAAGAATATAGCAAAAGTGTACGGTGAAGAGCCGGATAGTCCATCACTTGCCGTGACGAATAACGGTGTTACAATAGAGCCGGATACGGTTATTGTGGATGAAAGATTTGTATATATGGCGTTTCGCATTTCTGGTTATAGCCTAGCGGATAGGATGGAGCCGGGATTTGAGATGGTAAATGTGTATCAGGGAGATGATCCTGAGGATGAAAGCGCATGGGTTAATATGAGCGGAACCATGTATGATGGAATTATCCCTGATGAAAACGGTACACCGGTATATGAAGATGGAACATCTATAGAAAGTTATGAAGATGGAAGCATTATCTCTCATTATACTGATGATAACGGAAATATGGAATACATTATTCAGGCAAGTGTTGTGGACAAGAACGATTCATTTCTCGGTAAGACAATGCACGTTGAATTTAAAAATTTGGGAACAATCTCAAAAGGAGCACTTATTACTGCAGTGGATGGGGACTGGAATTTTGAAATAAACCTTTCGGATGTCAGCTCGACTCAAAATATTAAGGTAGGGAAAAAAGTGGAAGGAACGGATTTCACAATGGAGGATATCGATATCTCACCGATTTCCATCAAAGTGAATTATTCTGTCAGTGCGCCTCCGGTAGAAAAAGAAGATGATCTTGGAATTCCTGAAGTTAAGGGAGCTGTATTAAAAGACGGAACAAGAATTCCATACTTAACGAATCCCGGCAGATTGGGATATACAGATAGTAGCAAGTCAAATGCGTATCAAATAGCAGGTTTTGCCCGAGTTGTTGATGTTGATGAGATGGCTGCGCTAATCGTTATGACATCGTATGAAAATGAAAAAATTGAGACACTGGAGATACCAATTTCAAAATAAAATATAAATGTTTCCTATATGGAAATATTTTCTATCTTTGGTAGCGGTATGATTGCTATTTAGAAACGGATGGTGAGGACATGGTCTTTAAACTACAATCCGGTGCGTATCTATTTGTGGAAGTGGATGAGAAATCTTTTCATAAACAATGGGAATGCAAAAATTTACTGAAAATATTAGCACTCACCTCTTGTTTCGGGGAGGCGTGCGTTCCGACTTGTTTCATAGTGTGCCGTAAGTGTCCATTTTACGGGATTTGCGTATTTCATTTATGCTTTCGGAAAAATCAGATTGTGAGTCCTTGCACGATGGGATATAATAATAGTAACT
>ERZ808051.262-NODE-262-length-66486-cov-7.222169_pt1 | contig 66486 bp, 63 predicted proteins | sample MGYA00380199_ERZ808051 | MGnify/ENA primary metagenome ERZ808051 (study PRJEB31490, sample SAMN06133391) | mouse gut metagenome | isolation source: J11 | host: mice | place: China: Chengdu | collected 2015-05 ... | reverse complement strand
ATGGTGGACACGCCGGAGCCGGTGCCGCCGGCCAGCAGATCCACGGAGGAGGCGGAGAACAGGCTCAGCTTGGACCCTGCCGCCACCGGCAGGCCCCTGCCGCCAAGGTGAGCCCATAGGACAGCGCGAACAGCGCCAGGGAAATCAGCCCATAGATCCGCCAGACCCGCCCCGGGTCATAGCCGAACAGGGGGCACAGGGCAATGCACCCCAGCTGAACCAGCAGCAGGGCCACGCTGATCACGCCCAGGGGCAGAATGCTGGCCGAGATATCAAACACGGAAAACCGGCCCCGCCCGTCCAGCTTGTTTTCCCGGGAAAACAGGCTCTTCATCAGCTCTCTGAACCGGGTGAAGAACACAATCATATGCCCCCTGGCCCAGCGCAGCCGCTGGCGGAGCATCACCTTCACGGTGAGGGGCTGCTCGTCGAAGAACTCCGCCTCGTCGCAGTAGAGCACCTTGCTCCCCCGGGCCAGCTGGTCGGCGGTAAACTCCCAGTCCTCCGTGAGGGTGACGTACTCCCAGCCGTGCTCCACCAGACGGGGGTGGAACAGATAGCCGGTGCCCGACACCCGGGTGCTGCATCCGCACACCGTGCGGCCCCGGGCCTCAAAGCGGCAGGCGGAGATGAAGTAGATGCCGTACAGGCAGGACATATAGTTGCTGCCGAAGTTGCGGGAGTTGCGGTAGGACGTGATGACGCATTCCCCGCCGGTGGCCACAAAGGCGTCGTTCATTTTGGAGATGTAATCGGGGGCCAGGACGTTGTCGGCGTTGATGATAAAAAAGCCGTCCAGCCCAGCCCCCGCCCCCTCGGCGTTGATTCTGTCGAACAGGCAGCGGTAGGCGTAGCCCGCCGTGCGCTCCGCCGGGTTGTTGTACTCGTAGACATTGGCCCCGTGCGCCCGGGCGATCTGCGCGGTGCGGTCGGTGCAGTTGTGGGCAATCACAAACACCACCAGCTTTTCCTGGGGGTAATCGTTTGCCCGGATGCTGTCCAGCAGGGGGCCGATCACCGCCTCCTCGTTCCTGGCGGCGATGACAACGCCGTACTTCAGCAGGCGGTCCGCCTTGGGATAGGTCTTTCGCTGAAACACCCCAATCAGGGCAAACACGCCGTAATGGAACAGCAGGAGGAAAAAACAGCACCAGATGGCAACAAAAACAATGGCAAGCGTTGTCAGATATCCCATGTCATTCCACTCTCATTCCATTCTTCCCGGTCCCCCGCCCCGGGGCAGGGGACCGCAAACCGCGGGCGGTCAGCCGCCCAGGCTGACGCCGGCGGCGGAGGTCTTGACCCACTGGTAGTCGGCGGTGGCGCTGTTGAGCGCATACTTGCCCATCCAGCCCTCGGCGTCGGGGGTGCCGCACCAGTAGTTCATCAGGATGCGCCCCGGCGTGGAGGGCAGGGGCGTGTCCGCGCCGGCGGTGACGGTGTACACCTCTTTGCCGTCCACCAGCCAGGTGATGGAGTCCTCCCGCCAGCGGAAGCCGTACTCGTGGAACTCCTCGGAGGCGTCGAAGCCCAGGTCGTACCAGTACTCATGGCCCCCCTGGCCGTCCACGAAGTAGTTGAACTGCACGCCGGTGGTGTCCTTGCCCAAAAACTCGATGTCGATCTCGTCCCAGGGGTTGGGGCTGCCCTCCGCGTTGATGTCGTAGGGGCCGGTGCAGGTGAAGAAGGTGCTGGCGGTGCCCTCCGCCTTGGAGGGCTTCATCTTCACGATGTAATCGCCATAGCCGTAATACAGGCCGGTGCGGGCCTCGCCGCCATAGTAGCCCTGTTCCACCTCGCCGTTGGCGTCGGCGATGCCCAGGTGGAGCTGGTGGTCGGAGTAGGAGACCATGTCGCTCTTCCACCACACGTTGAACACGCTGCCGTTGGACCAGCCGTCGGAGGGGAAGAAGGCCTCCACCGGGCCCCCGGAAAAGTCGGCCAGCATGGGGGCGTCCACGGGGGCGGCGCTCGCCCCGCCGCCCGGCTCGGAGGGTGCGCCGGAGGGCTGGCCGGCGCCGGGCTGGCAGGCGGCCAGAGCCAGCGTCATGGCCAGGGCCAGCAGCATTGCAAGGATCTTCTTTTTCATCGCTCGTTTCTCCTTCTCAAATTTTTTATTCACAGCGCGTCGCCGCGCCTTGTGACCGCGTTTTCCAACCGCCGTCCCGGCAGAATTTTTACGTTTGCGACAAAGGATGTCCGCTGCGCGCCGCTCTTTCTGGCGATAATATAATAAAAGGAACGCCCCTTGACAAGGAGCGTTCCTTAAACTGCACGATTTTTACTTACTTTGCGATCCGGATACAAACCCAGAGCAATTTTCTTCCAAATTGTTCTTTTATGTGGAAAGGCTGAACAAAATATTTAAGTGAAAAATGCCGTCCGCCACATAGGCCGTCAGCTCGCCCTCGTATTTGTGGACGATCATCTGGATGCTCCGCATCCCGAACCCGTGGTAGTTCCGGTCCGCCTTGGTGGTGACGGGCAGTCCGCCCTCAAAGGTGCGTTCCCCGTCGAAATAGTTGTCCGACTGGATGACCAGCATGTCGCCCCGGGCCTTCACCACCAGGTTGACGATACGCCGCTGCCGCTCCTCAATGGCCTTGACCGCCTCCAGGGCGTTGTCGATGATGTTGCCGAACAGGCAGTACAGGTCGCCGTCGTCCATGAAGGTGAGCCTGGCCCCGTCCGCCATGCAGGAAAATGTGATGCCGTTCTGCTCGCAGTAGAGGCTTTTTTCCGTGAGCAGAACATCCAGGAACTGATTGCCCGTCTCCACCTTGGCGTCGTAAATGGAAATGCTCTCCTGGAGGTCGGCCACCGCCTCCGGCCGCACCCGGTCCCCCTGGGCCACCAGGGCCCCCAGCTTATACCGGATATCGTGGCATTTGACGTTGATCAGGTCGATGGTGTCCCGGGATATCTCGTATTGCAGCTGGCTCTGATGCACGGCGTGCTGGAGGTATTCCACCTCCTGCTGAAGCTCCCGCTGCTCCACGGTCCGGGACGTGAGCAGCAGGACGATGGCGCAGCACATCACCGAGAACAGGTTGCCCGACTGCCGCAGGAAGAGGTACGCCGGGATCTCAAAGCGGTTTTCTCTGCCCACGCTCAGCCGGGCGAAATAGACATCCTCCACCGAGCAGAGGATCACGGTGATGCTCAGCACCAGCGCGGCGATGGCGAACATGTGGTAATTCAGCCGCCCGCCGGACATGTGCCGCAGAAGGGGGCGGATGAACACCAGATAGACCGCCGCCGTCGTCAGGACAAAGCAGCCGTAATACATCAGGTGATAATAGAGGTCGAACCTCCAGCCCCAGCCGTCATACCAGCCCAGCGCCTCGCCGCCGCACCACAGGGTCAGATACAGCTTGTAGCACAGGTTCTGGGCGGCATAGGCCACATTGCAGCAGAACAGAACCGTGGGGAAGGACTCGTCAAAGCACAGCCGCATGTGGGCCACGGTCACGGCGAACAGGAAAATGTAAATGCCGATCCGGCCCGGGGCCGTGTTCCCGAAGGAGCGGTAGAGCAGGGCGGCGCCGCAGGCCAGCGCCAGCACCCCGGCCAGACCCGCCGGCGCCCGCAGCCGGAACCGGGGCGCCCGGTTCAGCTTCCGGGTGGTGAGGGCGTAGAACACATACAGCTCAAAGAGAAACTCCAGAATAATCTTTCGGTAAATCTCCCAGACCTCAGCCATGGCCGCCACCTCCCGCCCCGGCATACCAGTTGGTCAGCCCCTCCATAAACGCGGCCCGCCTGGGCCGGCTGATCTGAAGGGTGCGGTCCCCCACCTGCACCTCGGAGCCCTTTACCCGCACAATAAACTTCGGGTTGACCAGATAGCAGGTGTTGCAGCGCAGAAACCCATAGGAATCCAGCTCCTGCTCCACGGCGGACAGCACGCCGGTCATTTCGATCACGTCGTCGATGAGATGGTAGTGGAGCCGGTGGTTGATGATCTCCACATACATCAGCTTGTCCGTGGAGATGCGGCACAGCCCCCCGGGGGCGTTTACCGTAAAGCTGCGCTCCTCGTTCATCAGGTAGATGTCCAGCGCCTTTTTGAATTTCAGCGAAAAGTCATAGTAGCTCACCGGCTTGAGCAGAAAGCTCACCGCGTCCACCTCATAGCCCTTCAGGGCGTACTGCACCAGGTTGGTGATGAAAATGATGGAGACATTTTGTCGTACCGGCGCAGCTCCTCGGCGGCGTCCATGCCGTTTTTGCGCGGCATCTGGATGTCCAGGAACACCACCGCATAGATGGTTTTGTAATTTTGCAGGAACGCCTCGCCGTCACAAAACCGGGTGATGTTGAATTGCTGCCCGAACTCCCCGGCATACCGCTGTATGTATGCCGTCAAACGCTCGGCGGCGGCATGTTCGTCCTCCACGATGGCAATGTTCTTCACTCCGCGCCCCTCCTTTTCCGCACAGCCCATATCCCGATCCAGCGCCCTCTGTGATCATTCTACCATGGAGCCGCCCCAAAGGGAAGAGCCAGTTGAACGCCGGCGGCCAAACGCCCCCCTCCGGGGCGGGCCGCCGACGGTTTCCCGCCGGAGGCGGAGGGCGGGACGGCGCAAACGCGCCCTGCCGCAAACGGCAGGGCGCGTTTCGGGAGGTCCCCGGGAAACAGAATATGCCGGCCCGCGGGGGCTCAGCCCAGCGGGAATGTAACGGAAATGACGGTGCCCTTTCCCACCTCGCTTTGCAGGTCCACGGCTCCGTGGTGATACTGCACAATGTGCTTGACGATGGACAGCCCCAGGCCGGTGCCGCCGGAGGCCTTGGACCTGCTCTTGTCCACCCGGAAGAACCGCTCGAACACCCTGGACTGATACTCTGCCGGAATGCCGATTCCCGTATCCCGGACGGTGACCACCGCCTTCCGCTCCTCTTCCGAGACCGCGATCTCCACCGTCCCGTTCTCCACATTGTATTTGATGGCGTTGTCGCACAGGTTATAGATCATTTCGTGCAGAAAATTGCGAACGCCGTCCATGCGGACCGGCCGGCCCGTCACAGAGATGCGCACGCCTTTTTCCGCGGCGCGGTCCTGGAGGACGGACGCCACATCCTTCGCCGTCTCCAGGAGGTCCACCGTCTCCTGGGCGGGCGCCACGCCCTCGTCCAGCTGGGAGAGATGGATGATGTCCTCCACCAGCGTGACCAGCCGTGCGGCCTCCGTGCGGATAAGGCTGATAAACTGCGGAACATCCTCCTCCTTCACCAGCCCGTTTTCCAGCAGCTCGGCGCTGCCGGTGATGGACTGCAGGGGGGTTTTCAGCTCGTGGGACACGTTGGCGGTAAATTCCCGGCGGTTCCGCTCGGCAAACGCCTGTTCCGTCACGTCGAACGCCAGCAGCACCGTTCCGACCACCGCGCCCTCCGACTCAATGCGGCTGATGTCGAACTGGATTTCACGGCCGTTCCTCTCCGCCCGTATCTCGCTGTGCCCCTTCTCCAGGGCGGCCAGAACGGCCCGGCTCATCTCATAACTGCGCTCCACCGTCAAAAAGTCCTGTCCCACACAGGAGCGGTCCGCGCCGAACAGCCTTTGCGCCGCCGGGTTGATGCTCAGCACCGCCCCCTTCTGGTCCAGCACCACCAGCCCCTCGTTCATGTGGCCCGTGATCTGCTCAAACTCGTCGGTCCTGGCCCGCAGCTCCCGCAGCTGGTCGCTGATCTGGACGTGCTGCTGCTTGATCCGCCGCAGCAGCGGGGACAGCTCCTCATAGGCGTCGTTCTCCAGGGGGTGGTCCAGGTCCAGGCAGTTGAGCGGCCGGACAATCCGCTGGGCCATCCGGTTGGCCAGAACGGCGGAGAGAATCACGGCGAGGACCCCCACCAGCAGAATCGGCTGGAGCATCACCAGCACCAGGGTGAGCACGGTCACCTGGCGGATGGATATGCGCAGCACGGTCCCGTCGTTCAGCGCCCTGGCGTAGTACAGCGTCCGCTCCGCCCAGGTGTCGGAGTAGCGGACGCTGCTGCTCTCCCCGGCGGCGAACGCCTCCCGGACCTCCGCGCGGTTTCCATGGTTTTCCATGCGCTCCGCGGGCTCGTCCGTGTCGAACAACACGGTCCCGTCCGAGGCGATCCAGGTCAGCCGGTATTCCGGCGTCCAGGTATAGCGGTAGTCCCGGGCGGACATCCGCTCCAGGTATGCCTGCCCGCTCTCCTCCACCGCATAGGCCGCCAGCCGCAGCTCGTCCTTCAGCTGGCCGGCCTGCACGGTGCCGAAATAGTCATACAGGCAGCCCAGGATGATCACAAGGCTGGCCAGCAGCACGGCCGCCGCAATCGTCAGGGTGGAACGGAAAATCTTTCTGCTCATAGGTTTACCTCCAGCCGGTAGCCCACATTTCGGACCGTCTCAATCATCGCCCCGCAGCGCCCCAGTTTTTGCCGCAGGGTTCGGATGTGCATATCCACTGTCCGGGTTTCGCCGGAATACTCGCCTCCCCAGATATTGGCCAGCAGCCGTTCCCTTGTGAACGCCACGCCGGGGGCGGAGAGAAACAGCCGGAGCAGCTCAAACTCCTTGAAGGTGAGGGCGACCCGCTCGCCGTCCGCTGTGACGGTGTGCTCCGCCAGATCCATCACCAGGCCGCCCGCCGCCAGGACCTCCTGTCTCTGCCTGGGGCGGCACCGGCGGAGCACCGCCTTGACCCGGGACACCATTTCCATCATGCCAAAGGGCTTTACCAGGTAGTCGTCCGCCCCCAGATCCAGGCTTTTGATTTTGTCGTACTCCGCGCCCTTGGCCGTGGCCATGATGACCGGGATGTCGCAGGTCCCGGCGCCGGCCTTCAGCTGCTTCAGCAGCTCCACGCCGCTGATCCCCGGCAGCATGACATCCAGGATGACCAGCTCCGGCCATTCCGTCCGCACCGCCTTCAGAAAGGAGTCTCCCTCCGTAAAACCGCGGGCCTCAAAGCCGGCGGAGCGGAGCGTATAGAGTTCAAGGCTCCGGATGCTCTCATCGTCTTCCACGCAAAAAATCATATCGCACCTCTCCCCATGGCCCGGCCGCCGCCGTCCGCCTCGGCCTCAGGCCCATGGCCCTATCATAACACAGGAACCGTCTCTGATCAACGCGCTCCTTGTTTGCTGCCGGTCACGGAGAAAATCACCCATTCCGCAACATTGACCGCGTGGTCCCCGATGCGTTCCAGATATTTGTCGATCATCAGCAGGTCCAGGGCCCGCTCGCCCACGGCCGGGTCGGCCGCGATGGCCTGAATCAGCTCCTGCTTCACCCGGGTGAAGCAGCGGTCCACGATGTCGTCGTGCGCGATGACCTGCCGGGCCCGGCCGGTGTCCTGCCGCACATAGGAGTCCACGCTTTCCGTCACCATCCGGATGGTCTCCGCCGCCATATCCCGGATGTGTCCCACATGTCCGGGCGCGCCGCCCCCGGCCGGCATGGCCAGGATAATCTCCGCAATGTCGGCGGCCTGGTCTCCAATCCGCTCCATATCGGTGATGATCTTCAGCGCGGCGGAGATCTGCCGCAGATCCCGGGCCACCGGCTGCTGGTGGAGCAGCAGCTTGAGGCACAGCGTCTCAATGTCCCGCTCCATGCGGTCAATCTCCGCGCCCAGGGGCCCCACCCGTTCCGCCAGCGTGCGGTCGCCGTCCGTGAGAGCCGTCGCCGCCAGGGATATGGCCTCTTCGCAAAGCGCGCCCATCTGGATCAGCTCGTTTTTCATCAGGGCCAGCTGCTCGTCAAACCTGCTTCTCATCCGGCGGCCCTCCCTTTCCCCGGCCGCGGTCCGGAGCCCCGCCGGGGGGCAGCGTCCTGTCTGCCCATTATCCAAACCTCCCTGTGATATAGTCCTCGGTTTTCCGGCAGGCCGGCTGGGCGAAGAGCTGGTCCGTGCCGCCGAACTCCACCAGCTCCCCCAGCAGGAAAAAGGCGGTGTAATCCGAAATGCGGACGGCCTGCTGCATGTTGTGGGTCACAATGATGATGGTATACCGCTCCTTCAGCTCCATAGCCAGCTCCTCGATCCGGGAGGTGGAGATGGGGTCCAGGGCGGAGGTCGGCTCGTCCATCAGCAGCACCTTGGGCTCCACGGCCAGCGCCCGGGCGATGCACAGCCGCTGCTGCTGGCCTCCGGACAGGCCCAGGGCGTTTTTCTTCAGCCGGTCCTTCACCTCGTCCCAAATGGCGGCCCCCCGCAGGGACTTCTCCACAATCTCGTCCAGCATGGCGCGGCTTTTGACGCCGTGGGTGCGGGGGCCATAGGCGATGTTGTCGTAAATGGACATGGGGAAGGGGTTGGGCTTCTGGAACACCATGCCGATCTCCTTCCGCAGGCCGTTCACGTCCAGGCCGGGGGCGTAGATGTTCTCCCCCCCGTAGCGCACCTCCCCGGTGATCCTGACCCCGGGGATCAGGTCGTTCATCCGGTTCAGCGTCTTCAGAAAGGTGGACTTCCCGCAGCCGGAGGGGCCGATCAGGGCGGTAATGCTCCGCTCCGGGATCTCAATGCGGATGTCCTTCAGCGCCTGGGCGCTGCCGTACCACAGGCAGAGGTCCTTCGCGGTGATGATGCTGCTCATAACGCGCTCCTTTTCTTGAAGTACCTCCCCGCCAGCACGGCGGCAAGGTTGACGGCCAGCGTCAGGATCATCAAAATGGCGGCGATGGCAAAGGCCACCTCAAACTCTCCCTGGTCCTTGGCGTAGACATACATGGCCACGGTGAGGGACGCGCCGGACTTGCCCAGGCCGGAGAAAAACCCGTTGATGGCGTAGGCGAAGCCCGCCGTGTACAGCAGCGCCGCCGATTCCCCCAGGATACGGCCCACCGACAGGATGCAGCCGGTGACCACGCCGTCCACGCAGCCGGGGAGCACCACCGTGCGCACCACCCGCCACTTCCCGGCCCCCAGGCCGAAGGCGCCCTCCCGGTAGCTCTGGGGGACGGTTTTCAGGCTCTCCTGGGCGGTGCGCATGACAGTGGGCAGGTTCATGATGACCAGCGTCAGCGCACCCGCCAGCAGGGAGGTCCCCAGCGTCCCGGCAAACACCATCATGCCCACAAAGCCGTAAATGATGGACGGGATGCCGGAGAGCGTCTCCGCCGCGTACTCGATGGCGGCCACCACCTTTTTGTTGACGGCGTATTCCGTCAGGTAGACCGCCGCGCCCACCCCCAGGGGAAGCACAATCAGCAGGGCGGCCACAATGAGATACACCGTGCTCAGAATATACGGCAGAATTCCGATGCGGTCCTCCAAAACGCTGGGCTTTGTGGACAGCAGCTCCCAGGTGATATTGGGAATGCCCTTGACCAGCACATAGGCGATGAGGAACAGGGCGATGCCGCAGGTGACGGCCGCCGACAGAAACATCAGCCCCTTCATCACCCCGGCGTACGCTCTCCGGCGGGGATTGCCGGCGGCGCGCCGGACGCCGTACGCTTTTCCGGCGGCGGCCTTGCTCCACACGCCGGATCGTTTGACCGGAAAAACCGATTCGCTCCGCATGTCAGCCCTCCTTACTGCGCTTCAGGAAGAAGTTCAGCGCGGCGTTGATGAGCAGGATAAACAGGTACAGCACCAGCGCAATGGAAAACAGCGCCTGCCGCTGCAGGGTGCCGGGGCTGGAGTAGGACATCTCGCTGGCCACGGCGGTGGTGAGAAACCGGACGCTTTGGAAGAGCGCAGGCATATTGGGCACGTTGCCGGACACCATCATCACCGCCATGGCCTCTCCGATGGCCCGCCCCACCCCCAGCACAACCGCCGCCGCGATGCCGCTGCGTGCCGCCGGGGCGGAAACCCGGAAATAAGTCTCCACCGGGGTGGCGCCCAGGGCCAGGGAGGCGTCCTCATACTCCCGGGGAACCGCCTCCAGGGCGGTGACGGATACCTTTATGATGGACGGCAGGACCATGACGGCCAGCACCACAATCGCCGCCAGCAGGCTGGCCCCGTCGGGGACGTGGAACAGTCTGCGGATGCCCGGCACCAGGATCAGCATCCCCACCAGGCCGTAGACCACCGACGGGATGCCCGCCAGCAGGCTGACCGCCCCCTCCACCACGGACTTCACCCTGGGCGGGGCCAGCTTGGCCAGATATACCGCCGTGAAGAAGCCCACCGGAAGGCCGAACAGGATGGCTCCGGCGGTGCCGCAGACGCTGGTGAGAATGAAGGGCAGAATTCCGAAGGACGGCTGGGCCGCCGTGGATTCCCAGACGGTGCCCAGCAGAAACTCAAACAGGCCGATCCGGCGGATTCCGGGAATGCCGGACAGCACCAGGTACACGGTAATCAGCAGGACACAGCCCACCGTGATCAGGCCCAGAAGCAGGAAGATCCCGTGGATGACCGTCTCCACAAGCCGTTGACGCGTTCGCATAATTGTTGCCTCCTGTCACGCGGGGGCGGCGGCCAGCCCCGCTCGCCGCCGCCCCTCCGGGCCATTCAGTTCACCGCCACGGCGCCCGCCTTGGTAATCAGCTCGGCGGCGTCGGGGGAGGTGGCGAAGTCAAAGAACGCCTGTGCCGTACCGGACAGCTGGCCGTCGGTCTTTGTGACCAGGACGAAGGGCCGCTGAATGGGGTAGCTCCCGTCCTTCACCGTCTCCTCGGAGGGGGCCACGCCGCCCACCGACAGCGCCTTCACGCTGTCGCCCAGGCCGGCCAGGGACGCATAGCCGATGGCGTCCGGGTTCTGGGCCACGGCGGTGATCACATCGCCGGTGGAGGTCAGCTCCTGGCGGTACTGGCAGGCCTCCGAAGTGCCGGTGATGGACTCAAACCCGTCCCGGGTTCCGCTGCCCGCCTCCCGGCCGATGAGGACCACAGGGGCGTCGTTGCCGCCCGCGTCCTTCCAGTTGGCGATCTCGCCGGTGTAGAGCTTGGCGATGGTCTCCATATCCAGGTCGGAGACGGGGTTTTCCGGGTTGACAATCACCGCGATGCCGTCCAGCGCCAGGGCGGTCTCAGTCAGACCGCCGCTCTTCTCCTCGTCCTTCAGGGCGCGGCTGCTGAGGCCGATGTCGCAGCGGCCCTCCTGAACGGCCTGGATGCCGGTGCCGGAGCCGGTGGGGTTATAGGTAAAGGTCACGCCGCTGTTCTGCTCCTCAAAGGCCTCTCCCAGCGCCCCGATCACCTTCGACATGGAGGTGGACCCGTCGGTGGCCACCGTGCCGCTGATGTCCTCCTGGGACTGTTCGGCGGGATGGGTGCAGCCGGCCAGCATTGCGGCGGCCGCCGCCGCGGCCATCACCAGGCCCATCCATGTTCGCACGTTTCTTTTCATGACAGATTACTCCTTATCCATAGTTTGATTTGGTGTGTACTGTGGAACGTATGGCGCCGGTTTCCGTCGGAAGCGCGCCTCGCTTTCCCTCTTTCCGTCCACCGTTATCAGAATACAGCCCGAATGTAAAATCCGAAAGATCATGTTTGTAAAATCTGAGTATAAGAACCTGTATTCATAATCGAAGACGCTGCCCAAGCCAGGGATTTTCCCGCTTCGAACTTCAGAGCAGCGTGTACTTGCGGCTGTATTCCCGGTAGCGCTGCCGGAATTCCTCGCTGTCGCTGCGGGCCTCGCGCAGGGACTGGTGCAGGTTCATATTGTCGTGGGCGGCGTCGATGACACAGCCCGCGATGTTGGAGCAGTGGTCCGCCGTGCGCTCCAGATTGGTCAGCAGGTCCAGCCAGGTGAAGCCCGCGTCAATGGTGCAGTCGCCCTTTTGCATGCGGAGAATATGGCGCGTGCGCAGCTGCTCCTTCAGCTGGTCGATGACCTGCTCCAGCGGCTCCACCATGGCGGCGGCGGACAGGTCGTTTTCCAGAAACGCCTTCAGCGACAGGTCCAGGATATCGCCCACCGCCGCTGAGATCGTGGCCAGCTCTTTTTCCGCCGCATCGGTGAACCGGAGCTTTTTGCTCCGCAGCTCCTCCGCCGACTCCAGCAGATTGACCGCATGGTCCGCGATGCGCTCAAAATCCCCGATGATTTTCAGCAGCTTGGCGGCCTCCCTGCTGTCCGCCCCGCTGATCCGCCGGGTGCTCAGATTCACAAGATACGTGCCCAGAATATCCTCATCGTGGTCGGTCCTGTCCTCCTTGGCCCGGATGGACGCGGCAAGCTCCGGGGACAGCTCCCGCAGGGCGGCCAGCGCCTCCTTCAGCGCCGCCACGGCGCTTCCGGCCATGTCGGCAGCCACCCTGTGGCACCGCTCCAGCGCGATGGACGGCGTGGCAAACAGGCGCTCATCCAGCTCCTCGAACACCTCCGGCTGTCTGGCGTCGGGCACGAGGAATGTGACAAGCTTCTCCAGACCGCCGGACAGCGGCAGCATGAGGATCGTGCACAGGACGTTGAACACCGAGTGCGCCACGGCGATTCCCACCCGGGAGGCGGGCGCGTTGAGCAGCGCCGGGTGGAACAGCGCCCGCAGCAGGCAGAATACCGTCAGCCACACCGCCGTGCCGATGATATTGAAGGAGAGGTGGACCAGCGCGGCCCGCTTGGCGTTTTTATTGGCCCCCACGGAGGAGAGCATGGCGGTCACACAGGTGCCGATATTCTGGCCCATGATGATGGGGACCGCCGCGCCGTAGGACACCTGCCCGGTGACGGCCAGGGCCTGCAAAATACCCACGGAGGCGGAGCTGGACTGGATCACCGCCGTGAGAACCGCCCCGGCCAGCACGCCCAGCACCGGGTTTTTGAACATGATAAACATCTGCTGGAAGGCCGGAACATCCCGCAGGCCGGTCACCGCGCCGGACATGGCCTCCATGCCGTACATCAGCGTGGCAAACCCCAGCAGAATCGTGCCCGTGTCCTTCTTTTTCGGGCTCTGAAAAAACAGATAGAAGATGATCCCCACCAGGGCCAGCACCGGCGTAAAGGAGGACGGCTTCAGCAGCTCCACAATCAGGTTCTCGCTGTCGATTCCCGTCAGGCTCAGGAGCCACGCCGTCACCGTGGTGCCGATATTGGCTCCCATGATGATGTTGATGGCCTGCTTCAGGGTCATGAGGCCGGAGTTGACAAAGCCCACCACCATCACCGTCGTGGCGGAGGAGCTCTGAATCACCGCCGTGACCCCCATGCCCGTCAGAAGTCCGGCCAGCTTGCCGGTGGTCATCCGTTCCAGCAGGGCGCGGAGCTGTCCTCCCGCCCGCCGCTCCAGCGCCTGCCCCATGAGGCTCATGCCGAACAGAAACAGGCTCAGGCCGCCGATCAGGGAGAGCACATCAAAAATGTCCATGGAATCAAAATCCTTCCACATTGTTTTTTACCCTTCCATTGTAGCAGCCGGATGTAAAATCCGTTATCAAGGTCATGTAAAATCTATGTAAAGCCGGCGGCCGGCCCGCCCCTTCCGCCCGGTGCGGGGCGCACAATTTCAGCCCGTTTTTTTGCAAAAACAAAAACAGCCGCTGAAGGGTGGCACTTCATAAGGAAGTGCCACCCTTTGGGCTACCTGTAAAGAAATCTCTCTATGTGGGACGGCTATGCCGTCCTTTTCTTGCGCTTCTGCATGGCCTGATAGTAGACCATATATTCCCGTTCCAGTGTTTCCGGCTCCGGCGCTGTCCAAAGACCGATGGTGCTGTAGTAGATGTCCACCTGCTGATGCCGCTTGCCGTCTATCTTCTCCGGCTTGGATACCACAATCTTGTCAATGAACTCGTGGACGATTTCAGGCGTCAACTCCGTCAGCCGGGTCACCTGTCTGGCCCGCTGGATGAACTTCTGCAAATCATCGGCTTTATCGGCGGTGGCGTTCAAGCTGTCCTCCAACGCTGGAATATCCACCTTTAACTGCCGCTGTTCATTTTCCAGTGATACCGTCAGCGTGGCAAAACGCTCCTCGGACAGCAGGCCCTTGGTCATGTCCTCGTAGCTTTTTTGAATAAGCTGGTCGATTTCCACAACTCGAACCTTAGCCTTGTCCAACTCCCGGCGCTTGGAGGTCAGCGCCTTTTTCTCTTGTAGGCCGAACCGCTCCATCTGCTCTTGGGCAAACCGCTTTTCATAAACCTGGATGTACCACAACAAACGCTGTAAGCCCTCCAACACCAACCGCCCCACAACGCTCTCCCTGATATAGTGAGCGGAGCATACGTTGGAATTCTTGCGGTAGCTGGAACAGAAGAAATAGGCTTGTGGCTGTTTACTGCTCTTGCTGCTTGCATAATACAGTTTTTCACCGCAATCAGCACAATAGAGAAGCCCAGAGAACATACTTACGATGCCGGTACGGTCTGGTCTGCGGCGGTGCTGGCGGAGGTTTTGCACAAGGGCAAAGGTCTCTCGGCCAATGATGGCGGGGTGGGTGTCAGAAAATACTTTCCAATCCTCCTGCGGCCTGTCCAACTGCTTTTTCTGCTTGAAAGACTGGCGGCAGGTGCGGAAATTGACGGTATCGCCCACATACTCCTGCCTGTCCAGAATGCCCGCCACTGTGCCGGAACTCCAGTTACAAGGGTAGGCGGGAGGCTTTGTAGGGCAATTTACACCTACGCTTTGAAAATACTCGCTGGGGGTCATCACGCCCTCAGAGCGCAGTTTCTTGGCGATTTGAGTAGGCCCCAGGCCACTGATCGACAACTGGAAGATTTGCCGCACCACCTTTGCCGCCGACTCGTCCACGATCCACTTGTTCTTGTCCTCCGGGGCTTTTTTATAACCGTAGGGGGCGCTGGTGGTCAGGGGTATCCCGGCGTTGCCACGGCTCTGCATAACACGGCGTACCTTATCGCTCGTATTTTTTGCGTGCCATTCATTGAACAAATCCTGCATGGGAACGATGTCGCTGACCCCGTTGGCGGTGTCGATGTTGTCCATGATGGCGATATAGCGGATATTCAGCCGGACAAAATCTTCTTCCAGGAGCTGCCCCACCACAAGGCGGTTGCGGCCCAGCCGGGAATGGTCTTTGACCACCAAATTTGCCACAAGCCCCTGTTCAGCCAGTTCCATGATTTCCATAAAGGCTGGACGGGCGAACGTAACTCCCGAGTATCCGTCGTCGAACATAAACCGGGGGTTCGGCAGGTGGTTGTCTGCGGCGAATTTCTCCAAAATGGCCCTTTGATTCTGGATGCTGCCTGAGATGCCCTCTTTTTCGTCATCACGGGACAATCTGGCATAGAGAACAGTGATTCTCTGCTCGTTTGGCTGCTTTTTCTTCAAAATGTGCTCCTTTCCGCAGCCGAGTGTGATATGAATTGCAAGGTGCTATTATCATACCACATCCGGCGCAAAACTTCAACACTTTAACGTGTGATATTTTGATTGAGGATACGAAATGTTTTTCCCTCCACGGTTTCAGCGGTATCACCGCTGAAATGAGCGTTGACGGTGTAGACGGTGCCGCCGATCTCCCGCTCAAAGCTGATGGGGTGGATGTACTGATGTTCTTTTAGCCAGTCCAGCCGTTCCTCATGGGATAGACCGGCGAGGAAAGCCGCCGTTTCATCTACCTTTTTCATCACTTCATCGTAAATTTTTGATTCCTGTTCGGTCAATTCCAACTTGATAATGTTCATCTGATTCTCGCTCCTCTCCTTCTCTCCTGTCCCATCCGGCGGTGCTGTTCCTCGTTGGTATAAATCATGTCCATCGTGTCCTGAATTTTGACGGAGCGTTCCTCAATACCCACATTCAGCTTCAACTTCTTACGACAGCCGGTGATTTTTTCGGTCATAGCCTGTTTTTCAGCCCGTAACCGTTCTTTTTCAGCGGGTGCCGCTCTGCGTATCTTGTTTTGCAACTTTGTCCGCTGGTCGGTCAGCGTGTCCAATTCACTCTGAATGGTTTTACGGGCTGAAAGAAGATCGTCCAGCGTTTCAATACGGTTTTTCGCCAGATAATCCACCTGGGCGGTGATCATGTCCAACTTCCGCAGTTCCTCTTTCATAAACGGGCTGGTTGGCTGATAGGTCGTGCCTTTTGGTAAAATACCAAGTTGGTACTCCCAATAGAGGAACAGTCGATAGATGTGGGAGGTTCGCTGGAACGGTACATAGACCCGCAGTTCCTCGGGCAGTTCCGGGGCAAAATTGACGGTGGGACGCTTGTTGCCAAAGCTGGCCCGTGCGCCCAGGCTGCGCCTGATGTTCTCCGGCGTCCACCGTCCGTCCAAGGTGTCCAGACGTGTGAAGTGCTGGTACTGCGGTAGGCGTATTTTCCAGTGTTTCCCTGTGAAGTCGGTGAGATAGCCCTTGCGCTGGAGATACTTCTCCATCATCTCTACCGTCCTGCTCCCGTTGACAGCCTCCCGCACATCTGCTCGGTAGATATTGTAGCGGGTGGGCTTGCCGCTCTGCTCGTCAAGCCAGACGGGGCGGCTGGGAGCCTTGCGGCCATGCTCAATGACGGACAGGCCGTATTCCCGGCAAAGCCGGTCTGAGATGTCCCGGAGGCGCTGCTGCTCAGCCTTGGAGTAGTTATACTTTTTGCCATCCTTGAACGACACCGAGTTAAAACAAAAGTGGTTGTGCAGATGGCCTTTGTCCAAGTGGGTAGTGACGATGACCTGGAATTGATTGCCCCACATCTCCCGTGCCAGATTCACGCCGATTTCATGGCACCGCTCCGGGGAGACCTCTCCCGGCCTGAAGCTCTGATAGCCGTGCCAAGCAATATACTTGTCCTCTTTGCCATACCGCTGCTTGGTCAGGATCATTTGCCGCAAAGCCGTTTGCTTCAGGCAGTTGATGGCGGTGACAAAGGAGCCGTCCACAGTTTTCTGCGGATTCTGGATGTACGAAAATACATTGAAGAAGTCCTCGGTGCCTTTCGGGATCGTTTTCTCCGGGTTTTCCACATAAGCAATCAGGTCACTGAGCCGGCCCTTGATGTGCCATAGGCTGGTGGTCGCCACGTCAGGCCACCTCCTGTAAGAAAAGGACAACCTGCTCAAGCCGAGAACATTCTTCTACCATCTCCGGACAGTAGACTGCCAGCCGTTCCAGCTTATCATGGACTTCATACAGGGCGTCCAGCAGTTCCCAGAACTCGGGCGGCTGCCTGGGGCGGGGGTGTCGGCCCAGACAAATCTGCCGGAAATACTCTGCTTGGGATAGGCCACACAGGGCGGCGTCATGTTCCAGCTTGGCCTTTTCTTCTTCGGTCAATCTGACTTTCAGCCGTACTTTTTCATCGTTTGTACTCAAAACAATTCCTCCATTCTGCCAAATTTCCGCTGTGGAAGGGGGTATTCAGGGGTCTCCCCTGGGAATGGATTTTGCCCCGTGGGGGGCGAAATCCGATGCTCGCTATCCCTGTGGACAGGATAACAACGGGGAACAGTGTTTTTCCGCTACTCAGAATTCTCCTCCCACCCCCTACTACAACTTTTAGTGCCCAAAACGGAACTTTTTTCTTGAGCCATTTTCAAAAATTTTGTTCCCCTCGGGCAAATAAAGAAACCGGCTACATACACAACCGCACCAGCAGGATGCCCTCACCCCGCTGGTGTTCGTTTTGGTTTGTGTATGTAACCGGCTTTATCTGTATCAATCAGATCAGCCTATTCAGTTGGCGCTCCCGTGAGGGAGTATTGTAGGATACCACATGGGAAAGCGGTTTGTCAATTACAAATTGGCGGATTTCATAGATTGCTCTGGAAAAATGCAGCCTCCTATGGTATCCTGTAAAAAAAGCAACTGGGGGAACACCGCCATGACAGATACACAGCGCCGCGCCGCCGCGAAACAGTTTGCCGCCGATTGGCAGGGCAAGGGCTATGAGAAAGGCCACAGCCAGACCTTTTGGCTGTCCCTGCTCCAAAAGGTCTACGGGGTGGAGGAGCCGGACAAGTTCATCACCTTTGAAGATCAGATCATGCTGGATCACACCAGTTTCATCGACGGCTTCATCCCGTCCACCCACGTCCTGATCGAACAGAAAAGCCTGGGGAAAGAGCTGAACAAGCCCATCAAGCAGTCGGACGGCTCCCTGCTGTCCCCGTTCCAGCAGGCCAAACGCTACGCCGCCGAGCTGCCCTACTCCCAGCGGCCCCGGTGGATCGTCACCTGTAATTTCGCCGAGTTCTACGTCTACGACATGGAGCGGCCCACCGGCGACCCGGAGGTCATCAAGCTGTGTGACTTGGAAAAGGAATACTACCGCCTGCAATTCCTGGTGGATACCGGGAGATGGAGGTCTCTCTGCAAGCGGGCGAGATCGTGGGCGTCCTCTATGACGCCCTGCTGAAGCAGTACAAAGACCCGGAGGCCGAGGACACGCTGAAAAGCCTGAACGCCCTGTGTGTCCGGCTGGTGTTCTGCCTGTACGCCGAGGACGCCGGTATCTTTGGCAGCAAGAGTATGTTCCATGACTATCTCCGGGATATTCCCGCCAGCGGCGTTCGCAAGGCGCTGGTGGAGCTGTTCCGTACCCTGGACCAGAAGCCGGAGCAGCGGGACAAGTATCTGGTGGACGACAACCCGGCTCTGGCGGCGTTCCCCTATGTCAACGGCGGGCTGTTCAGTGACGAAAACATTGAGATCCCGCCCTTTACCGAGGAACTGAAAGCTCTCCTGCTGGAAAAGGCCAGCGAGGACTTCAACTGGTCGGCCATCAGCCCCACCATCTTCGGCGCGGTGTTTGAGAGCACCCTGAACCCGGAGACCCGGCGCTCCGGCGGGATGCACTACACAAGCATTGAGAACATCCACAAGGTCATTGACCCGCTGTTCCTGGACGGCCTGCGCTCCGAGCTGGAGGAGATCAAGGAGATCGCCGTGGACAAGACCCGCAAGGCCAGACTGAGCGCGTTTCAAAGCAAGCTGGCGGGGCTGACCTTCCTTGACCCTGCCTGTGGTTCCGGCAACTTCCTGACGGAGACCTACCTGTCCCTGCGGAAGCTGGAAAACGAGGTCTTGCGGTGCTCCACCGACCAGATCAGCATGGATATGGAGGGCATTATCCAGGTGTCCATCGGTCAGTTTTACGGCATTGAGATCAACGACTTTGCCGTGACGGTGGCAAAGACCGCCCTGTGGATCGCGGAGAGCCAGATGATGAAGGAGACCGAGGACGTTGTCCACATGTCCCTGGACTTCCTGCCGCTGAAATCCTACGCCAATATCACCGAGGGCAACGCCCTGCGGCTGGATTGGGAGAGCGTGGTGCCCAAGCACGAGCTGAACTATATCATGGGAAATCCGCCGTTTGTGGGTCATCAGTGGCGGTCAAAGGAGCAGGCGGAGGATTTGGAAGCAGTTTGCCGCGATATTCCAAAATGCGGAAAACTGGACTATGTTTGTGGATGGTACAACAAAGCCGCCGATTATATGCAAGGGACAAATATACATACCGCCTTTGTTTCAACAAATTCAATTTCCCAGGGGGAGTCTGTAGGAATCCTATGGAAACCGCTGTTTGAAAAAGGTGTAGATATTGAATTTGCATATAGGACTTTTGTATGGACAAGCGAAGCAAAGGATAAAGCTGCGGTTCATTGTGTCATTGTAGGTTTTACTTGTGGAACCTCCAGCAGAACAAAACTACTTTTTGAATCCGAACGCAGTAAAAGAGTTTCTCATATCAATGGCTACCTTCTCGATGCGCCAGATATGTTTATCAATTCCAGGGGAGGGGCCTTGCATGAGTATCCATCTATTGTACAAGGGAACAAACCCTGGGACGGAGGGTACTTAATACTATCAGCCGAAGAACGTAACGAGTTATTAGCCAAGCACCCTGAAAGCGAGAAATATATAAAACCGTTCATCGGCTCTTATGAATTTATCAATGGCAAGGAACGATATTGCTTATGGTTAAAAGGTGTTTCACCTGCTGAGTATAGGGGAATCCCAGAAATAATGGAGCGGCTAAAAGGAGTTGCAGATACTCGGCGTAAAACAAAAACAGTTGCAGTTCAAGCACAAGCTGAAACCCCTATGCTCTTTTCACAAATTCGTCAGCCTGATTCAAATTATTTAGCAATTCCAGAAGTATCTTCTGAAAAGCGGCGATATATTCCAATTGGATTCATGACGCCAAACATTATTGCAAGCAACAAACTTTATTTAGTGCCAAAGGCTGATTTATATATGCTCGGTGTAATGATTTCAAATGTCCACATGGCTTGGATGAGGGCCGTTTGCGGGCGGTTGAAAAGTGACTATAGCTATTCTCCCGCGGTCTACAACAACTTCCCCTGGCCCACCCCCACCGATGCCCAGAAAACCAAAATCGAGCAGACCGCCCAAGCCATCCTGGATGCCCGTGCCCTCTACCCGGACTGTTCCCTTGCCGACCTCTACGACGAGATCGCCATGCCCCCAGAGCTGCGGAAGGCCCACCAGCAGAACGACCGGGCCGTCATGCAGGCGTATGGGTTCGATGTGGCGACGACTACCGAGGCAAGTTGCGTAGCAGAGCTGATGAGGATGTATCAGAAATTAGCAGAGGGAACAATATAATCATGGAAAATAAGGAGAAAGGTATTTCTATTCCGATAGCAGAAAGCGATTCAGCGTCTGAAATATCCAATATTCAACCATTGGATGCATTTGAAGTAGCCCGTATGCGTATGAAGAACATAACTGAAAATGTTTCCAATGTACTCCAAGTTGGTCAAGCAGTGGCCGATTCCTTGCGTCCTGCTTTTGAAGCTTTGGGAAATATGGTCATGAAAGCAGATCAATTTGCAGCAGCTATAAAACCGATGCTGGATGCGATTCAACAAATCTCAGCGTCTTTTGCAGAGACGATTGCAAATATCTCTATACCAATATTTTCGGAAGAAGAAAAGCAAAGACTTTATGAGAGCCATTGTCAATGGGGAAAGTCGGGCTGGACTTGGTTCCAAGACGCACCTATGAGTTTTTACGACAATCCACCAACTGATATGAAAGATGCCAATGCAAAAGTAAAACATCTATGCACCATGCAAGGTATGGAAAGCATATTTAGTCAACTCCGAGAACAAAAAATCAATCATGAGGATTTGGAGTCTGCCATTTTTTGCTTCCGCAATAAACAGTATAAAGCGTGTGCCCTTATGTTATTTGGGCTTATCGACGCTAAACTGATAAGAGTGCAGCCCAGAAACAAAAAACGTGAGGTTGGCAGCAAAGCTGTTCACCTGCTGAAAACTCAATTTGAAGGCAACAAGGATGAACAAGTGCTCTATATCATGCTATTTTGCAGTAACCTTTTTGCGTGCCTTGAAACTATGTTTGCTTATGGTAACAATTTCAAGGACGAGCCTGATATAGTTAATCGTAACTTTGCAGACCATGGAATGAACCGTAGACGTATCCGCAAACGAGACTGCATTCAACTATTTTTGGTGCTGAATAACCTGATGTATTTCTTGTCTGAGGACATTGTGCTTTTGGCCCGTTGATGGGGGATAATATGGCGACCACCATCGGGAAAGGTTGCGTGGCGGAGTTGATACGGAGGCATCGGAAGTTGACACAGGCACAAATATGAGTAGCCTGTGGATTTGAGATTGCAAGGTGTACAATATTCTGCTATAATATGTCAAAGATTGGAGTGAGAAGATGATTGATTTTTTGAATGATCTTGCACCATTGGGAAATGTTTGTAGTATAGGTGGCTTGCTCCTATCGGTGTGGTTAATGTTTCAAACTGGCAGAATAAAGAAAAGTGTAGATGAGGCTCTCAAAAAGAACAATAATGCCATCAATTACATGAAAATGAGAAAGGATATATTGGATGGATTGTCAGAATGTGCAAATCATCTGATTAATGAACTTCCGGCAAAAGATCAACTATATTACCGGCAAAAAATGGATGAGTATTTGGCAGATTTAATTGCTTGTTATCCAAATATGACAGCCGGTATTAAAAGAGATATTGATACCGTAAGAAGTTCTTGTAATGGAAAGAAATTTAGTTACATAGAGATAGTCAAACCGCTTCATAATATTATTTCAATACTAAAAATGGAGGCAATTGCGCTATGATTGAAAAAGAATTTAGTGTTAAGCTGATTTCTAAACTTATTGATCTTACCACACAAAGTCGAATCACATGGATGACGCTCCCAAAATATTTTGATGCAAATGATAATGAACCCTTACGAAAAGCTGTGATTTCTGATAACCAATATGCTTATACCCCCATTGAAGCCAAAAGAGTTTACTTGATAAATGAGTATAAATCATATTGTACAGCTATAAATGGAGGGATTATCACCCTGTTTTGTAAGCAAAGAGGTAATGAGTCGCGTCTTACTATGAGTATACAGACCGACCCAAATCACTATTTGCAAGATATGTCTTGCGATGAGGAAATCGAAGAAATGCTTAAAGAGTTGCTTTTACAGCTTTCGGCAAATATAGATGATGGGGTAAAATTTATTAATGATATTTTGAATATGTAACATGAAAGCATTAACAAAAGAACGGATTGTATCACAAACCGAAGGGAAAACTTGGCCTCTGACAAAAAAACTGTGCATAAAATTTGGAGATGTGTATGGAATAAATCCGAATATCCTTCTGTCTATTTTTACTATCGAAACATTTTACCGTCCACTCTGGATGCGGTTGGGCGAATATTGTGTGGTCTTTTTCGGTTGCATACGCTGTTTGCTGTTAAAAATACCAATGAAAAATCGCACGATAGGGAGATGCCAGTTAGGACTTGCCACCATCTTGAATTTTTATGGTGGTAATCACTATCAGCATTCACATGGCATTTTGATTTCTTCTGTTTCTGAGGTGCGTCAGATTTTTAGTGTTCTGTCAAAAGAACGAGCAATTGAAATTTTGGCATATAGGCTACAACCTATCAGTCACAGAGCAATTTGTATATACCCAGAATTGAGGGAAAATCGCATTCGATACATAGGCGAACAGTTTAATGGCCGATACTCATACGGTATGCTATTGACAGAAGTGTTTCACCAATTAGCATGAGAAACCGCAAGGCATAGTTGCACTATGCCTTGCGGTTTCTTTGATGTTAAACGTAAACTAATTTGTTATAGATGATTTCTTCCGTGCGATTTCGGATACCATTCATTCGGCCAACCCACTCCATTTGATTCTCAGCCTTGAGCCGCTCCGTAACGCCCTCCTGCTTCGCCAGTTGCTTGACTAACTGAAAAAACATGGCTTCAGCTTGGGCTTCTACTTCAGACAGGTGGCTGTCTAACCTGCCGCTGATCAACAAGGCGGTGTAGACAGGCTCCCTTTGTGTTTTCAGGTAGTGCTTCCGCCGTTGGCCCCAAATGCCAATAGGAGCGTTTTCAGGTGGAACCAAGTCGGGCAAAAGATAGTCTCCTTCCTGATGGTAAGTGCCGCCCATTTGCTCAAAAAATGACTTTTCCACAATATAGCCCTCCGATATATTGAATTTCCTCGCAATTCAATCACTCACGGCTGACTTTACAAAAGTTTTGGGAGGAACTTCCTTACGAAGTTCCTCCCAACCGCGGCTGTTTTACAAAAAATGGCGTTACGTTCCGGCGGCCTGAAGGGGCGAGAGAACGCCCAGGCAGCGCCTGCCGTCCACCGCCCGAATGACGCGGCTCCATCACGGCATAAGCGCGCTTATAAAATAGACAGGCGGTCATCCCTCCGCCGCGTTCTCCCGCTCCAGCCCCATGACAAGCTCCTCCAGCATGGTCTTGTTGTACTGGATATGCCGCTCCATCGTCCTTGCCGCCCGGTCCCCGTCCCGGTCGCAGACGGCGTCCAGGATCTCCCGGTGGTCCACCGCGGTGCTCCACCGCGGTGCTCCACCACAGGGTTCAGCCCGGCGACGCGGTGTTCATCCGCTACGAGGGCCCCAAGGGCTCCGGGATGCCCGAGATGTTCTACACCTCCGAGGCCATCTCCTCCGACCCGGAGCTGGGCCGGTCCATCGCGCTGATCACGGACGGGCGGTTCTCCGGCGCCTCCACCGGCCCCGTCATCGGCCATTGCTCCCCGGAGGCCCAGGCGGGAGGGGCTATCGCCCTGGTGGAGGAGGGCGACCTGATCCAGCTGGACGTGAAGGATCGTATTCTGGCCATCGTGGGCGTGAAGGGGGAGCGCAAAACCCCCGAAGAAATGGACGCCATCCTGGCGGAGCGGAAGCGGCGCTGGACTCCCAAACCCGTGAAGTACAAACGGGGCACCCTGCGGCTGTTCTCCGAGCTGGCCGCCTCCCCCATGAAGGGCGCGTATCTGGATTACGACAAGTAATGGAGATGGCCTGCCGGGTCCCCGCACACAGGGGCCCGGCAGGCCGGAGAGGAAAGTCCTATGGATCAGATCAGTGAAAAAATATCCAATATCGGGATCGTTCCCGTCATTACGCTCCACGACCCCCAGCGGGACGCCGCGCCTCTGGCCCGCGCCCTGTGCGCTGGCGGCGTCCCCGTGGCGGAGGTTGCCTTCCGTACCGCCGGCGCGGAAGAGGCCATCAAGCGGCGAAAGAGACGCCCAGCGCCCCGCTGCCGGCCGGCACCGCAATCGCCCCCGGCCAGTTTGCCGAACTGTCCACCGGCACCGCAAAGGAGCTGTAGCACGGCGCTCCGGCGCTCCGGTCCCCGCCAAGCCGCCCGGTCCGGGGCGCCGCCGTCATTTCCGAAATGAAGCAATCCCACATCCCCTTTCTGCGCCATTGCCTTTTCCGTCCCCCTGTGATATAATTTCAGGGAACGTCTCATTGGGGCTGTTGACAGATCCGGCGGCGGTCCGGCCCTTTTTGTCCCTTTACCGCAGCGCTCCGCGGCATATGCCCGGGAGGCTGCGGATGGATTCGGCAAACGCGGTCTGCCCAGACCGGTTCGCCACGGCGGAAAGGAGGTTTTTTGTGGAATTGCAGTTGGATCAAAAGCAGCAGCAGACCCTTTCCCCCCAGATGATCCAGTCCATGAAGGTTCTCCAGATGGGGATACAGGAGCTGCGGGAATACGTGGAGGAGATTCTTCAGGAAAACCCCATGCTGGAGCTACAGGAATCCGAAGAAAAGCCCCTGGAGCTGCCGGACGCGGCCCGGGAGCTGGAATGGCTCCGCGCCAGCGACAGCCAGAACCTCTATTACCACGCCCAGGACGCGGAGGGCGCCCGGGGGGACGCCCTGTCCAACCTGGGCTGTTTCCTGGATGATGAAAACAGCCTCTCCCGCTATATTCTCTCCCAGTTTCTCGGAATCTGCCTGGAGCCGGAGGTTATGGCCGGCGTGGAGTTCCTGGTGGCCCGGCTGGATGGCTGCGGCTATCTGGAGGAGGACATGGAGGAGCTCATCCGGGCTTCCGGCCTGAGCCCGGCGGTCATGTCCCGGGCGCTCATCGAGCTGCAGGCCGCGGACCCCGCCGGCGTGGGGGCCAGGGATTTGTCCGAGTGCCTGCGGCTCCAGCTGGAACGCAGGCAGGGGGACCACCGGCTGGCCCTTCAGATCGTCCAGGACCATCTGGAAGCGCTGGCCCACCGGCGATACGGGCTGATCAGCCGGGCGCTGGGCGCCCCGGAGCGGGAGGTCCGCACCGCCTGCGAGCTGATCCGCTCCCTGAACCCCAAGCCGGGCTCCGGGTTTGCCGCCCCGGAAAATCTGGCCTACATCACCCCCGATATTGTGGTAACCGTCTATCCCGACCGTTTTGATGTGTCCGCCAACGACTCCACGCTGCCTCAGCTGCGCCTCAGCGCCTACTATGGCAGGCTCCTGCGGGAGACGGGGGAACAGGAGGTCCGGGACTATCTGACGGAGCGGGCCCGTCAGGCCAAATGGGTGGTCGGCAGCATACAGCAGCGCCGGGACACGCTGCTCCAGTGCGCCCAGTGGATCGTGGAGCGGCAGGCCGGCTTTTTCCGGCTGGGGTGCGGGCATCTGGTCCCTCTGACCATGGGGGACGCGGCCCGGGCCCTGGGCGTCCACGAGTCCACCGTCAGCCGGACGGTGCGGGACAAGTACCTCCAGTGCAACTGGGGAATCTATCCGCTGAGCTGGTTTTTTTCCAGGGCTCTGGGCGGCGACGCCGTCTCCCCGGAGATGGCCAAGGCTCTTCTCCGCAAGCTGGTGGAGGAGGAGCGCACGTCCCTGTCCGACCAGAAGCTCTGCGAGGAGATGGCCCGGCGGGGCTGCCCCATCTCCCGCCGGACCGTGGCGAAATACCGCAGTGAGCTGGGCATACCCAGCGCCTCCGGGCGGAAGCCCTGAACGGCCCGGAACGCCGGACGGCGGCACGCTTGCATCGCGTGCCGCCGTCCGGCGTTTTGAGGAGCCTCTGATGAAATTTGCGTGCGCTGATTCAGCCCCTCGGGGCCAGACCTGTGCGGCGGAGCACTCCCTCCCGCACAACAGCGGCGGGCTCTATCACCTGATCCCCCGGAATCTCCGTCCCGTAGGCGTCCAAAAAGGGCGGGTCCTCCGGAGTTCTGGGCCGGACCCGGAACAGGGTGGCCCGCCGCTCAAGGCCGCGGCACCAGTCCGTCAGCCCCAGCTGCCGGGCCGGAATCACCGTGACCGAGGCGGTCACCTCCGCCAGACTCATCCCCAGCGCCAGAAATTTTCCCATGGTATGGGGCAGGCTGCGGACCCGGTCCTCCACATTTCGGATGTGGGCGTCGGTGCTGATGGAAAAATTGCGCACACCAGCGCCGATGGCGGCCCGGGCCACCGTCTGGTCCAGGCTGGCGGCCCCGTGGCCCACGTCCAGAAACACTCCCCGGGCCAGAGCGGCCTCCAGCGGAGGAGCCGGCGTCCCATCCTCGTTCCACATCACGTTGCTCAGGCTGCAGTACCGGGGGTCGGGGCCGGTCCCCGCCCTCTGATTGGCGGCCAGATTGGGGGCCCCGTGGAACACATGCGTGATGATGTCCCCCGCCCGCATAAGGGCCATCGTCTCCCCGTTGGAGGGCGGCCCCTCCACCAGGTGGGCCATGACGGGACATCCCAGGACCTGACCCGCCTCCATGGCCGTGCGCATGGGCTCCATCCCGGCGTCCTCCACAATGAGGCCGCTGGACAGCACCTTGATCCCCAGCAGCAGGCCGCCGCCGTCCTCCCGCAGGCACCGGACGGCCGCCTTGAGATCCAGGTTCCGCCGGTCATAGTACGGCTGCTTGGTAATCAGGCCAATCCGGCTGATGTTGAGAAAGGCCCGGACCTCCACCTGATAGGTGGGGACCACGTAATCCCGGAAGCAGGGGAAGCTGGTGCTGCCCGCGCTGCCCGCGTCCACCACCAGATGCACGCCGGTGGACAGGCCGATCCGGTCGGCGGGAATTCCCAGGTCGGTGGCCCCCGGGTAGATATGGGCGTGGCTGTCGATAAATCCGGGGGCCAAATAGTAGTCGCTCTCCCCCCGGTGGCGGTACTCCACGCCCAGGCACCGGTCCCCCTCCAGGTGGAGCAGGGCGGGCCGGAACGTCTGGGTCCCGGCGTCAAACGCCTGTACAGGAAGCTGTTCCATTGCCGCCCCTCTCACAGCAGGCTCAGGCTGGAAAGGAGCTTTTCCAGCTCGCCCACGTCGGCCTGAATGGTGTACTTGGGGGTGGCCGAGATCTGCTCCACCACACTGGGCTGCTTGAAGGCGGTGCCGGTGATCACACAGACCACGGTATCGCCGGAGCGGATGTTCCCCGCCTTTACCGCCTGCTTGAAGGCGGCCACCGCGGCGGCGGAGGAGGGCTCGGCCCCGATGCCCTCGTGGCCCAGGTCCACCATGGCCTCCATAATCTCGCTGTCGCTGACGGCCATGGCCATGCCCCCGGACTCCCGCACCGCCTGGAGCAGGCGGCGGCCCCCCTGGAGGGGGCTGTTGCCCGAAATGCTCTGGGCGATGGTTTTTGTGCTGTCCCCGTACATTTCGGCGGTCTCGGCCCCGCTCTCCACCGCGCGCTTCAGCCAGCAGACCGCCTCCGGCTGTACGGGGACCATCCGGGGCACCCGGTCGGTGACGCCCATGGCCGCCAGCTCGTTATAGCCCTTCCAGGTTCCCCATACGCCCCCGCCTGTGCCCATGGGGTGGAAGCTGTAGTCGGGCACCCGGCCCAGCTCGCCGTAAATCTCATAGGCGTAGGTTTTCATGGCCTCGTGGCGGATCGGGTTGATGAAATTGACAAACGAGTAGCAGCCCAGTTTTGTCACCGCCTCATCCAGCATGGCCTCAATCTGGGCGAAATTGTCGAAATTCAACACCGCGGCGTTGGCCCCATAGAGCATAATCATGGTCTTTTTCATCGGGCTGGCCTGATACTCCACCATGACCACCCCGGGGAAGCCCGCCCGGGCGCTGTACGCCGCGAAGGACGCCCCGGCGTTGCCGGAGCTGTAGGTAATGCCCCGCTTCACCCCGATGTCCATGGCGTAGCTGATGGCCAGGGAATAGCCCCGGTCCTTGAAGCTGCCGGTGGGCATCAGGGTGTCGTTTTTAAAGTAGAGGTTCTCCACCCCCAGCGAGGGCCCCAAATACTTGGATTTTACCAGGGGCGTGCCGCCCTCGCCCAGGGTGACAATGTTCTGGTCGGCCACCGGGGGCATAAAGTCCCGGTAGCGCCAGATGGAGCTGCGGGTATAGCTGCGGAACAGGCCCGCCGACCGCTTCAGGCCCTCCAAATCGTACTGAACCTCCAGCAGGCCGCCGCAGTGGGGACAGAGGTTGACCTGCCGGCGCAGGTCCACCTGCGCCCCGCAGGAGTCGCATCGAAAGCCCAGGGCGTTTCCGGTCATAGACATACTGATTCTCCCTTTCAAGAGGTTCCCTGATTCAATCTCTCAGTTCAAAAATAGCTTCGATTTCCACGCTGAGGTTGGATGGAAGGGTGTTGACCGCAATGGCGGAGCGGGCGTGGCGGCCCTCCTCCCCCCAAAGGTCGATGAGCAGCTGGGAGGCCCCGTTGACTACGGCGGGCTGCTGGTAAAAGTCCGGAGCGCTGGACACAAAGGCCAGCAGCTTGACCACCCGCCGAATGCGGTTCAGGTCCCCCAGATGGGCGTCCAGCGCCGCCAGCATATTGAGCATACAGTAGCGGGCGCCCAGCTGTCCCTCCTCCAGGGTCACGCCGCCGCCCACCTTGCCCTCAATGCGGCGGTCCTTGTAAAAGCTCCCCTGCCCGGAGGCAAACAGCAGGCTCCCCACCTGGCGGGCGGGCAGGAACAGGCCCACCGGCGGCGGCGCCTCGGGCAGCTCAATGCCCAGCTCCTTCATTCTCTCATAGATATCCAAACGTCTTTCCTCCTTACTCTTGGCACATCGTGCAGGCGGCGTAATGTCCCGGAGCCACCTGCTTCAGCTCCTGGGGCTCCTTGCACCGCTGGGTGGCGTAGGGGCACCGGGGCGCGAACCGGCAGCCCGGGGCCGGGTTGATGGGGTTGGCCACCTCGCCGGTGAGCGCGCGGCGCTCCCGGTTCCGGCGCGACAGGTCGGTGGTGGGGATGGCGGACAGCAGCGCCTTGGTGTACGGATGCGCCTGGTGCTGGAACAGCTCGTCCTTGGGGGCGTATTCCACCACCTTCCCCATATACATGACCATGATGTTGGTGCTGATGTGCCGCACCACACACAGGTCGTGGGTGATGAACAGGTAGGACAGGCCCTTGCTGTCCTGAAGGTCCATGAGCAGATTGAGAATCTGGGCCTGGACGGACACGTCCAGGGCGGACACCGGCTCGTCGCAGACAATGAACTCCGGGTCCACCGCCAGCGCCCGGGCCAGACCCACCCGCTGGCGTCGTCCCCCGTCCAGCTCATGGGGATAGGTGTTCACATAGCGCTCCGGCAGGCCGCACACCTCCATCAGCTCGCGCACCTTCTCCTGAATCGCCCCTTTGTCCTTCAGCGTGCCGCACACCTTGATGGGCTCCGCGATGATGCTGCTGATGGACAGCCGGGGGTTCAGAGAGGTGAACGGGTCCTGGAAGATCATCTGCATATTGAGGTGGACCTTTTTCATATCCCGCTTGGAGTATTTCAGGATATTCTCCCCTTTGTACAGGACCTCCCCCTCCGTGGCCTCCAGCAGGCGCAGGACCGTCCGCCCCAGTGTGGATTTCCCGCAGCCGGACTCGCCCACCACTCCGAGGGTCTCGCCGGGCTGAATCTGAAAGCTCACGTCGTCCACCGCGTGGAGCAGGCCCGCGGGGGTTTTGAAGTATTTCTTTAAATTTCTGGTCTCAATCAGAGGGACCGCCATTTCACTCCACCTCCTCGCCGGAGAACCGGTGGCACTTGATGCCATGGCTCCCCCGCAGATACATGTTCGGGCTCTCCTTCCGGCACCGCTCCGTGCAGTAGGGGCAGCGGGGGGCAAAGCTGCACCCCTGGGGCAGGTCGGTAGGGTCGGCCATAAAGCCGGGTATGGGCTGCAGGCGGTCGGCGGTGGTGTAGAGGTCGGGGATGCAGTTGAACAGGCCCTGCGTATAGGGGTGGTTGTCCCTGCGGGCATAGACATCCTCCACGCTGCCCTGCTCGATGACCTCGCCGGCATAGACAATGGCCACGGTGTCGCAGAACTCCGCCACCACCCCCAGGTCGTGGGTGATGAGCACCATGGCGGAATTGAGCTTTTCCTTCAGCTGCTTCATCAGCTCCAGGATCTGGGCCTGGATCGTCACGTCCAGCGCGGTGGTGGGCTCGTCGGCCAGCAGCAGCTCCGGCTCGGATACCAGCGCCATGGCGATCACAATGCGCTGCTTCATCCCCCCGGAAAACTGGTGGGGGTATTCCCCCTTCCGGCTGGGCGGGATGCCCACCATCTTCATGATTTCGTCCACCCTGGCGTCCCGCTCCTCCCGGGACATCTCCGGGAAGTGGAGCTTCAGCACCTCCAGCACCTGATCTCCCACCGTGATCACAGGGTTCAGGCTGGTCATGGGGTCCTGGAATATCATGGAGATCCGGGCGCCCCGCAGGGCCAGCATCTCCTTGGGGGACGCGTTCAAAATATCTGTTCCGTCGTAGATAATACTGCCCTGGGTGATGTTCCCCACCCGCTGGGGGAGGAGCCGCAGGACCGACAGGGCCATGGTGGTCTTGCCCGCGCCGGTTTCTCCCACCAGCCCCAGCTTCTCCCCGCGGCGGAGGGTCAGGTCCAGGCCGTTCAGGGCGTGGACCACGGCGTCGTCGGTGTCATACTCCACATGGAGATCGCGGATTTCCAGCAGAACCTCCCGGCCATCGGCCGTTTTCAATCCTTTATCCATATCAAAGTGCCCCTTTTAATTCTTAGTCCTGGGGTCCAGGGCATCCCGGAGCCCGTCGCCGATGAAGTTCACCGCCATGACCGCCAGAGCGATGCAGATCCCGGGAATCAGGCCCAGATAGGGATGATACCGGATGTGTATCTTGTTTTCCGAGAGGATGGTGCCCCACTCCGGCGTGGGGGAGGAGACGCCGATGCCCAAAAAGCCCAGGGACGCGATGCTGAGGATAACCTGTCCCAGGGTCAGCGTGGCGGAGACGATCACCGGGCCCATGCCGTTGGGCAGAATATGCTTCATAATGATGCGGGCCGAGCTGGTGCCGCAGCACTTGGCCGCCTCCACAAACTCCTGGCCCCGGAGGGTCATGATGGAGGAGCGCACCACCCGGGTGAAGCGCGGAATCTGGGAGACGGACAGGGCCACCAGCAGCTTGTCCACGCCGGTGCCCAGGGCGGCCACCACCGCCATGGACAGCAGCATGGCCGGGATAGCCATAAACATGTCCACAAACCGCATGATGACGCTGTCCACCTTGCCCCCGAAGTAGCCCGCGGCGCCGCCCAGGGCGCAGCCCGCCACAAAGGAGATGGCCACCACTCCCAGCCCCATAAACAGGGAGATGCGTCCGCCGTACACAATCCGGGCAAAGAGGTCCCGCCCGAACTGGTCGGTTCCGAACCAGTGCTCGGCGCAGGGGGCGGTGAACTTTTCCACAATGTTCTGCTTGACCACCTGGTCATAGGGTACGTAGAGGGGCGCGGCCAGAATGGCCGCCATCATGAGCAGCAGCAGGAACAGCCCCGCCATGGCCAGCTTGTTTTTCCGGAACCGGAACCAGACCATGCCCCACACGCTGCGCCCGCTCACCGTCTTGGCCGGGGCTTCTTTCTTTTTCCTCATAAGGCACCTCCCCCTCAGGCCGTCAGCTTGACCCGCGGGTCAATCAGGGCATAGATGATGTCCACGATCAGATTGATGACGCCCACGAACACGGCGATGAAAATCAGCGTCCCCATCACCACGGGCACGTCGCGGCCCTTCACCGCGTTGATGAGCAGCGAGCCGATCCCGGGGATGGAGAACACCGTCTCCGTGATCACCGAGCCCCCCATGCAGGAGGCGAAGGAAATGCCGATTTGGGTGACCACCGGGAGCATCCCGTTGCGCAGCACGTGGTGGACCACCACCCTGCGCTCGTCCGCACCCTTGGCCCGGGCGGTGCGGATGTAGTCCTGCTTGACCACGTCCAGCATACTGGTGCGGGTCATGCGCAGCTGGGAGGCCAGAATGTTCGCCCCCAGGGTGATGGAGGGCAGCACAAAGTGGGCCAGAGAGCCGACGCCGGACGCGGGGAGCCAGTCCAAAACCAGGCAGAAGAGGATCTGCCCCATCATGGCAAACCAGAAGGAGGGCAGGGAGAACAGAATCAGCGCCAGGGCCAGGGACGCGTAGTCCACAACATGATACTGGCGGATGGCGGCGATAATGCCCAGAGGAATGCCGATGATGCAGGCCACAAACATGGACAGGGAGCCCAGCAGAATGGTATAGGGAATACGGTGCAGGAATTCCGGGAGAACCTCATAGCCGCCCAGCCAGGAGGTTCCGAAGTCCCCGCGCAGCACCCCCAGAATATAGTTGACATATTGAACGACCAGCGGCTTGTCCAGCCCCAGCTCCGCCCGCTTGGCGGCCAGGGCCTCCGCCGTGGCGTCCTGGCCCAGTATCATCACCGCCGGGTCGCCCTGAGCCAGGTTCAGCACAATGAAAATGATAAACGTAATGCCCAGCACCACTGGTATCAGCAGCAGCAGGCGCTTTAAAATATATTTCAGCAAGTTCTTCTGCAAGTTCTTCCCTCCCGGAATAACGGGCCGCCCCGGATCGCTTCACCGGGTCCGGGGACGGCCGTATTGGTCAATGCTTCAAGCGGACTTCAGGGGCTCCTTGGATCAGGACCAGTCGTAGAAGTACACCACGCCCAGGGGATAGATTTTGACGCCCTGCAGGTCGGCGCGGTAGGCCATGGTGCTGGTGCCGGCAAAGAGGGGCACCTCGTATGCCTCGTCGGTGCAGATGTCCACCATCTGGAGGTAGAGCTCCTTCCGGGCGTCTCCCTGGGCCTTGCGGGCCTCCATGCCCAGGTCATAGATCTCCTTCGTGCGGGCGTGCTGGTTGTTCAGGGTCTGGGCGTAGTTGGCCTCGGTGGCCATGAAGAAGTTGAGGAAGCCGTCGGCGTCCAGCAGGGAGCTGCTGGTGGTCCGGATCATGCCGCCGTAGGTTCCGGCGTACCACATGTCGTTGAAGGTGGGGGTGTCCACCGCGTTGATTTTGCAGTTGATCCCAATCTCCATCAGCTGGGCCTGAATGATTTGGGCGGCGGTGTCGCTCACAGTTCCGGCCTCCACAATGATCTGGAACTCCTGGTTCTGATAGCCGGAGGCGGCCAGGTACTCCTTGGCCTTCTCCACGTCCTGCTCCACCACCTTGTAGCCCTCGGGGTGGCCGGAATAGGAGGGGCACATATCAATGTCGATGCGGGTGGCATAGCCCTCGGTGGCGCCCAGAATCACGTCATCCTTGTTGATGGCGTACTGCACCGCCCGGCGGAAATCGTCGTTTTCCCCGGGCTGGCCCGCGTTGGAGCTGATGTGGAGGGTTACGCGCCCGGCGGAGTCGCCGCTGGCCCAGGTGGCGCCGCTGGCCTGGTTCAGGTTGAGGCAGCTGCTGATGGAGGGGGAGCGGATGGCGTCGATGTCCCCGTTCTCCAGGGCGATGATCTGGGTGGAGGCGTCGGTCATGGTCTTGATATAGATGTTCTTTATGGCCGCCTCACCGTTCCAGTAGTCGGGGAAGGCCTTCAGCGTGATGGTGTCGCCGCTGACGGCGGAGACAAACTGATAGGGGCCGGTGCCGATGGGGGCCTTCTGATAGCCCTCCGCGCCCACCTGCTCATAGTACGCCTTGCTGATGATGCCGCCGGCCCGGGAGGCGCAGCCGTTGAGGAACGCCGCGTAAGGGTCGGTGAGGTAAATCTTCACCGTGCTGTCGTCCACCGCCTCGGCGTGGTCGTAGTTGATGATCAGCGCCTTGCCCGTGGAGTTCTGCACGGACAGGTCGAAGGTGTACACCACGTCCTCGGCGGTCATGTCGCTGCCGTCGTGGAACTTGACGCCGCCGCGCAGGTTGAAGGTGTAGCACAGCCCGTCCTCAGAGACGGACCACGTCTCCGCCAGGCACGGCTTCAGGGAGCCGTCGGCGTCCAGGAATACCAGCGTATCGTAGACGTTGTTCAGCACCAGATAGTCGTTGCCGTTGGAGCCCTCGGCGCCGCAGGGGAAAAACCGGGTGGGCTCGCCGCTGGTGGCCAGGGTGGCGGAGTCCCTCGCTCCTCCGGGCGCCTGGGAGTTGCCTGCGGGAGACTGGGACTGGCTTCCCCCCGGGTCAGAGGCGGCCGGCGGGTCTCCGGCACAGGCGGACAGAAGGGCGAAGGACAGAGTCCCCGCCAAAAGCAGAGCCAAGGTTTTACGCAAGTTCTTTTTCACGTTCTTTCTCTCCTTTTCATTTGCTCCGTCCCTCCCGGGCCGGGCAGGGCGCGGGTGGTTTTTTCCCGCAATTATATAGATTAGCAAAACCAATGCCAATTATGGCGGACGGTCAAAATTTTCCCTTGAAACGGGCCCTTTTCCCCGCCGCGGCGCACAGCCCCGCGCCCCCCGGCGCCGCGGACCGCCGCCGCTCCCGGAGGACGGCGGCGGTCCGGCAACAAGCAGCGCGCCCCATTTATCCCTTTTTCGCGCAAAATGGGATAAATGGAGCGCGCACTGGGTCCACCCCGCCGGGGCCCGTCAGAGGCCGGACCGCTCCCCGGCATAGTAGCTTCCCTGCTGGGTCAAATGCACGCCGCCCCTTCCGCGTTCCACCGATACCAGGCCCATTTGGGACAGCTCCAGCAGAAGCTTTCGCACCTGGGCCTCGGACAGCCACAGGTCCCGGTTGGCCAGATAGGCGCGGATGCTCCGCCTCCCGGCCCCGATCCCGGCGGCGTTGATGGCCGCCACCGCCTCCAGGACGGAAGCGCCCTGGGGCGGGAGGTCCGCTCCGGGGCAGACGCGGGCCGGCTCAGGCTCCGGGCCGTCCAGCTCCTCCCCGCCTCCCTGCAGATAGGGGGGCAGGTCGGCGGCCTCTATCACGGGAAGCCCCAGGTTGGAGAGATATTCCACACAGTTGGACAGCTCCCGCACGTTGCCGGGGAACGAATAGGCGCGGATGTGCTCCCGCGCCTCCTCCGACAGGGTGAAGGACCCGTTCAGCTTCTGCCGGATATAGTCAAAGAGGGGCAGGATATCCTCCCGGCGGTCCCGGAGGGGCGGGATATAGAGGGGCAGAACATTCAGGCGGTAGAAGAGGTCGCTTCGGAACTCCCGGCGGCGTATCATCTGGGGGATATCCTTGTTGGTGGCGGCGATGACCCGCACGTCCACCGGGATCACCGTGTCGCCCCCCACCCGGACCACCTCCTTCTCCTGAAGGACCCTCAGCAGCCGGACCTGAAGGTGCAGGGGCATCTCCCCGATTTCGTCCAAAAACAGCGTGCCCTTGTGGGCCAGCTCGAACAGCCCCTGCTTCCCGTTCCGGTTGGCCCCGGTAAAGGCCCCCTTCTCATAGCCGAACAGCTCGCTCTCCAGAAGGCTCTCCACAATGGCTCCGCAGTTGACCGCCACAAAGGGCTGCCGGCTGCGGGGCGAGGCGCTGTGAATGGACTGGGCGAACAGCTCCTTGCCCACGCCGGTGGCCCCGGTGATCAGCACGTTGGAGCTGGAGGCCGCCATCCGCTGGGCGATTTTTTTACACTCGCCCAGCTTGGCGCTGGCGCCCACAATGTCCCGGAAGGTGTACTTCGCCTTGGACCTGCTGTCGGAAACCTGACGGCGCAGATTGCCCTGGCGCTGCTCCTCCGCCCAGTAGTCGGAGATCTGGAGGTAGCCGGTCTCCCGCCCCGTCTGGACCACCTGGTTGAGCTTGACCGCATAGGTTTTCCCCTCCTGGACCACCAGCTGCTCCCGCGCCTCGTCCCCCCGGTGGATCTCACAGGAGCGCAGGAAGGGGAATGCGTCGAACAGCCGGCGGCCGATCAGCTCCCGGGGCGGCCTGCCCATCAGCGACGCCGCGTACGCGTCGCAGTAAAAGATGGTCAGGGTCTGCGTAAAGGCCACCAGACCCCGCTGCGGGGCCTCGTTGCCCACCATCGTGTCAAATTCGCTGACTGAGAGGTCGTCGATGGAGGGGCTGAACTGGGTGCACACCCGCCGGCAGTAGGAGGCAAAGGCGGGTACGGAGGTGATGTCGTGAATTCCCAGGCACAGGGCCAGCTCAAAGATGGAGGAGGCGTTGAGCATCCGCCCGCGCACCTGGTAGTCGGCCTGCCTCCCCTGGGGCAGGGGCACGCTGCTGAACAGCACGATGGGGCCCGTCAGCCGCTCCTCCCCCAGGCCTGGATACCACACCTGGAGGCTGTCCGGGGCCAGCCCCAGCCGCTGCAGGAGAATGCGCCGGGTCATGGCCGCCCTGCGGTTCTCATGCACCACGGTGACGGGCCCGCCGCGGCTCAGGCGGCGGATGGCCTCCAGCTGTTCCTTCAGCAGGGTGTAGCCGCACTGGACAATCGCCGCCCCGGGCGTCAGGTACTTCTGCGCGTAGGGCACAATGTCCATGGCGGTGACCAGCGCGGCGTCAGCGTGAATCCGCCTCCCATGGGTCTCGGACACCGGGAACACCTCGATGGATGTATTCGGGAAGATGCTTTCCAGCACAACCTTGTGGTTGTCCGCGGTCAGGGGAATATTGCTGACGATGGCAATTTTTTTCATTTCTGCCTCCATTACGCGGTGGGAACACGGGGTTTGGCATCAAATCTGCTCATGTTCTGTATAGGAGCGGGCTCCACCATTATACCGGCAAACTCCATCCCCCGTCAAGGACTGCCGCCGCGTATCCCAGGGCCGGCACAAATCATTCAGCAAGGAGGACGTCACCGCCATGAAAATCACCCAGGTCAAAACATTTGTTGTCAACGTCTACCGCACCAATTTCGTATTCGTCAAGCTGGAAACCGACTCCGGCCTGTCCGGCGTGGGGGAGGGAACCCTGGAATACAAGGAACGCGCCCTGCTGGGGGCGGTGGAGGATCTGAAGGACTACCTCATCGGCCAGGACCCCCGCCTCATTGAAAAGCACACGTTTATGATGTACCGGGAGTCCTACTGGCGGACCGGGCCCGTGCTGATGAGCGCCATCAGCGCGGTGGAGATGGCCATGTGGGACATTCTGGGAAAATCCTGCCAAATGCCGGTCCACGCCCTGCTGGGCGGCGCGGTCCGGGACGAGATCAAGATGTACGCCAACGGCTGGTTCGCCGGGGCCGACACCCCGGAGGAGTTTGCCGCCAGGGCGCGCGCCGCCGTGGCCAAGGGCGTCCGGGCGCTGAAATGGGACCCCTTCCGCTCCGCCTACCTCACCCTGGACCGCCGCCAGTTCGCCCAGGCCATAGACTGTGTGGCGGCGGTCCGCCAGGCCGTGGGAAACGACGTGGACCTGATGATCGAAGGCCACGGGCGCTTCAATGTGGAGACCGCCGTCCGGGTGGCCGCCGCCCTGGCCCCCTATGAGCCCATGTTTTTTGAGGAGCCGGTTCCGCCGGACAGCCTGGACGCGCTGGCCCAGGTCCACCGCCGCTCCCCCGTGCCCATCGCCGCGGGAGAGCGGATCTACTCCCTGAGCCAGTTCCATGACTTCCTGCGGCGGGGCTGCGCCGATTTCTTCCAGCCCGATGTGAGCCACTGCGGCGGCATCCTGGCGGTGAAGAAAATGGCGGCGATGGCGGAGCCGTGCTACATCAGCATGGCTCCCCATAACCCCAGCGGGCCCGTGGCCAACGCCGCGTGCCTTCAGCTGGCCGGCTGCACAACCAACTACGCCATTCTGGAAATTATGCTCACCGACGTGGCCTGGCGGCGGCAGCTGACCAACGAGGCGGTGGAATTCCACGACGGGGCCATCCGCATCCCCGGCGGCCCCGGCCTGGGGGTGGAGCTGAACGAGTCCGCCTGCGCCGGCCACCCCTTCCGGCCGGTCTACCTGCGCCACTACCGGGGCACCCTTACCGATATCCGGCCCCAGGGCGACGGGACGGCCTGCTACTTTCACGGCATGGAATAGCGGGCGTCCGGGCGGGAGCGCCCTCCCGTCCATAAAAGACGGCAGACAATCAGGGGCAGAACCCAATCGGGTTCTGCCCCTGTGCGCACCGCGTCGCACTTCCCCGCCGTCACGCCTCCTGATACAGCTCCAGAATGGCCCCGTCCTTCCAGACAAAGGCCAGGCGGTCCCCCTTTTCGTTGGCCTCCATGGGGCCGCAGATCACGCCGTCCGCGTCGGCCACGTACTTCTCCAGGTCGTCCACCTTGTAGGCCACGTGAGGGTGGCGGTGGATCGCCTCGGGGAAGGGGGTGCCCTCCTCAAATTTCAGGTACTCGATCTTGTAATCGTAGTCGTCCACCCGGCTCACCCAGAATTTGGCCCCCTCGTTGTAGACCATGCCGGGCTTGCGGTTGGTGATGGGGATGCCGATGTGCATATACTCAGCGGACATGATGGTTTCCTCCTCATAACAGGCGGAGCCTGTGTATTACTGGCTGTGCGGAGCCCTCCCGGGGCCCTTCTTTTTTAAGCCTGCCGCCGGTTCTTTACCTCCTGGTACACCTCATAGGCCTGCCCGGGGGTATAGCCCTCGTGCACCACCTTGCCGATGGCCTGGGCCATGCCGGCGGGGGAGTCGGACTGGAAGATGTTCCGGCCCATGTCCACCCCGCGGGCCCCGTCCCGGATGGCCCGGTAGGCCATCTCCAGGGCCTCCGCCTCCGGCAGCTTTTTTCCGCCCGCGATGACAATAGGAACGGGGCAGGCGGCGGCCACCCGCTCAAAGCCCTCGCAGTAATAGCTCTTCACCACATTGGCCCCGTTCTCCGCCAGAACCCGGGTTGCCAGCAGGAAAAACTTCTCCGTGCGCTCCATCTCCTTGCCCACGGCCACCACCCCCAGGGTGGGGATGCCGTACCGGCCGCCCGCGTCGGCGGTCCGGGCCAGCAGCTCCAGGGAGCGGCTCTCGCCGGGGGCCCCGATGAAGGTCTGCACCGCCATGCAGTCGGCGTTCATCTCAATGGCGCTGCGGATGTCGCAGGCAATGCCGCCGCCGTTGGACATATCGTCGTAGAGAACCGTGGAGTCATAGGTGACGCGGAGGCATTTCGCCGCCGGGACGGCGGGGGAGACGCAGGAGCGGATGACCCCCCGGGTGCCCATGAGCACGTCCACATAGGGGACCAGCGGCGGGATCACCAGGTCGATGCGCTCCAGCCCGGCAGTGGGGCCCATGATGTAGCCGTGGTCAAAGGCCAGCATCACGGTGTTGCCCGACTCCGGGCGGAACATCCGGGCCAGCCGGTTCTTCATGCCCCAGCCGCAGTGGGCGTTTCCCTTAACGTAGAAGCCCTCCTGAGCGGCGGGCACGCCCAGATGGTAGTCGTGGGCGGCCTTGTTGCCGATGTTGTCCGCCATGGCTCACTCCTTGCTGTAGGCCGGGGTGTGGCAGGGGGTGTTCCACAGGCGGATGAATTCCTCATCCCACTTGGCGATGTCCATCTGGAAGCCGCCCGCCTCCTGCACGGTGAGGATCTCGCCCACCATACTGGCCACCACCTCCACGCCCTTGCCCTTCAGGAACTCCACGGTGTCCTTGAACAGCACCAGCATCTCCATCATGGTGGTGGCGCCGCAGCCGTTGATCATGACAAACGCCCGATCCCCCGCCTTCAGCTCCAGCTTTCTGCACAGGGCGTCCGCCACGGTGGCCACCGTGTCCCTGGAGGACATCATGGGCACCCGGATGCCGCCGCCCTCGCCGTGCTGGCCCGCGCCGATCTCCATCAGGCCGGTTTCGCCCAGGTCGCCGAAGGACATGCCGTTCTGGGGATGGGTGGCGTCGGTGGACTTGACGGTGACGGAGGCCATACAGTCGGCGTAGCGCTGGGCGATGGCCGCCACCTCGTCCAGGCTCCTGCCCTCCCGGGCGGCCGCCGCCGCGATGTGGTACAGCGCCACCGCTCCGGCCAGCCCCCGCCGGTTGTCCTCGCCGTTGGGGTCGTACTGGATCTCCTCGCCGGTGACCACCTGCCGGACGTTCAGTCCGGCCTTTTTGGCCAGCTTCATGGCCTGCTTGCCCGCCAGCTGGTCGCCGGCGTAGTTCAGGGTGAGCAGCAGCACGCCGTGGCCCTTGTCGGCCAGCTTCATGGCGTCGAACACCAGCTGGCCGATGAGGTAACCCCAGCCCACCCCCAGCCGCCGGGTGCCCAGCTGCCCCAGCAGTTCCACCGCCCCCTGGGACAGCAGCCGGTTGGTGGCGTCGTTGTCCTCGCCGTCCTCCACCAGCACGCCGCCTTGAATGGCGCCGGACAGGCGCAGCCGGTTCATCAGTCCGGCGGACTGGGCCCCCGGCTCGTGAACGGTGATCTCCACAATGCCCAGCTCCCGCGCCTCGGACAGCATCCGGCTGACCAGCGGCCGGGACACGCCCAGCTCCCGGGCTATATCGCTCTGCTTCTGGTCGTCCAGATAATATCGCCTGGCCACGTAGGCCAGCTTTTTCTGCTTTTCCAGCCTCGGCTCCACAAAGTCGCTCCTCACACCAGAAATCGGTTCCATATGTTATGCCCCTATTTATAGCATAAAAAGCGGGGCAATGCAAGTGCGGGCACGGCGTCCTCCGCCCGCCCGGGCCATTTTCCCCGGGGCCCCGGCCCCAGGCGGAATCGGGGGACAATATTTCTTGACAGGGCAGGGAAAATGTACTATTGTTAATGATAGCAAACTCTGCCGCGCACCTTTGCTCCCGCAATAATTTATGGAGGCGGTCAGGTGAATTGGAAATGGTAAACTTTATCATGGTGATGGAGTGTCTTGGAATCTGTCTGATCTTTGTGGCCCTGATCCTTCTGCTGAACGGGGAGGGCGCCCGGGAACAGAAGCTGCTGATTTTCATCATGTGCGGCTCGCTGGTGCAGAACGTGGGGTATCTGCTGGAGCTGACCGCCCCCACCCTGGAGGCCGCCGTGACGGCGGTGACGGTGGAAAATGTGGGCTCCGCCTTCGTCCCGCTGTGCTACTGCTGGTTTATCTATATCTACTGCTACGCGGCGCCGCCCAAGCCGCTGCTGCGTACGCTGGCCGCCGTCAACTTTCTGGTTCTGCCCACGGTGTTCTTCAACTGGGGCGGCCTGTTTTACCGGGACTTCCAGTGGCTGTCCACGGCGGACGGCTTCCATTACATCAGCATCACCTACGGCCCGCTGTACATCCTGTTCATGTTCACCCGCATCATTATCCCCTATGTTCTGTGCTTCACCACCCTGGTGCGGGCCATCCGCATGCGCTCCGACCGGGAGGTCAACCGCCAGTACCAGACCATTTTGTTTATCTCCACCTTGCCTGTTGTCATGCTGGCGGCCTATGTGTTCAAGCTGTTCAATGTGTTTGACCTGACCCCGGTGACGCTGGCCATCGCCATGTCCATGGTGGTCATCGTGGTGTGGAGCCGCCGCAATTACGACTTCCGGCGTCTGGCGGCGGAAAAGGTGCTGGAGAGCCTGGGCGACGGCGTCATCGCCCTGGACGACCACGACAGGCTGATCAGCTATAACCGGGCGGCCGCCAATATTTTTGCCAGCCTCCCCGCCCACAAGCTGGGGGAGAACATCCGGGTGGTGGAGGATTTCCGGGAGGAAATGCTCAACGAGGACATCCCCTGGAGCTTCTCCATCAACGGGCAGAACTACGAGTGCCACAGCAAGCAGATCATCGGGGACAACGGCCAGAAGCAGGGCTGCGTGATCCTGATCCTGGACATGACCGACATCAAGGCCTACATCAACGAGATCAAGCGGGTGCGGCAGCAGGCGGAAAAGGCCAACATCGCCAAGAGTGAATTCCTGGCCAACATGTCCCACGAGATCCGCACCCCCATGAACGCCATCATCGGCCTCAACGACATCATCATGGAGGAGTGCGGCGACGCCTCCATCTACGCCCACGCCAAGGACGTGCAGTCGGCGGCCAAAAACCTGCTGGCCATCATCAACGACATTCTGGACCTGTCCAAGGTGGAGGCGGGCAAGATGGAGCTGGTGTACACCGACTACCACCTCAAGACGGTGGTGGGCGAGGTGGTGGGCATGATGGACATGGCCGCCTCCAAGCGCGGGCTCATCATGAAATACGAGTGCGACGAGTCCCTCCCCTGCGCCTACAACGGCGACGAGGGGCGGATCAAGCAGATTCTGATCAACATCCTCAACAACGCCATCAAGTTTACCAAGGAGGGGTACGTCCGCGCCAGCGTCACAGGCCAGCCCGGCGAGAAGGAGGACGAGGAGCTGATCACCTTCCGGGTGGAGGATACCGGCTGCGGCATCCGGGAGGAGGACCTGGGCAAGATCTTCGAGGACTTCCGCCAGGTGGACTCCAAGCGCAACCGGAGCGTGGAGGGCACCGGCCTGGGGCTGGCCATTGTCAAACATCTGGCCGAGCTGATGGGCGGCGTCATCCAGGTGGACAGCGTGTACGGCCAGGGGACGGTGGTCACCATCACCATCCCCCAGAAAATTGTGGACCGGCGCTCCATCGCGGAGGCGCCGGAGCCCTCCCGGGCGCAGCTGAAGGGTTCGGAGGCCTTCTCCGCCCCCGACGTCAAGGTGCTTATCGTAGACGACAACGTGGTCAACCGCAAGGTGGCCCGGGGCTTTTTGAAGCAGTACGCCTTTGACCTGGACGAGGCCGGCAGCGGCCCGGAGGCCATCGAGCTGGTGCGGCAGAACCGCTACGACATCATCTTCATGGACCATATGATGCCCATGATGGACGGCATTGAGGCGGCCGAAATCATCCGCCGGGACTGCGGAGAGAACGGGACCGCCCCCGCCATGATCGCCCTCACCGCCAACGCCATGGAGGGCATGCGGGACAAATTCCTGGCCTGCGGCTTTCAGGACTTTATCGCCAAGCCCCTGAACCGGCAGGAGCTGGGGCGGCTGCTGACGCGCTGGGTCCCGGAGGAGCGGCGCAGGCCGGCGGAGGCGGAGGCCCCCCAAGGACCGTCTCTGGACCCGGCCGCCTTCTCCATCCCGGGGATCGACATGGACGCCGCCACGCGCTATTTTTCCGGCGACGAGGCGGGCTTCGCCGAGCTGCTGGAGCTCTACTATATGGACGGGCAGCGCAAGACCGGCCTCCTGCGGGAGCTGGCCGGCTCCGACCTGTCCCGCTACCGCACGGAGGTGCACGGGCTCAAGAGCGCCGCGGCCAACATCGGGGCCATGGAGGTTTCCAACCTGGCCCGGGCTCAGGAAAACGCCGCCGCCCAGGGCGACACGGCCTTCATCGCCCAGCAGTTCCCCCGGCTGATGGAGGCCCATGAGGCGCTGCTGGCCCGCATCGGGCAGTTCCTGGAGCGGCGGCGGCAAAACGAGCCCCGGCAGGAGAAGCTCCCCCTTCCGTCCACCCGGGAGCTGCGGGAGCGGGTGGGCGCGGCCCTGGACGAACTGGAAAACTTCAGATCCCGGGAGTGCGCCCAGATGGTGGAGGCCATGCTGCGCTGCACACTGCCCCAGGAGGTGGAGGACAGCCTCAAGGAGATCCAGGGGCAGCTGAAGCTGTACGAGGACGACAACGCCGAGGCGCTTCTTGGCGGGCTGTTGAGCAGGCTTGAAAAGGAGGAAGAGTTCCATGATCCAGACCGGCAGGAGGACTGAACGGAAGTGCATCCTAGCGGTGGATGACGCCGCAACCATTTTATTGCGGATAACGGATACCCTGGATAAATACTACAACGTGGTGACGGTGAACTCCGGAGCGCGGGCCCTGCGGTATCTGGAAAAGGTGAAGCCGGACCTGATCCTGCTGGATATCCGGATGACGCCCAAAAACGGGTTTGAGACGCTGCGGGACATCCGCGATATGGAGGACCGGGCCGACATCCCGGTGATTATGCTCACCGCCATGGAGGACAAGAAGTCCGTCTTGGAGGGCATTACCCTGGGGATCAGCGACTACATCCTGAAGCCCTTCGCCCCTGACGACCTGCTCCTGCGCATCCGGCGGGTGCTGGAGCCTGAGACGCTGAGCCCGGAGCAGCTGCGCAAATTTGAAGGGGGCGGTGAATGATGGACGCCGCCATCACCCGGGAGGGGCTGGAGCAGATTCTGGATCAGGCCCTTCAGGACGTAACCGAGCGGACCGCCGGCGTGCGCCTGCATCAGGACGACCAGCCGCTGGGCGAGGACCTGTGCACCGTCCACATCACCTTTGACAAGGGCTTCGCCACCAGCCTTACCCTCTGCGCCGACACCAGCCTTCTGGCCCGTATGGCCAGCAACTCCTTCCACGAGGACCCGGTCACCCAGGAGGACCTGGAGGAGTTCAGCAAGGAGTATTTCAACGTGCTGTGCGGCAAGGTGGCGGGGGCGGTGTTCCGGGCAACCCAGGTCTCGGCTCATTTCGGCCCCCCCGTGTTTTACCACGGGCGCTATGAGCCGGAAGGGCAGGAGGTGCAGTTTGTGCTCACCTACTCCGACGAGCACAGCAAGGGCGCCCAGCTGATTCACCACATGGCCCGCCCCCAGGAGGGCGGAGCCCCGTCCAGCGAGAGCTGACAGAAGGGAGGAGCTCAGATGAGTAAGCGAATTATGATGGTGGACGATTCCCGGCTGGCCAGAGTCCAGCTGGAGGATGTTCTGGAGGGCACGGATTACCAGGTGGCGGCGTACTGCCGCAGCGGGGAAGAGGCCATTGAACAGTATGCCTCGGTTCAGCCCGACCTGGTGACCATGGACATTATCATGCGGGGGATGGACGGGCTGGACGCCGCGGAAATCATCCTGAAAAACCACCCGGAGGCCAGAATTGTGATGATCTCCTCTCTGGCCTATGGCGACACCTTCGACCGGGCCAGGGCCATCGGCGCCCGGGGCTTTGTGGAGAAGCCGTTCCACCGGGAGCAGCTGGTCAGCGTGTTTGAACAGGCGCTGTCGTAAACCCCGGCCCGCCGGACAGGTACCGCCCTGTCCGGCTTTTTTGATCCCGTTTCGCCAACATACGCGGCGCGCCGCGGAGGGGCATTCTCACCCGCAAGGCGCTCTGCGGCCGGGAGGGCCGCCGGGGATCTGGTGAGCGTCAACCACCGCGCCGCCGCCCTTGTGGAGACCTGTTTCGACTTTCTCCTCGCCCTGAACGGAGTGCCCCATCTCCGGGGAAAAGCGCCCGGTTCCGTCAGAGCCAAAAGACCGGCGGCGGGGTTGGCCCCGCCGCCGGTCTTTTGGTCTGTCCGCGCTACCGGTATTTCCGCCGCGTGTTCTGGAATTTTTTCTCCTCCCGGGGCAGGTCCAGCCCCAGGGTTCCGCCGGGGTTCATCTGGTAATCCGGGTCGAAGTAGTCCTTCAGCACCTTGAACACCCCGTACTCCGTCTCTCCGATATACCCCTCCAGCCAGGGGGCGAACATCTTGCCGATGCCGTGGTGGTGGCTGATGGCCGCGCCGGACCGCTGGATGGCGTCCAGAATGGTGGTGTGGTACCGCTTGAACTCCGCCGCGTCGTTCATTTTCGTGATGAAGATGAAGTACAGGTTGGCTCCCTGGGGATAGCAGTGGGACATGTGGGTGGTCACCACCGTGTTGGGCAGGGCGTGGCACACCGCCCGCACATCCCGGTGCACCTGAGCCATGTTGGACCAGTTCACGGTGCACTCCAGGGTGTCGGTGATGACGCTGAAATCCATCAGGGTATCCCGGAGATAGGGGTCGTTGAAGCGGCCCTTCTCCCAGCTGCGGGTGACATAGCCCGTCATAGGCATGGCTCCATACCGGCGGGCGATGCGGCCGATGTTTTTGGCCACGTTTCTGGAAAAGCCCTTCTCCCCGTCGGTAAAGCCCAGGAACATGCACCGCTCCATATCCCTGTAGCCGAACCGGTCCAGCAGCGGGGCCAGGGGGGTGTCGTCCACGTTGTACAGCCGGAGCATCAGGTGGGTCTCCTCCGGGTCGGACAGGCGGAATACGGAGGAATAGCCGCACTCGCACTGCATCATCTCCCGGGCGGCCTCCATGGCGGTCTCCCAGTTTTTGAACATATAGGAAAAGCGCTTCCGGTTCTCCGGCATCCAGCGGAACACCCGCAGCGTCACCTCGGTGAGCACGCCGAAGGCTCCCTCGGAGCCCAGCATGATCTGCTTCATGCTGGGGCCGGTGGCCTCCCGGGGATAGGGGCTGGTGGTGACGCGCCCAATGGGCGTGGCATACCGCTGTGCCAGGACGATGTCCTCGATGGTGCCGTAATAGGTGCTGTTCTGCCCGGCCCCCCGGGTGACCACCCAGCCGCCCACGCTGCTGTACTCAAAGGACTGGGGGAAGTGACCGCAGGTGTACGCCCGCTTTGCTCCGAAGCGCCGGGGCGCGTCCTGGAGGGCCTTCTCCAGGTCCGGGCCGGATATGCCCGCCTGGACGGTGATGGTCTGGTCCGTCTCGTTGAAGCTGAGCACCTTGTTGAAGCGCTTGCGCATATCCAGCGTCATGCCGCCCTTCATGGCTTCCACCCCCCGGGTGACGCTGCTGCCGCCGCCGTAGACGTACAGGGGGATTTTGTGGGCCGCGGCGTACTCCACCAGCCGCTCCACCTGCTCCGCCGTGTCCGGGTAGACCACCACGTCGGGGACGTTTTCAATCTGCTTGTGGCGCAGGCGCAGCAGGTCATAGCCCGTGCAGCCGTAGGCCACCGCCAGCCGGGGATAGTCCTCCGTGGTGACAAACTCCTCTCCCACGATTTCTTTCAGCGCCGCCACGTGCTCCGGGGCGATTCGGGAGGGGTGCTCCGACAGGTCCACCTGGTCGAAGCCGATGTCGTCGGTGTAGTCCCGGAAGTCGTCGTCCGTCATCTGGAACGACTCCTTCATCAGCTTGTAAAGGGACTCCTTGGGAAACTTGAAAAACTGAGGGTCGCCCCACCGGAAAATGGAACGGTAGCTCCCCTCCGGCGCGGGAGTCTCCAGCCAGTTGGGCCGAAAGCCTTTGTAGGGTTTGCCGCTCACAGCACATCGCTCCTTTTCGTAATCTGAATGATCCTGCGGTACAGCGGCTCCAGCCGGGGATACAGCCGGGCGTAGACGCCGCGGTACAGCTGCGCGTACAGTTTGTGTCCGGCGGGGTCGGGCAGAAACACATCCCCCTCCTGAACCATGCCGCGGATGGCCTCATCATAGCTGCGGAACACGCCCTGGGCCAGAAAGGCCACCATGGCCGCCCCCACGGCGCTGACCTCATGGGTCTGGGTCCGCTTGACGGGCAGCCCGAACATGTCCGCCAGAATCTGGCAGGCCACGTTGCTGCGGGCGCCGCCTCCGCCCACGAATACCTCCTCCACCCGGATTCCCGCCCGCCGCTCCATGCGCCGCAGGGAGTGGCACAGCTCAAAGGCGATGCCCTCCAGAATGGCCCGGTAGAGGTGGTGGCGGGTGTGGTGGTCGGTGAGGCCCACGACGGCCCCCCGGGCGGCGGGAGTGGTGATGCCCGGCGTCCAGTAGGGCTGGAGGAGAAGCCCCCCGCACCCCGGCGGTATGTCCGCGATGTACCGGTCCAGCAGCTCCTCCGGCGGACACCCCAGCGCCTCCGCCTGGGCAAGGTCCTTGGCGCAGAATTCCCGCAGGAACCAGGACACCAGCCAGAAGCCCCGGTACAGCTCAATCTCCGGATTGTACAGGTGGCTGGGCGCCGCCGGGTAGGCGGGCATGAAGGGCTGGGGCTCCACATAGCGCTCCAGCGCCAGCTGGATGGTGGCGGTGGTGCCCAGGGAGACAGCCGCCTTATGGGGCTGGACCACGGACAGCCCCAGGGTCTCGCACCCCTTGTCCGACCCCGCCGCAATGAGGGGCAGCCCCTCCGGCACGCCGGAGTCCGCGGCGAAGGCCCGGGTGGTTTGGCCGACGGCTGTGCCGGCGGGGACCAGCCGGCACAGCTTTTCCTGGGGAATGTCGTAGATGCAGCGGGTGAGGGCGCGGCGGCCCTGCCAGCGCCGGTTTTTGTAGTCAAAGGGCATATGTCCGATCATGTTGGCCGCGCAGTCGGCCAGCACCCCGGTCATTTTGTAGTTCAGATAGGTGGGCAACATGACATAGCTCGCCGTCTCCGCCCACAGCTCCGGCTGGCGCTGGGCAATCCAGTTGCAGGCGGAGGCCCGGTAGATGTTTTCCACCGCCTTGGACATCCCCGCCGCCCGGAAGATCAGCCTTTTGTGAAGGGGCAGGGGGTGGTCGAACTCCGCCTGACGCTTATCCAGCCACAAAATGATGTCCCGCAGGGGCCGGTTGTCCCGGTCCAGGCACAGCACCGTGTCCCGGATGGTGGTGAGGGCCACGGCGGAGACCCGCCCCAGGGCGGCCCGGTTCCGCCCGCAGACCGTCCGGCCGGCCTCGCAGATGCGCTCATAGTAGAAGTCGGGGCTCTGCTCCGCCCAGCCGGGGTTCCGGGAGTGGTAGGGCGGAGTGTGCCTGACCTGGCACATATCCTCAAACCCGCCGTCCGGCCGCACCAGCAGGCAGCGCGTGCTCTGGGTTCCCACGTCGAAGGTGAGGATCAGCGGACTGTCCATACGCGCCCCCCTATTCCATGAGCAGGCCGCTGGCGGCCACCAGGTCCACCCCCAGCCCCAGCACGTTTTCCAGCACCACATCGCCCAGCCCCACGGGGCGGTCCAGCGTCACGGCGTTGACCGCCTTCATCACCAGGAAGATCCGGTCCTTCGGGATTTCGGCGGACAGCTTCACCGGCAGTACCGGCGCCTGCGGGAACACGGTGCGCACCGTGGTGCACAATGTGCGCATGGGCGCGGTGAGCTCGGTCCGGGCGAAGTCCGCCCCCCGCCTGCAGCCGTTGCCCTCCACGCGGATGACGCCGCCCTCCCGTTCCGCCCGCAGGGTGCAGCCCCGGGGGCACACGATGCACACCAGCTCATCCATGACCTGTCACCTCAATGTCCAGTTGTATTTTGGAGCCTTCGTCCAGGGCAAACCGGGAGAAATCCACGTCCAGCCGTTCCATCTCCGGCGGGCGCAGGAAGGGGTACGGCTTGGCCAGAACCTCTTCTCCGTTGACCAGCAGCCGCAGAACGCAGCGGTCCAGCACCTCCCGGCTCCGGAAATACAGGGTGACCCCGCTGTTGTCCTGATTCAGGTCCAGCCGCTGGGGGAGGGCGTACAGCAGGGCGGGGGAGGCGTCCACCCTCACCTCCCGCCGGGGGGCGGGGGTATAGCCGGCGGCGGCCCGGCCGGCCAGCTCCCCGCTCTCGGAGACGTAGTCCACCAGGTCGTTGACATGGAGGGCGTTGCCGCAGGAAAACACCCCGTCCACGCTGGTCATGAGCCGGCCGTCGCACACCGGCCCCTTGGTTTTCGGGTCCAGCTCCACCCCCAGGGACTGGGCCAGCTCGTTTTCCGGGATCAGCCCCACCGACAAAATGAGCCCGTCGCACTCCACAATCTCCCCGGTGCCGGGGATGGGCCGCATTTTATCGTCCACCTGGGACACCTCCACCGCCGTCAGCCGGTCCTCTCCCAGCACACGGGTCACCGTGTGGGACAGATGCAGCGGGATATTGTAATCCCGCAGGCACTGGTGGATGTTCCGGGTCAGCCCGGAGGGGGTGGGCTTGGCCTCGTACACCCCCAGCACCTGGGCGCCCTCCAGGGTGAGCCGCCGGGCCATAATCAGGCCGATGTCGCCGCTGCCCAGGATAACGCACCGCCTGGTGGGCAGCTGCCCCAGCAGGTTGGTGAAGTGCTGGGCCGTGCCGGCGGTGAACACCCCGGCGGGGCGGGCGCCGTGGATGGACACCTGCCTGGCCGTCCGCTCCCGGCAGCCGGTGGCCAGCACCAGGGTTTTGGTGCGGATGGTCTCCACTCCGTCCCGGTTCACCACCGTGACGGCAAAGCCCCCTTCCGTCCGCTCCAGCCGGGTGACGAAGGTGAGGGTGGAAGCCTCAATGTCCTCCCGGCGCAGCTGCTCGATGAACCGCTGGGCGTACTCCGGGCCGGTGAGCTTCTCCTGGAACCGCACCAGGCCGAAGCCGTCGTGGATGCACTGCTTCAAAATGCCCCCCAGCCGGGCCTCCCGCTCGATCAGCAGGGTCTTTGCGCCGCTCCGGCGGGCGGACAGCGCCGCCGCCAGCCCGGCGGGACCGCCGCCGATGACGGTGACATCGTATGTGCGCATAACCGCCCCCTCCTCACTTGGTCCGGCCGAAGGTGATGTTGGCCTCCGGCGCGGATTTTTTCACCGCTTCCAACGGGACCTCCAGGAACTCCGCGATGATCTGCGCCACCAGCGGAGAGCAGAAGCCCCCCTGGCACCGCCCCATCCCGGGGCGGACCCGCTTTTTCACCCCATCCACGGTGGGCACGCAGATGGGGGAGCGCAGGGCGTCCAGAATCTCCCCGCGGCTCACCTCTTCGCAGCGGCACACGATGACGCCATAGTCCGGATTGGTTCGGATCAGCTCCGCCCGCTCCTCATCCGTCATATCCCGCAGGACGGGCACGCCGCGGCGGATGGGGGAATAGCCCTCGTTGGGGGCCACGGGCCTCTTTTTCCGCAGCTCCTCCACCGCCATCTGTTCGATGTCCAGCGCCACCGCCGGGGCGGTGGTCAGGCCGGGGGACTGGATGCCCGCGCAGTGGATGATATTTCTGGTCCTTCGCCCCTTCTCAATGATGAAATCCTCCTCGAAGGTGGGGGCCCGCACCCCGGTAAAATAGGTGATGATATCCCCCTCGCTCAGCCCCGGCATGGTCTTTTTCTGCTTGGCAAACACCGCCGCTATGCTCTCCGGGCGGGTCTCCACGTTCTCCTTTTCAAAAGTCTCCACCGCGTCGGGCCCCACCAGCAAGTTGTCGTGGGCGGTGTGCACAATGCCGCCCCCTTTGGAGTGTCCCCTGGAGCGGGCCGGCTCCATGATGGAGGCGATGGAGGAAAACCGGGCCCCGGCCTTCTTGTCCAGGATGGAGTTGGTGCCCCGGCGGGGATGGATGGAGAAAAACCGGTCCTCTGCCATCTGGGCCACCTCCTCGGCGAACACGCCCGCGGCGTTGATCACCAGCTCCGGGTAAACCGTCCCCCGGTTGGTATGTACGCGCTTAATTTCGCCGTCCTCCACCTCCATGGACAGCACCGCCGTGTTCAGCGACACCTGGGCGCCGTTCCGCACCGCGTTTTCCGCGTAGGCGATGGTCAGCCCATAGGGGCACACGCTGCCGGAGGAGGGGTTGGAGACGGCAAATTTGAACTCCCCGTTCAAGTTCGGCTCCCGCCGCCTCAGCTCCGCGCCGGAGATGATCCGGGTGTCCTCAATCCCGTCGTGCCGCCTGCGCCAGAGGCAGTACAGGGCGATAAAGGGCTTCAGCCAGCCCCGGTTGAAGCAGACGTACTGCCCCACCCGGCGGAAGGGCACGTCCAGCTCCCGGCACACCTGGTCGTACATGGCGTTGCCCTTCCGGATGTAGCGGTGCTTCAGCGAGCCCTTGGACAGGTCCACCCCCGGATGGACCTCCCCGTCGTTCCGGCCCGAGGCCTGGAGGGCCAGGTCCGCCTCCTTTTCCACCAGCAGAATGTCCAGCTTCCATTTGGACAGCTCCCGGGCGATGGAGGCGCCGGAGATGCCACCGCCGATGATGAGTACATCGGGCCGCCGCCCCTCCAGGGCGCCGTCCCGGAGGGATGGCAGGCGCATGGTCTGGGGCGGGACCTCGTCACAGGCGATGTCGTTCACCACATGGACGGCGCTGTATTTCTTCGCCGCCAGCTGACAGGCCTCCACCGTCTCCTCCCAGGTGGGCAGCCGCCCCGTCAGCACCACGCACCCGCCGGAGCAGGAGGCGTGCACCGCGTCCCCAAAGCGGGCGGACAGCCGCCTGTTGATCTTCCGCAGTCCCATTCCCATGCACCCCTTCGCCCTTGTAAGTCGGTCGACCGACTTACTCTTTGCCGCAATCATACCAGACCGCCACCCGGTTGTCAACCGGCTTTTTCGCGGAAGGCACAAAAAAACGGGGGCCTGTGGACAGGCCCCCGCGCAGGTGGTATAATAACGGATACCCCGCGCCTGGGGGATCATGGAGAAAACGGCAGCTGCGCTGTCTGGGAGGCATTTATGGCGGCACCGAGAAAAGACGACGTCAAATCGGCGGTATTAAACGCGGCCCAGGTCCTGCTGGAAACCGGGACGTGGGCGGACATCTCCCTGGCGGACATTGCCAGGCAGTCCGGCGTATCCAAGGGGACGCTGTACTACCATTACAAGACCAAGGGCGACATCCTGTTCGACCTGGCGGACCGCTATCTCAGCCAGCAGTGGGACGACTTCATCCGCTGGACGGAGAACCGGGAAAAGGACACCTCCCTCCAGCGGCTGGTGAAGTACGTGGTGGAGCGGGACATCGCGTCCGCCGGCCTGCGGATGCACCTTTTGTGCGAGGCTCAGGCGGGCGACGAGGCCCTGCGGGAAAAGCTGGTGCGCCGCTACGGCCAGTTCCAGCAGCTGATCTGCGGGAAAATCGCCCAGCGCACCCAGCTGCCCGCGGACTTTCTCACCTGGCTGCTCCTGCTGGTGTCCGACGGCATCATTGTGCAGGAGGCCATTCAGAACCACGCCTTTGACACCCAGGCCTTCATTGCCCAGGGCGTCCGCTGCCTGGCCCAGCTGGAGGGGCGGTGACCCGCCGCCCTCACCCCTGGGCCTGCCGGCGCACCAGCCACGCGTTGGTCTCCTCCGCCCAGGCGTAATTTGAGAGGTACTCGCCGGTAAAATACACGGCTTCTCCATTCAGATAGCGGAAATAATCGCAGTCCACCTGCTCGCGGTTCAGGTGGCAGCGCCCCCGGGCGCTGGAGAACACCTCCCCGCACCCCAGGGATTCAAACAGATGGCGCAGATAGGCCACCGTCTTTCGATACAGGTTTTTTGTGCGCTGGTCATAAGCCCGGTTCTCCCACAGCTTGTCAACGGCCTCCTCCATGGTGACGTCGCCCCCGCAGTGGTCCACGCACAGGGCCAGCAGCTCCTTGGCCTTGGAGGAGGAGATGTCCACCAGACGGTTGTCCGCAAACACGTCGAACCGCCCGAAAGCCCGTATGAAAATGCGGGGCGCCGCGGGCCCGGAAACCGGAACGGCAGGCCGTTCCGGTTTTTTCGCGCCCTCAAATATGTGGTTGATGGATTCGTTGGCCCGGTGCAGGTCGTGGAACAGGAGCACCTTCTCATAGTAAAGGTCCATGAAGCTCTTCACCCAGGACAGCTCCGCGGCGGAAAACGGCCGGCCGCGCCGGAAGAACACGGTGCACGGCCGGACGCGCTCCTGCGTGTGCAGCCGTGCCACTGCCATGTGCACGCCGGAGCTCAGGTCGGTCAGCCCCTGCACGCCGGGAGCCGCCCAGATCATCTCCCGGTAGCTCCGGCACAGGGCCTCGCACAGCCGGGCGTCCAGCCCGTCCCGGGCGTCTACGCCCTCGATCTCCAGCTGATCCCGGCCGGACAGGGCCAGGATTGCGCTTCCCTCCGCCTGAAGGGCGGAATACAGTCCTTTTTTCTCAAATTCCCGAAAGGAAGCCGCGGCGGAGCCGCTGCAGTTCGGAGACAGCACAGGCCTTCACCCCCTGTGTTTTTTTGCAGTTTCTACTGTTTTCACAATCTGTCAAACACTGTTTTTGTGTTTCTCTCCAAAGAAGTCACGCTTCTCTCCCGCTTTGTTCCCACTCTCCGCACGCGCTTCATGGTACACTGGCCACAGGAATATGAATCAGACCCACGGCGCAGCCGGAAACCACGGCCAGTTGCATTATAGTAAAAGGGACAGGGGGTGTCAAGCCGCATTTCCGCAGGGCAGTGGCAGGACGGGGCCGGCCGCCGGAAGGCAATGGGACACGCTACAGAAAGGAGCCGGTACGGCATGGAATTGAAGAAACTGATTTACACAGTGGAGGACGGCATCGCGGTCATCACCATGAACTACCTGAAGAACCTGAACGCCATCGACGAGCAGATGGCGGACGAGCTGATGTACGTGGTGGACGCCGCCGAGAAGGACCCGGCGGTCAAGGTGGTGGTCATCAAGGGCGCGCCCAAGGCGTTCTCCGCCGGCGGCGACATTGGCTATTTCTACCAGCTCATCCAGGCGGGGGGCGAGGTCAATATGGACGGGCTCATCAGCAAGGTGGGCACCGTGGCCGACGGCCTGAAGCGGATGAGCAAAATGGTCATCACCTCCGTGTGCGGCGCGGCGGCGGGGGCAGGCGTCAGCCTGGCCCTGGGGGGCGACTTCATGATCTGCGCCGACAACGCCAAGTTCATCCTGGCCTTTGTCAACCTGGGCCTGGTGCCCGACACCGGGGCCACCTATCTGCTGGCCAAGGCCATCGGCACCGCCCGCACCATGGAGCTGGCCGCCACCGGCCGGCCCGTCACCGCCCAGGAGGCCAAGGACTGGGGGCTGGCCTACAAGGTCACCACCGTGGAGGAGCTGGACGAGGTCACCATGAAGTTTGCCCGGAAGCTGGCCGCGGGGCCCCTCATCTCCTATAAAAACATCAAAAAGCAGCTGTACAACGCCGTTTATGCCGACTATAAGCAGTGGCTGGACGAGACGGAGGTGCCCACCCAGCGGGAGTGCGCCGCCTCCATGGACTTCCAGGAGGGGTGCAAGGCGTTTATGGAAAAGCGCAAGGCCGTGTTCGAGGGCAAGTGACAAAATGCTGAGAGAAAGGCGGGACCTCAATTGAAATCAAAGGTAGTGACCAGGGAGGCCGCTCTGGAGAAGATCCATGACGGCCAGACCATCATGTTCGGCGACTGGCACGGCGAGCTGTCCGCCGAGGAGCTCATCACCGGGATGCTGGAAAAGGGCGTGAAGGACATCGACGCCATCGCCGTGTCCGGCGGCATGCCCGACCAGGGCCTGGGGCGGCTCATCAACGAGCACCGGGTGAAGAGCCTCATCACCACCCATATCGGCCTGAACCCCGTGGCGGGCCAGCAGATGTTCGCCGGGGAGCTGGCGGTGGAGTTCGTCCCCCAGGGCACCTTTGCCGAGCGCATCCGCTGCGGCGGCGCGGGGCTGGGCGGCGTTCTCACCCCCACCGGCATCGGCACCGATGTGGAGCGGGGCAAGCAGCGGCTTATCATCGACGGAAAAGAATACCTGCTGGAGCTGCCCCTCCATGCCGACGTGGCCCTCATCAAGGCCGCCAAAGCGGACACGGCGGGCAACATCCAGTTCCGGCTCACCGGCCGGGCCACCAACAGCTACATGGCCTTCGCCGCCGACACCGTCATCGTGGAGGTGGAGGAGCTGGTGGAGGTGGGAGAGCTGGGCCCCGACGAGATCGACGTGGCCGCCCCCATCATCGACATGGTGTACGTCCGCCAGGGCGAGAAAAAGCCCATCTGCCCCATGTGGAAGCGGGCCAGAGCCAAGGCGGAGGCCAAAGCGGCGGAAGGAGGTAAAAAATAATGGCTGAGCTCACCGGACGCGCCCTCATCGCGGCGCGCTGCGCGAAATTTTTCAAGGACGGCGATTTTGTCAATCTGGGCATCGGCCTGCCCCTGATGTGCGTGAACTACCTCCCCGAAGGGGTGGAGCTGTGGATGGAGGCGGAGATCGGCATCGTGGGCTGCGGAGCCTCTCCCGCCTGGGACGACGTGGACCCCGACCTCATCGACGCCGGCGGCCAGCCCGCCTCCGTCATCCCCGGCGGCAGCGTCTGCGACCACGCCACCTCCTTCGCCTTCATCCGGGGCGGGCACATCGACGCCACCGTGCTGGGCACACTCCAGGTGGACCAGGAGGGCAATATCGCCAACTGGACCATTCCGGGCAAGATGGCTCCCGGCATGGGGGGCGCCATGGACCTGTGCGCGGGCGTGAAGAAGATCATTGTGGCCACCGACCACTGCGAGAAGAGCGGGGCCTCCAAGATCCTGAAAAAGTGCACCCTGCCCCTGACCGGCGCCCGGTGCGTCACCGACATTGTCACCGAGCGGTGCTATTTCGAGGTGACTCCCACGGGCCTGGTCCTGCGGGAGCTGGCCCCCGGCTACACCGTGGACGACATCCGGGCCTGCACTGAGGCCGACTTCACCGTGGCGGATCAGGTGGGTGTGATGGCCTGAACCGCCCTCTCCCCAACAAACACAGCGCCGGCGTCCCACAGGGACGCCGGCGCTGCCGCGTCTTTTCGTTCACCGGGGCGCTCCGCTGTCCCCGCCCTCCGGGGCGGGCCGCTCCTGCTCCTCCGCCCGGCGGCGGATGCGGCGCACCACCGGCACGGCCACCAGCGCAGCGGACAGACCGGCGCAGACGTTGCTGATCATCATGGTGAGGCCCACCGCCTCCACGCCCAGCGAGGTGAAGCGCTGCAGCGCCCACAGCACGGGTATCCGGAACAGAAACACCCGGGCCACATTGAGGGCCAGGGTCAGCTTGGTGTAGCCGTACCCCAGCAGCAGCGCCAGGGTGGCGGAGTTGACCCCGAGGGTGAGGTAGCCCAGCATCTCCCAGCGGTGGATGGAGATAATCATCTCATAGAACCGGGGGTCGAACTGCTCCTTGGACTGGGCGAAAATCTGGGCCAGCCAGGGCAGGCCCCAGGTCATGAGCAGCAGCCCCAGGCCGCCGATGGCAACGTCCGCCGCCAGCAGGCAGCGGTACAGCCGGAGCGTGCGGCGGTACTGTCCCGCCCCCCGGTTCTGGCTGATGAGGGCGGACGCGCCGTCCAGCATGCCCGCGTGCCATCCGGTGGTCAGCCCGCCGATGTTGTTGGAGATGCCCAGCGCGCCCACCGTCAGCTCCCCGTACCGTCCGGACATGGAGTTGACCAGCACCTTTCCGGCGGCAAAGAGCATCTTTTCCGCCGTCACCGGGTAGGAGAGGTTCAAAATCGGCAGCACCGTCTCCTTTTTCATGTGGATGCTGCCGGCGCGGAAGCGGAAGGCCCCCTCGTCCCGGGCCATGCTGAACAGGGCGTAGGCCAGCAGGACCAGCTGGCTGATGAGGGTGGCGGCGGCGATGGCCGTCACGTCCCCGTCCAGCCCGTAGACGAACAGCGCGGACAGCCCCAGCTTGATCACGATGACCGCCCCGTTGATGGCCAGAATCTTTTTGGCGTGGCCCCGGCTGCGCTCGATGGCGATGTACACGGTGTTGAAAAAGTTCACCACCAGGCAGAGGATCTCCACCCGGAAGTATCCCGTGCCCGCCGCGATCAGCTCCTCCGGCGTGTTCAGCAGCCGCAGGAAGGGCCCCGCGAAGGGGATCAGCGTCACCGCCGCCAGCAGGCTGGCCGCCGTGGCCATGGCGTACAGGGTGGCGGTGCGCCGGCGCACCAGGCCGTACTCCCCCCGGCCGTAGGCCTCGGAGATTTTAATGCTGCCGCCCACCGCCAGGCCGGAGCCCAGAGCGGTGATCATCAGGGTGATCTGGCTGAGGCAGGACACCGCGGACACCGCGCTGGAGCTGATGTGGGCGGCCATCAGGGCATCCAGAATCTTGAATATGGACTGAAGCGCCTGATAGAGCGCCAGAGGCGCGCATACTGTCAGCAGGGTCCGCATGGGCGGGGCGGTCAGGGCATAGCGGCGGAACTCCTCATCCTGTTTGGAAACCTGCTCCATGGGCTCACAGGCAGGCGGCGTAAGCGGCTTTTGCGCCCCTCTCCCGGATCAGCTTCAGGCCGGACGCCACCGCCGCCTCAAACCCCTTCACCTGCGTCAGGTCCCGGCCCCACATCCGCTGGTTGGTCATCACGGCGTGGACCAGCTCCTCCACAGAGCCGCCGCGGTGCTCCCAGTAGAACTCCAGCGCCCAGCGGTCGTCGGAGCAGACGTACTCGTCCCCCCCGGGGCGGCGGCACACCAACCCCTTGTCGGTGAGCTCCCGGATGTCGTTGGAGAAGAAGGCGATGTAGGCGGCGAAGCTCATGGTGAGGCAGGGGGGGAGCTCCCCCTTGGCCTCCACGTACTCCAGGAAGGAGGGCAGGTTCCGGGCCCGCCACTTGGAGGTGGAGTTCAGGGAGATGGACATGAGCTCGTGGTCCACAAAGGGGTTGTTGAAGCGGTCCTGAACGGCGGCGGCAAAGCCCTCCAGATCCCGCTTGTCCAGCGGCAGGGTGGGGATGACCTCCTCATACAGCATCTTGTTCATAAAGCCCCGGACGGTGTCGTCCTGCATGCAGTCCCGGACGATGTTGAAGCCCGCCAGCCAGGCCCCCAGCACAAACCCGGTGTGGGCGCCGTTGAGGATGCGCACCTTCCGCTTTTTATAGGGCGTCACGTCGGGCGCCACCGGGCAGTTCAGCCCGGCCCGTTTGAAGGGGAGCTGCTCCTCCAGCCACGCGGGCCCTTCGATGTTCCACACACCGAACACCTCGCCCACGTCGATGAGCTCATCGTGGTAGCCGTTTTCCGCCTCCATCTCCGCCGCCTGCTCCGGGTCCTTCACGCGGCCGGGGACAATGCGGTCCACCAGGGTGGAGCAGAAGGTGCAGTCCTCATTGACGTACTTTTTGAAGCCGTCCTCCAGCCCCCACTGGTCCACGTACTGGTTGACGCACTTGAGCAGCTCTTTGCCGTTGTTGTCGATGAGCTCGCAGGACAGGATGACAAGGCCGCCCTTGCCCGCCTGCCAGCGCCGGTACAGCACCTGGGTGAGCTTGCCGGGGAAGGAGGAGGCGGGCGTGTCGTTCCGATTGCACGCGGGGTCGTAGACGATGCCCGCCTCGGTGGTGTTGGACACCACATACTCCAGGTCATCGGACACGGCCACCTCCATCATGGCGTCGAAATCCGCCCGCTCATAGGGGTTGAGGCACCGGGACACGGAGGAGATCACCCGCTTGCGGTCCACCTTCTCGCCGTTCTCCCGGCCCCGGAGGTAGAGGGTGTACAGCCCCTCCTGCTCATTGATGAGCTTGGCCAGCCCCGGGGCGATGGGCTGCACCAGCACGCACTTGCCGTTCCAGCCCGCCTTTTCATTGGCCACGTCGAACCAGTAGTTGACGAAGGCACGCAGGAAATTGCCCTCCCCGAACTGGAGCACCTTTTCCGGCGCGCGCTCCAGAATATAGCCCTGATAGCCGGACCGCTTCAGAGTTTGATAGTTCAACAGTTCCATCATGATGTCCCGCCTTTCTATAATGTCACGCCCTGCTTGAAAATCGCCATGTCGTGGAATCCGGCCAGCTCCGCCTTCACTTCCCGGCCGGAGGCCACCTCCAGCACAAAGTCAAACAGCCTTTCCCCCAGCTGGGCCACCGAGCCGTCTTTCACCAGAACACCGCAGTTGAAGTCGATCCAGTTCCCCTTTTTCTCCGCCAGGGCGGAGTTGCTGGCAATCTTCACCGTGGGCACCGGGGCGGCAAAGGGAGTGCCCCGCCCGGTGGTGAACAGCACCATGTGCGCCCCCGCCGCCGCCAGGGCGGTGGACGCCACCAGGTCGTTGCCCGGGGCGCTGAGCAGGTTCAGCCCCCTCCGGCCCACCGGCTCGCCGTAGGCCAGCACCCCGGACACCGGAGCGCTGCCCGACTTCTGGGTGCAGCCCAGGGACTTGTCCTCCAGGGTGGAAATGCCGCCCTTTTTGTTGCCGGGAGAGGGGTTTTCGTAGATCGTCTGCCCGTGGCGGGTGAAGTAGTCCTTGAAGCCGTTTACCAGCTTTACCGTGTCGGCAAAAATCCGCTCGTTTTCACAGCGGTTCATCAGCAGGGTCTCGGCCCCGAACATCTCGGGCACCTCGGTGAGGATGGTGGTCCCCCCCTTGGAGATCAGCAGGTCGGAGAAGGCCCCCACGGTGGGATTGGCGGTGATGCCGGACAGCCCGTCCGAGCCGCCGCACTTCATGCCCACCACCAGCTCGCCGCAGCTCATGGGCTCCCGGCGGAAGCGGCCCGCGTACCGGGCCAGCTGCTCCACCAGGGCCACGCCGTCGGCCACCTCGTCGTCCGACTCCTGGCATACCAGGAACTTCACCCGGTCCTCGTTCCACTGCCCCAGGTAGGGCTTGAGCACGTCGATGTTGCTGTTCTCGCACCCCAGCCCCAGCACCAGCACGCCGCCCGCGTTGGGGTGGTTGATGAGCCCCGCCAGGATTTTCCGGGTGTTCTCCTGGTCGTCCCCCATCTGGGAGCAGCCGTAGGGGTGGGGGAAGGCGCAGATCCCGTCCACCGTCCCCGTCTTGAACCGCTGGGACAGCCGCTCGATGGTCCGGGCCACGTCGTTGACGCAGCCCACGGTGGGAATGATCCAGACCTCGTTGCGCACCGCCGCCCGGCCGTCCTCCCGGCGGTAGCCCTGGAACAGCGCGTCGTCCGTGGGCACCAGGGGGGCGTTGTCCGGCTCATAGGCATAGTCCAGCACCTCGCCCAGCCCTGTTTTCACATTGTGGGTGTGCACCCAGCCCCCCGCCGGAATGTCCGTCTGGGCGGTCCCGATGGGCGCGCCGTATTTGACGACGGCGCCCCCCGCCGGGATGGGGGCCAGGGCAAACTTGTGCCCCTGGGGAATATCCTCCAGCAGCGTCACCGCCCGTCCGTCCACCTGGAGCACGCTCCCGGCGGACAGCGGCGCCAGCGCCACCGCCACCGAGTCGCTGGAATGGATTTTAATAAAGGACTTCATGAAAACGCCTCACCCTCTCATACCCGGTTTGCGCAGGACCCGCGCCGCGAATTGAAACAGCTTTCAGCTCACCGAGGCGGCTCCTGCCGCGTGTTGTAAGAACTTACATCGGAACCATCATAAGTCACCGGGGTGAAAATGTCAACGCTTTGAAAACCGTTCCGGGAATTCCCCACAATTTTTGTCGTTGTGCACAAAAATCCCGTTGTGAGCTTGTGAGAAAAAACATCTTGAAATGGAAGAACGAGCAGTTTATCATAAAGTCATGTAAGAATTTACAGCGCAGGACGGGGGTGCCGCCGTGAATATTTACGATATTGCCGAGCTGGCGGGCGTCTCCATTGCCACCGTGTCCCGGGTGCTGAACGACAGCCCCAACGTGGCGGAAAAGACGAAGCTGCGGGTGCGCGGCATTATGGAGGAGCATGGCTATGTGCCCAGCGGCTTCTCCCGCGGGCTGGGGCTGAACGCCATGAAAACCATCGGCCTGATCTGTCCCGACGCGGCGGACGACTACATGGCCAAGGTGGTGGCCTGTCTGGAGGGCAGCCTTCGGAACTGCGGCTATGACTGCATCCTGCGGTGCAGCGGCTACAGCTATGAGGACTGCCAGATTGCGGTCAGCGCCCTGCTCCGCTGCCGGGTGGACGCGCTGGTGCTCATCGGCTCGGTCTACGCCGCCGACGACCCGGACGACCCCCGGGTGTCCTACATCCGCGAGGCCGCCGCCCAAACCCCCGTGTTCATGGTCAACGGCTACGTTCGGGGGGAAAACATCTACTGCGCCCTGTGCGACGACTTTCACGCCTCCCAGTCCGCCGTGGCCGAGATGGTCGCCTCCGGCCGGCGGAAAATCCTGTTTCTCACCGACATGGACACCGTCAGCACCAACCTGAAGCGGAAGGGCTGCGAGGCGGCGCTGGCCCAGGCGGGGCTGACGCTCCAGGGGGATGTGAACGTGGGGCTGTCCAACCAGATCAACCAGACCCGGGACTATCTGCTGAAGCTGGCGGACCTGGATGTGGACGGGATCTTCGCCGCCAACGACGCGCTGGCGGCCGGCGCGCTGAAATACGCCAAGCGGAGGGGGCTGTCGGTGCCCGGGGACCTGTGCGTCATCGGCTACAACAACTCGGAGCTGTCCGTCTGCTGCGACCCGGAGCTGTCCACCATCGACAGCCGGGAGCAGCGCCTGTGCCAGATTGTGGTGGACTTTCTCAAGCTCCATCTCAGCGGCACCCAGGGCGGCGGGAAGGTGTACGCCAAGGGCTACCTCATCCGGAGAGGGACGACAGATTTCTGACCCAGCCCACCCGGCCCTTCACCGGCGGGTCCTCATAGAACCGGGCGGTCCGGTCCCGGCGGGTGTCGTTCCACCTGTCAAAGCCCAGGGGGGCGATGTGCCCGCCGTAGGCGCAGTCCTGAAACAGGCACAGCCCGTAGTCCCGCCAGGGCCGGGCCAGCCAGACGGACCCGGGCTCCACCCCCTCCTCCGCCGTGAAGCGGCAGTTTTGGAACGTAAAGCCCCGCTCCTGCTCCAGGGCGTGGGCGGGGGCGGCGGCATAGCCCACGTGGCGGGCGTCCCGGAGGGAGCGGATTTCACAGCCGTCAAACACCGCCTCTCCGCAGCCGAATATGAAATCCACGGTCCCCTCGATCAGGCACTGGTCGAACCGCTGGACGCACGGCCCCTCCCGGCGGAGCGCGTCGGGCAGGAAGCCGTCGTACCGCTGGATGAGGTCGGCGGGCAGCGGCCCCAGGAACAGCGTGTCCTGGGTTGAGGTCAGGCGGCAGCGCCGCATGGAAAACCCGCTCCCATATACCGTGAGGGCCACCTCCTGGCCCTTTTCCTCCGGCCGGAGGGCGTCGTTGACAATGGACAAATCCTCCATGGACACGCCGCCGGCGCACACCGCCAGCGTCCAGGTGCGGAAGGTGTTGTACTCCACCCCCTTCCCGTCCAGCTTTTTGGCGTAGTCGTCCCAGACAATGCGGGTCCGGTCCGCCCCCGCGCCCACGAGGGTCAGGTTCGGGGTGGAGATCATGGTTTTGGCGCGGTATTCCCCTTCGGCAAGCCGGATCACATCGCCGGGCCGGGCGCGGTCGAACACCTCCTGAAGCTTGCAGCCTGGATCAATCTCAATCATGGAACTTCCTCCTTTGACAAGGTGAATCGGCATTTTGTCTGCAAAATGCCCCCTGCGGCAGCCCCTGCCGCAGGCGCCGCCCCCATTATACCCGAAGGGACGGGCCGTGCCTATCCCCCAAAACGAAAAAGTCCGCCCCGGCTTCCGGGCGGCAAGGCAGGTGACCCAATGAAACGGCAGCGCACATGGAAGGAATACCGGGCCATCGACCTGGCGCTGCTGGGGACGGCGCTGGCCGTGTTCGAGTTCCTCATCGTCCGGGCCGCCAACTGGTGGTTTCCCGGCCAGCCCTTCACCGTGTCCCTGGCGGCGGCGATGGTTTCCATCGTCTATATGCGCTGGGGGTACTGGGGCGCCATCCACGCCGTGGAGGCGGGGCTTGTATTCTGCTTTTTCTCCGGGGCCACCCCCCGGCAGTATGTGATCTACTGCGCGGGCAACCTGTGCTCGCTTCCGGCCGCGTTTCTGCTGGCGCGCGTGGGGAAGGAACGGGTGCGCACCGGCCACCTGTCCCTGATCTTCCCGCTTCTGGTACAGGTGCTGATGCAGGCGGGGAGGGCGCTGGCCGCCCTGCTGCTGGGGGCGGCCCCCGGGGCCGCGGCCGGCTTTTTCGCCACCGACAGCCTCTCCCTCTTATTTACCTTTGTGATCATCTGGATAGCGCGAAAGCTGGACGGTGTCTATGAGGATCAAAAACATTACCTGCTCCGCATACACGCGGAGGAGGGGCAAAAAGGAGGTAAACTATGAAAGATAGGGCAGCGGATTTCCTGGAATTCGACAGGGAAGCCCAGGTCTACCGGCTCAGCCCCGAGCAGGCTGTCCGGGACGACGTGGAAAAGCACTATTGGCGCCACGTCGGCGTGACCGTGCTGAAGGACTGGCGGCTTTACATCATGCTGGTGCCCATGCTGCTGGTGTTCCTGTTCTGGCGCTATTTCCCCATGTACGAGCTGCTGGGGTGCTTCAAAGTGTCGGACGACGTAGTGCCCGTCTCACAGCAGCTGTTTTCCGGCTTCTCGTACTTCAGGCGGCTGCTGGCGGGCGGGGATCAGCTCTCCACCGATTTTTGGCGGGCGCTGCGCAACACCTTCATCCTCAGCTTCTACGGCCTGTGCTTCGGCTTCCCCATCCCCATCATCCTGGCGCTGTTTTTCAATGAAATCCGCTCAAACGCCGCCCGGAGCGTCTATCAGGTGCTGACGTATCTGCCCAAGTTCATGTCCACCGTGGTCATGACCTCGCTGGTGACCATGCTGGTGAAGCAGGGCTCCCTCACCACCGGCATGGGCATCATCAACCAGGCACTGTCAAACCTGGGCCTGCTGAGCAGCGAGGTGGCCAACGCGGGACTGCTGAACAACCCGTCGTTCTTCCGCTCCATCTATCAGATCAGCGGCATCTGGGAGAGCGCGGGCTACGACAGCATCGTGTTCTTCGCCGCCATCATCGCCATCTCGCCCACCAGCTACGAGGCGGCCCAGATCGACGGCGCGGACAAGTGGGCCCAGATGCGGTACGTGGTGCTGCCCAGCATTTTGTCCACCATCGTCATCATGCTCATCACCCGCATCGGCTCGCTGCTGAACATCGGGTATGAGAAGGTGCTGCTGCTGTACAACAGCAACACCTACGTCACCGCCGACGTGGTGTCCACCCTGGCCAACCGGGTGGGCATGGGCAGCAACCCGCTCCCGGGGGTGGCGGCCGCGGCGGAGATGATGAACAACGTCATCGGGATGCTGCTGGTGATCGGCGCCAATACCATCGCCCGCAAGGCGTCCAACACCTCGCTGTACTAAACGGGAGGGCGCGCTATGAAACGAAAGCTTGAAATTTCCGAGCTGATCTTCAAAATCATCAGCTACACCCTGCTCACCGTGTTCGCCCTGTGCTGCCTGTACCCCTTTGTGTACGCGGTGTCCGCCTCCCTCAGCGGCCGGTCCGCCGTGGAGTACGGCTCCATCGTACTCTTCCCCAAGGACATCCAGTTCGACGCCTTTGCCCGGATGTTCGGGGACAACATGTTCTGGAACGCCTATTCCAACACCCTGTTCCTCACCCTCTACGGCACCCTGTGGTCCATGCTCACCGCCATTCTGGGCGCTTACGCCCTGTCCAAGCGGCGGCTGCTGTTCCGCAAGTTCTTCAACTTCTTCCTGGTGTTCACCATGTGGTTCTCCGCGGGCATCGTGCCCCAGTACCTGAACTACCTGGCCACCCGGGACGTGTTCAACGCCGTGGGAATCCAGGACGACAAGTGGCTGGTGGTTATCGCCATGGGCATGGCGGCCATGAACATCATCCTGCTGCGCAACGCCTTCGAGGGCGTGCCCTCCGAGATTGAGGAGGCCGCCATCGTGGACGGCGCCACCGAGTTCCAGGTGCTCAGCACGGTGTACATCCCCATGAGCAAATCCACCATCGCCACCGTGGCCCTGTTCTTCGCCATCTCCCGCTGGAACGGCTACTTCTGGGCCCGGCAGATGATTTCGAACCAAAACGAGCACCCCCTCCAGGTGTTTATCCGCCTGCGGCTGGAGCAGTACACCGACCCGGAGATCATCGCGGGCTGGAGCGAGACCTTCGCCTCCGACTCGGTGATCTACGCGCTGATCGTGTGCTCCATCGTGCCCATCCTGATCATCTACCCCTTTATCCAGAAGTACTTTGCCAAGGGCGTCAACGTGGGCGGCGTCAAGGAATAACCCCCGCCCCGATGATGATACCGACACCCATAAGATTTATCTGAGGAGGATACCCATGAAAAAACTGAAATCCTTTGCCGCGATGCTTCTCGCCATCGTGATGACGGCCTCCCTGCTGTCCGGCTGCGGCCCCAGCATCCAGGTGGAGCAGTCCCAGCCCCCCGCCCAGAACTCCCAGCCCGCCCAGTCCGGCGGCAATGAGTCCGCCCAGCCCAGCCAGGCGCCCGCGGGCCTGACCTACGCTCCCGGCACCAGGCTGCGCATGGCCACCGGCTACAACAACGCCAAGACCGGCCTGTTCTTCGACCCGGAGACCGCCGGCGACGGCATCACCCTGGCCGACGGCGTCACCTACCACGCCGGCGAGCTGAAGCCCACCTGGGTGGAGGTCCAGAACAAGCTGGACATCGTGTTCGAGGACAAGTACCAGGGCAACAGCGCTTCCAAGGAGTTCGACTTCTGGAAGGAGCGCCTGGGCGACGTGGACATGGTCAGCGGCACCGCCACCAAGCTCACCGAGAACGGCGAGGCGGGCAACATGGTGAACATCGCCCAGTACCTGGACCAGATGCCCAACTTCAAGGCCTATCTGGAGGCCAACCCCATCGTCCACATGTCCATCACCGGCAACACCGACACCGGCGCCATCTACTTCAGCCCCTACTTTGACGGCGTGGACGACATTGAGCGCATGCCCCTGA
>ERZ808051.259-NODE-259-length-67352-cov-5.625418_pt1 | contig 67352 bp, 68 predicted proteins | sample MGYA00380199_ERZ808051 | MGnify/ENA primary metagenome ERZ808051 (study PRJEB31490, sample SAMN06133391) | mouse gut metagenome | isolation source: J11 | host: mice | place: China: Chengdu | collected 2015-05 ... | reverse complement strand
TTTTCTGCACATCCCCCGGAGGGTTCATAGGAACCCCCACTTTCATTCATGGTGGTGCTTTAAGCAGGGCATGGGGGTTTACTATGAAATCAGAGGTGAGCATTTGTGCAAAATGAACAAAAAATCTTCAAACTTCACTCAGAATACGCCCCTACCGGCGACCAGCCGCAGGCCATAGAAGCCCTGGTCAAAGGGTTCAAAGAAGGCAACCAATTCCAGACTTTACTGGGGGTTACGGGTTCCGGAAAGACCTTTACGATGGCAAATGTGATCGCCGCATTAAATAAGCCGACTTTGGTAATAGCGCACAATAAGACATTAGCGGCCCAGCTCTATGGCGAGTTCAAAGAGTATTTTCCGAGTAACGCAGTGGAATATTTTGTGTCCTACTATGATTACTATCAGCCCGAAGCCTATGTTCCGTCTACGGATACTTACATCGAGAAGGACTCGGCCATTAACGATGAGATCGACAAGCTGCGACATTCTGCAACCGCTGCGCTTTCGGAGCGGAACGACGTAGTTATTGTGGCATCGGTGTCCTGTATTTATGGACTGGGAAGCCCTATCGACTATAAGGAGATGGTAATTTCCCTGCGGCCGGGGATGGAGAAGGACCGGGATGAGGTCATTCATAAGCTTATCGATATTCAATATACAAGAAATGATATGGACTTTAAGCGCGGCTCTTTCCGGGTACGGGGGGATGTTGTGGAAATTTTTCCGGCATATGCGGGAAATGAGGCTTTCCGCGTGGAATTTTTTGGCGATGAGGTGGACCGGATCTCAGAAATTGACCCTCTGACAGGGGAAGTAAGAGCACAGCTTGGACATGTGGCTGTTTTCCCTGCCTCTCATTATGTGGTTCCAAAGGAAAAAATGATGCTGGCGGCAGAGAATATTCTGGCTGAAATGAAAGAGCAGGTGACGTTCTTTAAGAGCGAGGACAAGCTTCTGGAGGCGCAACGGATTGCCGAACGAACAAATTTTGATGTGGAAATGATGAGAGAGACGGGATTTTGTTCCGGCATTGAAAATTATTCCCGCCATCTGACCTTTGGAAAGCCGGGTGAGCCGCCCTGCACGCTTCTGGATTATTTCCCGGAAGACTTTCTGATTATCATTGACGAGTCCCATATTACGCTGCCTCAGATCAGAGGTATGTTTTTTGGAGACCGTTCCAGAAAAAGGACTCTGGTGGATTATGGATTCCGGCTTCCTTCGGCCCTGGATAACCGTCCGTTAAATTTTGAGGAATTTGAAAGCCATATCAACCAGATGATGTTTGTGTCTGCCACACCGTCGGTTTACGAGGCAGAGCATGAGCTTTTGCGGACAGAGCAGATCATCCGTCCCACAGGACTTCTGGATCCGGAGATCAGCGTCCGCCCGGTGGAGGGGCAGATTGATGACCTGGTGGGAGAAATCAACAAGGAAGTGGAAAAGCATAACAAGGTGCTGATTACAACGCTGACCAAGCGGATGGCGGAGGATCTTACGGACTATATCCGGGAGGCCGGAATCCGGGTGAAATATCTCCACTCGGATATTGATACCCTGGAGCGGGCCGAAATCATCCGTGATATGCGTCTGGATGTGTTCGATGTGCTGGTGGGTATCAACCTGCTCCGGGAGGGGCTGGATATTCCTGAGATTACGCTGGTGGCTATTTTGGATGCCGATAAGGAGGGGTTCCTTCGTTCGGAAACCTCATTAATCCAGACTGTGGGCCGGGCAGCCAGAAATGCAGACGGCCATGTGATTATGTATGCGGATACCATCACAGATTCCATGCGCGCTGCCATTGATGAAACCAACAGGCGCCGGGAAATCCAGCAAAAATACAATGAGGAGCATGGGATTACACCACAGACAATCAAAAAGGCGGTCCGCGACCTGATTTCCATTTCAAAAGCAGCGGAGGCCAATGAAGATGATTTCAGAAAAGAACCGGAGTCCATGGACGCAAAGGAGCTTGACAAGCTGGCGAAAGAGCTGTCAAAGAAGATGCGCCAGGCGGCTGCCGAGCTGAATTTTGAGGAAGCCGCAAGGCTGCGTGACCGGATGAAAGAGGTTAAACAAATGTTGTTGGAGATGGAGGACTGATATTATAGTTCACATCATGACGAATCACTCCGCCGATTCGTCATGGGTCAGTACAGTTATGAGACCAGAGCCTATGCCCCATCGCCGTCAGGCGATTTAAAATGGGCATAGGCAAACCAGCCTGGGACTTTGCACTCGCTGCAAAGTCCGTAAGAATACGTGGAGGTTGGGGAGAATCCAGCCCTTCGCCGCAGGCGAACTTTAAATGGGCCGGATTCCGTAACTGTTTAGCCTGAAGGCTGAACTGTTACGCTGCCGGAACCGGAGGGTAACTGTCTATTGACAATGATTATCATTAAGACTACAATATTTCCGGAGTCAGATGGCTTCAAATTATGATGCAGAGGATGGACACTATGAAGTTATATGAAGGAAAAACCGGAAATGCATATGTGGTTCGCTCTGTGACTGTTGATGAGGCAATTACAAGGCGGCTGGAAGCTCTGGGAGTTAATGAAAACACGCAAATTTTTGTATTAAATAAAAAACAGAGTGGTACTATGATTATTAAGGTGCGTGGCACACGTCTGGCCCTGGGCAGAAAAATTACAGGCGGTATTCATGTGGAGGAGGTGACAGAAAATGGAACGCAAGGGAAATAAGCCTATTACGGTCTGTTTTGTCGGAAATCCCAACTGCGGAAAAACCACATTGTTTAATGCCTTTACGGGTGCCAAGCTGAAGGTAGCTAACTGGCCCGGCGTCACAGTGGAACGGATCGAGGGAGAGACGGCCTATAAGGGGAGGAATATCCGGGTGATTGATACCCCCGGTATTTACAGTCTGACCTCCTATACAATAGAAGAACTGGTTACGCGAAGATGCATTGAGGAGGATGGCGTAGATGTAATTATCAATGTGGTGGATGCTTCTTCTCTGGAACGAAATCTGTATCTGACCCTTCAGCTTCTGGAACTGAAGAAACCGGTTATTCTGGCACTTAATATGATGGACATTGTGGAGGAGCGAGGCATGGAAATTGACCTGCACCGTCTGCCGGAGATGCTGGGGCATATTCCGGTTGTTCCGGTTTCTGCAAGGAAACGCACGGGACTGGATGTGCTGATGCATGCGGTGGTCCACCATTACGAGGAGGAACCTCAGGGAGTTGTGGTCCATTATGACTATGAGATCGAAGACAAAATCCAGAAAACGGAGAACGTGCTCAGAGCCCGTTATTCGGAGCTTACCAATCTGCGATGGCATGCCATAAAGATGCTGGAGTTTGATAAGGAGGTTATCAAGGATCATCCGGTGGATTTGACTGAAATCATACCGAAAAGCTATGAAAAGCAGATTATTAATGAAAAGTATGACTATGTGGAAGAGATTATCGGGGAATGTCTGTTTAATAAGGAAGAGAAATCAGCCCTGACGGATAAGGCAGACCGGGTTCTGACACATTCTTTTTGGGGAATTCCTGTTTTTTTTGGAATTATGGCGATGGTGTTTTTTCTTACCTTTACGGTGGGAGATTTTCTGAAGGGATATTTCGAGCAGGCTCTGGGAATACTATCCGGCATGATACTGTCCGGTATGCAGAGCGCAGGCGTTTCTGAATGGCTGATTTCCTTAGTGGTGGATGGTATCGTTGCAGGTGTGGGCGGTATTCTGACCTTTCTTCCAAATATTTTCATTCTGTTTCTGGCCCTGGCATTTTTGGAGGACAGCGGGTATATGGCAAGAGTTGCCTATGTGATGAATGAAACCATGAGCATGGTGGGACTGTCCGGAAAGGCATTTTTGCCGATGCTTTTGGGCTTTGGGTGTACGGTTCCGGCAGTGATGGCCACAAGGGCGCTGGAAAGCCAGAAGGACCGGTTGAAAACTATTCTGGTAACTCCTTTTATGTCCTGTTCTGCAAGACTGCCGATTTATGTCTTATTTGCAGAGCTGTTCTTTCCGAATTCGGCGCTTTTTGTCGCATACTCTCTGTATTTGGTGGGCGTAGTTGCGGCCATTGTCATTGCATTGATTGTACATAAAGTTTCGGCAAAGGATGACTATGAGAATGCCCTGCTGATTGAACTGCCGGAATATAAGACTCCTAACCTGCGGACAGTTTCCATTTATGTATGGGAAAAGGTAAAAGATTATCTGACCAAGGCAGGAACCACAATCTTTTTGGCCTCCATTGTGCTGTGGTTTGTACTGAATGCGGGCCCCGGCGGTTTTGTTTCCGATGTTTCCCAGAGTTTCGCGGCAAAATTTGGCCATTTTCTGGTTCCTGTGTTAAGGCCGGCAGGCCTTGGGAGCTGGCAGATTGCTGTGGCTCTGATTTCCGGCATCTCTGCCAAAGAGGTGGTTGTTTCCAGCTTTTCTGTTTTATACGGAATTAACAATATTAATTCTGCGGCAGGAATGGCAGAGCTCACGGGAGTTCTTTCGGCCAGCGGGTTCGGAGGCGTTAATGCCTACGCCCTTATGATTTTCTGCCTTCTTTATACGCCCTGTATCGCAACCATCGCAACCATTAAGCGGGAAACGGGCTCCTGGAAATGGACTCTGGGGATGGTGGTATTCCAGCTTGTGCTTGCGTGGGCGGCCGCCGTGGCTGTGTTTCAGGCAGGCCGTATCATTTTTTAGAAATGTGAGGAAAACCGATGGATGAGAAGGTCCTTCTGGAGGCCGTAGTGCTGGCCGGAGAGATTATGCTGGTCAGTGGCGCAGAAGTATACCGTGTGGAAAATACAATGAAGTATATGCTGGGAAAATCCTCCTGTGAAACTGCCGAGGCCGTTGTCCTGGCGACAGGGATTTTCGTTACTCTGGATGATCCGAATCAGGAGCTTCTGACTATGGCAAAGCGGATTCCGGCCCGAAGCACCAATGTAAACCGTGTCTGCCGGGTCAATGATATTTCCAGACGTTTCTGCGGGGGAGAAATTTCTGTGGAGACGGCATATAAAGAATTAAAAGAGGTGGAGAAGGAAGTTCTTTATACGCCGTTCATGAAGGCCCTGGGATTCATAGGTGTCTCAGCCAGCTTTACCTTTATTTTCGGAGGAAAGCCACTGGATCTTCTGGCCTGTACCCTTGTGGGAATCTGTCTGGCCCTGGCGGATTTCCTGGTGAAGAAAATCCGCCTTAATGATTTTTGCAACAATGCTTTCTGCTCTTTTGTGGTGGCTGTATGTGCCATGGCAATCGAGAAGTTTATCCTTAAAAATGCAAGTTCAGATGTAATGATCATGAGTGCAATCATGACACTGGTCCCCGGAGTTACCTTTACCACGGCCATCCGGGATACCTTAAACGGAGATTATGCCGCCGGCTCTGCCAGGATGCTGGAGGCAGTAGTTGTGGCGTTGGCAGTGGCTGCGGGAGTTGGTTCCGGCATGATGTTTTTTCGGATGCTTCAGGGAGGACTCTTATGATAATACAGATTATAAGCGCGTATTTTGTCGTATTCATGTTTACCATGCTTCTGGAGACGCCTAAGAAGTATATTCCCTATACGGCAACATCCGGAGCCATCGGCTGGTGGGTGTATCTGATTGTCCAGAACAGCGGAAATTCCTCCATGATGGCAGCTTTTGTCTCCACTCTGGTGGTGGCGGTTTCAAGTCACATGCTGGCCAGGATCAAGAAGGCGCCGGTGACGGTGTTTCTGGTTTCGGGCACGCTTCCTGCAGTGCCCGGTGCGGCCATCTACCGCGGAGTCTATTATCTGATTCATGATGATTCCGGACTGGCCACTTATTATTTACTGGAGACACTTCAGATTGCAGGGGCCATTGCCATGGCAATCTTCATTACGGATTCGCTGTTTCGCCTGGTGATGGCATATCACATAAGGAAGGGGACGGCCAGATTTTAAAAGAATGGCTGCACCGGATATAGAGATAGATTTCGTCAGACAGAATGTCTTCCCTGGGGACTTCTGTGGCATTGATGGTCCGGACCATCTGGCGGAGAGATTCATAATCGAATACATGGAAATCCGGGATCAGAAGGACTTCGTGGATACTGGATGGCAGAATGATAATATCAGAGGCCATTTGATCTGCGAAGTCTTTTATTGTGTTTTCATAGAGAAGGCAGGAAGCCCCATAGATTCCCTGTTTGTTGGTGAGCACGTGAATGGGGGGAAGAAGGGAAGAATCATCCGGTTCGGGCGATGTCTCCTCCTGGGAATCGGCGATCAGGTTTTGAAGAGGAGAAAGGGATATGGGAAACAGAAGCGGGGTATTTTTCTTTGCCAGCCCGAAAAGATCACTGGTGGATAAATTCCATAACGCTGCCAGCCGTCTGTGGATGAGGGCGGTAATCTGGGTGTCAGCAGCGGAATCCAGCTGCAGGAAGAAGATTACAGCCATGTTGAGGAAAGGAACCCATGGAACGTCCTTTAAAAGCTCTTCGTTTTCTGTTCGGGACACGAGGCGATAGGAAATTCGGTTTTTTATGGACTGAAGTTTTTGTATTTCCATATGAAAGTCTGGGGAAAAGGGAAGCTTACGGTGAATCATGTCAAGGGCAAAGCGGCAGACTTCTTCCATGGAATTTCCGGCCTTGTAATGGGCATACAAAGGGGCCAGATAGATTACAGGGGCATAAGGCAGGCTTTCGTCCAGTACCAGAATGGACTCCAGGCGAACGCTGTTGTTTTTTAATATGGTTTCATGGATGATTTTTGTGCCGGGCTTAAGATGAGCAGATAAAGCGGATGTCAGTGCACTGAAAAAAGAAGAGTTGTTCATAGAAATACCTCCCGGATGTGAAAAATAGAATAATAGAATTGTAAAAAGAAATGGTTTTTTTATTATAACGGATGGGAGAGGAAAATGCAAGAAAAAGTTTTTAGAGGAAAATTGAAGAAAATATACAAAAACAGCGTGAAAAAGGCTCTGCCGGGAAGGGAGTGCAAGACCGCATCATAAGATCGCACCGAAGGATAAAAACCATTCATGCGAGGTTCTCATAATTTTTTGCCTTGTTTTTTAGTATAAAGAGAAGTATAATCTCCTCAATTGGAGGTATCGGTATGAAGATGGACTATTCCAGTCTGTGGAAGTTGTTAATTGACAAAAATTCAAGAGGAAAGATTTAGCTGATTTATGTGTTGATAAAAATCTGAAAGGCACCGGGTTGCGGATAGAGCGACATTGCAGAGATCAGTGACATGGAGACTTAAATATGAGTTTATCAAAATTAGAACGCTTAAATTTGTACAGTAAAATAAATGGGCAGTTAAAACAATATCCGCTGACAGATGTTGAAGACGGGGTCATGTTTTATTGCCTTAATAAGATGGGGTGTGATTCAGAGAGATACTCAACAGAAGTTTCAAAGACAGTTGCTCAGATGCTTGATGTCTTAAACCTGCCAACAGATTTGGAAACAATTACAGAATTATTTGAAGCGTTGATCGAAGAAGATAATAAAGACGAAAATGGAATCATATTTACTCCGCAGTACATAGCTGAGTATATTTCTTCTCATATTTTTTCTGAAACGGACAGCATTCCAGAAACTGTTTCAATCATAGATCCTGGTTGTGGCTGTGGGATATTTTTAGTTACAGTAGCAGAATATCTTCTTTCAAAAACGAACTGGTCCATTGACACAATCATCAATCATAACATCTATGGAATAGATATTATTTCTGACAATGTAAGACGCTGTAAATTAATAATGACCTTGTTAAGTGCGAAACATGGCGGTAACTATCTGGATATTAAACCGAATATAATCTGCGCCGACAGTTTAGATTCAAGCTGGAATGAGCTGTTTCATATAACTTCATTCGATTATATTGTTGGAAATCCTCCATATGTTAATCCTCATGACTTGGGCAAAGAAACGGTTAAGTTTCTAAAAAACAACTATTCCACGACGCAAAACGGTGTGTTCAATATTTTCTACGCCTTTATTGAGAAAGGTATGAAAGAGCTGCATGACGAAGGCATGTTAAGCTTTATCATTCCGAATAATTTCCTGACGATAAAATCTGCACGGGAGTTAAGAGAATACCTGCAATCAGGATTGTATGTTAAAAGCATTCTTGATTTCGGAGATAACATGGTTTTCAGACCGGTGAGAACCTATAATTGCATCGTGCAATTTGATAAGAGAAAAAGGACGCAATTTGAGTATTGTGTTCTTCCAAAGAATGAAAACATGGAAGGCGCTCTTTCACAGGTTATGTTCAATACTATAAGTACGGATTCCCTTGATAAGAACGGTTGGAAACTCGTTGACGAGAAAACTTATTGGAATCTTCGAAAGATAGAGTCACAGCCTGTACCAATCAAAGAATTTATAAGAACCGGAATCGCAACATTGCGTGATAAGGTATATTTGGTTGAATGCGATAATAATGGCTATTATAAACAGACTGACTCTGGAAAATACTATATAGAAGATGGTCTGATTAAGCCCATTTATAAAATACCGGATTTAAAATTTTACGACAACATTGAGGACGCTAAACGATATATAATCTTTCCATATGTTAAATCAGAATCTGGCTATACATTAATTGATGAAACAAAGTTTTATGAACTCTATCCCAAAACATATCATTGTTTAGCCATGCAGCGGGAAGAACTTGATGCGAGAGATAAGGGGAAGGGAGCCGCACAGGGCTGGTACGCATATGGCCGCACGCAGGGCTTGAATAAATATGGCAGGAAACTTCTGTTCCCCACCTTTACTAACAAGCCCAAATTCATGTATGTAGATGATGAAGACGCACTCTTCTGCAACGGATATGCAGTTTTTGAGAATGACAGATATGATCTTGATGTGCTCATGAAACTTTTGAATTCAAGCTTAATGGATTACTATGTTTCTAATACCAGCTATTCTATTGAGGGCGGCTATTATTGCTACCAAAAAAAATATGTTGAGCGCTTCTCCCTGCCGTGGTTCACGGAGGATGAAATAGACTTTATACGTTCAGTATCCAGGGAGGAACTTGACGATTACCTCTGGAAACGATACGGGATTGAATGAGTTCTGTTTGATGTTGGACAGCTAAAACCAGGATGTCATTGGCGGTATTAACGGCCCTCCAATGACATCATTAATTTTTGCTTTAAGCGAGAAGATTGCTAAGTGTATATCTACTCGAATAAATCTTCAAAATGTCGGAAACAAAATCCTGGAAATTAAGCGGTGCATATTCAATACCAAAATTCTGCGAAATGTATCCAGCCTGTTTTAGCTCTGCGCTGTTTCTAAAGAGATATGGCTGCGGGCGATTGAAATCAACGATTAAAAGCGCACAGCGCTCATAAGTATAATCCTTGTCGCCAATTGCTCTGCCGTTAATAGAATTGAAGAAACTGATATATTTCTCCAGATTGGTTTGCCTGCTTTTGAATCCTACGGCATTACGTTTGACCAAATCATCATCGTACTCATGAACAGGAATAAGGTATACCTCTCCTAAAACAATTTCCGGATAACGCATATGTAGATTTTGTGCTTCGGCAAAGGTTCTCTCAAACAGCGTATCTGCATTTTTAGCAAGGCTGCTCATTTGGCTGCGAACATTAATCACGAGCGTGTTTGTGGAAAAATCATACCCATAACTGTCAGTTTTACTTTCAAACGCCAATGGCCCCCAGTTAATGGGCGTAGGAACTTTGCTGATATTTGACGGGACAATACACACATCCTGATCTTTTTGCTTGAGAAAACCGGCCATCTTCAGTTCTGGCTTTGTATCTCCAAAATGCGGGTATATGTTCGCAGGTTCCACCCCTGCGTCAATAAAGCCTTTTTTAACGGCATCATGAACAAGATTAATGAGTTGTGACGATCTGATCATAGACTCTTTGCCCTTGGCGCCGCCAGTAACAATAGACTCCTCTATCAATGATTTGAATTTAAGTAATTGCCTGTCAATAAAAGCCATGCTTATATTCCTTTCCGGCTGTTTTATCATCATACGTCCTGCCATCTTATAGCCCTTCGAATAACTTACTGAGCGTTACACCAAGGCCGTCAGCAATTTTTTTAATATTGCAGATAGCAATGTTCCGCTTGCCTGCTTCAACAGAAGCAAAGTAAGTCCTGTCCATGCCAATTTTCAATGCAAACTTTTCCTGGCTGAGTCCTGTCTGTGTACGTAACTCCCGGATTCTTTTGCCTAATTCGACAGTAATCATAGGGGCACACCTCCTTTTGATATTAGAGCATTCCCGGAAACTCCCCTGCACTCATCGTTGTGTCTGATTTCCCGCCGGAGGCCCCCGGATTTAATCAATGTACGTTCCATGTACGCCTTATAAATTTGGGTGCTTCTGACAAAGAATCATCTCACAAATCTGGGTACAAAGAGTTTCCGGGACTACTCTATTATATGAATAGATTGCTTTTGAAACAACGGATTATAAGAAACAGGGGATATCTGTATTACTTACGGGGAGATGCGGGTATGAGCAAAGACCGGACAAAAGAAAAAATACAAACTGTGAGTGCAGCAAAGAAGAATGTGGGGAACTGCACTGCCAGAGCAGTTCCCCGTCGCCAGAGGCGGAGAAATTCAGGAACGGTATTCTTTTATTGATCGGATCCGGAAATCCGGTGCGACAGAGGGTGGCTTGCCAGGCAGGACGAAAAGAGAAGGGCAGCCTTAAATTCCGGACAGCGTACCATTTTAAGGTTTGCATCTGTAATCTCATCATATACGTGATAATCACAGGCTAAAAAGCTGTTTTGAAAGAAAACGGACACAAGATATCCCTGAATGGAAACTGCAATATTATCTCTGGAAGCGGCCCGAAGCTTTAAAAGTCCGTTCTGGATTTCAGAATCCGGCATCTCACCCGAATCGTCATACAGAATAAATTTCTGTTTCAGGCTGCCCTTTGGAAGGGGGATTTCCTTAAGACCCTGTTGTTCTTCAAAAAATACCCTTCTGGTTTTTTCGGCAAGGAGCCCAAGACTCAGTGCCCGCAGATTTATTCCCGTATCCGCAGGAAGACGGAGCCTTATAAAGGTTCCGGTGAGAAAAAGCAGCCGGCTGTCTTTGGGATTTTTTAAATCCAACCGGTGGTAATTGGTAATTTCCCCGGCAGCCACAGGCAACTTCCGAAAGGTTCCGGTGAACCCGTTTAAAGAGAGAAATCCTTTTTCCTGGGTTGGAATCAGACCGGCCGCATCCACATCTTCACGCAAAATGACATGGTCAGCTTTGGGGATTATGGTATCCAGAAAGCTTCCATAGGCCAGCACCATGTTAAGCGTCCGCTTTTCGGCCCCAAAGCGCCTGATGGCCGGGCGAAGAAAGATAATATACCATAAGGGGGCCAAAAGCGCAGCAACCAGCCCTGATATTCTCATCCGGTACAAAAGTGCCAGAGAAAAAAGCAGATAAGCGGCCATGAATCCGTAAAAAATCCGGAATCCGGCCCGTTTTCTTTTCAATTTCTGAATCCGATCATCCATACAAATTTACTCCATTGCTTTGTCGATCCGGTCACACACGGCTTTGTAGCCATCATATAAAATATTGACCGGCTGGCGGACCGTAAAGAAGGAAATTCCGGGCATATCCCTGTATTTTCCTGCCTGATCCGGCTTATTGACAGTGACGGAACAGCTTTTTCCAAGTCGGTGGCAGGCAGCAGCAGTCTGACGGACTGCTTTCTCCACAAGCGGATGTTCCTGCTGTCCGGGAACGCCTTTGACATTGGCAAAGTCGGAACGTCCAATACTTATGGCGTCAATGCCGGGAACTTTAATAATCTCTTCCAGGTTTTCAATGCCTTCCTGGCTTTCAATGATGGCAGAGATTACAAGCTCACTATTGGCTTTTTCAATGTCCACAGGGCCGAAGCAGGCATAGTGATTAGCGCGGACATTGGGACATACGCTGCGGGTCCCTGTTGGAGCATAAAGAGCGTTTTTAACGGCCAGGGCCGCGATATCTGCGTTATGGACATTAGGAATTCTCAAGGCAGAAACGCCCAGGTCCAGAACCTTGCAGATTTTTTCTGCGTCATCCGCCTCCACTCTGGCCATCACAGCCATTCCGCAGGCATCCGCCGCCATAATCATGGGACGGAGATCTGCGATGGTGAGACCATCGTGGAGAAGGTCCAGCATCACAAAATCAAGTCCGGCACACCGCATGACCTCGATGATCTGGGGACTGGGAATGGTAATGTAGCATCCTTTGAACTTTTTCCCTGATTCCAACAGGGAACGAAATGTAGTACGCATGGCAACCTCCGGTAAATGTGTTATAAAATGAAATTCATAATTCATAATTTCACAAATTCGGGATTGATTGGGGTTGTGCTCATTATAGACGCGGAATCTAAAAAATGCAACCGGGGTCCCTGAAGGGGAATTGACAAGAAAACGGAATACATATAAAATATTCTTATTAATATAAAGTAACAGTTCCGCCTTGCGGGGGTTCGGGTAAATTCTTGTCCGCGATATGCGGGCAAGAAGATGCAGGACCGAACTGTTACAATATAAAGCCCGGTCCGCGGCGGCCGGGACAGGTGCGGATGGTATGTCAGGTCTCAGAGGAGGCAGGAAGTATGAATTTTCGGTGGATGGAGATTTATCTCAGTGTAATTGATACGGGTTCGTTTGCGGCGGCGGCTCGCAAACAGTATATGACTCAGCCGGCCGTCAGCATTGCGGTTTCATCTCTGGAAAAAGAGGTGAAACAGACACTTTTGTACCGGAAAGCCGGACAGAGAACCTGTATTCAGCCCACTCCGGAAGGGAAGATTTTTGCGGAATATGCCAGAAGAACGCTGGACGAATACTGGAAGGTCAGGGATTTCCTTTCCATTCGGGCAGATGAAAAGCCGTTAATTATTGGCACATCCCCGACTCCCGCGTCTTCCATTGTGCCGATTCTGGTGTCTTCTTTTCGGAACGGACGGCCAAAATGTTCCATCCAGGTAAGGGCCTTTCGCGGAAAGGAATTGATTCAGGAGCTTAAAAAGGGTACGGTTGACTGTGCCATCACAGGAATCAGCTCCTTTGTGCTGGATGAGAAATACGTGGTCGAGCCATTTTTCAATGACCCGATGGTTTTAATCAGTTCCAAAACCTTCCATGACGGGAACCCCATCACGGTGAACCAGCTGAAAAAGCTGCCGTTAATTATCCGCGGCATGGACTGCAACACCACAGAATTGATCATACAGCAGCTAAAAAAGTTGGATCTGACTCTGGATGACTTGAATGTGACCTTGCAGGTCATCGGTAATTCTGATGTGATACAGCAGGTGCGGGAAGGCTACGGAGTTGGTTTTGTGGTGCGCTCTTCCCTGGAAAATGGCAGTGATTCCGATAAAATCAACATTATTCCGGTGAAGCGGCTGGAAATAAACCGGGAGATTCGTCTGGTGTACCCCAGGGCATCAGAGGATTTTCAGACGCTCCAGAGCTTCGTTCAGTATGCCCGGGGCGGAAACTGGAGAACGCAGAAATTCAGTTTTAATACAATCCTATAACCTATAAGAAAATTTTAATGGACGGCCGGGAAATAGTGATTTTGGTGATTTTTCCATATCTTGTAATTTTAACAGGATTCTTTATGATGAAAGAACAAACATATCTGTAAAGACACAGGAAAAGGAGGAATCGTTATGAACCATCAAAATTCAGCAGGACATCTTCGTAAGCTTTTGAAAAAGCCGGGGATCCTTATCTGCCCCAACTGTTATGATGCGCTGTCAGCCAGAATGATTCAGGATGCAGGCTTTCCCGCCACCTTTGTGAGCGGTGCCGCCATGACAAACGCAAGACTGGGACTTCCGGATGTGGGGGTAACCACATACACCGAATACAGGAATGCGATTCAGGAAATTTTGTTTGCCGTGGATATTCCGGTTCTGGCCGATGTGGATACGGGATACGGCGGTGTTATGCCAATTATGAGAATGACGAAGGAATATGAGGCCATGGGAATCGCAGGAATCCAGATGGAAGACCAGACCTTCCCTAAACGATGCGCGTTTTTCGGTACCACGGTGGTTTCCACAGAGGAAATGTGCCAGAGAATCCGGGCCGTGGCAGAGGCCAGGACAAACCCGGACTTCCTTCTGATAGCCCGCACGGATGCCGCTTCTTCCCTGGGAATTGACGAGGCCTTAAGACGTCTGGAATTATATAAAAGGGCCGGAGCCGATATGCTGTTTGTCAGCGTTCCGCCATCAGAAGAGGCCTTAAAGCGTATGACAGGCCTGGGTCTTCCCCTTTGCGTGACCATCATTGAGGGTACTGTTACAGAGAAAAAAACGGCTTCGGAGCTGGAAGCCATGGGATTTAAGATGGTCCGGTTCCCCCAGACCTTAATCCGTGCCAGAATTAAGGCGGAGGCGGATGTTCTCCGGTGCATTAAGGAAACCGGAGGCACCTATGCACTGCGGGAACGGTTTGTCACCCAGAAGGAGAGAGGAGAGGCGACTCATCTGGACGAGCTGAACGCCTTTGAAAAGATGATTTTAACGGCGGGAAAATAAAATGTGTAAGATACAGGAGACAAAAAAGTGAAGAAAAAGCAGGTTGATTTTACCCGGGGAAATATAATTATGGAGCTGGTTATGTTTTCCATTCCCATTGTTCTCGGGGAACTGTTTCAAAATTTATACAACAGCGTGGACACGCTGGTGGTGGGGAATTTTGTGGGGAAAAATGCACTGGCGGCCGTCAGTGTCTGTGCCACCCTGGCCAATCTTCTGGTGGGATTTTTTAACGGCATGTCCGTGGGCTCTTCAGTGGTGGTTTCCAGAGCCTTTGGAAGCCGGGACAAAGAGCGGTTAAACCGGTCCATGCGGGTGGCCTTTGGATTTTCTGTGGTGCTGGGGGTGATTCTATCTGTTCTGGGAATTTTTCTGACTCCTGTTTTAGTGGGCCTTGCGGCCGTTCCCGGGGAGGTGTATCCGGAGGCGGTCACCTACCTTCGGATTTATCTGGCGGGGCTTATGTTTACGGTTATCTACAACATCAGCGCGGGAATTCTCCGGGCTGTCGGGGATTCGGGAACGCCCTTCAGGATTCTGGTGGTCACCAGTATGGTTAATATTGTGCTGGATCTGGTGTTTGTGGTGGTGGTTCCCTTAGGCGTTGCAGGCGTTGGATTTGCCACGATTTTTTCCCAGTTTGTATCGGTGGTTCTGGCCTATAAAAAGCTTGGAAAAATCAATGAGGAATTCCGCCTGGACGTGAAGGAGGCTTTCAGGAACCGTGAGATCGTGTCGGAGGTGGCAGCAATCGGAATGCCGTCGGGACTTCAGTCGGCGTTGATTTCTTTCTCCAACTTGTTTGTGTGGAGATACGTTAATGGCTTCGGTGCCACAGCGGCGGCAGGTGTGGGCGTGGCCCAGAGACTGGACAAGTTCATTGTGCTGCCATGTAAGGCGTTTGGTCTTACGATTACAACCTTCGTCAGCCAGAACAGCGGCGCCGGGAACCATGCCAGAGCGCGGCAGGGTGAGGGACGATGTCTTTTGCTGTCCATTGTGGTTACAAATTCCATCGGTTTTCTGGTGTACTGTTTTGCAGACCAGAGCGTGGCCCTGTTTAACACAGACCCGGAGGTAATCGCTTACGGTGTGGCTATGATGCATTACATTATTCCCATGTACACCTTAATGGCGATCCGTGAGATTTATCTGGGCATCCTCAGAGGATACGGGGATACGAAAATTCCCATGATTCTGTCTCTGATTGGCATGGTGGTAGTACGCCAGATTTATCTGGCGGTTTCCATGAGCATAAACCGCACGATTGAGAATGTATATTTTTGCTACCCCATGGCATGGGGGGTGACGGCGGCCCTGATTTTTATTTATTATCAGATGGTGAAAAAACGTTTCAGAGAGGATGTTGTTTAGAACCAGAGTAACTATTCGGCATGTTTTTTGCGGAGCTGATTTTAATGGATTTAAAATAAGAGAAACGCTGTTTCATGACTGGAAGCGTATGGGGTTTCCGATCATGAGCAGCGTTTTTATATTAAAGGAATCCGTTTTCCCTGAAATTAAAGCTATAAAATTTTCTTATGAGAAAAACAGAATCAACAAATAGAAAGGCATAAAAAATGTAAAATGGATTGTTACTTATAATAAAAATTTATTAATAAAGCAAAAAACTGAAAATTGTCGCTTTTTGGCGGTATTGCCAAGCAGTTTAAAACTTGCTATAAATGACTTAACGGGATAAATGGGGAAAATATTATTGGAGGAGGATTTACTCATGAAAAGACAAATGCTGGTGGTATTATTGGCAGGAATGATGGCGCTGTCTCTGACTGCATGCAGCCAGGGCTCCGGTTCTTCCGCTCCGTCTCAGGCAGCGGCCGGGGGACAGGCGCCGGGAACAGAGAGTAGCGGAGATGATTATTCCGGTTGGCCGGAAAAGGATATTCACATTATTTACTATACAAAGGCCGGCTCCGGCGGAGATACGTTCCTTCGCCAGATGTCTGCGGCGCTGAACGGAAAATTAAACGGACATAATATTGTTATCGAGAATATTGTGGACCCTACCGGAGCATCTGCATGGAGTAAGGTTCAGGAGGCGGAAGCAGATGGATATACCCTGGCCTGCTTGAGTTCCACGGTAGTAACGGCTGACCTGGTCGGGGGAAGCCCTGTGAAATATCAGGATTTCGATTATGCCATTGGTCTTGGCATGGATCCCCAGTATGTATACTGCAAGGCGGACAAGCCCTATAACACACTGGAAGAGCTGATTGACTACGCCAGGGAAAATCCGGGAGCCTTAAACTGGGCCACCAACGCTCCGACCAGCGCCAGCACCGTTTGTTCTGTTGGCCTGATCGAGCAGGCGGGAATCGATGTAAACCGTGTCATTTATGATACAGGTTCTGACTCCCTGACCGCAATCCTCGGAGGCTTTGTGGATGTATGCGTAGGAGAATACGGAGATATGAGCGGTGAAGTGGAAGCAGGAAACATTAAGCTTTTATGCGTGTTCAGTGAAAAGCGCACAGCTATTGACACAGTTCCCACCACAGAAGAATCTGGTTTCAATTTTGTATTTGAGCGTCCGAGGGGAATTGCAGCTCCCAAAGGAACGGATCCGGCACTTGTGAAGCGGATTTATGAGGTATTTGCACAGTGCTATGACAGCGAAGATTTCCAGAAATATCTTACGAGCGTTGCCATTGATCCGATTCTCCAGACGGGAGAAGAATTTCTGGCAAGCTATGAGGCCATCGGAAGTACCGTAACAGAAAACCTTGCTGCTCTTACAGGACAGCAGTAACAGGAAGGGGACTTGATTGTGGAAAAAGGAAAAAAGCTTTTAAATAAAGACCGGATCGCTGCGCTCATCTGGTTTGCTGTGGCAGCCTATGTGTGGTATGAAGCATCCTGTTACCCGGTCTCCCTGCTTGATAAGGTGGGGCCGGCCAAATACCCCCATCTTTTGTCAGCCTTAATTGCCACAGGCGCTGTGGCTTTGTTCCTTACCAGTAAAAATCAGGAAGGAGAAGAAAAGAAGCAAACTGCAAAGGATTATAAATCCCTGCTCTTTGTAATCCTTACCATCGCCGTATACCTGGCAATTTTCAATCTGACAGGCTTTGTGATTTCTACCATTGTATTTTTAATGGCCATGTGCCTGTACTTTGACACCAGGGAACTCAGAGAACGCTTAAAGGGAGCCGTCCCGTACAGCGTGGGCTTTACTATCGTGATTTATCTGTTTTTTGCAAAAGCTCTGGGAGTACAGCTGCCCACATTATTCTTATAAGGAGGAGAGAGCCATGTCGAGTTTTGCATATTTTTTCCAGGGGCTGGGCCAAGCTTTTCACCCCTTAAGTATCCTTTATATTCTGGCCGGAGTGATCTGGGGGATCATCGGTGGAGCCATTCCGGGAATTTCTGCTTCCGTGGCCATGTCCTTAATGCTCCCGTTCACCTACAATATGGATCCTATGCTGTCTTTACCGATGCTTGCCGCTGTTTATGTGGGTGCAGAATATGGCGGTTCCATTCCGGCAATCTTAATTAAGACGCCGGGAACCGGTGCGGCAGCCGCTACGGTTTTAGACGGATATGAGCTTAACAAGAAGGGATTAGGAGGTAAAGCCCTTTGCATTTCCCTTTATTCCGGCGTTCTCGGCGGCCTGATTTCTGTTCTGGTTTTAGTGGCCATTACCATTCCGCTTTCGGAATTTGCCCTTAAATTCGGTCCTACTGAGTATTTCTGGATTGCCTTAATGGGCTTAAGCGTAGTGGGCGCCGTATCCGGAGATAACCTTTGGAAAGGACTGATCGCGGCTGTATTCGGACTTCTTATCGCCGTAATCGGTATGGACCCGTTCACTGCCACCAAGCGTCTGACCTTCGGTGTGAACCGCCTGTCCAACGGACTGGATCTGATTCCCGTTATGGTTGGCCTGTTTGCTGTCAGTGAGGTTTTGCGGCAGGCATTTAAGAAAGAGATTGTCCATGGAGACCAGACAAAGTTTAAAATGACCTACCCAAGCGCCAAAGAGCTGGCCAGCGTAACCCCCATCGTTTTAATCTGCGGCGCCGTGGGCTCCATCGTGGGCGCCCTTCCCGGTGCGGGAGCTACCATTGCTTCCTGGATTGCCTATTCGGAAACGAAAATGTTAAGTAAGAACAACGAAACCTTCGGTACCGGAGATATCAGAGGAATTGCGGCCCCGGAATCCGCCAATAACGGTGTTCCGGCCGGAGGGCTGATCCCTCTTTTAGCCCTGGGCGTTCCCGGATCCAACTCCACAGCCATTTTGATGGCGGGCTTTACCATTGCCGGAATTTCCTGCGGTCCCTTATTATTTGTCAATAACCCGGAAATTCCCTATAAGTTAATGGCCAGTATGTTCGTGGCTCAGCTTGTTCTGGCTGCTGTCGGTCTGCTTGTACTGCGTCCGCTGATTCTCCTTACCAGCGTAAATAAGGTATATCTGGCAAGCTCTATTCTGGTGTTTGCAGTTGTAGGCGCCTTCTCCACCCTGAATGACGTATATGCCTCATGGCTGGTTCTGGCATTCGGCGTTCTGGGATTTGTTTTAAAGCGATACGGCTTCCCGGTTCCCGCGGTGGTTCTGGGCTTTGTCCTGGGAGAGCTGGTGGAAGGAAACATGAGGCGGGCGCTGCAGTTAAGCAGCTCCGTGGGAATCTTCTTCTCCAGCGTCATCGACATTGTCATGATTATAATTATCATTGCCGGCATTTCTTTCCCCTATATCTCGAAGAAAATTGCAGAGAGGAAAAAATAACACTTGCAATTAAGTCCGGTTTGTGCTAGTATAACTTCAGAGAATTTTAAGAAAAAGAGAGAACTGATTTACACTGCATGAAAAGACAATGAAATAGAATGAGAATTTGAGGAAAGTGAGTTGACAGATTCGCTTTCCTCTTTTTGTTTTCAGGGAGGAATGCAAATGAATATTGTAACATACAGCCTGTTTGCCTACGGACTGACCATCGCCCTGTCCTTTGCAGTGACGGGAATCATTGTTCTGACAGACCGGGTGTTCACAAAAAACGGGGAATAGGGGGAGAAAGGCATGGAATTTTTCATTCAGTTATTCCCGGGAATCGGAACTTTTTTCTACGGGGGAGCGGCTGTGGCCATGGCCAGACTGTTCCTCATGGCTCTGGGCTTTGTGCTGGCCTATCAGGGGTTTAAACGGAATCTGGAACCCCTTATTATGGTTCCCATGGGAATCGGAATGATTGCGGTCAACGCCGCCCAGATGTTTTTGGACGACGGCTCCATCGGGACTCTGTTTTTAAATCCCCTGGTGAGCGATCACACAGAGCTTCTGACGATCATGCAGATCGATTTTTTACAGCCCATTTATAACCTGACCTTCAGCAACGGCCTGATTGCCTGCCTGGTGTTCATGGGAATCGGTGCCAGAAGTGAAATCAGCTTTCTTCTGGCCAGACCCTGGACCTGCATCACCATTGCCCTGTTCGCAGAGCTTGGCACCTTTGCAGCCCTGATTCTGGGTGTGGGAGTCTTCCACCTGGATGTGGGACAGGCAGCGGCCATTGCCACCATCGGCGGTGCTGACGGACCCATGGTGTTATTTACATCCCTGATGCTGGCACCGGAGTTGTTTGTGCCAATTTCCATCATCGCATACCTGTATTTAAGCCTGACCTACGGCGGCTACCCCTGGCTCATACGGCTTCTGGTGCCGAAAAAGTACAGGGGAATTGATGTGGAGGTATATCCGCCGGATGTGCCGCAGAAAACAAAATTTATCTTTATTGTGGTGACCTGCGGAGCGCTCTGCCTTCTGCTTCCCATGGCAGCGCCGCTTATTTTCTCCTTCTTTGTGGGAGTTGCGGTGAAGGAGGCGGAGATTGAGTCCTACCAGAAGATGATGGAGGACGTGATTACCTATGTATCTACGTTCTTTCTGGGACTTCTTTTGGGGTGTCTCTGTGAAGCCTCCACAATTCTTAATCCGGCTGTGATCGTGATTTTAATTCTTGGAATTCTGGCACTGGCCATTTCAGGAATCGGAGGACTTTTGGGAGGATGGTTTTTCTATAAGCTTGGAAAAGGAGAATTTAACCCGGTGATCGGAATTGCAGGTGTTTCCTGCGTTCCTACCACGGCAAAGCTGGCTCAGCATGCGGCGGAGGAAGAAAATCCCTTTGCGATGATTCTTCCGGTTGCCATGGGAGCCAATATCTGCGGAGTAATCACCAGCGCCATTGTGGCCGGAGTTTTCGTCACCACCATCGGCCTGGTAAAGTAGGAGAATGAGAGAAAGAGGAGAAGAGAAATGAATTGCAGTGTAAATGAGGAAAATTACTGGGAGGATATTGGATACCGGGCCATGGGCCTTGCCATCACCAGAACCATTGCAGAAGAAAATGAGATGAAGAGCAGGCTGCAGTCGGACTTGTGGAAGGTGGTGGTCACCGAGGTGGGGGGACGGTCCAGCAAGGATTTCCAGGAAAAAATCAATCGTGCAGTGATGGGAGCCAGCTTAAACGGCGGAGTTATTGAAAAGCAGTCTCATGAGATTCATGCTCTCCTCCACGCCTGCGAGGAAGCCAAGCGCGGTGTGTTCATCAATGTGGCATCGGACACGGATCTGGCCCTTAAGGTGGCCATTGTGAGAAGAAAGCACTGGATTGCCGTTGCCATCTTTGGAAACTCCGCCATCCACCCCCTGTCCAGCCATGAGCGGTGCGGACTGGGAGTTATGAATATTTAACTGAGAATCAGAGGACAGGAGAACCGGGGAATCCGGGGGAGACTGTCCTCTTTTTCTGTGACGGAACATGGGAAAGGAGCCTGCGATGGAAAGAGAATGGACTCGTTTAAGAGGAGACAGAAACGAACGCATAAGCCGGGGAAATGAGTACCGGAAAGCGGGGAAGGAAGTAGCTGCAAAGGACACGGTGAAGCTTTTGGAGGCCGTGATACGGCCGGGGGACCGGGTAAATCTGGAAGGGAATAACCAGAAACAGGCGGATTTTCTGGCGGACCGGCTTTTGAAAGTCAATAAGGAGAAGGTCCATGATCTCCACATGGTCCAGTCCTCCATTGTGTTGGAAAGCCATACGAAGTTGTTTGAAAAAGGGATCGCCGGTAAGATTGATTTTTCCTTCGCCGGAACCCAGGCCGGAAAGCTGGCTGAAATGGTGAGGGAAAAGAAGATTGAGATGGGATCCATCCATACCTATCTGGAACTGTTTGGAAGGTATTTTATGGACCTGGCACCGCGGGTGGCCCTGGTGGTGGGCTTTGAGGCGGATCGGGAAGGAAATTTATACACGGGCTTTAATACCGAGGATACCCCGGTTATTGTAGAGGCCACAAGATGTAAACAGGGAATCGTCATTGCTCAGGTCAATAAGATTGTGGACAAGGTGCCCCGGGTAGATATTCCCGGTGACTGGGTAGATTATGTGATTCAGTCTCCGAAACCCTTCTATGTGGAGCCGCTGTTTACCAGGGATCCGGCCATGATTACAGATGCTCAGATTTTAAAGGCCATGATGGCCATTAAGGGAATTTATGGGGAGTACGGTGTCCAGAGATTAAACCATGGAATTGGATTTGACACTGCGGCCATTGAACTTTTGCTTCCCACCTACGGGGAGGAGCTGGGACTTAAGGGAAAGATCTGTTCCTATTTTGCATTAAATCCTCATCCTACGCTGATTCCGGCCATCGAATCCGGATGGGTAAAGAGCATCCATTGTTTTGGCGGGGAGCTGGGAATGGAGGAGTACATAAAAGAGCGGCCCGATGTGTTCTTCGTGGGTCCGGACGGAACGCTGCGGTCCAACCGGGCCATGTGCCAGACTGCCGGACATTACGCCTGTGACATGTTTATCGGAGGCACGCTCCAGATTGATGAATATGGCAACAGCTCCACGGCCACCGAAAACCGCATTGCCGGTTTTGGCGGAGCACCTAATATGGGCTGTGATCCGAAGGGCCGCCGCCATGGAAGCGGCGCCTGGTTAAAATGCGGCAGTGAGGATGGAATGCAGAAGGAACTCATTGGAAATATGAAGAGGGGCCGCCGTCTGGTGGTACAGATGCAGGATACCTTCCGGGAAAAAATGACGCCGGGATTTGTGGAGAGGTTAGATGCCTGGAAGTTATACGAAATTGCAGGAATGGATCTGCCTCCGGTGATGATTTACGGAGATGATCTGACGCATATTGTGACAGAAGTGGGAATTGCCTATCTTCATAAATGTGAAAGTCTGAAGGAACGGACCGCGGCAATCCGTGCTGTGGCGGGATATACGCCTGTGGGAATGAAAGCGGATCCGGTAGAGACGAAAAGACTCAGGGAAAAGGGAATCATAAAGACGCCGGAGGATCTGGAGATTGATGTATCCAGGGCAAACCGGAAACTTTTAGCGGCGAAAAATATCCGGGAGCTGGTGGAGTGGTCCCATGGACTGTACCATCCCCCTGTGAAATTTAAGTCATGGTAGAGGAGGACAAACGGTGGCATTACTTACATTAAATTATACGTTTCCAGGCATAGCAAAAAGCAGTATTGAGAAGGCCTTCAGCCATACCGGAGTAGTGGGCTCCGGAGATCTGGAAATCCTCATGGAGAGAAAGGAGCAGGACGGTGCGGTGACTGTGGAGGTGGTCACTCCGGTCCATGGATTTGATTATATCTGGGAGCGTGTACTGGGGGATTTCGTGAAGGAAAGCGGAATTGGAGATCTTTCCATTTCTATTAATGACAACAATGCAACCCCCTTTGTGGTGGCTTTGAGGCTTAAGCAGGCCTTAACGGAAGCGAGAGGAGGCACAGCTTATGAGTAAGAGTTTTCTGGAGGCGTCGGCCAGAGAGAGAGCCAGGGGGCTTGTAGATCCAGGCTCATTTAAGGAACTGGCAGGTCCCGAGGACCGTCTGGAAAGTCCCCATCTTCCGGTTTTGGGAGAGGCAGTCGCCTTTGATGACGGAATTGTGGCAGGTGTGGGAACCATCGGGGAAAGAAAGGTGTTTGTGATTTCTCAGGAAGGAAGGTTCATCGGCGGTTCCGTTGGAGAAGTGGGCGGTGCCAAAATGGTGGGAAGTTTTATGCTGGCTCTTTCTGAGTATGAAAGACTTTCGGAGGCAAAAGCATTAAGGGAAAAGAACCGTCCCATGGTTTTAATTTCCTTTGAGACAGGCGGCGTGCGGCTTCATGAGGCCAATGCAGGGCTTTTGGCTCATGCGGAGGTCATGGACTGTATCCAGAGGTGCCACGGAAAGGTTCCGGTGGTGGCAGTCATCGGAAGTAAGGTGGGATGCTTTGGCGGCATGGGTTTTGTGGCGGCGGCGACCGATATGGTGATTATGAGTCCGGAAGGACGTCTGGGGCTTACGGGACCGGAGGTCATTGAGCAGGAAATGGGAAAGGAAGAGTTTGATGCCTCCGATAAATCCTTAATTTCCAGGACCACCGGAGGAAAACATAAGTATCTGATGGGAGACTGTAATTACCTGGTGCCTGACAGTCTTGAGGCTTTCAGGGAAAAAGTGAAAATGGCGGCGGTCCTCTCTTATGAGGAAATCATAAAGCACAGGCGCATCGGCTCCAGGGAGCTGGTTTTAAAACAACTTGCTCTGGCAGAAACCATTGTCGATTTACAGCCGTCAGATGCTATGGATGTCTGGAGGTTTTTCGGGAACCAGGAGCCTGAAATACTTCCGGAGCTTTCCATTGAAGAGTTTTTAAAGCGGGCAGTTCCCGGAGAAAGGAGGGAAAACTAGATGGCAGAAAGCTTGATTGGAAGGGGCAGAGAGGCTGTGGAATGGGTGCTTGAGTCCGGAACCTTTAAGGAGAATCTGGTCGGAACGGATACGATGGACGAAAATCTGGGACCGGGCGCTGTTGTGGGGACCGGAATCCTTAATGGGGAAGAGGCCGTGGTGCTGGCCATTGACGCACAGGCCGTAAACGAGCGGTTTCCAGTGGTGTATTTTGGAGTCATTGGCCTGGAGGAGGCCTACAAAATGGCCCTTGGCGTGTATGCAGTCATGGAAGCTGACAAAGAGAAAAAGCCATCCATGAAGAGGCCCATTGTACTGATCGTGGACACACCCGGGAATGCGCCGGGTAAGGTGGAAGAAATTATCGGTATGAATAAGGCCACAGGGGCATATCAGCTTGCTCTTGCAGAGGCCCGTCTTGCAGGGCACCCCGTCATTGCCCTGGTAATTGGCCGGGCTATCAGCGGTGCTTTCCTTTGCCATGGTTTGCAGGCAGACCGGATTTTGGCCATGACTCCGGAGTTCGGAACAATGATTCATGTGATGCCCATAAGCAGCATATCGAGAATTACAAAGCTGGATGTGGAACGGCTCACAGAGCTTTCCAGGACCAACCCGGTGTTTGCAGCCGGAGCGGATTTCTTTTACCAACTTGGCGGCGTGGATGAGCTGGTGGACAGCATGGAAAAAATCCCTGAAGCCATCCGGCACCAGATCAGCGATGTGAGACGGGCTAAGGAGGCCGGGGAGTTTACAGGGCCGTTAGGCCGGGGGCTTCTCGGGAAGAAGCGGGGAGGACGCAAAAGCCGTGATCAGGTGATTGCGAAAATGGAGGAAGAGTATGCCAGAACATTCTTGTGATTCCATGAGGGAGACAGCCGCCGCCGTGCTGGAGCAGGCCATAAAACGGTATGCCGGTGCTCCGGACTTTAAAGGAATGGAGCGCCGATCCCTGAAGGCCAAGGGGATTGCAGGTCCCACGGCCGCCCATGTGATTGAAGAGGTCCATGTGCCGCTTAATTATGCATATATCACATTCACCACAGGGACCAGCGCCTTTCAGACCCCGGTGGGAGTCACAAAAGAGGAGTTAAAAGAGAGAAAGCAGGCGGCAAAAAGCGCTCTTTCCTTTGCAGGGGTGGAACCCGGGAAGAGAATGTTAGTCACTTATCCGCCTCTTGTGAATGTCTTTTCCGGGGAAGCGCTAAGGGAGTATGGGACAGAGACTGTATTTTTGGAGCGGTCCTGCCGGGAAGCACTGCTGGCATCATGGTGCAGGAGAGAGGGGACAGTGACGATCGGAGAATCATCTTTCCTGCGGGCCGCACTGGAGGATGCGAAAAGAATGGGGATTTCCGGTCTGCTTCCAGAGCAGATGGTTCTTCTGGCGGCGGGTACGCCCCTGGATATGGAGCTTTTGGAGCTCACGAAAAATATGCCCGGCTGGCGGGTTCATGATCTTTATGGGTGTCAGGAGTTTGGCTGGCTGGCGCTGGATGGAGTTTTCTTAAGGGATGATATCATCCTGGTTCATCGGGAAAGGGAGCCGAAAAAGGTGTATCCGGTGGTGGGAGGACTGGCAGTGGGAGACTGTTTTCGGCGGGGAAAGCACTGTTTGAACGCAGATGGAGTTCTCTCTACCCATTCCCGCGAGATGGACGGCACAGAATGGGAAACCTGGATAGAAGCGACGGCGGTTTTGGACCGCGAGACAGTGAAGCGGGCAGCAAAGAGCATTTTGAGGATGAAAAGCCGTGTGGTGCGTTTAAAAGAGAACATGCAGTGCGGACAAGGTGAGACCAGGGTGGTATTGAAACCTGTTGGAGGAGGTGAGGAAATTTGCATAACGGGGCCGGAGAAAACGAGGCTTTTGGATTCTCTTTTGGAGGCACAGAAGGCATACCAGGGAAAGCAGAAGCGAGACAGTACGTGGAGAAAGGACATCTCCCGGTGAAACGGCATGGGTATCTGATGATCGGAGGAAAGGGACGCCTGTATGCCTATGGAGAAGCTGTTCGAAAGTACCCGGAGATTGGACGCGAACATCTGGGAGAGCTTCTTCTGGACCGTCATGATTTCGGTATGGTACCAGCCATTGTCCGCAGACAGGAGAATAAGAAAGACGGCTTCCTTGACGTGGGCTGGTCCTCCTGGAAAAGGAAGGATGGGGTGCGGATCCGGGTATCCCTTTCGATACGGGAGGCAGATGTGGAACAGATTATTTCTCCCTATGAGGTTTTTTTAATGAAAGAGCGGTGGCCGGGGCAGGTAAGCGAAGATCTTATGCGTCTTTGTTTATCCGGGGAAAAATATCGGGTGGACATCGGGCTCATCGGCGCTGTGGGAATGGAAGCCCTTACGGGACTTCCATATATTGATCCGGACTCCGATTTAGATATTATAATAAGGAGCAGAGCAGACAGTGATTTGGACGGTTTTTCCCGGAGCCTGGGGACCGGTTTTAAAAGACGTGTGGACGCCGAGCTTCAGTTTTCGGGAATCGGCGGTGTAAAGTTTGGGGATTGGATGGGGAAAGGACAGAGCGTCCTTGTAAAATCCCTGGATGGAGCGATGCTTTATGAAAAGAAAAAACTGATACGGGCAGAAAACGCCTCCCTTGTGGGATAAAAGGCGGATTTATAAAACAAGAAAGGAAAGAAAAAATGGAAATTAAAACAAGAGTACCGGGAGTAGTATCTGAAATTTTAGTGAAAGAGGGCGACCATGTGGACGCAAAGGCTGTTCTGGCTAAAATCGAGGCCATGAAAATGTTCCAGTCCATTCTGACTCCGGTTTCCGGAACCGTGTCGGAGATCATGATTGAAGAGGATGCCAGGGTGAAGGCCGGAGCTGTACTGATGGTTATTGACGAGGATTAAACGAAAAGATTCCTTTTCCGGGGTGGATGTGGTAAACTAAGTGTAACAATACACCATAGGAGGAGGTACAACAAAAATGGAATATCAGATTTCGGAAAAGGTACAAGGAAAATTTGAAGCGCTGACGAAAAATGAAAAAGTGTTAAAAGCCCTGGCATTCATGGAAGAGGATCAGGAGGCAGTGATTGAAAAGCAGATTGAACTGACCCTGATTCCGGCCCCCACGTACCATGAGGAGAAAAAGGCCCGGAGACTTTTAGAAATGTTTAAGGAAGAAGGACTGACCGGCTGCCATATTGATGAATACGGAAACTGCGTGGGAATCCGGAAAGGAACCGGAGGGGGGAAAACCGTGATCGTGGAAGGCCATATGGATACGGTGTTCCCGTTAGACACCAGGCTTTCCATCGTCCGCGAGGACGGCTTTATCAAATGCCCCGGAATCGTTGACGATACCAGAGGCTGTGCTGTGGTTCTTTCAACGATCCGTGCTTTAAATGCGGCAGGGATTGAGACAAAAGGGGACATTCATTTTGTGGGAACCGTTCAGGAAGAGGGAACCGGGGCTTTAAAAGGCATGAAATACTATGTGGACCACCATCCTGAGCTGGATGCCAGCATTTCCGTGGACGGACCGGGATTCCAGGAGATTACATATGAGGCCACCGGAATCCAGACCTATGAGGTGGTTTTCAAGGGAATCGGCGGTCATGCCTGCGGAATGTTCGGAAAGATTGCCAATCCCCTTCACGCAGCAGCAAGAGCCATTGCAAAAATCGCAGAATTCTGCGTTCCGGCAGAGCCTATGACTACGTTTGCCGTGACAAATTTCCAGGCGGGAAGCTTTGAGGCTGTTCACGCCATTGTGGACCAGGCTTTAATCCGTTTTAATTTCCGCTCCAACTCCCAGGAAGAGCTGGAAAAGCTGCGTGACCGCATTTTTGCCGCCATCGGGGAGGCCTGCCGGGAGGAGACCGACCGCTGGGGCCAGGATACCATAACCTATGAGGTAAAGCACATCTGTGATGTGAACGCCGGGCACCAGGATCCCCATACTCCTATTGTAGAGGCGGCCATGGCTTCTGCAAAATATCTTGGCTGTGAGGAGCCGAAGCTTGGAAACGGCGGTTCCACCAACTGTAACCGGGCACTGGAGGGCGGACTTCCGGCCGTGTGCCTTGGCATGGGGTGTGATTATGATGTCCATGCTCATATGCTTTCTGAGCAGTTTAAGGTAGAAGGTGCCTTTAAGGGCTGCCAGCAGACTCTTCTGGTAGCACTTCTCTGCGCCGGAACGGATGTGGCAGACAGTATTATTGAATAAACAGACAAAGAGGCTGTTGCAAAATGACAGACTTCCAAAATAAACGGACATGCCTGCTGGCGCAGGCACCACCATGCATGAAAGTGGATTTTGTCTGTATATTGTGGAAAGGGTGAGTTTTGCGACTGCCCCTTTTTAAAATATCCGAAGACAGAATAAGAGCACTCAGTAGTACTCTAATAAGGAAAAGGGGGAATTTTGTTTGAATCAGCTGACACATCTAATTAAGGAAGATATGAGACCAGCCCTGGGAGTAACCGAACCGGGGGCCATAGCCTATGCAGTGGCAACTGCAGGAAGACATATAAAAGGCAGTGTGGAAAAGGTGGTTCTCCGCTTAAACAGCGGGATGTATAAAAATGCATTTACCTGCGGAATTCCCGGAAGCGGCGAGGTTGGAAATTTCCATGCTGCCGCTTTGGGGGCAGTGGCCGCGAAACCAGAAAAGGGCTTGGAATGCCTGGATGGCATTACCGAAGAAGAGGCGAAAAAAGCCAGGGAAATGGTGGAAGCGGGAAAGATTGCAGTGGAAATGAGCGAAATCACAAGCCGCATTTTCATTGAAGCAAAGGTGGTGGGGCAGCAGGAGGAGGCTGTTGTTACAATCCGGGGCTCTCATACCAATATTGTAAAGATCACAGAAAACGGAACCATAGTGTTTGAAAAGCATGAGGAAGAAGAAGGGCCGGAGGAAGAGAGTCACCAGATTCACCAGTACACCTTAAAACAGCTTTATGAATATGCAAGAACGGTTCCGCCAGAGGAAATTTTATTCATCCGGGATGCTTATGAAATGAATATGGAACTTTTGATGGAGGGACTTCACAGTGAGAAAACTACTTATGGCCCCTACCTTCTTTCTGCCAACGGAGGAAAACTTGTTTCGGAGGATGAGCATAAAACGGCATCCCTGTTCTGCAACGGCGCCATTGAGGCCAGAGTTCTGGGGCTTTCGAAGCCTGCCATGAGCATAACCGGGTCCGGAGCCCACGGAATCATTGCCACCATGCCGCTTTTAGCTGCCTGCAAGGTCAACGGATATTCCGAAGAACAGCTTTTAAGGGCTACGGCCTTAAGCTATCTGGTCTGCATGTATATAAAAGAATATTCAGGAAAGCTGTCCGCTTTCTGCGGATGTGCCATCGCGGCGGGAACAGGTATGGCCTGCGGTCTTGTAAGCCTGCGAAACGGGACCCTGGATGAAATGGAAAAGACCATTAACAACATGGCCAGCAGCATCACCGGGATGATCTGTGACGGCGGAAACCAGGGATGTACCATGAAGGGAATCGTGGCGGTAGATGCGGCCTTTGATTCCGTCAACATGGCGATGGCCGGGGTGTATATTGATTCCGTCCACGGCATCAATGGAAGGACACCGGAGGAGACCATGAAGAATATGGGAAGGATTGCCGCACCGGGCATGGTTGGAACAGAGAAGACCATTGTGGAAATTATGGAGGAGAAAAGCAGCGGCTCAGAGGGGAACGGAATGGTTCCGGAAAGCGGCCATTCAGGGGCTGTCTGAACGGTTACTTCGGAAAAACGGCGCTGGAAACAAAATGTTAAAAGGGTATTGACTTTAAGTAAACTCCAGGTGTTACAATTGCTTGTATGAAAATGGTACCACAGGAGGAGAGCGAATGAAACGTGAAAAAGCAGTATAAGGACTGGAAGTCCAATTACTCCTATAATAATGTACATGATGTTTGGGGGCAAAAGGCATTTTGCCCCCTATGATATCATGGGATTGTTTCTTAAATTTAAGTTTATCTGTTTTGTCCAATAGTACTTTTGATAGACGGAGTGTAAATTTTACAGATATTTTGCAAAATACTGATCATACGGCAGATCAGGATTTAAGATAATATTTTCATGAGCAGATCCACCCTGGATAAACTGGTGATAATTCCCATAGCACTGGGTTAGTACCTTGTCATAATCAATAGGTGCCGGAATTTTCATATATTCAAATGGGAGATATACAGTTTCCCGGAACCATTCTTTTTTCATGCTTTTATAGTGGCTGGGAATCAACTCTTCCATAATATAATTGACATCTTCCGTCTCTCCAAAATGAGCAAGATTAAATGCTTCGAACAGGCGGAATCTCTCCCTGATATCTTTTTTCGAAAATTCCAGACAGTATTTTACGTCCTGACTCGAAGCTTTTCCCTCCAATAGACTCTGTTTCATATCCAAAAGCACATCCAGAGGATTTGTAATCAGATTCCATAGCATTCTCTGTATGGCGAAAATATCGGCGAACGAATGATTCACCCCGTCCTGAACACTGTCCAAAGGAAAAATATCCATAAAAATTCCCTGATTCATACCTCTTTGGTCTCGAAATTCAATCCCTGTAGTCCGGCTGTCTCTGATTTTCGAAAAAGGCCATATCCTCATATCTGTATAAGAACTCTGGAAAAAATAAGGCCATGCAAATTCCAGAGGCGCAATAGCCTGAAATTTTTCATAGTCATCCCGGAACATTAAAACATCGATATCGTCATCCCATGGAATAAATCCTTTATGGCGCACTCCCCCTAAAAGAGTCCCGTAGCCAGCCCAATAGGTTAGACCATGCTTTTTACACACTTCATCAAACTTTGTGAGCATCTCTAGTTCAATAAACCACACCTTTTTTCTTTTTTCATCCACCCAAAAATCACATCGCATTTCCTCGTTGAAAAAATTATTGTCCATAAATTGAATTGTCTCCTTTTTTCAAAATATTTTATGTAAGGTTTTCTAAACTTTAATGCCACACCCTATGTTATAAATATATAACTCAAACTTTGCACATAGATTTTAGTTATGCACCTTGAAAATTCAATATCTGGCAATGATTCAATTATCAAAGAACAGCCTTTTGGAACACTATGCCGCTACCATAGCAATCCAACAAATTATTGCACATAATGACACGAACGAAGCCACCCTGAACAGTCTGAGGTGCGGATAGTTGTAAATGCCTTTTCAAGAGATTCCGCAAAACGCTCCGCGGTTGTCCCCCCTGATAAATGGTATGGACGGTCTTTCCATTTAACCGTATGGATGAAAGTATCGTGATATTGCAGGGCGTATTTACTGGTGTACTGTCCACCGCCCGTTCATTTGTTTTTGAACGGGCATAATGCCCTGTCAGATTGGTGTTGACATCACTTTCATCCAGAAATATCAGGTTATTTCAGAGAAACTGATTCATGCCAGTGTGGAAATTTCAGACGAAAAGTAGTTGCGATGCCGCAACAATATTACATAGAATTCTGGCCACCTTCCAGGTTAATGGTGGCCAGGCTGGATTAATGAGCCTGGATTTTAGCAAGCAATGCTTCCTGAAGGGTTTGGGAAAAATTAATACCCATAGACATTGCTTCCTCATTCAGCCATTCAGGGATAGATAAAGTTTTTTTAATTGCTTTTGAATTATGCTTCCTGCAGTAAGCATTCATATCAAATTGGACAATAACCGGATAGCTGGCTGGTTCATTGGTGACAATTTCATGGGGAGCAGAGGGAACAGGAATAAGTTCATGATTGGCGAGACGATCTGTGAGGGCAAGCCCCAGGGCGTCAATAGCCATTTGATACGCTTCTTCCATAGTGTCACCCTCTGTAAAACATTCCGGGATATCTGGAAAAGAGACCCAGAAGCCGCCTTCTTCAGCAGTATGAAAAATAGCAGGATAAAAATATTGTTTCATGGTATATGCCTCCTTAGGGCGGCGGGGCTATTTTAACCCTGCCTGTTTAAGTATTGCCTGCTCCAATCCCTTTTTTAGGTCCTTGGAGTGATAAGGAACGATTATTGTCTTTCCGGCCTCCGTATTTTTTAGCTTTACATGGGAGCCATTTTGACTGATGATTTCAAACCCATTTTTCTTTAGGAGTTTAATCATCTCCTGAGGGGTCATTGGCATTTTATGAATCTCCTTTCCTTATCCTGTTTATATTATAACACGTAAAAATACGTATGTAAATATAAAAGTACGTAAAAATACGCATTTTAAGGAAATATCAAAACTAAAAATTACAAAAGTAAGTACTAAAAAAGCCTTATTTTATGCGGGTTTTGCGGCAACCGCGCTTAAAATAAGGCTTTTATTAAAAATGCATCTGATAGGAATCGAACCTACGCACGCGGCTCCGGAGGCCACTGCTCTATCCACTGAGCTACAGATGCATCTCTAATATAATACAACATTTTATTTCATCTTGCAAGTGCTTATTTATTGCTTTTTAAATTTTATTTTGGTACAATGAGCAGGAATTATTACTGTCCACATTATGATTAATCACCAGTCTGATTCGTCATGGGCCAGAATATACAGCTATGTTCGCAGGGCCCGTGAACAGTAACCAGAAATCCGATGGAGCGGATGGCGATACAGGAGAACGCGTATGAATGTTACAGATTTTAATTTTGAACTGCCACAGGAGCTGATTGCCCAGGATCCCCTTGAGGACAGAACGGCATCCAGGCTCCTGGTATTAGATAAAGAAACCGGAGAAATCAGGCACCGTCATTTCCGGGATCTTCTGAAATACTTACGAAGGGGTGACTGTCTGGTAATCAACGATACCAGGGTAATTCCAGCGAGACTCCTGGGACAGAAGGCCGATACGGGAGCCGGTATTGAGGTGCTGCTTTTAAAAAGAAAATCAGATAACGTCTGGGAAACTCTGGTGAAGCCGGGAAAGAAGATGAAGACCGGTGCAGAGGTGGTCTTCGGAGAAGGGCTTTTAAAGGGAAAGGTTCTGGATGTGGTGGATGAGGGAAACCGTCTGATTCAGTTTGAGTACCAGGGGATTTTCGAGGAAATCCTTGACCAGCTCGGCCAGATGCCCCTTCCTCCCTACATTACCCACCAGCTGAAGGATAAAAACCGCTACCAGACTGTTTATGCAAAGCATGACGGCTCTGCCGCAGCGCCGACTGCAGGCCTTCATTTTACGAAGGAGCTGTTAAAGGAGATCGAGGACATGGGAGTGACCATAGCCCATGTAACACTCCATGTGGGACTGGGTACTTTCCGCCCGGTCAAAGCGGATACCATTGAGGAACACCATATGCATTCGGAGTTTTATATGGTAGAAGAAGAGGAAGCAAAAAAAATCAACGATACGAAGAAAAACGGCGGTCGGGTGATCTGTGTGGGGACCACAAGCTGCCGGACACTGGAGTCTGCCACCGGAGAGGACGGGATTTTAAAGGCCGGGAGCGGCTGGACGGAAATTTTTATCTATCCCGGCTACCGGTTTAAAATTCTGGACTGCCTGATTACCAATTTCCATCTTCCGGAGTCCACCCTGGTGATGCTGGTATCAGCTCTGGCGGGAAGAGAGAATGTATTACATGCATATCAGGAAGCCATCGATGAAAAATACAGGTTTTTTTCTTTTGGAGATGCCTGTTTCCTCACCGATGATCTGGAAGAGAAGCAGCCGGGAAAATAGAGTGAGTCTTTGGAACATAACATGGAAAGGATACAGGGATTGTGGAAGAAGCCATTCGTTTGAATAAATATTTAAGTGATGCAGGGGTCTGCTCCCGGAGAGAGGCAGACAGGCTCATCGAAGAAGGGAAGGTACTGGTGGATGGCGCTGTGGCGCCCATGGGGCTTAAGGTGCGGCCGGGGCAGAAAGTGGTCTGCGACGGAACGGCAGTGGGCGGAAAGGAAAGTCCCGTGTTTTTGGCGGTCAATAAGCCAAAGGGAATTGTCTGCACTACCTCCGATAAGGATCATGCGGAGAATATTGTGGAATTTCTCCATTATCCCCGGCGGATTTATCCTGTTGGACGCCTGGACAAGGACTCAGAAGGACTGCTCCTTATGACGAATCAGGGAGATATCGTGAATAAAATCCTTCGCGGCGGCAATAACCATGAAAAGGAGTATGCAGTGGCAGTCAACAGACCCGTGACAGAGGAATTCTTGAAAAAAATGTGTGAAGGCGTGTGGATTGAGGATCTGGCTGTGCTCACAAAGCCCTGCAAGGCATGGCAGACGGGGTCCCATACATTCCATATCGTGCTGACGCAGGGCTTAAACCGTCAGATTCGCCGCATGTGCCGTGCCCTGGATTATCATGTGATGAATTTAAAGCGTGTGCGGATTATGAATATTAAGCTGGGAAATCTGGAACGGGGCGCATACCGGGAACTCACAGGGGAGGAGCTTAGGGGACTTATGGCTTTGCTTAAAGATTCCACAAATCTCCCCATGGCAAACAGGGCCCGGGGCGGCCAGAGAACGGAGTCTTAAAACGGACGGAAACAAGTAAAGGAGCAGATGGAATGGATGAGAGATTAAAACGGATGAAAGAGCTTCAGACCATGCTCTCAGAGGCCTCCAGGGCCTATTATCAGGAAAGCCGGGAGGTAATGACTAACTTTGAGTATGACCGGCTGTACGATGAGCTTTTGAAACTGGAGAAAGAAACCGGGACTGTTTTTGCGGGAAGCCCCACCCAGGAGGTAGGTTATGAAATTTTGAGTGAGCTTCCCAAGGAACGTCATGACAAGCCGATGCTGTCCTTAAATAAAACAAAAAGCGTAGAGGAGCTAAAGGAATGGCTGGGCGGTGAAACCGGGCTTTTATCCTGGAAGATGGATGGCCTGACTGTCGTTTTGACCTATGAGAACGGAATGCTTTCAAAGGCTGTAACAAGGGGAAACGGAGAGATCGGAGAGGTAATCACGGGAAATGCAAAAACTTTTGTGAATCTTCCCTTGGTAATTCCTTTTGAAGGGCGTTTGATTCTCCGTGGAGAAGCCGTGATTACCTATCCGGATTTTGAAAAGCTGAATGCATCCATTGACGATGTGGATGCCAGATATAAAAATCCCAGGAATCTTTGCAGCGGCTCCGTGCGGCAGCTGAACAGTGAGATTACAGCCGGAAGAAATGTGCGGTTCATGGCGTTTTCTCTGGTACAGGCTGAGGACATGGATTTCCATAATTCCAGAAAAGAGCAGTTTTTATGGCTGGCTTCTTTAGGCTTTGAGACTGTGGAGTTTGTGGAGGTGACGGCACAGACTCTTGAGAGCGCTGTGGCTGACTTTGCGGAAAAGATCAGTCATTATGAGGTTCCCTCTGATGGGTTGGTACTGATTTACGATGATATCGCATATGGGGCTTCCCTGGGGAGGACCGCTAAATTCCCAAGAGACTCCATTGCCTTTAAATGGGCGGATGAAATCCAGGAGACTTCCCTGTCTTACATTGAATGGAGCGCATCCCGGACCGGGCTTATTAATCCGGTTGCCGTTTTTGAGCCCGTGGAGCTGGAGGGCACCACCGTAAGCCGTGCCAGTGTCCATAATATCAGCATCATGGAAAGCCTGGAGCTGGGAGTCGGCGACAGAATTACTGTTTATAAAGCCAATATGATTATTCCGCAGATTGCTGACAACCTCACAAGAAGCGGAGTCAGGGATATTCCGAAAATCTGTCCGGTCTGCCAGGGAGCGACGGAAATAAGAAGTATCAACGATGTGAAGGCCCTGTACTGCACCAATCCGGACTGCCAGGCAAAAAAAATTAAAAGCTTTGCCCTGTTTGTCAGCAGGGATGCGCTAAATATTGACGGCCTGTCGGAAATGACCCTGGAAAAATTTATTGCTGCCGGTTTCATCCATGAATTTGATGATATCTTTCATCTGGACCGCCACCGGGAGGCGATCGTTGACATGGAGGGCTTCGGGGAGAGATCCTATGAAAAGCTTGTGGCGGCGGCAAAGACAGCTTCCCACACTACGCTTCCCCGGCTGATTTATGGACTTGGGATTGCAGGCATCGGCCTGGCCAACGCCAGGATGATCTGCCGCCATTTTAATTTTGAACTTCCTGATATGCGAAAGGCCGGTGCAGATGAACTCTGTGCCATTGATGGAATCGGAGCGGTTCTGGCCGACGCGTGGGTGAAATATTTTGAAAGTGAGAAGAACAATGAGGTTCTGGATCACCTGCTGGGGGATCTGACCTTTGAAAAGGAGACCACAGAGACCGAAGCCCAGACGCTGGCCGGAAAGATTTTCGTGATTACCGGTTCCGTGGAAAAGTTTGAAAACCGGAAAGAGCTTCAGGAATTCATTGAGGCCAGAGGCGGAAAGGCCACCGGCTCTGTGACTTCCAAAACCAGTTATTTAATCAACAACGATGTGACATCAAAGTCCTCAAAGAATAAGAAGGCCAGAGAACTGGGCATTCCTATTCTTTCGGAGACGGATTTTCTTAAGATGATAGAGGAAGAAGAACATGCCGATAAAGATACAGAATGATTTACCTGCGAGAGCCATACTGGAAAGTGAAAATGTATTTATCATGGATGAGGCCCGGGCCCTGAGTCAGGATATACGTCCGCTGGAAATTCTGATATTAAATCTTATGCCCCTTAAGGAGGACACGGAGACCCAGCTTTTGCGGGCATTATCCAACACGCCCCTCCAGGTGGAATGCACCTTTATGACCATGTCCACCCATGAGTCCACCCATACCTTCGCTAGTCATTTAAACAAGTTTTATGTAACCTTCAGGGATGTGAAGAAAAGCCACTATGACGGTATGATCATCACCGGTGCGCCGGTAGAACTCATGGAGTATGAAGAGGTCAACTATTGGGAAGAACTGGAAGAGATCATGGAGTGGAGCAAAACACATGTGACCTCCACCATGCATCTTTGCTGGGGCGCCCAGGCCGGCCTGTATTACCACTATGGAATTCCAAAATATTTAAGGAAGGAAAAACTTTCCGGCATTTACACCCACAGGACTCTGGAACGGAAGATACCGCTTATGAGAGGATTTGACGACTGTTTCAAATGCCCCCACTCCCGGTATACGGAGGTGCGGGAGGAGGATATTTTAAAACGTCCGGAACTTATAATCCTGGCGAAATCCGAAGAGGCCGGGGTATTTCTGGTAATGAGCCGGGACGGCCGTCAGATTTTCGTCCAAGGGCACCCGGAATACGACAGAATGACCTTAAACGGAGAGTATCACAGAGATTTGAGTAAGGGCCTGAATCCTTCTATCCCGGAAAACTATTATGAGCACGATGACCCGTTTTCTGTGCCGCCGCTTGTATGGAGAAATATGGCCAATACCCTGTATACAAACTGGCTCAATTTTTACGTATATCAGGTGACTCCGTACAAATGGCGCTAAAAGCTTGAAAATACAAGGTTTTATGCGTGCTTGTGATTTTTGAAAAACGATGTACTGCCATGTAAATCTATGCTATTTTATACCAAAGAAGAATAGCATGAAGCTATTTGGAATGACTTATAATAGTAATAAAAATGTTCTTTAAACCAAAAGAGCATGAGCCAGGTCATTTACACGCTTTATATGGGGAACATATTGATATTTTCGATTTAAGAACTTACCACCTGGATATTTAAGTGATGAAAAAGCGTTGTAATCCCTATGAATACTGCCTGTAATAGAATCAAGAACGAAGGTGTAAGAATGGATGCATTGAGAAAAAAAGAGGTTTATACGATAGATGACATATATGCGCTGCCTGAGGGAGAACGGGCAGAATTGATTGATGGAAAAATTTATTATATGGCTCCACCAAGCACAAAACATCAAACACTTGTAATGGATTTATCTTATCAAATAAAGGATTATATTAAACAGAATAATGGCGATTGTAATATATTTCCCGCGCCATTTGCTGTATTTTTGAACGAAAATGATGAAAATTATGTAGAGCCTGACATATCGGTTATTTGTGATAAAAATAAGATTACAGATAAAGGATGCAATGGAGCTCCTGATTGGATTATTGAGATTGTTTCACCGAGCAGCAGACAGATGGATTATTATAAGAAACTGTTTAAGTATCGGACAGCAGGAGTCAGAGAGTATTGGGTAGTAGATCCCGAAAGAGAACTTGTCACAATATATAGCTTTGAAAAAGACATTATGGAAGAATACTCTTTTGACAAAGATATACCGGTAGGAGTCTATGAGGGATTTTCACTAAAAATAGAATAGAATTTAAATATTGATATAATGGTTAATGAGAGCATTTGGAAAACGAAGTCCAGATGCTTTTTGTTATACAAAAATTACATATTTAAAGGGGCTTCAGTATGAGTACGGTAGTGGCAAATTTCAAGCCACTTATGACTGTTGGAAAGGGAAAGAACCAGATGAATATTCCGGTTTCGAACGCCGGACAGGTGGCGCAATCAGCCCCAGATTATTCATCCAGCATGGTTGGACTGGCGATGGATACTAATATGAAAGCTCCATTATGTGCGCGGACACTGGAAAACGCAGCGAAGACATATCCGGGCATCTATGGGGCAATTATCCACAGTGACAGGGGAAGCCAGTGCACCAGACAGATTTATCGGGACGTAATCCGGAAAATGGCATACGGCAGAGCATGAACAGTGCAGGCGGCAGATGCCATGATAACGCCCGCTGCGAGAGCATGTGGGCCAGAATGAAATCTGAACTGCTCTACGGCTGCTACGATGCAGGGAAGATGAGCACGGATGAACTGTTACAAGTCAGTGTAAAAAGTGAAATGGAACTATTGACATTTCAGAGGGAACGTGGTAAAGTACGGTTTAATAAGACACAGTGTTGACGAGGAAAAGTAGCAGGAATACAAAGATACAGAGAATTGCCGGGTGGTGCGAGGCAATCGGAGTATCCCGTGAAGATCCCCTCAGAGCTTTCAGGCTGAACGATTTTAACAAGTAAGCCTGGACGGTTAATACCCGTTATCCTATTCCGTATTGTTAGATACGGAGATGAGGGGCCGGTTTTCCGGCAAAAAGAGTGGTACCGCAGAGGTTTGAGCCTTTGTCTCTTAAGAAGAGAGAAGGGCTCTTTTTTATTTCATAGAAAGCTTGTTCGCTATGAAACAAAAACGCTCCAAAAGGATGCACATGCCGCGCTAGGGAAATCATAACAGCTCAGCCTTGCATCTTCTTGCCCGCGTGCCGCGGACAAAGCAGGAAAGTCTGCTTTTGCTGCAACCGCCTATGTCTGATTGAAGAATACTCATTGAATATAAGGAGGTAAAATTGAGAATGGAAGCATTGGAAAAAATCAGTAACTTTTTTGGAAAGTACATGGCGGTGATTGTATTGGCGGTCGCGGCGCTTGCACTGTTTGTACCTGGCACCTGTCTCTGGATCCAGACGTCCTGGGTAAACTATCTGCTGATGATTGTTATGTTTGGAATGGGACTGACCTTAAAACTTGAGGACTTTAAGCTTGTGTTTACACGGCCCAAAGATGTGATTATTGGATGCATATCACAGTTTACGATCATGCCGCTTCTGGCATGGATTCTTGGAACTGTGTTCCGGCTGGATCCTGCGCTTTTAGCCGGCGTCGTGCTTGTGGGCACCTGTCCGGGCGGAACCTCCAGCAATGTTATTACATACCTTTCCGGAGGAGATGTTGCGCTTTCTGTTGGTATGACCAGTGTGAATACACTGCTGGCGCCCTTTTTAACACCGGCGATTACTTATCTGCTTCTGAGAACCACAGTTACTGTAAATCCCGTGAGCATGTTTGTATCCATCATTAAGGTAGTAATTATTCCCATCGCTCTGGGCTTTATTATCAATAAGCTCTTTGGAAAAGTCACACAAAAGCTGGTTAAGGTGCTGCCATCTGTTTCTGTGGTTGCCATCTGCCTGATTGTTGCTTCTGTCGTATCTCATAATGCGGAAAAGATTCTGACAACTGGAGCCATCGTATTTGTAGTGGTGATTCTCCATAATCTTCTGGGATATGCCTGCGGCCTGGGACTTGGAAGAGCGCTTCATCTGAATGCATCAAAGAGTAAGGCCCTTTCCATCGAGATCGGAATGCAAAACTCCGGCCTGGCAACCTCACTGGCAGGGACTGCCTTCCCGGATCTGGCCATGGCAACAGTGCCCGGAGCCATATTTTCTGTATGGCACAACATTTCCGGAGCAATATTAGCGAATTTTTACAGACGCTGGACGGAAACAAGTAAGTAAGGAATCTTTATAAGACAAAACGGTTACAAATTATTTTGAAAATACAAGGCTTAATGGCTACATGAAAGCCAAAACGGCCCGGGTCACAATCGTCGGTGACTCCGGGCCTTTTTTGGTGCCTTGTGAACGGCAACGGTGCCACAGGAAATTTTTTGGCTTCTGTTATGGTTGCCAAGAATATACAATTGAGGTAAGATATAGTAGGATCGACAGGGGAGCAGAATGAGGGAAAGCAAAAGCATCGCAGGCAGACAGCAATAAGGAAATCGGGGGTTACAGAATGAAAGAAAAGGAAAATTTAACGGAAGGTTCAATCGCACGTGGGCTGATTGCATTTGCAATTCCATTGTTTTTGGGGCAGCTCCTGCAGCAGTTTTATAATATGGCGGATGCCTGGGTTGTGGGAAATTTTGCCAGTAATGACGCGTTTGCGGCAGTCAGCATGGCGGGGAATCTGACTTTTGCCGTGATTGGACTGTTCAATGGAATTGCCATAGGCGGCGGCGTTGTGATTTCCAGATATTTTGGAGCAAAGGACCAGGAGGGTGTGAAAACCGCGGTTCACACAAATTTTTTAATGGGGCTTATTGCGGCAGTGCTTTCCACTATTTTGGGACTTTTTCTGGTGCCGTATATTTTGCAGTGGATGAAAACGCCGGATTCCGTCATGAAGGAGGCACTGGCATATTTTCGTATTTATTTTGCAGGGGTATCCACGGTGATTCTCTATAATACCTGCATGGCAATCATGCGGGCGGTGGGGGACAGTCTGCATCCGCTTTATTATCTGATATTTTCCTCCATTGTCAATGTGATTCTTGATCTGGTTTTTGTGATCGTGTTTGACTGGAGCGCAGGAGGAGCGGCTTTCGCCACGGTAATCGCTCAGGGAATCAGCGTGTTGCTCTGTCTGGTCCAGATGGGGCACGGTATGGGAGATATGAAAATTCAGGTAAAGTATCTGAGGCTTAACCCTTCCATGATGAAGCAGGTGATCAGGCAGGGAGTGCCTACCGGGGTCCAGAACTGTGTGATCAGCATAGGGAATCTGGTGGTACAATCCAATATCAACGCCTTCGGCGCCTATGCCATTTCCGGTCACGGAGCGTTTTCGAAGGTGGAAGGAATCGCATTTCTTCCTATAATGAGTATGTCTATGGCGCTTCCTACTTTTGTCAGTCAGAATCTTGGGGCGAAAAAATATGCCAGAGCGAAAAAGGGCGCGGCTCTGGGAATTTTCTTTGGGGCGATTTTTGCAGAACTGGTCGGGATCCTTCTTTATTTTCTGGTTCCTTATGCTCTGCGTTTATTTGTAAGTGCGCCGGAGGCAATTGAGTTTGGAATCATTCACGGGAAAACAGTGACTCTGTTTTTCTTTTTGCTGGCGTTTTCCCACTGTGCGTCGGGGGCGCTCAGGGGCTGCGGAAAATCCGTGGTGCCGATGGCGGCAATGTTAATTTGCTGGTGCGGAATAAGAATTGTCTATGTGACGGCGGCTGTTTCTGTATTTCCGGTATTCCGGACCATTTCCTGGGCATATCCGCTGACCTGGACGCTCAGTTCCCTGATTCTTGGCACATTCCTCTTCCGAATGGACTGGGAGGCCGCCAGAGTTTAGGAACAAAGAGTAAAAACCACATTGCCGCGGGCAGCTTTCAGAGGATGCCTGTCCGCAGCGGCGAGGATATGGAACCATGACAGGAGGAAGCATGATACGAAGAATGAAAGACAGGGATTTGTCTTCCGTTTCGCAGATATGGCTCGATACAAACATCAGGGCGCATAGCTTTGTGCCAAAAGAATATTGGACGGGCAATTATGAGATGGTAAGGGAAGCACTTAAAAAGGCGGAGCTCTATGTATATGAGGAGGACGGCACCGATGAAATCGGCGGATTTATCGGTCTGACAGATAATTATATCGCGGGAATTTTTGTAAGAGAAGCGATGCAGTCAAAGGGGATCGGGAAACAATTGCTGGACTGCGTGAAAGCGCTTAAGCCGGATTTGAGATTAAGCGTTTATCAAAAAAATCCCCGGGCAGTCAGTTTTTACCAGAGGGAACAGTTTGCGATTCAATCAGAAAATCTGGAGGAGAGTACAGGGGAAAAGGAATTTATTATGGTCTGGAAAAAACAATAGATGCCTTACTTCTTTGTTTTCCGGAAAAAGACAGAGTAAGGCTGTGCCGGAATCCGAACAGATCTGTGGAGGCGAGCGATGAAATGGTTAAAAAGAACGGGACTTCTGCTTTTATTCCTGCCGTTCATATGTATAGTAAGTTTTATCTTATATGAAATTGTTGGTATGTACATGAATCATCAGGCTACAAAGCGGCAGACGGTCAGGCTGCAGATGAATCTGGAACAGGAAATTCCGGACAGTAAGATTCTGAACGTATATTCGGAAACAGGAAATATATCAGGAACAGGAAATCATGTAGATTGCCTGTCTGTCATAACATTTTCAACAGAATTGCAGGAGGATGAAATAGAACGCAGACTGTCGGAATATTATACCTTTGACGGGTGGAGCTGCTATTTGGAAAAATCAGAGGAAGAAGGTTATCAGATTTTCCTCATAACACCGGCCCCGTTTGAGAATAATATAGAAGGTCACTGAACTTCCTGTCACCATTATTCCCATGCTTTTTGTGAGAGGGCAGAGTGATGACAATGTGGGGGCATTGGGGAATTTTCTTTGTATTGTCCAGGTGATTTTGCTTCTTGGTTCGGTTTTCCTTACGGAACGGGCTCTGAAAAGGAATTTTGATGAAGATGGAAACAGAAGATAGGCGGGCATCCCCATGCATGAAAGTCGATTGCTCCGTGCTTCGCACTCCCGCAATCGCCGCAGGTATTCATAATCCGGCCTTTTACCCCCTGAGCGTAGCGATAAGCCGCTTGGGATTTTCGAAAAGACTTAAGGCATCCAGAATGGAGCGGGTGCAGATATCGGTGGAACCAACAAGGGCAGAGCAGGCGCCTTCTTCTCCCAGGACTGCGATGGAGAGGGCGCTTTCTTTGCACATAAGACAGTCATTGCGGCCGTTTCCTATGGCGGCACAGGAGGACGGACCCAGGGAGCGGACAATGGAAAGCTTGGAATCCATGGCCGAATCGCCGGGGAAGGTCATAATTTTTAAGGGAAGTCCCTGGCACATGGCTTTTGCAGTGCCGTGGGTGTCAGCGGTGAGCACATAAATGGAAAGCAGCTCTGACAGCCGTGTGAGAGCTGCTTTCACCTCATCGGGGATGGCTCCGTCCACGGCGATGGTTCCGTTATAATCAAGAATCAGGTTTGATATGTTTAACTCTCTGTATCCGGGAATTGAAATTTTCATAGGTTTCCTCCTTCCGGGAACGTTTCGCATAAGGGAAGTATACCACGGATGGGTTCCTGATACCAGAACATATCCCATAGATTTTTATAAAAAAAGACAGGGGCTTTATTGAAAAAACCAATTTGATTATTTTGCTGTATTGAATTATACTTTAGGGACGCAGGTCATAAAGACCATAATTTTCTAAAGATTTTGGAGGAGATAAAATGAAAAAAAATCTTACAAAAATGATGGCAGCAGTCCTGTCTCTGGGACTTTTAACTGCATGCGGCAGCAATGGTGCAGCTGCAACAACGGCTGCTCCCGAGACCACGGTAACCGCGACCACAGCAGCGGAAACAACAGCAGCAGAAGCAGCAACAGAAGAAGCCACAACTGAGGCAGAAGAAGAGAAATTCCAGGCTTCTATTCTTTTCTGTGGCTCTACTTCCCTGTATCCGATCCTGTCCTCTCTGGCTTCTTCTTTCACAGAGGAATATGTAACCTGGGACAAGGTAGACGCATCCTTCCCGGCAGACAATATCTCAATCTATGTGGCACCGGGCGGCTCCGGCGTGGGTGTAAGCGCAGCTGTGGATAAAACGGCTGATTTCGGTATGCTGGCCCGGGATATTAAGGACTCTGAGATTGAAGCTCTCGGCGCTGATTATCAGTCCTTTATCGTAGCCCGTGATGCCTTAACTGTTTCTGTGAATGCGGAAAATCCCATCTGCGGCGTAACGGATGACCTTACCACAGATGTGGTCCGTCAGATCTTTGCAGGCGAGATTGAGACCTGGGATCAGGTAGATGCATCCCTCCCGGCGGAGGCCATCAATGTTTACATCAGAGATTTATCCGGCGGTGCATATGAAGTATTCCAGAAATCCGTGATGGGCGAAAGCGAAGTAACAGCAGCAGCTACCCAGTCCGCATCCATGACCGAGCTTGCCACCAATATCGCAAACGATAAATGGGGCATTGGCTATGCAGGTTTTGGCGCATACAACAAGGCAAACGCCAACGGCCAGGTTTTACAGGCCATGAAGGTAGACGGCGTGGAAGCAACGGTTGAAAACATTGTAGGAGATGTATATAAGATCCAGCGTCCGGTTATGTTTGTAACGGGAGAAAAATTAACAGAATCTGAGCAGGCATTTGTAGATTACATTTTCTCTCAGGTCGGTTATGATGTAACAGAGGCCAACGGCTATATCCCGGCCTTCACTCCGGCAAACTAGTACTTAAACTCCCTGTGGGGGAAATCTGACTGCCATTGCCTCCTGTGCAATGGCAGTGTTTGTATGATGGGGCGGCAGCTTATGAGACGAAAACTCAATCTTTTATTTTCTCTTTTCATCTACATTTTAACAGCTCTGGCGGTCCTTACGCTGGGATTCGTCATTTATTTTATTGTAAAGGAAGCCCTGCCTCTGTTTTCTGAGGTCAGTGTGGGGGAATTTCTTCTGGGAACCCGGTGGATGCCCATTGCCTATACCGGGAGCGTTTCCTTTGGCATTTTTAATTTTATTGCAGCGACCGTCTATGTGTCTTTTACGGCCATGGTTCTGGCTGTGGGGGTTGGGTTAGGCGCGTCCGTATTTTTATCCTGCGTGGCCACGGACCGGATGCGGGGAATCCTTTATCCTTTTGTGGACCTTCTGGCGGGAATTCCTTCGGTTATTTACGGATTCATCGGCCTTTCCATCCTGGTAAAAATTTTCTTAAAGGCAGGGGTACATACCGGCTCCTGCATGCTGGCGGCGGGAATTTTACTGGCCGTGATGCTGCTTCCCTTTCTGGTGGCTTCCTGTAGCGAAACTATCTTAAAGGAGCGGGAAAAGTACGAAGCGGCGGCCGATGCCCTTGGAATCTCCAGATGGTATGCAGTGGCCACCATGATTCTTCCGGCATCCTTTAAAAATATCTTATTGTCCATGATTCTGGCCATAGGCCGTGCCATGGGGGAGACCATGGCAGTGATGATGGTAATGGGGAACTCCAACTTATTTCCAAGGCTTCTTGGAAAAAGTGAGAGTATTGCTTCTGTTATTGCTCTGGAAATGGGAACGGCGGTCTATGGCAGCACCCATTACCATGCCCTCTATGGTGCCGGACTGGTGTTAATGGTTCTTTTGTTTCTTATTAATATCACCATCAATCTGATTCGCAGCCGGATCGTGCAGGAATAGGAGGAAAATCATATGAAATGGATTGCAGGACTCACAAAGTTCTGGGCATATGTGAGTTTTGGACTGGTCTGTGCGGTGATTCTGTTCCTGTTCGGATATGTGTTTTACCGCGGAGCCGGAACCGTCAGTGTGGAATTCCTTACAGAAGCTCCCAAGGGACTTGTACTGGGAGAAGAGGGAGGAATTTTTCCGGCTATCATAGGCAGTCTCTTCTTTACAGGGACAGCCGTGGTCCTTGGAGGGATCCCGGCGCTGGCCTCGGCTCTCTATCTGGTTTTTTACTGCAGGAACAAAAAGGTGGAACGGCTCCTTCACCTGGTAATCCAGTGTATTTCCGGAATTCCATCCATTGTGCTGGGACTGTTCGCATACAGCTTTCTGGTGCGGGACTTAAACTTTGGGCGGTGTATATTATCGGCAGGAGTGGCCCTCGCCATCATGATTCTGCCCTTTATTGAGGTGCGGGCGGAAAAGGCCTTCCATGAGGTCCCGGCCCACATGGTTCAGTCCTCCTATGCCCTGGGCTGCTCCAGGTTCTATACCATTACGCGGATGATCCTTCCGGCCTGCCGGGGGGAACTGGTGTCGGGGATTATCCTGGGCGGCTGCTATGCCATGGGAGCCACTGCACCCATGATTTTTACAGGAGCCGTGGCCTACGCGGCGGTTCCCAAAAGCCTTTTATCTCCGGCCATGGCGCTGCCCCTGCATTTATACCTGCTTCTGGCCCAGGGGGCCACGTCCATGGATACGGCATATGGAACAGCTTTTGTGATGATGGCCATTATCTTAATCAGCAACATGCTGGCCACAATATACGCAAGAAGGAGTCAGAAAAAATGGAAGAGATCATGACGCTTAAACATACCAGCGTTTCCTATGACGGAAAGCCAGTGTTAAAAGATGTGTCCATGGGAATCCGCAAAAACCGGATTACGGCGGTTATGGGTCCGTCGGGATGCGGGAAAACCACTCTGCTCCGGTCTTTAAACGGCCTTCTGTGGGAAGAACCAGGGGCACAGGTGACCGGCGAGGTGCTGCTTTACGGAAAAGACATAAAGGCGCTGTCCACGGAGGAGCTGAGACGGCAGGTGGGACTGGTATTCCAGACTCCGTCGCCGTTCCCCTTTTCTATCTATAAAAATATGTCTTATGCACTTAAATATTACGGGGTGCGTGATAAAAATAAGATGGACCGCATTGTGGAGGAAAAGCTCCGGATGGCAGGGCTTTATGAGGAAGTGAAGGATGAGCTCGGAAAAAGTGCCCTGAAGCTTTCCGGCGGACAGAAGCAGAGGCTGTGCATTGCAAGGGCTCTGACGGTGGAGCCGGAAGTTCTTTTGCTGGACGAGCCCTGTTCGGCGTTAGATGTACGGTCCTCGGCAGTCATTGAAGAAATGCTTGCAAAGCTTAAAGAAACCTATACCATCGTGATCGTCACCCACAACATTGCCCAGGCGAAGCGGATTGCTGATGATGCCGCTTTTGTGTTTGAGGGCCGTCTTGTGGAATACGGAGAAGCGCGGGAATTATTTGAACACCCGCAGGAGGAAGAGACGAAATCATTTCTGGAGGGAATTTACGGGTAAATTATAACCCGACGCCGGTATTACTGTCTGAACCGCAGGAATGGAAACAGAGTAACAGAAGAGGGCAAATCCACGGCCGGCAGAAAAGAAAAAAACCCCTGCCGCAAAAAGCAGGGGCGCTGGAATTTAATTGGCGTTGCTGTTCCAGAGAATATCGCGGCCAATGGTCTGATAGAATAATTCCTTGACGCGGGCCGGCTCGGAAGTCTGTCCCAGAATCCACATGAGTTTAGTAACGGTGGCCTCCAGGGTCATATCATAGGATTCAATGAGGCCAAAGGCATTCTTGATTTTCTGCCCCACCTCATAGACAGACATGTTGCTGCCTTCCTGGGTTACCTGAGTGGTCATAACGACGATTTTCCCCATGGAAATCCATTTTTCAATGGAGCTGTAAAAGTCATCGGATTCATAGGAAGGGAGACCGCCCACACCGAAAGACTCGATGACTACGGCATCATAATGTTCCGCCATGTAATCCAGAATGGTGGAATCCATGGACGGGATCAGCTTAAGAAGTGCTACTTTGCTGTTTAAATCATGGTAGAAACGTACATTTTCCCGGTCCTGCCATTTATCGTCGATATAAAACAGAATATGGTCTTCCTGAATCACGGCCAGATACGGGAAGTTAATGCTGGAAAAGGCATTATAGCTCTTGGTGCGCTCCTTTTTCCCCCGGGTTCCCGCGATTACCTTTCCGTCAAACACGATGTTGACGCCATGGGCCCGTTCGCAGGAGGCAAAGCGGAGGCTGTCTAAAAGATTGGTTCTGGCATCGGTAACATCCAGGTCGATGGGTTTCTGGGCTCCGGTGATGACAATAGGTTTTTTGGAATGCTGGACCATATAGGACATGGCGGCTGCCGTATAGGCCATGGTATCTGTTCCGTGGCAGATGACAAAGCCATCGTAATTGTCGTAATTTTCTTCCAGGACTCTGGAAAGAAGCTGCCAGTGCCTGGGATGAATGTTGGTGCTGTCAATATTCAGAACCTGCTTCGCGTCCACTTCGCAGAAGGAGCGTGCAGCAGGCACATAGGACAGAAGCTCGTCCCCTGTAAGAAGCGGGGTCAGTCCGGAATCCCCATGCTTGCAGGCGATGGTGCCGCCAGTTCCGAGAAGAAGAATGTGTTTCATAAATGATAATCCCCTTTCATTTGTTGATATGCCCCAAATCTGTAAGCAGTATATCAAAAAAGAATCGCAGATTCAACAAAAATCTATGGAAAAATGGTGATGCCTGCATCAGCAGGTATCTTTGTTTAGAAAGAAGGTGAATTTTATGACTCAGATCCCAAAGGATCCGGTGATGCTTTTAAGTTATATCAATACCCAGCTCCGGGATTTTTATCCATCCATGAACGAACTGTGCAGGGCACTGTCTGTTTCAAAGGAAGAAATCGACAGGACTCTGGCATCCATTGATTACCAGTATGAAGAAGAACGGAATCAATATGTATAAGCTCTGAATTTTTCCATGCATATCCCACGTTCCATTCTGCCAGACTATCCACATGGAAAAATTAGAAAAGCAGTTTGAATTTTGGAAAAATTTCATAAAGTGCGGGGTGGCCGGATGGTGTATGGAGATCATTTTCACGTCGGCGGAGTCCATTGCCGTGGGGGATATGAGGCTCATTGGACGGACTTCCCTTCTTATGTTTCCCATTTATGGTCTGGGTGCTCTTTTAGGCCCCATCTGCCGGCGGCTGGATATGTGGATCGGAGATGCGGAAAGGCTTGGACGGAAGGATAAAGTGTGGCGCCATGGAACCAACAGCATGGTGCTTATCTTTCTGGCGGAATATCTGTCCGGCACTTTTTTAAAACTTTACGGAATCTGTCCCTGGGACTATTCCGGCCGCCTTTTCAGTGTGGACGGCCTTATACGCCTGGATTTTGCCCCATTCTGGTTTGGGGCCGGACTTTTTTTTGAAGAAATTACGGGGCAGAAAAGAAAGTAGAAGCAGTTGCATTTGCCGGCGGATTTTTATATAATGATGATACATCGGAAAAACAGCCCGGCAAAACGTATGGTTGTTTAAAGCGGGTGGATTTTATTAAAAAAGAAAAAGGTGAATGCAATGATTCGTTTTTTAGTGGTGGCCGTTCTTCTGATCGGTTTTCTTGTGTTTGGTTTTCCGCTTCTTGCGGCCCAGAATTCCCTGGGGAAAAAGGATCCCCATGGCAGAGATGTGGAAAGCTTAAAAATTGTTCAGTATATGTTCGGGCTGATTTTAAAGGCGGCAGGTATCACGGTTACGGTGAAGGGAAGGGAAAACATTCCCGAGGACCAGGCTGTACTCTACGTGGGAAACCACAGAAGCTATTTTGATATTCTGGTGGGATATACCACAGTGCCGGGCCTTATGGGATTTGTGGCCAAAAAGGAAATGTTAAAGATTCCGCTTCTCCGGTCATGGATGATAAATGTCAACTGCCTGTTTCTGGACAGGGAGAATCTGAAAGAGGGGTTAAAGACCATTCTCCAGGGAATTGAAAAGGTCAGAAGCGGAGTGTCCATCTGGATTTTCCCGGAGGGAACAAGAAATAAAAGCGAGGATGTGAGGGAGCTTCTTCCATTTAAAGAGGGAAGTCTTAAAATTGCCGAGAAGTCCGGCTGCCCGGTAATTCCGGTGGCCATGGTGGGGACTGCGGAAGCTTTTGAAAAGCATTTTCCCATGATCCGTCCTTCCCATGTGACGGTGTATTATGGAAAGCCTTTCTATATTAAAGAGCTGGAGCCGGCAGAGAAAAAACGGGCCGGAGCCTATACAAGAGAAAAAATACGGGAAATGCTTTGTGAAATACAGGAAGAAATGGCAGGAGAAATAAGATGAAACATCTGGACTTGATGGAATGCAGGAACAAACTGGATCAGATTGACAGAGAAATTGTACGGTTATTTGAGGAACGGATGACGGTCTGCGGTGATGTGGCCCAATATAAAATCGAAACGGGAAAGGCCGTTTACGATGCCGGGAGGGAAAAACAGAAAATTGCAGCCGTAAGAGAGCTGGCCGGCAGCGAATTTAATAAGCAGGCGGTGCAGGAAATTTTTTCCCAGCTCATGACCATCAGCCGAAGGTTCCAGTATGGATGCCTGGCGGCCTGCCAGAAGACCTTTTCCACCGGATTTACCGAGGTGGAGTCTTTAAAGAAAGAAAACGTCCGCGTTGTGTTTCAGGGAGTGGAAGGCGCGTACAGCCATGCCGCCACAAAAATGTTTTTCGGAGACGGCGTAAACGCCTATCATGTGCCGGAGTTTGAGGATACCATGAAGGAGGTGGAGGAGGGCCGGGCCGATTACGGCGTGCTCCCCATTGAAAATTCCACGGCCGGATTTGTGAGCAACAGTTACGACCTTCTGGCGAAGTACGGCAATTACATAGTGGGAGAAATTTATGTGCCTGTGGATCATGTGCTTCTTGGCCTTTCGGAGGCCTCTCTTTCTGACATTAAAACCATCTACTCCCATCCGCAGGGGCTGATGCAGTGCTCAAAATTTTTAAATTCCAATAAAGACTGGAAACAGGTGGGGGCCTTAAACACCGCTGCCGCGGCAAAAAAGATTATGGAAGAAAAGGATAAAACCCAGGCGGCCGTTGCCAGCCGGGCCGCGGGAGAACTCTATGGATTAAAGGAACTGGCCCGGGAAATAAATGATGAAAAGGGAAATACCACAAGATTTATCATTCTGGCAAAAAATCCGGAATATGAGACAAAAGCTTCCAAAATCAGCCTGATCTTTGAGGTACCCCATGTGAGCGGTTCTCTTTATAACATCCTTGGAAATTTTATTTTCAACGGGGTGAACATGAATATGATCGAGTCCAGACCGATTCCGGGAAAGCCTTTTGAATACCGTTTTTTTGTGGATATTGAAGGTAATTTAAGCGATGCATCCATAAAAAATGCCCTGACGGGAATCCAGGCAGAGGCCTCTTTCATGAAAATTCTGGGAAACTACTGATGATCGTACACTGTGCAGGATGGGGGGAATCCTTGTGGCATCTCATGTATTTGCTGCTATTGATGTGGGCTCCTTTGAGCTGGAGCTGGGAATCTATGAGATTTCCGGAAAAAATAAAATCAGAAATCTGGATCATGTGCGCCATGTGATGGCTCTGGGACGAGACACCTACCACCATGGAAAAATCAGCTATGAGCAGGTGGAGGAGCTCTGTGAGGTTCTGGGAGATTTTTCCAGAATCATGAAGAGCTATAAGGCGGCGGACTACCGGGCCTATGGCACAAGCGCCATGCGCGAGGCCAGAAACAGTCAGATTGTTCTGGACCAGGTCCGTGTGAGAACCGGTATTGAAATCCAGATCATCAGCAATTCTGAACAACGGTTTTTAAACTACAAGGCCATTGCCGCCCTGGATGAGGATTTCGATAAAAATATCCGGCAGGGCACCGCCATCGTGGACGTGGGATTTGGCAGTATGCAGATCTCTCTGTTTGATGAAAAACTTCTGATTTCAACGGAAAACCTTCCTCTGGGAGCTTTAAGAATCCTCGGGGCCTTAAGTGATGTGAATACCACTGTGGACCGGACCAGGGAACTGATCGACGGCATGGCGGAAAATGAGCTTTCCAATTATAAGAAAATGTATCTGGCGGACCGTACCGTACACCATATCATCGGAATCGGGGAAAATATCCTTTATCTGTTCCGGCATGAGGATAACGGAAAGCCCCTGGAGCGGGTTTCCAGGGAACGGTTTAATCTCTTTTATGACCAGCTTTTCCGGCTCAGCGAGGATGAGCGGGAAGAAAAATTCGGAGTCAGCGCCGAATATGCCGCTCTGCTTCTTCCCTGTGCCGTTATCTATAAAAAGTTCATGGAAATCACAGGGGCGGAATCTCTGTGGATTCCGGGAATCCGCTTTTGTGATGGAATCGCCGCCGAATATGCGGCGGACCACAAGCTGGTAAAATTCAAGCATGATTTCAACAACGATATTATCAGCACCTCCAGAAACATGGCCAGGCGGTACCGCTGCCAGAGTCCCCATTCGGAGATGGTGGAGGTCTTTGTGCTTCAGATTTTCGATACCATGAAGCGGTATCATGGAATGGGAGAGCGGGAGCGTCTGCTTTTGCAGATCGCCGTCATTATTCATGCCTGCGGAAAATTCATCAGCGTCAGAAACGCCAACGAATGTGCCTACAATATTATCATGTCCACGGAGATCATCGGAATTTCCCATCTGGAAAGGGAGATTATCGCCAATGTGGTGCGCTATAATATCCGGGATTTCGATTATAATAAAGTTCATATGGAAACAGAACTGGATTCTGTGTCCAGCGGCTTTGCAAGTCACAGGGATGTGACCATTGTAATAGCGAAGCTTACAGCAATTCTCCGGCTGGCCAACTCCATGGACCGGGGACATAAGCAGAAACTTAAGGGCTGTCGGATGTCCGTGAAAGATAAAAATTTTGTAGTGACCACAGATTATCATGGAGATATTACACTGGAAACCGTTTCCTTTGGGCAGAAGGCGGCATTTTTTGAAGAAATTTTCGGACTTCGGCCCATACTCAGGCAGAAAAGGAGCGATTAAATATGGCAGAGAAAGAAACCAGGTATACCGATCCGAAAAATTATGTAAATCGGGAGCTGAGCTGGCTGGAATTTGACTACCGGGTTTTGGGGGAGGCCAGAGATAAGACCACTCCGCTGTTTGACCGGCTGAAATTTTTAAGCATTACATCCTCCAACCTGGACGAATTTTTCATGGTCCGGGTGGCATCCTTAAAAGATATGGTCCATGCGAAATATTCAAAGCCGGATATTGCAGGTCTCACACCGCCGGAACAGCTGGAAAGAATCAGCAAAAAGACCCATGAGCTGGTGGCGCAGCAGTATATGACCTACAATCGTTCCCTGCTTCCGGCTTTGAAGAATAACGGGCTGAATGTGATTGTGAGCCATGAAGAACTGACTCCGCTCCAGGGAGAGTATGTGGACCGGTACTTTATGGAAGAGGTATATCCGGTCCTGACTCCCATGGCCGTGGACTCCTCCAGGCCATTTCCGTTAGTGAGGAATCAGTCCTTAAATATTGCCGCTCTTCTTAAGAAAAAGTCAGGTGATGATGAACTGGAATTTGCCCTGGTGCAGGTTCCAAGCGTGCTTCCACGGATTGTGCTGCTTCCGGTCACAGTGAATGAAAAAGGGAATGAGATGCGTCATGTGATTCTTCTGGAGGAAATTATCGAGAGGAATATGAAGCAGCTTTTCCTCAATTATAATATTGTCACCTCTCACCCTTTCCGTATCATGAGAAACGCAGATTTTTCCCTGGATGAGGAGGAGGCGGTAGACCTTCTGGAAGAAATTGAAAAGCAGTTAAAAAAGAGACAGTGGGGCGAAGTGATCCGGCTGGAAATCGAGGAAAAAGCTGATAAACGGCTTCTTAAAATATTAAAAAAAGAGCTGGAGGTCAATGAGGAAGATATTTATGAGATTCCCGGAGCTCTGGATCTGACTTTTTTAATGAAAATGTACGGTCTTTCCGGTTATGAACATCTGAAGGCGCCCAAATACACGCCGCAGCCGGTTCCGGCACTGATGAATGAGGATGATATTTTTACCAATATCAGAAAGGGAGACATCCTCTTAATGCATCCTTACGAGACCTTTGACCCGGTGGTGGAGTTTGTCCGCTTATCGGCTGTGGATCCGGATGTACTGGCGATCAAGCAGACTCTTTACAGAGTCAGTGGAAATTCCCCCATTGTGGCGGCTCTGGCAGAGGCGGCCGACAATGGAAAACAGGTTTCTGTTCTGGTGGAATTAAAGGCCAGATTTGACGAGGAAAACAACATTCTCTGGGCCAAAAAGCTGGAAAAGGCCGGCTGCCACGTAATTTACGGTCTGGTGGGACTGAAGACTCACTCGAAGATTACCCTGGTAGTACGGCGGGAAGAGGACGGAATACGCCGCTATGTCCACCTGGGAACAGGAAACTATAATGATTCCACCGCAAAGCTTTATACGGACTGCGGCATCATGACCTGTCATCCGCTAATCGGCGAGGACGCCACCGCCGTGTTCAATATGCTGTCCGGATATTCGGAGCCCTTAAGCTGGCATATGCTGGCTGTGGCGCCTTTGTGGCTTCGCGGAAAATTCTTAAAGCTTATTGAACGGGAGACCAGACATGCCAGGTCCGGAAAACATGCCTCCATTATTGCCAAGATGAATTCCCTGTGTGACAAGGATATTATCGCGGCTCTTTATGAAGCGTCCTCGGCCGGGGTGGAAATTAAGCTGGTGGTCCGCGGCATCTGCTGCTTAAAGGCCGGGATTCCGGGACTTTCGGAAAATATCGAGGTCCGCTCCATTGTGGGAGAATTTCTGGAACATGCCAGAATTTTTATCTTTGAGAACGATGGCAGTGAGGAAATCTACATGGGAAGCGCCGACTGGATGCCAAGAAACTTAGACCGCCGTGTGGAAATCATGTTCCCGGTTTTAAGAGAGGAGCCAAGGGCCAGAATCTGCCATTACATGGAACTGGAGCTGGAAGATAATGTAAAGGCCCATGTGCTGATGCCGGATGGAACTTATGAAAAACCGGACCGGAGAGGAAAACTTCCTGTGAATTCCCAGAAATCCCTCTGTGAACTGGCTGTGGCATCCGTCAGGGCGGAGCAGAAAAAAACGGGGAGCGAGGAAATCTCAAGAGTCTTCATTCCTGTGGAAAGCCAGAATGAAATATAAGAGACAAAGGCCGCCTGCGTTTTTTCGCGGGCGGCCTTTACAGTACTTTCCACCTCGTTTTTAGAAAAAAGTAAGGAAAAATTCATTGAAATATGATATGATGGTAACAAGACTGGGAAATTTTAAGCATAAGAAATTAGGAGGTTGTTCATGGATCAGATCAATATTCTTGTGGTAGACGATGAGAAGGAGATTGCTGACCTGGTGGAGATCTACCTGGTCAGTGATGGTTATAAAGTTTTCAAAGCAAATAATGCGGCGGATGGACTGGATATTCTTGAAAAAGAAGAGATCCATCTGGTGCTTTTAGATATTATGATGCCCGGGATGGACGGGCTGGAAATGTGCCGGAAAATCCGGGAAACCAATAATATTCCCATTATCATGTTGAGCGCCAAGTCCACAGATCTGGATAAGATTCTGGGCCTGGGAACAGGAGCGGATGATTATGTGGTGAAGCCCTTTAATCCTCTTGAGCTCACCGCCCGGGTGAAATCCCAGCTCCGCCGTTATACACAGCTAAATCCCAACAGCAACACAGGCCAGACTTCTAAAAATGAAATCAATATCCGCGGCCTGTCGGTCAATAAAGATAACCATAAGGTGGTAGTATACGGGGAAGAGATCAAGCTTACTCCCATCGAATTCGATATTTTATATCTGCTGGCATCAAATCCGGGCCGGGTGTTCAGCACCGATGAGATTTTTGAGAAGGTATGGAACGAAAAGGTCTATGAAGCCAATAATACCGTTATGGTACATATCCGCCGCCTTCGCGGAAAGATGAAGGAGGACACCAGGCAGAATAAGATTATAACCACAGTCTGGGGGGTAGGATATAAAATTGAAAAATGACAGAAGCAGACGCTTCTATGGTCAGGTAATCGTCAATATCCTGTACAGTACACTGATTGCCTGCCTGGTGGAAGTGTTTCTGATTACTAATGTGGATATGCTGGTCGATTATATGGAGAAGACCAGGGAGGAGCTGAATCCGTTTCTGCGGATATTCAGGATGGGAACCGTCACCACGATTTTATACGTGATTCTGGGGATTGGGATTTTTTCCTTCACCTTTCTGCTGCTTCAGAGAAAGTCTTTGCGGTACATAGGAAAGATTGCAACGGCGATCCAGAATATTTCTGAAGGAGACTTAAATACTCAGGTGGAAGTCATGGGGGACGATGAGTTTTCCATGATGGCGTCCAATTTAAACCGGATGGAGGCCGATATCCGGGAGCTGATGGATAAGGAAAGGGAGTCGGAGCGGACAAAAAATGAGCTGATTACCAATGTTGCTCATGATTTAAGAACGCCCCTGACTTCCATTATCGGTTATCTGGAGCTGCTTTCCAAAGGAGTTCCCATGGGACCGGAGATGCAGCAGAAATACATTGATATTGCCTATACGAAGGCCAAACGCCTGGAAAAACTTATTGAGGATCTGTTTGGATTCACCAAGATGAATTATGGGAAAATTTCCATGAATGTGGGAAAGGTGGATATTGTAAAGCTTTTGGGACAGCTTCTGGAGGAGTTTTACCCAAGCTTTGCTGATAAGGATCTGGCCTATGAGCTGACCAGTAATGTGCCTGCCCTGGTCATAGCGGCTGATGGAAATCTTCTTGCCAGACTGTTTGACAACCTCATAAATAACGCCATCAAATATGGCGCTGAGGGAAAAAAAATTCTGGTGAAAATCCATGCAGGAGAGGAGATTGTGACAGTTTCCGTGGTCAATTACGGATATGTGATTCCGGAAGATGAGCTTCCGCTTATTTTCAATAAATTTTACCGCGTGGAGCAGTCCAGGTCCTCCACTACCGGAGGAACCGGGCTGGGACTTGCCATTGCAAAAAATATTGTGGATATGCACGGCGGCACCATCTCTGTATCCAGTGATTTAAACGGTACGGTTTTTATGGTGAAGCTTCAGGTAAACTTTGATGTGAACCGGGAAAATTTCAGAGCAATAGGATGAGAAACATGAGAAAAAAGATGTGCACGGCAGTATGCCTTCTGCTCTTCGGGCTTCTGTTCGGAGGAATTTCCAGCCCGGCAGCAGAAGATGACGGGCCTCCGGTATCCATGGAGGTTTCTTCCATTTATGGCGGTGTGGGAAAAATGGGAGAGCATATTCCTCTGACCATCCGGCTGTATGGCCAGTCCACAAAGCCCTTTACGGGAACAGTCGCTGTGAAAGCCCTGGAAAACGGGATGGACAACAGTGGAGAAGTATTCGAATATGGATATTCTGTCTCTGTGAATACCGCAGAGACCAAAAAGCTGGAAATTTATGTTCCTCTGGGACAGAGGAGCCCGGAACTTCTGGTGACCCTTAAGAACCATGCGGGAAAGGAAATTGCAGAGAAAACCATGTCCTTTGATGTGTCCCGGGACAAGGGACGCCTTCTGATTGGTACTCTGTCAGAGCAGAACGAAGAGCTTTTGTATCTGGATGGAGTAAGCATGGACTATGGTATGGTGAATTCTGTGGTCCTTTCCATGGAAGGGGGCTCCTTTCCGGCAGATTCCAGGGGACTGGAGCTTTTGGATCTTCTGATTGTCAATCATTTTGATACAGAAAAACTTCTGGCAGGCCAGAGGGAGGCCGTTTTAGAATGGGTGGATAACGGCGGAACGCTTTTGTTTGGAACCGGAGCCATGGCTGACGAAACTCTGGAGGCTTTTTCGGAGGAGATTCCTGGTCTTACAGTGTCTGATATAAAGTTTGTAAATGTGGCCCTGGGAACGGAGTATGATGAAAAGGCACCCGGAGATTCCAATGTGGAAATGGTTTGTGCGGATGTGGGGGTTTCCGGCGGAGACGTGGTGATGGAAAGCGACGGCCAGGCGCTTCTGACCATGAAAAGCAGAGGAAAAGGGAAAATAGGAATTTTTTCCTATGATCTGGGAGATTTAAGGGAATTTGTGGAGCGGAATCCGGCTTATGGGGTTCGGATGCTCACAGAGGCCGTTGGAGCGGAAAATATCTCAAATCTTTATTTTTACAGCTCCTATGGCACAGACCAGGAATACTGGAATGCCCAGAGCCTTGTGAACACAGGCAGCGCAGACAGGCTTCCCAATCTGCCCCTTTACACGGCTGCTGCTGTGTGTTATCTGCTGGCGGCCGGTCCCGGGCTTTATCTGATTTTGAAAAAGCATGAACTGAGCCGGTATTATGGATTTTCTGTGGTGGTGGCGGCAGTGGTCGCGTCCGCCGTTATTTATATTCTGGGGGCAGAGACCAGATTTACCTCTGAGTTTTATACCTGTGCCACGGTGATGGATGTGGGAGAAGATTCTCTGGAGGAGACTTCTTATCTGAACATCCGGACGCCGGACAGCAGGCCTTTTTCCGTAAAACTTTCCGGAGACTATTCCGTTACTCCGCTTACAAGAAGCAGCCGGTATGAGGAGGCGCCAATTCTGGAGTTTGATAAAAAGAAAGGCGCCAATGTGGGAGTCCGCTATGGGGAAGAGGGAATAACACTGTCGGCAGGGCGGTCCAGAGCCTTTGAACCACGTTTTTTTAAGCTGGAGCGTCAGCTGGAGAAAAATTTTGAGGGAGGGCTTTCCGGAGAACTTATATGGTACGATGGCACCGTATCCGGTTACGTTTCCAACGATTTTCCATTTCCTCTGACGGACGCGGCGCTGGTCTTTTACGGGCAGATATATCCCCTGGGGACCCTGGAGGCCAAAGAGACCAGAGAACTTTCCGGGGAACGCCTTCTTGCATGGCCGGTGGGAATGCCCTACATTGTTTCCTCATGGCTCTCAGGAAGCCAGGAAGCTAAGGAGGGAGACGACGGGGAATATTTAAGAAGTGTGGGGAAGGACGGTCTCTATTCTTACTATCTGGAACGGTACTTTGGAGCCGGTGCCTCCGGCGGGCGGATCGTGGGATTCGGACCGGAAAACGGCCTTTGGGAGCCCATCTCGCGGGAGGGACAGGAAGCGGACAGCCGCGTGCTTTATACGGCATCCCTTTCCCTTACGTCCGGGCAGAATGGACGGATATACCGTTCCGGTCTGGCTGCCAGTCCCAATGTAACTGCCAACGGAGCTTTTTACACGGACGGGACTGCCATGTACGGAACGGAGCCGGTTATTGTGGAGTATTTTCTGGGGGAAGATATTCAGGTGGAGCAGCTTTCCTTTTTCCCGGTCGCGGAGGAATTTCTGAATAATACCAGATTTTACTATTTAAAGCAGTTTGATGGTGAGGCATATTTTTACAATTACAATACGAAGACCTACGACAGAGCGGAGCTTTTGAAGAAACATTTTCTGGCAGCAGAGTTGGAGCCCTACCTTTCCCCGGAGAATACGCTGGTGGTGAAATACACCACAGAAGAAGCGGATTCCGCCGGAGTAAGCTCTTTGCTTCCTGTTCTCATGGTGACAGGGAGGGTGCGCTGATGTTAAAAATACATGGATTAAAAAAGAAATTCGGAAATTTCCAGGCCATTGACGGTCTCGACATGGAGATTGAGGAGGGCGCACTGTATGGATTTGTGGGCCCCAATGGGGCGGGAAAGACAACGGCCATAAAAATCATAACCGGACTTCTGCGGCCGGACGAGGGCTCCATAGAAATCGGCGGAAGGGATGCCCTTCTGTACCGGGAAGAGGTGAAGGAATGCTTTGGATATGTACCGGATGAATTTGGGATGTATGATAATTTAAAGGTATGGGAATACATGGATTTTTTTGCTTCCTGCTATGGGTATTCAGGGCTCATGGGAAGAAACCGGTGTATGGAGCTTCTGGAGCAGGTAAAGCTTTCGGATAAGGCGGACTTTTTTGTGGACAGCCTGTCCAAAGGAATGAAACAGAGGCTTTGTCTGGCCAGGGCCCTGATTCATGACCCGGCTTTTCTGGTCCTTGATGAACCAACATCCGGTATGGATCCCAGGACCAGAATGGAGTTTAAGGAGATGCTGAGGGAGCTGTGTGCCGAAGGAAAGACCATTCTTGTCAGCTCCCATATTCTTTCAGAGCTTTCCCAGATGTGTACGGACATTGGAATCATTGATGCCGGAAAAATCGTGCTGTCAGGAAACATGGCGGAGATCCTGCAAAAGGTCAATGAGTCCAATCCCCTGCTCATAAAAGTGTGCGGCAATAAGGAGGAGGCCATAGAGCTTCTTAAGAAAAATATCTGTGTGACCACGATTTCCATCCGGGAGGAAAACATTGCGGTCAGGTTCTGCGGAGATAAAATAGCAGAGGCGGAGCTTTTAAGAAGCCTGGTTCTGGCGGGGATTCCGGTCAACGGTTTTGTCAGAGAGCAGGGAGACCTGGAGAGCATTTTCATGCAGATCACGAATCATGATATGGAAAAGGTGGTGTTAAAGGGTGAAGAGTAATCCTGTTTACAGAAGGGAAATGACTGTGCGTGCCAGGAGCTTCCGCATGCCTTTTATCATTTTATGCTTCAATGGAATTCTGGCGGCCGCGGCTCTCTTAAATATGTATTCGGCCGTGGCTCAGGTCCGGATTTCCGCCAGTATCCAGTACACCAGCTTCCTTCAACTATATGCTTTTGTAGCCATACTGGAATTTTTTCTTCTCATGTTTATCATGCCGGCTCTGACTACGGGCAGTATCAGCGGGGAGCGGGAGAGAAGGACTCTGGAGCTTTTGTTTACCACAAAAATGACCCCCGGTGACATTGTGATGGGAAAACTGTTTTCCGCCCTCAGTCAGCTTCTGGTTCTGGTTGTGTCCAGCTTTCCGGTGCTGCTTCTCACCTTTGTATACGGAAGCATGGACTTTATGGATCTGGGACTTTTGTTTCTGTGCTTTGTGGTGACGGCAGTGTTTTCCGGCGGAATCGGAATTTTTGCCTCCTCCCTCATGCGCCGGTCCACCTTTTCCAATGTATGTACTTACGGACTTCTTCTGCTGAGCGTGGCAGGAACTTATATGGTGAATCTGTTTCTTTATAATATGTCTCAGATGCAGATAGACAATGTGGTGTTCAGGCTGGGGGAATCCAGGCCGGCGGCAAACTCCGGGGCGGCGGTGTACCTTCTTTTGATCAATCCCATGGTCACATTTGCGGAAATTTTAGGGGAACAGGTAACAGGGGGAGCAGAGTGGTTTTCTGTCAAAAGATTTCTGGAAGGCAGCCCGGGAGGGTTTATTGCCAGCCACTGGGTTTTGGTGAGTCTTTTGGTGCAGTCGGCTCTGGCTGTGTTTTTTGTGCGGGGGGCCATTTATTTTTTAAACCCCGCAAGAAATGAGAAGAAGTAGAGTAACTGTGAACTGTTACTAATGAAGCAGGAGAAACATATGTTTTATATTGGATGTCATCTGTCCTGTGCCAAAGGATTTGTTTCCATGGCCCGGGATGCAGAAAAAATTGGCGCCACCACCTTTCAGTTTTTCACCAGAAATCCCAGGGGAGGAAACGCCAGGGCCCTTTCCATGGAGGATATCGAGTGCTTTTTAAAGAAGAAGGAAGAGCAGAACCTCGGAACGCTGGTGGCCCATGCACCGTACACGTTAAATGCCTGTGCCGCCAGTGAGGCGATAAGAACCTTTGCATGGAATACCATGGAAGATGATCTGAGGCGGCTGGAATACACTCCGGGAAATTTTTACAATTTCCATCCCGGAAGTCATGTGAAGCAGGGAACGGAGGTGGGAATCCAGTACATCTCGGCGATGCTGAACGGGATTTTAAAGGAAGAACAGTCCACTACGGTGCTTTTGGAGACCATGACAGGAAAGGGAAGTGAAGTGGGCGGCCGGTTTGAGGAGCTTCGGGAAATCCTGGATCGGGTAACGCTCTCCGATAAGATGGGGGTCTGCCTGGATACCTGCCATGTGTGGGACGGAGGGTATGATATTGTAAAGGATTTGGATGGAGTTCTTACGGAATTTGACAGGGTCATCGGCCTGTCCAGGCTAAAAGCCGTCCATTTAAATGACAGCCAGAATCCGCTGGGGGCAAAAAAGGACCGCCATGAGAGAATCGGCGAGGGGCATATCGGCCTGGAGGCCCTGGTGCGGGTCATCAATCATCCGGCCTTAAAGGATCTGCCGTTCTGTCTGGAAACACCCAATGATCTGGACGGATATGCGAGAGAAATTGCGCTGCTTAAGTCAAAGCGTGAGGGATAGAACTGCATGCGCCAAAAGGTCAGGCGGGCCACCACACCGCGAAAGTCCGGTGGGCGCATTGGGCATATCTGAATATATGCCGCCTGTCCGGCGGTGAATTTTTAATAGTAAGAGTACTCTCGGAAACTCAGCCCAAAGACAGGTGCAGGGGGGTTCCGAGAGTGCTCAGTAATATATAAGGAGGAGTAAGCAATATGGGAATTATAAAAGCGTCTGTGGAGGCAGTAAGGGGAGCCTTAAGTGATCAGTGGCTGGAGGTTATTGAGCCGGAAAACATGGGGGGCTCCACAGTATTTTCGGCCGGTGTCCTGACAAGACGGGGACAGAATACCAAGGGTACGAAAAATCTGGTTTCCAACGGTTCCAGAATCCGGGTATATCCCAACCAGTTTATGATGCTGGTGGACGGCGGCAGGGTGGTGGACTATACGGCAGAAGAGGGGTACTATACCGTAAATAATTCATCTTCCCCCTCCCTGTTTAACGGAGAGTTCGGAGAGGCTCTCAAAGATTCCTTTGACAGGATCCGGTATGGCGGACAGACTTTTAAGGAACAGAAGGTGTATTACATTAACCTTCAGGAAATTAAGGGAATTAAATTTGGAACCAGAACTCCTGTGAACTATTTTGACAGCTTTTACAATGCGGAGCTGTTCCTCAGGGCCCATGGAACCTATTCCATTAAGATTACAGATCCTCTGAGGTTTTATTCCGAGGTGATTCCGAAAAATGCGGATCATGTGGATATCGGAGAGATTAATGAGCAGTATTTAAATGAATATCTGGAGGCCTTCCAGACGGCCATCAACCAGATGTCAGCCGACGGAATCCGCATTTCCTTCGTGGCGTCCAAGGGAAGAGAGCTTGGAAAATATATGGCCGATGTGCTGGATGAAGAGTGGAACCAGATGCGCGGCATGGAAATCCAGGCAGTGGGGATCGCCAGCATTTCCTATGATGAGGAATCCCAGAAGTTAATCAATATCAGAAACCGCGGCGCCATGTTAAGTGACCCGACCATCCGTGAGGGTTATGTACAGGGCCAGATTGCTGAAGGACTAAATGCCGCAGGATCCAATTCCGGCGGAAGCATGGCCGGTTTCATGGGAGTGGGCATGGGAATGCAGAGCGCAGGAGGCTTCATGGGAGCAGCTTCTGCCACCAACGCACAGCAGATGCAGATGATGGGCGGTCAGTATGGAGCGGCGCAGGGCCAGTACGGAGCAGCGGGCCAGTATGAACCGGCGCAGCAGAACCGGCATGGAGCAGCACAGGGCCAGCATGGGGGAGCAGGTCAGGGAGTCCCGGGGGAGGCTTCGTCTCAGCCGGTATCCGGCAGCTGGACCTGTTCCTGCGGAACGGTGAATACAGGGAAATTCTGTTCAGAGTGCGGAGCACCAAAGCCGGCTCCTGCTTCCTGGACCTGCTCCTGTGGAACCGTGAATACGGGAAAATTCTGTTCTGAGTGTGGAAAACCGAGACAATAGGAGAAACGATTATGGCGTTGATGTCTTATAAATGCCCCAACTGCGGAGGCGGGTTACAGTTTGACCCGCCTTCCGGAAATTTCAAGTGTGAATTCTGCCTTTCGGAATTTACAGAAGAGGAGATGAAACGGCTGGAGGAAGAGGAGGCCCGGAAAAAGGCCTGGAATGAGGCAGAGTCCGGGGAAGCGGAAAGCGCCAAAGGGCAGCCCGGAGAGGCGGAAGGCGCCGGGGGGCAGTCCGGAGGGCGGTCCGGGGAAGCAGAAAGCACCGGGGGCCAGCCCGGGGAACCGGAAAGTGCCGGGGACCAGTCCGGGGCCGTCGTGTACTCCTGTCCAAGCTGCGGGGCGGAAATTGTAACCGATGCCACCACTGCGGCCACTTTTTGCTATTACTGCCACAATCCGGTGGTTCTTTCCGGGAAGCTTTCGGGAGAATTCATGCCGGACTATGTGCTGCCCTTTTCCATAGATAAAAAGGGTGCCACGGAGAAATTTCTTTCCTGGATCGGGAAAAAGAAATTTGTTCCAAAGTCCTTTTATTCCAAAGATCAGATAGAGAAACTTTCAGGAATCTATTTTCCCTATCTGCTTTATAGCTGTCAGGTGGACGGAAAGCTTAATGCGGACGCAGAGAAAAACCGGACCTGGACCACAGGAAACATCCAGTTTACGGAGCATAAAAAATATCAGGTGGAGCGGGCCGGATGTCTGGATGTCAAAAATCTCACAAGAAATGCCCTTTTAAAAGCCAACAGAGAGCTGGTGGAAGGAGTGCTGCCTTTTGAAACGGAAAAGATGCTGCCTTTTCAGATGGGCTATTTATCCGGTTTTCAGGCGGAAAAGCGGGACATGGACGGCGAGAGCTTTACGGCAGATGCGGAACTGGAGGTGAAAAATTATACGATGGAGCAGCTTAAATCTTCCATAAGCGGCTACACAAGTATCAATGTGAAGAACAGTGAAACTCACATCCGGAATGCCAGATGGCAGTATGCCCTGCTCCCCGTATGGGTGCTTACATATAAGGACAGGCAGAAAGACAAGGTTTACTATTTTGCCATGAACGGGCAGACGGGGAAAATATGGGGAAAGTTTCCTGTGGATAAAGGGAAGCTTGCAGGCCTGTTTTTGGAGGTATTTCTTCCTGTATTCGCCATTTTAATGATAGGAGGTTGGTTCCTGTGAAGCAGTTAAAGGGTGCAGTATTCGGCTTTCTTACTTTGGTTTTTCTCTTTTCCGGCGCGTGGAGAGCCTGTGCTGCAGAAGAGAACAGAGTGTTTGATATGGCAGGCCTGTTCGATGAGGAAGAGACTGCAAAACTCTCAGACAGCCTCGGGGTTTTGCGGGAAAAAATGAACATGGATGCCGCCATTGTGACCACAGAAGAAAACCCGGATTCTGCCATGGAATTTGCCGATAATTTTTATGAGGAACAGGGGCTTGGCGTGGGAAAAAACCATGACGGCGTCTTGTTTTTAATTGATCTGGAAAACGGGGAGCTCTGGATTTCCACCGAAGGAAAAATGGTTCGTTTTCTGACAGACGGGCGGGTGGAAACCATTCTGGATGATACCTTTGAATACGCGGTAGACGGTGATTTTTACGGCGCTGCCAGGGTGTTTCTGGAGGATCTGGAAATCTGCTATGACAATGGAATCGCGGATGATCAGTTTAATCAGGATGTGGATACAGGCCAGATAAGCCGCTACCATTCCATCAAGTGGTATGAAGTTCTCTTTGCTCTGGTGGTTTCGGCCGTCTGCGGCGGCGCTGCCGTCTTTTCTGTGGTATGGTCCTATGGGATGCATGACGAATCGGGGAGGCTGGCTGCCAATTTTAACCTGTCCTACCGGAAGGACAGTTCTTTCCGCCTTGGAAACCTGCTTACAGATGTGATAATCGGAAGCTATGTGACCCAGAGGGTCATTCAGTCCGCCCAGAATCGAAGCGGCGGGGGGCATTCCTCCGGAGGCCGGAGTCTTTCTTCCGGAGGCCGTTCTTCGGTGCACAGAAGCTCCAGTGGCCGCTCCCACGGGGGCGGAGGCCGGAAGTTCCGGTAGTGGGGAGTCCCGAAAAGATGCGTCCACAGCCAGATGCCATGCATGGAGATGCCTGCGTCTGCCTTATGAAGATTTCAGGGAAAAAACGCTTATGAAAGCAAGGTTTCAGTGCGTTTTTCCTGCCTTACGATTACCGATGCAAAGAATGAGATTTTAGGGCTGGTTGCCGGTGATTACTACAAAGGCCCTAAGCAGGATTTGGATCCGAATCATCCCGGAGATATATGGGAATTTAAGAAAAATATTGATGGAATGAAGTTTTATGTTAAGGTTAAGATCACGCAGGAGAACGGAGAGGATATTCTCAAATGTCTTGGTTTTCACGGGGATGATTTTCTATAAGGAAAATGGGATATCCATATCCGGAGTAAGATATGCACATTTGCCGTATGGACCAGTACCTGAGAATTTTGATATTCTTCTGGGTACGATGGCGGCTGACCACATTGCTCATATTGAGGTGTTTTATGATAATGGGTATGAAAAGCATCAGGTGATTCCTGAGGAAGAAATGCCAGAAGGAGTCCTCTCCGATGATGAGCTGGAAGTATTAGAACGGATATATAATAAGTTCGCAAATTTCGGATCAGTGGATATTTCGAATTATTCGCACAAAGAGAAAGGCTATGCAGAAACGAAGAAGGGCGAGATTATTTCTTACTCATATGCGAGGGATATTGAATTGAATTAAAAAATGGTATTACTTTGTGGCGGCTTCCAATGTTAAACCGGTAGCCGCCGTTTTCAAAACAGTGTTGCGCCTGCCTGGCATAAAAGGTATGACAGGACCAAAGGCTAATTACTTTGCTGCATAAAGGAGATTAAGATAAAATGAAAATAAAATGTACAGGAATCATCGGCCAGGGCTCTCTTGGCGTCATGTACGGAAAGCACCTGGCAGACAGGCTGGGAAAGGATGCCGTTTTTTTCCTGGCCGATGAAGAACGGGTAAAAAGATACAGAGAGACAGAGCTTATCTGCAATGGGGAGGCATGTCAGTTCACCTACCGCTCTCCGGCGGAGGCGGTGACGGCGGATCTTCTGATTTTTGCAGTGAAGATTGCAGGAATGGCTGCCGCCATTGAGACCGCAAGGCCCTTTGTGGGGGAGAAGACGCTTCTCCTCTCGGTTTTAAACGGCGTGTCCAGCGAGGGAATGCTGGAGGAAGCTTTCGGGGAGGAGCATGTGCTCTATGCCTGCGTCCAGGGAATGGATGTGGGAAAGCTTGGAAATGTGGTTTCTTATAAAAATATGGGCTATATCGCCCTGGGAACCAAAAACAAACGCCGGGACGGGAGGCTTTCGGCAGTGACGGATT
>ERZ808051.257-NODE-257-length-67459-cov-5.633300_pt1 | contig 67459 bp, 50 predicted proteins | sample MGYA00380199_ERZ808051 | MGnify/ENA primary metagenome ERZ808051 (study PRJEB31490, sample SAMN06133391) | mouse gut metagenome | isolation source: J11 | host: mice | place: China: Chengdu | collected 2015-05 ... | reverse complement strand
GGTTCACCCTTGGGCCCAGCAGGTCCCATAGGTCCCGTTTCGCCTTGAGGCCCGGTCATCCCCATAGGTCCCGTTTCACCTTGAGGCCCGGTGTCACCCTTGGGCCCCGCGGGTCCCATAGGTCCCGTTTCGCCTTGAGGCCCGGTCATCCCCATAGGTCCCGTTTCACCCTGAGGTCCTGTGTCACCCTTGGGCCCCGCGGGTCCCATAGGTCCCGTTTCGCCTTGAGGTCCGGTCATCCCCATAGGTCCCGTGTCACCCTTGGGCCCCGCGGGCCCTATAGGTCCCGTTTCGCCTTGAGGTCCAGCGGGTCCCATAGGTCCCGGCTCACCCTTGGGTCCAGCGGGTCCCATAGGTCCCGTTTCACCTTGAGGCCCCATAGGTCCCGGTTTGCCCTGGGGTCCTGCGGGTCCGTGGCAGCAGCAATTATAAGGTGATCGCTTATTGTTTTTATACAAATTTTTACCTCCCTGTGCATGCCAGCGCACATCATGATTTAAATATGGATATAAATTTCCAAATTTCTTGCTTCCCGTTTTTGGCATAGATATTATGTTTATTTTATTCTATGATATTTTTAGTGTGTTGTGCAGGAGGCCCTAAGGTGCGATAAAATAATGGGAGGGTAAAGAGGTAGTGTCATTTAGGTAAACTCCGGAGATGGCTGCCTTCAGGCTTCAGGTGACCTGCTGAAAAGGAAGACGGAATGGAAATCCGGTTGGACAATTATGTTTGCGCCTGCTCTGCGGGTGTGGTACAATGTTGACACAAGAGGGCAATACAAGAGGGCAATGTGTCAACTACTGATTCCATGTGCGCCAAAGCGCACGGAAATACGGTATCATGTTGACACGGAAATTATACTCTTATATACTTTTACGCTGCGTAAACGGCATAAGTAAAAATAACGAAAGGCGGAAAAGAAAATGAAAAGAATAATGGGTGCGTTGCTTGCTGCGGTCATGGCGGTAACAATGTTGTCAGGCTGCGGCAGGGGCAGAGGGGAAAAAGAGGAACGGCTAAACCGGTATACCGCGCAGGGAGGCATGTTTGCCATTTCTCTCCCGGGAGAATGGACAGAGGAAGGTAACCTGGAAGTTGACGGTATACTCAGTCTTGAAAGAGAGGATGGCGCCAGTGTGCTGGCTATCGGGATACCCAAGGGGGAGCCGCTGCTTGGATACGGCTCTGATATAAATAGCGTGGAGGAGCTTTTTGCGTATGCGGAAGCCATGTTTCTGAATCGCGGGGATGAATGCAAGACTGTTTTATCCGATGACGAACCGGTTCTGTCCGACGATTTTAAGAATGTAACAGCAAAAGAGGGCATCATGACCATGGCAGCCGGGAGCAGCAAGATTTTTATACAATGTGCCGAGACTGAGAAGGCTTACTACATATTTTTGCTGTCCGTTTCCGACATGCCTGATCACTATGAAAAGTATGAAAAAATTGTGCCCTCCCTGAAGGAGCAGATGCTCTTTGAGGAGCTGGAAATTCCGGAGAAGGAGGGGCTTTCGGATACGCTGCGCTGGTTTAATGCCTGCTATGCGGTAATAATTGAACAAAACGGCGGGAATGTGGAGCTGGCTGCGGGATTTGAGGCAAACAGCTTCTACAAGGAGCTGCTGGCATCCGTGCTGGAAAGGGACTGGGGGATAACGGACCGGAAATCGCTGGAGGAGTCAGTCCACGGGCTTATGTCCGACGGGCATAATCAGTCGGCATTGGATGAACTGGCACAGACCGGGGCGGATATGATGAATCGTGATGACCTGGTGACAGCCATGGAAAAGTCAGGTTTTGCAGCAGAGGACAAAATTTCACTGCTGGCGGCTTATGACGCAAAGGCGGCTTACGGAGAGCACGCGATTGCAGGCTGGGATGTGAGCAGGGTGATGCAGCTTATTGGCTGGGGCTATATCGCCGGATATTATACCTATGAGGAGGCCATGGATGAGTCCATGGAAACAGCGCAGGCCATTCAACAGATGTTTGGCTCATGGGAAGATTTTCTGAACAGCTATTTATATGGTTATTCGTATTGGTGCGGGGAGGACCTTGCGGACACATCCTCCAGGGCATACGGTAGGCTGCAGATATACAAGGAATTGAAGGCGGCAGGAGTCTATGATGTGGATTGGGAGCTGAATTTTACAAGAGATTGGTAATTATTCTTCGGTATTCGCCGTAGCTGCAGGTAACCTGGCAAAGGAAAAATAATTTTGTGCTTGCTTTTTTGCGGTTGCTGTGATATATTAAAAGTATATAATGAATCTTGCACATATTAATTCTGATTTCAAGTGCAATGCATCGCGGGTGCGATGTCCCGGCTTTTCGCCATTGATTCATGTAACTGATAATTTGAATAGGCGGAAAGACGGCTTTCCCCTATGGCAGCAAACAAAGGAGGATGTGTTATGGTAGACAAGGAAATGCTTTCCGCAATCTCGGACCTGCTTGATAAGAAGCTTGAGGAAAAACTGGAAGAAAAACTGGAAAAAAAGCTGGAAGAAAAACTGGATCAAAAGTTAGATCAAAAATTAGATCAAAAGCTGGCGCCGATCTATGAAAGACTTGACCGGGTTGAGGCAGATGTATCGGATTTGAAACAGACCACAGGGAAGCTCACCGATGACATGAGGTATGTTAAGGTGGTTTTGCTGGAAAATAATGTGATCCCTCGTTTAAATACGATAGAAAGCTGTTATTTGGAGACCTCGAGAAGATACCTGGAGCGGGCGGATCAGATTGACGCAATGCAGTCGGATATAGGCATTCTTAAAAACACGGTAGAAAAGCACAGTGATATTCTGCAGAAGATATCATAGGATCAAACCTTTTATTCCCGTGGGCAGGGCTTCAAGCTGACTTTCAGCTGACGAATGCCGCAAGGGTCAATATCAATGTTTGCTTTTGACATATTCCCCTTTGGGCGCATTAAATTTCATGTCCCACTGCTTGCGGCGGGGTTATTGACCTATGCGTATTAATGAGTAACATGGACATGGGGCTGACGCACTAAGAAAAACATATACAAGATTTAGTGGGATTTAATTCCAAAATAATACTATATCTTGTATACTCAATCCTTATTGCGACAGCCCCGAAAGAGACAGCTGCGTCCCGGTTTTTGGCAGGGAAGGCAGTAGAGTGGATAAATGACGGTGCAGCCGGATGAAATATGAGATACAGATAATCAGGAGCAAGCGCAGAAGCATTGCCCTGGAAATAAAACCGAATCTGCAGATCTTTGTACGGGCGCCCTACAGGGCTTCTGACAGGGAAATACGTCAGTTTGTGGAGGAAAAGTCCGGCTGGCTGGAAAAGCACCTTGCCATGGCGCGGAAGCGCAGGGCAGAGCTTGAGAGCAGGCAGCGGGAGCCGGCGTTGACTATGGAGGAGCTCCGGAATCTGGCAGAGGAGGCAGCCAGGGTGATCCCCGAAAGAGTGCGGTATTTTGCTCCTATTGTGGGAGCAGACTATGGGCGCATCACTATCCGCAATCAGAAAACCAGATGGGGAAGCTGCAGCGGAAGGGGCAATTTAAACTTTAACTGCCTGCTGATGAAAACGCCGCCGGAGGTCCTGGACTATGTTGTGGTGCACGAGCTGTGTCACAGAAAAGAGATGAATCACTCTAATAGGTTCTGGTCAGAGGTTGAGAGGGTACTGCCGGGATACAGAGACGCACGAAGATGGCTAAAGGAAAACGGCGGGGATATTATCGGCAGAATGGTGGGAGATTAGGTATGGACGGCACAAATGTAGACAGGCACATAGACGTATTGGACGGGGTCAGAGTTTTTTCCATGGGGCTCGTGGCGTGGTTTCATTTTTGGCAGCAGAGCTGGCTGACGCCGAGGATCACCTTTCCTGCATATTTTCGCAGCCAATTTGGGGTAAGCGGAATTAATATAGAGGGCTTTGTGCGGTATGGCTTCGTTTTTGTGGATATGCTGATTCTGCTCAGTGCGTTCTGTAATTTTTATCCCTATGCACGCTCTATCTTGCTGGGTGAGCCGTGGGTGGACGCGAAGACCTTTTACAAAAAGAGGGCAGTGAGGATTCTGCCCTCTTATTATTTCTGTCTTCTTGTCATGGGTATAATCTCCATTGCCGGGGGCGGAGGCAGGATAGACGGCTTTTTCTGGAAGGATTTGTTTGCGCATCTTACCTGTACGGCTCCCTTTTTTCCTCATACATATCTGAGCACAAATTTTAACGGAGTACTTTGGACCGTTCAGATCGAAGTGCTGTACTATATACTGATGCCGTTGTTTGCCAGGCTGTTCCGAAAGGCACCGGTTTTCACCTGTCTGGGGCTGTGGCTTTGCGGCATAGGCTCCGCAAACTACATTGTCTGTCAGAAGGCAGATGAGATACGGGTGCTGGTAAATCATATGCTGACCTTTGCGGGCTCTTACGCCAACGGTATGCTGCTTTGTATGCTCTACATTACGATCAAGGGGAGAAAGCTGGAAAACAAGTATACACAGCTTGCCGCCAGTGCTGCGGCGGTGGGATGTCTTTTTTATTTAAGCAGGATGCTTAAGCAGCTTGGCACAGGGACGGTGCAGATTATTCAGCTGCAGCAGAGGTTTGAGCTGTCGCTTGTATTTTCCTGCTTTATCCTGTCGCTGCCTTTTGCCTGCCGGGCGTTTAAAATGCTCTTTGCAAACAGGCTGATAACATTTTTGGCGGGAATATCCTACAATTTCTATATATGGCATCAGTATGTTGCCGTAAAGCTGAAGGTATGCCGCATTCCCGTCTGGGAAGGGGAAACACCGCCCAACATGACAGGGGACAGTGTCTGGATGTGGAAATATCAGATACTGATAGTTGCAGCCGGGCTGGCAGTGGCGGCGGTCATGACCTACGGCTTTGAAAAACCCGTGGCCAGGCGGCTGCAGAAATTCTTTGCTTCAAAACACTGAAGATGGAGCTGCAAAAGCTAATTCCATTTTAACAAAAAAGGATATATAATAATACATTGACAATCAGGCTTTGGGAGGTATATCAGATGTATCGAAAAGCAACATTCGATGATTGCGAAAAGGTCTATAGCTTAATTTGTGATATGGAATGCAAGCGGCTTCCTTTTGACAGATTTTATTCAATATATCAACAGCAGCTAAGCGATAGCCATTATTATTGCCTTATTTGTGAGCGTGATGATATTGTAATTGGAGTTCTGAATTTAAGATTTGAGGAGCAATTACATCATTCACAATGTATTGCAGAGATTATGGAGTTTTCCGTTGATAAAGCTTATAGAAAACAGGGTATAGGAAAAGAAATGCTTGCAAATGCCTGCCAGCTTGCGAAGGATTATGGATGTACACAAATTGAAGTAGCCTGCAATCAGCTTCGGAAAGACACACACCGGTTTTATTTGAGAGAGGGAATGAATAACTTTCACTTTAAATTCTCAAAATCCTTTGCAGAAAAAGAAACAACGGAAAATGCAATAGGAAAATAAAGCTTACGCAACGATGCAGGCCCATATTGATATCATACAAAAGGTCATAGCAGATACAATCAAACGAAAGGACAGGTAAATATAACACACACAACCATAACGAAAGAAATTAAGAGATTAACAGACAGTAATCAATGTCCTGCCAAGCGGAGTGCTGACAGGATAGTATGATAGTATCAATGGCAAAGAAGGCAGCGTAAGAAATCAGCATAAGAAATCAATATAATAAATTTTTTTGCAACGGCATAGCTTGCAGGCTATGCCGTTTCTCCGTTCTGCCGGGCGGGCTTTCAAGGACACCGGAGGAACACTGCAAACCGGAGGTACACAGCAAACACCTAAAAGATGAAAAAAGATTAGAGAAACCTGTTGACATTTAACTGATTATACTGTATATATAACATATAAACAGTTGAAGGGAGCGCGCAGACTTGAAACTATTACAGAATTCTGGAGTGCCCATATATCAGCAGATTTCCGATCAGCTGAAAGCGGATATTCTCGCCGGCAAGCTTAAGGAGGGAGACTATCTTCCTTCTATCCGAGGGCTGGCGAAGGATTTGAAAATCAGTGTTATCACAACTATGAAGGCATATGAGCAGCTGGAGGCGGAAGGGCTGGTAACCGCGGCACCGGGCAAGGGCTTCTATGTCAACGCCCAGGACAGCGAGATGCTGAGAGAACAGCATCTGCGCAGGGTGGAGGAGGCTTTGCTGGAGGCGATTCACGCGGCGGATATAGCCGGAATGACGGATGCGGAGCTGCAGTCGACTCTGCAGACGCTCCTTGGTATGAGAGCGTGAAGGGAAATGCAGGGAGAATCCCTTTTCGCAGGATGCTTTGGTTTAGTCTGGCTTGATGAGAGTGTCGGTAAATGTGAGGTTTAGGGCAACCATATTTTAGGTATATTACATTGTAAATGAAGGAGAGACAGTATGAGGGATTTGTTTGAGACAGGCAGCGTTATAAGGGCTGCAAATTTGAAGAAAAAGTACAAGGGCTTTGCGCTGTCCATACCGGACCTGCAGATTCCCAAGGGCTTTGCAACCGCGCTTATCGGGGAAAACGGAGCGGGCAAGACCACCCTGCTTAATATTTTAACCGGGATCAGACTGGACTTTAAGGGAGAGGTGGCGTATTTTGACAAGCAGGAGAAGCTTTCGGCAAAGGGCGTACAGGAGAAGATCGGGTACACGGGACCGGGCAGCTATTTCCTGCCCCAGTGGACGGCAAGGCAGATTGCGGACATGAGCAGGCTGCTGTTTGAGAACTTTCATGAGGACAGATTTTGGAAAATCTGCGATGAGCTGAATATTCCCGTGGAGGCTACAAAGAACATTAAGAAGCTCTCTGACGGCAACCGAATGAAGCTGATGCTGGCGCTGGTACTGGCAAGGGACACGGAATTTCTCATTCTGGATGAGCCGGCTTCCCCTCTTGACCCGCTGATGCGCGACAAGCTCTGTGATATGCTCAGGGACTACCTGGAGGACGGGGACGGAGGAAAATCGGTATTTTTCTCCACCCACAATATCTCCGATATGGAAAACGTTACGGATTACGCCATTATTATGGAACATGGAAGCATAGTGGAGGCAGGCTTTGTGGATGAGCTGAAGGAGAAATATATTCTGGTGAAGGGCGAGGCGGCGGATGCCGACGCGGCAGGCCAATATCTTTTCACTATCTCAAAGGGCAGCTATGGATTTGAAGGTATCTGTCTGGCGGAAAATCTGGATAAGCTTGCAGGCATGGATATTGTCAGAGAGACGCCCACCCTGTACCAGATCAGTGTCGCCGTAATGAAGGCAAATACGAAATTGAAGCTTGCGTACTGAGAAGGAGAGAACACTTCTCGGGAGGAAACATTCTACTGGAAATAAAAATGAGGGTAAATATAATGAAGCTAATAAAGGAATATCTGGCGTTTACGTCCTTCGTCTATCGAAGCGTCATGTTTGGTATAATGCCCCTTGTCTGTATTGCCGGGTATATATGTGTCGGTGTGTTTAATCATAATTATGCAGGCGTTCTTTTTTCTGCGATGCCTGTTATGGTGCTGGTGGCAGAAATTGTGGCGGATACATGGCTGTTCGGCGGAATTCAGGGAAAGGACGCGGCAAAAATCGACTATCTGAAAACCTCGCCGAAGGGTATGGACATGCTGCGGAATGCGCTGGCAATGGATCTGGTAAGAAGATTCCTTTTCCTGCTGCTGGTTATGACCGTCTGTGCTTTGGCCAACATCGCCTTGGGGGTGGAAATGTACGGGGGAGATTGGGTAAGAAGGCTGGCAATCACCTTGTCCCTGATATTGTCTTCCTACATGGTTTCGGTTTTGTGCATCCTGTTTGCAAGGTTTGGTTCGATGCTCTGGCAGAATATGCTTGTGGCGTATTTGGGTATTTTTCTGGAGTCGGTCTGTATAGGCGCTGTAATAGCGTTTGATCATCCGTTTGCATGGGCTTTTTTGTATGCGGTCCTGGCGGCGGGAGCCAGCGTACTAGCCGTAAAAACTGCGATGAAAAAGGTAAGGGGTGGATATTATGATAAATAATTTTAAGCTGGGAATAAAAATGTTCCGGTATGGAACCGGTTTAGTGGGAATGATGGTATGCTGCGGTATTTTTTTGGCGTTGGCACTGATATATAATAGTCTTGGAACGGCGGGGAGCTTTGGAGACTTTTTCTTGATGATGGTGCCGATATACCCTGTTCAGATTATTTATACCATAAGTATATCAAGCTTTATAGCGTCATCTCCCGTAAAAAAGCGGATGCAGACGTCGGTGCCCGCAACCATATGCTGTTTTAATATGATTGCTATATACCTTGTGAATGCTCTGTGTAAGGGCATTATGCTGGCAGGCCACCCGGAAAATATCGGAACAGCCTGTGCCGAGCTGTTGTCGCTGGCAGGGTTTGGGGTAATTTTCATGCTATATATCGGTTTGGCCTATAAGTATTTTGCGGTGAGCATTGTAATGGGCATCATAGTTTATTTTTACACTATCAACAGATTGAACGGGGTAAATACCGCCTGGCCCCATATATTTGAAAACAGCGCCGGCTCCTTTGCGCTGGCGCTGTTGATCGGATTGGTTTGTATTGTGATCGGGGGATTCGGGCAGTACGGCCTGGCCCTGTTGGTCTATAAGGCGCCCATATCCAAGTACGCGCTGTCGGCCGTGGTGAGAAAGGAAATGTAAGGTAGATTCCATGCCTGTTCAGCCTTCCATGTCGCTTGCCCCTTTTGATGACATTGAGGGCTGAACGGCTGCCGTTTATACAGCTTACGAAACAAGCCCCTGAAAAACATCCATCAGCTGCTCCGATATTAAGGTGGGCATTTTTGCCGACAGCAGCGCACGTACGGCAATTGTAATCTGCGCCGTGTTTTCTTTAAGAAACTGTACGTCCGACTTGGGATCGTCGAGCTCAAAGCCGTTGATCTGTCTGAAGGCATCAAAGAAGTCAAGCAGAGGTTTTCCTTCTATTCCTTTTTCCCAGGCTCTTTTTTCCATAAGCTTTTTGTAGGAAAGCGTAGTCTCGGAGGCAGGCATGCCAATGAGCTTTTCCGTTATCTTAAGTAGATCCACCGGTACGACAGGCTTTTTGAAAAAACCCTTTGCGCCGGATTTGATAGCCTCGTCCAAATGTAATTCGTCGCCTACGGAGGTCAGGATAACCACATTGGCGTCGGGGTTTACCGATAAAATAGCCCGCATACATTCCAGCCCGTTCATCTCATCCATCATTATATCGCAGAACACCAGATCAGGCTTGAGCTGCTTATATTTTTCAAGGCCTTCTTTGCCGTTTGGCGCCTCTCCGCAGATAGTATATCCCGCATTTTCAAGTATCAGCCGCAGCAGGTTGCGTGCCAGCATTGAATCGTCAATCAACAGTATATTTGCCATACAATTCCTCCGAATATATTTTTAACCGTCGCCTGTTTTTCTGACATGGAGGGTCAGATTTTGCTTCAGCTATGTGATGCTTATTATACTAAAATCTTGTACTCTTTACAATATGGTTTATAAGAGATTTTTGTTACAGATAATGATATATGGCGGCATGGCGGACGGATAGAGGGCTTTAGAGGACAATGGAAATTTTTTCTTGCAGGGATATTGTTTTTGATATAATATTTTACAAAAAGATTATGTGAGAAAAAATCATTTCATAAAGCCCGCCGGCGGAAAGGATAGAAGGACAGCATGTACAGGATATTTATCATAGAGGACGATTATTCCATGGCGCAGACCATGAAGAAGCAGCTTGAGGTCTGGGGAAACGAGATCAGGCTTGCGGAGGATTTTCAAAATGTGATCCCGGCGTTTGTGGACTATGACCCGCATCTGGTTCTGGTGGATATTATGCTTCCCTTTTTTAACGGCTATCACTGGTGCAGCGAGATCCGGAAAATATCCAATGTGCCTGTAATCTTTATTTCCTCCGCTTCGGACAACATGAATATCGTTATGGCGATCAACATGGGGGGAGATGACTTTATTGCGAAGCCGGTGGATTTGAATGTGCTGACGGCAAAGCTGCAGGCAGTGCTGCGCAGGACGTACGAGCTGGCGGGCAGGATTCCGGTGCTGGAGCACAGGGGCGCGGTCCTGAACCTGAACGATACCGTCCTGGTCTACCGGGGGCAGCGCATCGAGCTTACAAGAAACGAGTTCCGCATTCTGCAGACCCTGATGGAGAATAAGGGAAAGGTTATAAGCCGCGATACCTTGATGACCAGGCTTTGGCAGCAGGACTGCTATGTGGAGGAAAACACGCTGACAGTCAATGTGAACCGGCTGCGCAGGAAGCTGGAGGGCGCAGGGCTGGCGGATTTTATCGTCACCAGGGTGGGAAGCGGCTATATTGTGGAAGGCACCCAGGGAACGGAGCAGTAGGAAGCACGAGGGCAGAATAGACTGATATGAACAGGAAAAACGTATTCCCAAAGGAAGAAAAATGGTATTGTGTTTTAGGAAGCTTTTTATGGCAGTACAGGCGGACAGCCATGACGTTTGCGCTTTTTTCAGGTATTTATCTGAGCGTCTTTTCCTTATATGATTTGGAGACAGAGGCGGTGCTGTATGCGGCGTCGCTGTGTCTTCTTGCCGCGCTTGTCATTGTCGGGGGGCGTTTTTACAGATATACAAGGGAGCACAGGCAGCGGCTCCGTGCCCTGCAGAATATAAGGCTGGAGTTTGACAGCCTGCCGGAAAATAGGAATCCTGTGGAGCAGGACTACCGGAGGATGCTCCGGGAGCTGGGGCACATATATGAGTCTTGTGTGACGGATATGGAAACAAAGCGCCAGGAAACCATGGATTATTATACTGCGTGGGTCCATCAGATCAAGACGCCCATAGCGGTCATGCGTATGCAGCTGCAGGGAGAGGATACCCCGGAGCATCAGGCGCTTCTGGCGGAGCTGTTTCGCATTGAGCAGTATGTGGAAATGGTGCTGTGCTATATGCGTCTCAACAGTGATTCCAGTGATCTGGTGATAGGGCAGTATGACCTGGATAAAATAATCAGGCGGGCGGTTCACAAGTATGCCTCCCAGTTTGTGCAGAAGCGTCTGAGACTTGTCTATGAGCCTGTGCAGGCAGAGGTGCTTACGGATGAAAAGTGGCTGCAGTTTGTGATAGAGCAGCTTCTGTCCAATGCCATCAAGTATACCGCCCGGGGAGCCGTTACGATTACGGTGACGGAGGACAAGGTGCTGCAGATTGCCGATACCGGCATGGGTATTGCAAAGGAGGATCTGCCCCGGATCTTTGAGAAGGGCTTTACCGGATATAACGGACGGATGGACAGGAAATCCACGGGACTGGGACTGTATCTATGCAGAAGGGCAGCGGACAGGATTTCTGCGGCTGTCTCCGTACAGTCCGCGCCGGGAGAGGGCTCCGTGTTTTCAGTGGATCTGCATACGGAGCCTCTGGAGGTGGAATAGGGCGCAGCCGGTCTTACAAAAATGTCACATCCATTGCCCGAAATGTCACATGATTGAATGTCGGCGTTTCGGGTTTTTTGTTATTGTAATATTGTGATTACAAGATAAAGAAAGGCAGGTCGTAATATGAGCGCTTCTGAAACAAAAGCTATATTGGAGGTAAAATGCCTCCGGAAAATTTATACCACACGCCTTGGAGGAAACCAGGTGCAGGCTCTGAAAAATGTGTCCTTCTCCGTGGAGAAGGGGGAATATGTTGCGATAATGGGTGAGTCCGGCTCCGGCAAAACCACCCTGTTAAACATTCTGGCGGCGCTGGATAAGCCCACCGGGGGACAGGTGCTTCTTGAGGGCAGGGATTTATCCGGGGTCAGGGAAAAGGAGCTTGCCGCCTTCCGCCGGGATAATCTGGGATTTGTGTTTCAGGACTTTAATCTTTTGGACACCTTTACCCTGAAGGATAACATACTGCTTCCCCTGGTGCTTGCGGGCATGAGCGTCAGGGAGATGAACGGCTGGCTGAACCCCATCGCAAAGAAGCTTGGTATATATGAGCTTCTGGAGAAATATCCGTACGAGGTCTCAGGCGGGCAAAAGCAGCGTGCGGCAGTGGCCAGGGCGCTGATTACCTGTCCCAGGCTGGTGCTGGCGGACGAACCCACCGGAGCCCTGGATTCCAAGTCAACGGACGAGCTGCTGAAAATATTTGCGGAAATAAACAGGGAGGGTCAGACCATTCTCATGGTGACTCATTCCACGAAGGCGGCAAGCCATGCGGGAAGGGTGCTGTTTATCAAGGACGGCGAGGTATTTCACCAGCTTTACCGGGGAGGCTGCACAAGCCAGGAAATGTATCAGAAAATTTCGGATACGCTGACACTGCTTGCCACGGGGGCCCGGGCGGTGGAGGGCATACAGGCCGTGTAGTGTACAAGGGCGCAGATTGCTTCAAAAACGGTCTCGGAATGGAGACCCCTTGGAACAAGCTGCGAAGACGGTACTCAAAATAGAAAGGAAAGGTAAACTATGAATAGGTTTTTTTATATAAGGCTTGCCGCCCACAACATTCGCAAAAACGCAGGGACATATATTCCCTATATCCTCACCTGCGCCGCAACCATAATGATGTTTTATGTGACAAAATCCCTGTCTGAAAATCCGGGACTTAAGGGAGTGTACGGAGGCTCAGAGGTCGCTATGATTCTGAATTTCGGCGTGTATGTCATAGGGCTGTTTGCTCTGATCTTCCTGTTTTATACCAACAGCTTTCTCATGAAGCGCAGGAAAAAGGAGTTCGGGCTGTTTAATATTTTAGGGCTGGAGAAAAAGCACCTGATAAGAATTCAATTCCTTGAAGCTTTGTATGTGACTCTGTTGAGCGTGTTTTTGGGCGTACTGCTGGGTATTGCCCTGGATAAGGCAATGTTTTTACTGATAATAAGGCTCCTGGGCGTGCCGGTTACGCTGGGATTTTTTGTATCGGGAAAGGTCATAGGGGTTACGGCGGTATTTTTCTGCGTGGTATTTGCCCTGATTTTCCTGAAGTCCGTCCCCATGCTGCAGTTTTCCAATCCCATCGAGCTGCTGCGCGGAGGAAATGTGGGTGAGAAGGAGCCCAAGACCAGATGGTTTCTTGCCCTTCTCGGCATGGTTCTGCTTGGAGCGGGCTATTATATGTCGCTGACCGTGGGAAACCCGGTAAAGGCTATTTCGGTAACCTTTGTGGCAATCATTCTGGTGATTATCGCAACCTATCTGCTTTTTGCGGCGGGCAGCATAGCCCTGCTCAAGCTGCTGAAGAAGAATCAGAAATTTTATTATAAGGCAAGGCATTTTATCAGCATTTCCGGTATGCTCTACCGCATGAAGCAGAACGCGGTGGGGCTGGCAAATATCTGTATTTTGTCCACAATGGTATTGGTTATGATATCCACCACCGGGGCAATGATGGTGGGCATAGAGGATAATATCCGCAGCCGTTATCCCAAGGATCTCGGCGTGTACCTGAGAGGGGTCGACAGGGAGCAGGTGGAGGACCTGCTGGCGGATATCCGCCGGCTTGCGGAGCAGGAGCAGTTTTCCGTGAAGGATGAAATCATGAATTATTATCTCAGCTTTTCGGCAATTCAGAACGGGAATGTGTATGACGCGGACATGCTGAAGGAAATGGAGGAAAATGAAAAAGCAGATCTGCTGCGCATTATGGAGGACATGAGAGAGGTGTATATCGTGGCGCTTTCCGACTATAACAGGGAGACGGGAGAGGACGCCCAGCTTCAGGCAGACGAGGTGCTGATATATTATAACCGTCAGGAATTCAATAATGAGACAATTGTATTTTTTGGCGGGGAGTACAGGGTTGCCCGGGTGCTGAGGGAATTTCCGGAAAACGGAATGGCGGCTATGAATGTTTTCAGCTCTCACAGCATAGTGGTTGCCGACGAGACGTTTGAGATGATCCGTGAGAAAATAGAGGCGGATCAGGGAAGCATGATGTACAGCTCCAAGCTGTGCTATTACGGGTTTGACACCGGGGAGGACAGGGAGACACAGAAAGCCTTCAGCAATAAGCTGTTGAACATGCTGGGAGGTAAGGTGCCGGGCTGTCAGACAGAAATAAGAGATGAGACCCGCAGCGGCTATGTGGCGTTATATGGCGGGCTGTTTTTCCTGGGGGTTTTCCTTGGAACACTGTTTGTAATGGCAATGGTACTGATTATTTATTATAAGCAGATCTCCGAAGGCTACGAGGACAGGGAGCGCTTTGTAATTATGCAGAAGGTAGGCTTAAGCCGCGGGGAGGTAAAGGCGGCGATCCGTTCGCAGGTGCTGACGGTATTTTTCCTGCCTCTGCTTGCGGCGGGCATCCATGTGGCGGCTGCATTTCCCCTGCTGAAAGCGCTGCTTGCCATTCTCAACATGGTGAACGTACAGCTTTACGCGATCTTCACCGTAGCCAGCTTCCTGGCCTTTGCGGTATTTTACATGCTTGTTTACGGAGCGACGGCGAGAACCTATTATCGGATCGTGAGCAGATGACGGCTTCTGCAGTCTGTTCCTTTTGATTCCCGCAGCAAGCTTGATACCCCGTCAGCTTGCTGCGGGGGCTTTGAGCCGCCGCCGTATGGCTCTGGTAATTCCCACAATCAACAAAATCAGCAGTAACAAAACCACAAGTATCACGGCCGCGAACATTACAGCGAATCTGTTGGGATTTTTCAGAAGGCTGCCAAGAGAGGTGCTGTCGTCTACCACCTTGCGTCCCTGAGGCTGGGCATAAACGGCGGGCACATTGGAAATGCCGTCCCCGTCCGTATCTTCAAAGGAATCCAGATACGCTGCAATTGCCGCCCAGGCCTTCAGCTCTCTGCCGTTGGTGGTAATGATGGCATCCTCGATGTTATCGATGGGAGTGCCGTCCGCATACTTGGGCTGAATGGACAGCAGGCCGTAGGACACATCCGTGGCAGCTCCCAGCATCTGCCCGGTGTACAGATCGCATACTACTCTGTAAAGCTTATCGTCTTCTATCTCTATTCTGCTTCCGTCGTCAGCCGTAAGATAGCCGTCCGTGACCCTGTTTAAAAAAAGCCTGTGGGGGTTGTAGGTAAAGCTCAGACCGCTCATGTACAGTCTTGCCGTGGTCATGATGTCCGACACGGAGGCGTCTATTTCCATGCCGGTCTTTAATTCGGAGCCCGTCACATAAATGCTGATAAGAGGATAGCCGGGAATTCCGTCGATGCCCACGCCAAGAGAGTAAGCGTTAAAGACGTCCTCCACCGTGATGTCTCCCTGGACAAAGGTGCCGCGCACACAGCCGGAGGGCACCAGCGACACAGCCACGGGAACGCCGTCAAAGTCGGGGGCGCTCTCCACCGCATAGGTGAAGGCGTCGGACATAAGGCTGCCCAGATTGTGCTCCGTGTGGACCCTGCTTATGGAAGGCAGGGAGGAAAAGGAAATATTGTTCTTTGCCAGCACCTGCTTTCGGCTGTAGCCGAACCCGGACAGATAGGAGGCGTCCACCTTTTCCATAAAACCGTTAATTTTTTCCTGGGTGAAGGCATCGGGTGTTATAGTCTGGTCTACCGGAATAAGCGCATAGGAGTCCATGAGCCAGCGTCCGTTCTCAGGGGACTGATGCATGGACAGGCTGCCAAGGTTTGTGCCGTAGGAGCCGCAGGAGACAATATAGGTATCGCCGTGCCGTATGGGAGCCTCCAGGGCAGTATGGGTGTGGGCGCTGATAATCAGATCCAGCTCCGGTACGTTTTTAGCCAGAACCTCGTCCTCGGATTTCTTTTCGTTTGCGTTGGTGCCGCTGTGGGACACGCAGACGATAAGGTCCGCATTCTCTGTTTCTTTTATTTTGGCAACGGTTTCCGCCGCCGCGTCGGAGGCGTTTTTAAATTTCAACACGCAGGTAGGGGCACAGGAGAGGGAATCCTCGCCGAAAATGCCCAGCACCGCGATTTTTACGTCCCCCTTCCGGATTATCACATAATCCTTCATGCCGTAATTATCAAAGGCTTTTTTCAAGAGAGCCTGCTCCTCTGTCAGCCCCTCCGCCTCCATGGTCTCCCAGTCAATATTGCACAGAGCCAGGGCGGGAACGGGATCGCCGCTTGCCGCCGCCGCGCTTAAGGAGTCCGCAAGCCCCTGTGAGCGGTAGTCGAACTCATGGTTTCCCAGGGTGGTAACGTCGCAGCCCAGGGCGCCAAGCATACGAAGCTCCGGCGCGTCGCTGTGAAATATGGTCTGCACAAGAGTGCCCATGGAGAAATCGCCGCCATCCAGTATCAGCGTGTGTGGATTATCTGCTTTTTTTTCATTTATCAAGGTCTTGATATAAGCAAAGCCTCCCGCAAGCTTTATTTCCTCGTCTTCCATGGTCAGAAAGCTGTCCAGGTGGGAGTGGGTGTCATGCAGAAAAAGGACATCCACCTGTTTGCCGGAGGCATCCGCCGTTTGGGGGGCGCCCTCGGCGGCATAAACTGCGGAGGGGATGCCTGCGGTCAAACAGCTCTCCCCTGTAAAGAGAGAGATAACAAATATGATTGCAAAATAAATAGACGTAATCCTTAAAAGTATTTTTTTCATGGGTGCTCCTATCCGTCCGCTTTGGCGGACACGCCTTTATTATAGTATTTTACCCGGAGCAAGGCAAGAAAATTTTGTCAGCATTCCAAGCCCCTGAGCCGTTCGACAAGGGCCTCCCTTGAAAAATTCTTCATAGCTGCAAAAATGATGACAAGCGGTACGGTAATCAGCACACCCGCGTAGGCAAGGGATAAAAACACGGGGAACCGGAACGCCATATAAAATGCGCCTATATCATAAAGAGCATTGCAGAGCGCATAACCGCACAGCGTACCTGCCGTCATGGTGACTCCCACCGTGGCAATGACGAGAAGCAGGCTTTCGCCAATAAGCATTTTACGGATTTGCCTTTTGTCCATGCCTATGGACTCAAGCATGGCAAGCTCCTGCTTGCGGGTCACAATATTGGTGATCAGCGTGTTCATCATACTCAGAATGCTGAATGTCATAATGAAGACGGCAAGCCCGCTTATGGCCCCGAATATATGATTTGATGCCTGCCTATAGGCAATTCTGCGGTCTGCAAGGGTTTCGAGAAGCAATTCGGGTCTTTTTTCTACCATTTCCGCAAGGGCTTCGCCTACCGCCGCTTCCCTGTCCGCCTCCGTCGATATGAGCAGACCGGCATTCAGACCGTCATAGGAAAGCCAGCTTAAAACTGCCTGTTCAGGCATTACAAACCATCCGTCCAGCCGGTTATGTTCAAGGACGAAGGCATCATTCAAAATGCCAAGGATTGTGACCTCCCGTTCCGCAGTTTTGCTGCCGTCGTAGTAATGCATGATGATTTTGTCGCCTGTTTCAAATTTCCAGCCGTAAATTTCTTCCACAGTGGAATTGTCCGCCACAAGGACATAGCTGCCGCTCGTCAGTTTTGCGTAATCGGCATCTCCCTCCGTCAGATATTTGAAGATTTCTTTTGTTTCTTTCCCGGTCAGAGGATAAACCGCATCGTTAGCGCCGAACTCAACATTTTTTGGGTAATCGTAGCTCACACCGAAATTTTTGATTTCGGTTACCTTTTTGACCCCGTCCAGCGACTGTATTTTTTGTATCAGATCGTCCAGGGGATAAGCTGCCTGAAGGCCGCTCATGCCGTTTTCGTCCAGCGCCACAGCGGACGGTGAATATAGAATGTTGAACTCCGCATCCGTCCAAATGCCCTGTCTGGCGTAATTTTCTCTGTCAAACGAGGACATATAGGCGGCTGCAGTCATAAAAAGTATGCCGCCAAGCCCCAGGGAAGCAAAGGTGATAACCGCTTTCTTTTTGTTCCTGGAAAAATTCATGACGCCTAATCCAAGGGGCGAGAGACTGCGGCATGTGCGCCCGGAGGTCTTTTTCATACCGTCCTGCGGCATATAGCGGAGCGCTTCCATGGGAGAAACGGAGCCCGCCAGCCGAGCAGGCCGGAGCACCGAAATCATGGTAATAAGGAAGGCAACTACAAATACAAGGGCAAAAATCAGGAGAGCATTCACCGGATCAAAGCCGTCGGGAATTATGAAATATCCTGCGATACCGCCGATAATGATACCTATGGGAGCGGAGCGCAGGCACAGAACGGCGCCTTCACGGGTAACAAAGCTTTTCAGCTGCTTTTTTGACATACCAATGGTGCGAAGCTGCCCAAACTGATGTATTCTGCCAATGACGGACAGATAGAACACACCGTAAATCACAAGGATACAGGCAAGCAGGATAACCGTGCCCGTCAGACCGTAAACCATAATATCCTGCGAGTCCACGGACAGCGACTCCATAAAAGCTTTTGAGGGATTGATGTATTTTCTTTGAATTTCCGCGTCGCGGCCGATCAGATACATGGCCTCCCTGCAGTTGTCAGGGCCCATGGCCGCCGCTCCGTACAGCTTCGCGTACACTTCATAGGGCTTATCCTTTAACTGGCTGCCGTTCCTGGCATAGCTTTCGGAAAGAAATACGGAAAACTGCTTTGCCGTTTCGCCGCCTTTCAGAATGCCGGATACAGTAAATTGCTCCGTATTTCCATCATAGAAGGTCAGCGCTACGGTGCTTCCTATTGCAGGTTCAACGCCCATCCTTACAAGCAATGGCGCCTGGACCGCGATCTCGCTTTCCGTTTCGGGAAGACGGCCGTCCGCAAGCTCTGCAATTTGAATCTGGTCAGACAGTTCGCTTACATAGCAGGGCATTATATGAAGATCGTCAATCTCTGAAAGAATTCCGTATTTTGCCCGTATCTGGAAGGCGATACGCGCATCCTGCTTCAGCGCATCTGCCTGGGCTTCGGTCAGATTATAATAGCCTACCTGCTGTCTGTGGGAAAGTTCATTTTTAAATTGCTGAGTCTGCCCTGCGGCAAACATGAGTATTGCCGTCAAAAGAGCCGAAGCCAGGGCAATAGTGAGCATCACGAATATATTGCGCATACGGCTTTTCTGCAGGCTCTGCCTTGACATCAGGGAGATCATTTCTGAGGTTATTTTCCTGCCGTTCATCTTCGATCCTCCCTTACAATTGTATTTTGCCGTCTTCTATGCGTATTTTCATATCCGCTTTTTCCGCAATCTCGGAATTATGGGTAATCATTACGATGGTCTGGCAAAATTTCCGGCTTGACATTTTCAAAAGGTCCACGGTTTTCTGGCTTGTGCGGCTGTCCAGATTTCCCGTTGGTTCGTCCGCCAGGATAATTGCGGGCTTGGATATCAATGCCCTCGCTATCGCCACGCGCTGCTGCTGGCCGCCGGAGAGATGGCCAGGGTAATTCTGCAGCTTACCGTCAAGCTCAAGAAAACCTGCAATTTCCTTCAAAAACTCCGTCTCCTCTTTTTTTCCGTCAAGGCGCACGGGCAGCACGATATTTTCGTATGCGGTGAGGTAGGGAATCAGGTTGTAGTTCTGAAAGATAAAACCGATCCTTCTTCTGCGGAACATCGTGAGCTGTTCCTCGCTCATTTTTTCAATACTTTGATTTTCCAGCTGCACGCTGCCGGAAGTAGGCGTATCCAATCCGCCAAGCATATTGAGCAGAGTGGATTTACCGCTTCCCGAAGTCCCGATGACAGCCACAAACTGTCCGCTTTCCACGGATACGCTTACGTCGTCCAGCGCTTTGACAAGACTCTCGTCCCTGCCGTAATATTTTTTTAAATGAGATGCACATAAGATTGCCATAATTATTTCCTCCCTTCGCTTTCAGCATCTTACTGACAATCTCATGATACGCCCCAGGACATAAAAGGCAATGGCAGGCGCAAAATCTAACATCTGCGCCGCAAAATCTAAAGGAGGATCTAAAAATAACTTTTAAATTACTTGGGAATGGGTAAAAGTATCTTTAGAGTAAATTTTCCCATGTCCCGGTTTGCAGTGCAGGTGCCGTTATACTTTTCAGCTGTCTTTTTCATATTGACAATGCCGAAGCCGTGCAGAAATTTGTCTGTCTTTGTGGTAGGGCCATGATCCTTTTGATGCTCCTGCGCGCAATTATTTTCTATGAGCACGGACAGGAAATCCTGTATCCGCCCGGCTTTGACAAGTATCACGCGCTGGTTCCCGGAAAGATTTTCACTTGCCTCGACAGCGTTGTCTATTCCGTTGCCGAACAGGGTGCTGATGTCCAGCGGCTCAATGAAGTCTATGCCGTCAAAATCAATGGAGGCGGAAAAGTCGATATGCTTTTCACGGGCTTTCTCTGCCTTATCCTTAATGATAATGTCAAGAAAGTCATTGCCTGTATGAATATAATTTTCGTAAGCCGCAATCTGTGAACGGAGCTCCTGCGCCATTTGTCCGGCTGCTTCCGCTGCCTGGCTGCTCTCCAGAATCAGCAGGTGGTTTTTCATATCGTGATAGATAGAGCGTATGCGTTCCTCGTCCCTGGAGCGCTGACGGTAATAGTCCTGTTGCGACTCCATATACTGCAGGCGGTAAGACGTCTGCATGGAATCGCAGATATATGAGGCAAGGTACATACATCCGAAGCTTGAAAAGACAGACGCCCCGCAGATAGGATATACGATGGCCGTATCCTCCGGCATAAAATAAATGATCGTAAAAATAGAAACAAAGGAAGCCAGCATCAGCATATCAACAATCAGCCAGGTACGCCCGTTCAGGTGAGACGGCAGCTTCGACAGATATTTTCTTAAAAGAAGCCAGGATATAATCCAGAAGATCAGGCGGAACAAAAGTGAGACCGTGTGAAGGCCGGTGCTGAGCAGCATTAATTCCGGACTGTTCAGGGTTTGCTCATAGGTTGCCTGGGTCAGCGCCTGGAATAAGCGTCTGCCTACATCAATCATCAGATAATTCACGGCGATCAGCGCCGGATAAAAAACCAGAAGGAGGGATACTTTTTCCATGAATGTACCTCTGTAAAAGAGCGATAGATACAGAAAAAAGAAAAGCATTGTCCCGAACAGGCTTCCTGCGTCGTTGGAATAAATGATGGAGTCCGATAAATAGCCGCAGACGAAAAAGGCAGTTATTTTAAATGCCATATGTTTTCGCAGCGGAAGAAACGATTTTAATATCAAAAAAAATACCAGAGAGTAGCCCCAAGCAAAAAAGAAAGATAATATATTGAAAAAGTGTATCATAGCATATCACCCCAATAGTCCGTCAATTTTTCCATGAATTCCTTCCGCTTCGGCTGACTGACGGGAATGCGCTCGTCGGTTGTCAAATATACTTCCAGATTTTCCATGCTTTTTATGTACGCCATATTGACAATAAAGCTTGCGTGGCAGCGTACAAACTGCCGCTGTGATTCCAAGACAGAAGCGATTTCCTTCATGTTTTTATAGATAACCTGCTCCTGGTTCTGAAAATGCAGCAGGACATTGCGCCTGAAGGTTTCGGCATAGCGCAGATCCTTATAAGGCACCTTAAATTTCCCCGCAGCGTTTGAAAAGCTGATGTAAGGCTCATTCCTTCCCTGATAGTGGGAAAAAAAGCGGTCAAGCTCCATTTTGAGCCTGGGGTACTTCACGGGCTTGAGCAGGTAGTTGACGGCTCCATATTCATAACCCTTCCAGACATATTGTGAAAGGGAGGTCAGAAAGAACAGGCCCACCTCATTGTCCGTCTTGCGGATCTCCTCTGCGGTTTTCAGCCCGTTAAGCTTTTCCATCCGGATATCCATAAACAGTAAATCAAAATCCGGACGGTAATTTTCCAGCAGCTCCGTTCCGTCATGAAACTCGAAGAAGCAGAAAGTTTTGCCGGTCTCATCCGCATATTTTTTAAGAGTTTTTTTTAACTCGCTAATGGGAGTCTGCTCGTCGTCGCAGATGGCTATTTTATACACAGTGGTTCTCTCCTTTTTGATGTGAAAGGTCGTTTCTGTCCGCATACGCGAACTCAAATCCATGCTCTTATTATATAAAATGTTCTACAGGGAAGCAAGGAAAATCAGGGAATATGGACAAAGCAGAGGTTGCAATTGGGCATGCCGTATATTAAAATAAAGCTACTTAAAAAGAAAGCAGGAGAAAGAGATCATGGAGAGATGGGCGAGGGCGAAGTATCAGCCGGCGCTTCCTATGGGAGCGGACGGCAGGAGGATTACGGCGGGCGAGGAGCACATTCGGCTTTCAAAGGAAGCGGCAAAGGAAGGCATGGTGCTGTTAAAGAATGAAAGCAATGTGCTGCCGTTAAAAAAGGGGAGCAGGGTGGCGCTGTTTGGAAAGGCGACCTTTGACTATGTAAAGGGAGGCGGCGGCAGCGGCGACGTGACGGTCTCCTACATCCGCAATCTGTACGAGGGCTTGAAGCAGAAGCAGGATAAGGTGACGGTTTATGAGGAGCTGGCAGAGTTTTACCATAAGAATGTGCAGGAGCAGTATGCCCAGGGCAGGCTGCCTGGCATGACCGTGGAGCCTGAAGTGCCTGAGGAGCTCTTAAGGGGCGCGGCGGCGTTTACGGACACCGCGATTATCAGCATCTGCCGTTTTTCGGGGGAAGGCTGGGACAGAACGGCGGCGCCGGACGCTTCCGGGGAAAGCGCGGAAAGGATTTTTGAGGAGGGCGATTTTTATCTGTCCCATGGGGAAAGCGCCATGGTGGAAGCGGTAAAAGGGTCCTTTGCCAAGGTGATCGTGGTGCTGAACGTGGGCGGTATGGTGGCGTCGGAATGGTTTAAGTCTGCCGGGGAAATTCAGTCCGTGCTGCTTGCGTGGCAGGGAGGCATGGAGGGAGGGCTTGCGGCGGCAGAGCTTCTGCTGGGGGAAGGAAATCCCTGCGGGAAGCTGTCCGATACCTTTGCCAAAAGCCTGGAGGACTATCCCTCCACAGAGGGCTTTCATGAATCGGATGCCTTTGTGGATTATACCGAAGATATCTATGTAGGCTACCGGTATTTCGAGACTGTCCCGGGGGCGGCGGATAGGGTAAATTATCCCTTTGGGTACGGCCTTTCCTATACGGAGTTCAGGCTGTCAGGACAGCTTGTGGAGTATCTGGGGCAGGATTCCTTCCGTGTTACGGCAGACGTGTGCAATGTGGGGGCTTATCCGGGGAAAGAGGTGGTGCAGGTTTATTACGGTGCGCCTCAGGGAAGGCTGGGAAAGCCTGCAAGGGAGCTGGCAGCGTTCTGCAAGACCAGGCTGCTTGCGCCGGGTGAGACGCAGACGGTGACCATGTATTTTCAGCGGAAGGCTATGGCCTCCTACGACGACCTGGGCAAGGTGGCAGGGTCTGCCTATGTGCTGGAGAAGGGGGAATATCATTTCTATGTGGGTACGTCCGTAAGAGACACGGTGGAGAATGCTTTTGTATATGTGCAGGATAAGGACGAGGTGGTAGAGCAGCTCTCCGGTAAGCTTGTTCCGGTTCAGCTAAAAAAGAGAATGCTCTCCGACGGCAGCTATGAGGCGCTGCCCTTGGGCGAGCCTGTGGATACGGACGCCACCGTGCTGGGGCGGATAAACTGGTGGGAGAAGGACGGCCTGCTTCCCTCCGTGAGAGCCAGGGAGGGGCATATTGCCTGGAATCCGAAGAAAGTGCCCTGCTCCTTTGAAGCCGTGGCGGAGGGAAGGGCATCCGTGGATGAATTTCTGGCACAGCTTTCCGACGAGCAGCTTGCGGAGCTTCTGGGCGGACAGCCAAATACCGGGGTGGCAAATACCTGTGGCTACGGCAATCTGCCGGAGTACGGAGTTCCCTCTATCATGACCGCCGACGGGCCTGCGGGCTTAAGAATCGAGGGTAAGTGCGGAGTCTGCACCACCGCGTTTCCCTGCGCGACGCAGCTTGCCTGCACATGGAATCCGGAGCTTGTGGAGCAGGTGGGCGCGGCAGGCGGCGCGGAGGTAAAGGAGAACAATATCGGCGCATGGCTGACCCCTGCCATCAACATTCACAGGAGCCCGCTGTGCGGCAGAAATTTCGAGTATTATTCGGAGGACCCTCTGCTTACGGGAAAGCTTGCCGCGGCAATGGTGAGAGGAATACAGAGCAACCATGTGGCGGCAACAGTGAAACACTTTGCCATGAACAATAAGGAGACGAACCGCAAGGAAAGCGATTCCAGGGCATCCGAGCGCGCTATCCGGGAGATCTATTTAAGGGCGTTTGAAATTGTCGTCAAGGAGTCGAAGCCCTGGAGCATTATGTCCTCTTACAATATTATCAACGGCTGCAGGGCATCCGAGAACAGGGAGCTTCTGGAAGACATTCTGCGCGGGGAATGGGGTTTTGACGGTATGGTCACAACGGATTGGTGGACCTTAAGCGAGGCGTATAAAGAGGTCAAGGCGGGTAATGATATGAAGATGGGATGCGGTTTTCCCGAGAGGCTGCTGAAGGCCCTGGAGCTGGGTGCGCTCACCCGCGGCGAGATGGAAATCTGCGCGCGGCGGGTTCTGGGTCTGATTTTAAGGATAGATTAGGGAGTAAGGGTTATCTATATGGCAGGCAGAGAGAACAAGGATACTAAAAGTCGGGCAGGCGGCAGGCCTGCAGAAAAAGGGCGCGCGGATAAGGCGAAGACGGGCGCAGAGGCGGAAAATAAGAAACGTGGGGATAAAAAGCAGGCGGGCGCCGGGAAAAAAAGCCATAAGCTCCGGAACTTCCTGATTATTTTGCTTTTGATAATTGCGCTGTTGGGAGCGGGTCTGTACATGGCGGTAAGCTCCGCGTATGACAAAATGAATTATAAGGAGATAGAAGCCTTTTCGGACCTGCCCATGCAGGAGGACGGGGTGATAAACATACTTCTGATCGGCAATGACTCCCGGCAGAACGGGGAGGACGGCCGCTCGGACGCCATGATTCTATTGTCCGTAAGCACCAGGACCAAAAGCATTTATATGACCTCTCTTTTGCGGGATATGTATGTGGACATTCCGGGGTATAAGGGCAACCGCCTGAACGCGGCGTATTCCTACGGCGGCGCGGAGCTTTTGATGGAGACCGTCAGGCAGAACCTTGGCATATCGATTAACCGTTACGTTCTGGTCAATTTTGAGGCGTTTGCCAATCTGGTGGATTCCGTGGGCGGTATCGAGCTGGAGCTGACAAAGGAGGAGATCGAGTATGTGAACGGCTATCTGGTAGAGTATAATATGCTTCTGGGCAGGCCCCAGGGCACCGATAATATGGATGCTTCGGCGGGCGGCCTGGTGCATTTAAACGGAGCCCAGGCGCTTGCCTATAGCAGAAACCGGTATATCGGCACGGATTTCGGCAGAACGGAGCGCCAGAGAAAGGTGCTGACGGCGGTGTTCGGAAAGCTTCCTGGGGCGGTGCTCACCAATTTTAACGGGCTGACGGACGGTCTGCTTCCCAACCTAACTACAAACCTGACCAAGGATGAGTGCTTCCGACTGACGCTTATGGCGCCGAAGCTTTTAACCTACGACATGGCTTCCGACAACATTCCCCAGCCCGGCACCTACAAAAACGTCACTATAAGGGGGATGAGCGTGCTGGAGGTGGACTTTGAGGCAAACAGAGGATATTTAAGGCAAAGGCTTTATGGAGAGTGACGGCGCCGCAGCTATGTATTAGATTATGTCGGATACGGCTTCCGTCTCCTTCCTCTTAAGCTCTCTGAGGAAATGTATCACAAAGGGCAGCGCTACAAACATTGTCAGAACGTCCGCGATAGCCTGGGCGTACTGTATGCCGGTGAGCTCAAACAGGGCGGACAGTATGAGCAGCACGGGGAGGAAGAACAAACCGCTGCGCAGCATGGAAAGCAGGGTGGCAATCCCGGTTTTTCCCACGCTCTGGAACATCATATTTGCGCACACCGCCAGAGGCTGGAAAAGCTGCCCTGCAAATTGGGCGATCAGCGCGGTAACGCCGATTTCTATGACCATGGGATCGTCCTGAAAGATGGCCACCAGGGAGTCGGCAAGCTGCATTCCGATCAGCGCCACCGCTCCGAGGAACACCTCTCCCACGGCAAAGGTGAAAAAGAAGGCTTTTTTGACTCTGCCGTATTTTTTTGCGCCGTAATTAAAGGCGCATACCGGCTGAAAGCCCTGTCCGATGCCCAGAGCCGTGGCGAAGGTAAAGAAGCAGATACGGTTGACAATGGACATTGCCGCCACCGCCGCGTCGCTGTGTAATCCGGCGCGGTCGTTTAAGAACATGGTGGATATACTAGTCAGCCCCTGGCGGACAAGGCTTGGGAAGCCGGTCTTGCAGATCAGGAAAAGATCCCGGATATCCCAGGTTATATTATGCAGGGACAGCTTTGCGGAGGTCTTGCCCCTGAGAAACATGGTCAGGAGAATGAGAAAGCTGATAGTCTGTGATACGGCGGTGGAAATACCCGCGCCCATGACGTCCATTTGCAGCTTGCTCATCAGAAGCCAGTCCCCGAAAATGTTCAGCAGTCCGCCGGAGGCAAGACCGATCATGGCAAACAGGGCCTGCCCCTCGAACCGCAGCACATTGTTCAGCACACAGCTCGCGCACATAAACGGCGCGGCAAGCAGGATAAAGGCGGCATAGGTTCTGGCATAAGGCAGGATGGTGTCCGTGCTTCCCAGCAGCCGCATCAGAGGATCTATGAATATCAGCCCCAGTATCATGATGATGACGCCGGTGAGCAGTGCCGTGAAAAAGCCCGTGGAGCTGTAGAGGGAAGCCTTCCGGACATCCTTGTTCCCCAGAGCCCGGGAGCTGATGCTCCCGGCGCCCTGCCCATACATAAACCCGAACGCCTGAATGATCGCCATCAGACCGAATACCACCCCGATGGCGCCGGAGGCGCTTGTTCCTTCTTTTCCCACAAAAAAGGTGTCTGCCATATTGTAGACGCTGGTAACCAGCATGCTGACAGTGGTGGGTATTCCAAGCTGTATGACCAGCCTGGGAATAGGTGTCCGGGTCATTTTTTCATATTGTCTTGCTTCTCTGGAAGCCGCTTCCTGCATATCCATATTTGCTCTCCGTTTTTACTGCAGACGTAATTTCAGTATCCTGTGACAAATCAAAAAGCCCTGACAGAATCCTTTATTCCTGCGGGCAATGAGCCAAGCGGATGCGTCGGCATCCATTCGGCAAATGCCGTCAGGTCTTCGATTCTGTCAAGGAAAAATTTATGAAAGCGCTAAAGCCGCCGCTTATCCGCTACAATAGTAAACTCTCCCGGAAGCTTCTCATTTTCCCAGGCGGGATGCTCGTCAAAGCTTCTTAGAGTGAAGCCGCTGCTTATAACTGAATTGATTATTTCGCTGACCGTGTATTTTCTGTAGCTGCACTTGGGCATTTGCCGGCGGATATCGTCATCATAAAAACGTGCGTGCGCCATTTCCCCTTCAAAAACCTCGGTTGAAAAGTAATTCATGGCAGGCTGCTCAAGCTTCAGTATATCCGATATTTTTGTAAACGGATGAAAATCGCTGCATATCATTTTGCCGCCGTCCTTCAGCAGGGAGCGCATAATGCCCATGAATTCGTCTATATCGTGAAAATAATGGAGTACGCCGCCCTCCATAAATACTACGTCAAAATAATTTCCGTATCTCTCTAAATCGATCTCCAATATATCGCACACTTCATAATTCAGGCGAACCTTTGCGGCGGCAGCGACCTCCAGCGCGTATTTCCTGTTATCCTGGGAAATATCAAAGACAGTGACCTCCGCCCCCAAAATAGCCAGGGGAACCGCCTTTTTTCCGCAGGAGCCGCATATGTTTGCAATTTTTACGCCGCTGTAGGTATCGAAGTATCCGGCATATCTTTTCAGCATTCCCACGGGATTTTCCAGATCCTTTTCTGCCCTGTCAGACGGTGCGCCCGCTTGCTTTACCCAAAATTCATACGCGTTATATTCCCATGCCCTTTTATTTTGAATGCTGTAAGCTCTCATTTATCAACCCCCTTTTTATATAAAGATTCTATATAAATATATTCTATATAAATAAATTCCGTATACTCCGTATGAATGTATTCTGTTTGAGTCCCTTTTAGGTCCCTTGTAAACAAGGCTGCTTAAAAAAGGGTTTTCTTTTGGTCTCTGCCGTTATATTCTATCTCTTGCATAAGTAATTGACAATACGTTTCTATATAATATTCTCCGTCTTGACTGAATTTTTTGTTTCTTGTAAAATAATGTCAGCGGAATAGGACGTATCGATTAATTTCAAGGAAAAGGAGAACGAAATGGAAAAAAGAAAAATGGAGAAGCTTGGAATCGAGACCTCCCTTTTGGGATTTGGCTGTATGCGGTTTCCGGTGACTGCGGAGGGTAAGATAGACGAACCTCTGGCAGAACAGATGATGGACAAGGCCATTGCCTCCGGGGTGAATTATATTGACACAGCTTATCCCTACCATGGCGGCGAGAGCGAGACATTTGTGGGGAAGGTACTGAAGAAGTACGACAGAGGGAGCTTTTATCTTGCAACCAAGCTGCCCTGCTGGAAGGTGGAAAAGCCGGAGGATATCGACGCTATCTTTCAGGAGCAGCTTGAAAAGCTGCAGACGGATTACATAGATTTTTATCTTGTGCATGCCCTGAACAAGGACCGCTTTCAAAAAATCGTTGAGCTTGGCGGCATACAGCGTCTGGAGCAGCTAAAGGACGAGGGCAAAATCAAAAACCTGGGTTTCTCCTTCCATGACGATTATGATACCTTTGAGAAAATTTTGTGCTACAGAGACTGGGATTTCTGTCAGATTCAGCTGAATTATATGGACGTCAACGAGCAGGCGGGTCTGAAGGGCTACAGACTGACGGAGGAGAAAAACGTGCCTCTGGTGATAATGGAGCCTATTAAGGGAGGTTCCCTGGCGGCTTTTGCGGATGACATCACTGGGATGTTCGGCAGTCTGGACCCGTCGGCGTCGGTGGCATCCTTCGCCCTGCGCTGGGTGGGCAGCCTGCCCAATGTAAAGGTCATATTAAGCGGCATGTCCACAATGGAGCAGGTGGAGGACAATCTGAAGACCTTTGGCAGCTTCAAGCCTCTGTCCGAGGAGGAAAGCAGTACCATCGACAGGATTGTGGAGCTGATCAACAGCCGTGTGCAGAACGGCTGCACTGGCTGCCGCTACTGCATGCCCTGCCCTGCGGGCGTGGACATTCCCGGCAATTTCCGCGTGTGGAACACCTACCATATGTATCAGAATTACAACATGGTAAAGAGAAACTGGGAAAAAGGACTGGGAGACGAAAAACAGGCGAAGAACTGCGTCAAATGCGGCAAGTGCGAGCAGGCATGCCCTCAGAAGCTGCATATAAGGGAGGATTTGGAGAAGGTGCAGGCAGATCTGGATAAGAAGGAATTTGTGGTTTGAGAAACCTTTTAGAAGCGGCAGCCTAAAAGGCAGGAGGATTATGGAAATGAAAGGTAAATTAACGTTTTTGTTGGCGATGGTTTTAAGCCTGAGCCTGTTTTTTTCGATGCGGACGGCAGTGTCGGCGGAAACGGGAAACGTGGGGCAGGTGGACGTATCCATAGGGACAGCCCTGATCATGGAACGGGATGTGGAGTTTACGGTGCGTCTCACGGATTCCCGGCAGGAGAGCCGCACTCAGACCCTCAGGCTTGAAAAAAATGCTGCGGGGGAGAGCCGTGTCAGCTTTGAGGGGCTGGCGGACGGCGAATATGCCCTGGAGGTGTCCGGGCAGGGCTTTGCTACATACAAACAGAATGTGACCGTGTCGGGCAGGGCCTGCGGGGTCAGCCTGTACACAGGCTTTCTGGGCGGGGTGAACTATGCGGACGGAGCCGCTCATCCCGGTGTTTTGCTGGTGGGCGATGTAAACGGCGACGGCAAGGTCGACACGGCAGACGGTGTGAGCCTGGTGGACAGGATACATTCCGCGGGGCAGGGAGGAAGCGCCAGGGACGATGCCGGAGCCTGGGATCTGAACGGCGACGGGGTAATAGACCTGGTGGATCTTGCGTATTTTGCCAAGGGATACGCCGTCACAGGGAATGTGCAGGCGAAGGTGGAGCAGTTTGTTCCCACGGCGGTCATTTCCGCCGGGGTATCCGGAAACACCAAACTGGAAGGAGATCTGTCTGCGCTTTTGAAGGAGCGGGAAAGCGTCTGTCTGATTCCCAAGAGCGGCAATATTTCGGCGGAAAATCCGGTTGCGCTGGAGTTTGATTTTGCGGGAGGAGCCGCTGTGGGCGGCGCGGTGCTGGCAGACGGCATATTGATAAGGACAGGGGCGGAAAATCCCGTCACTGACGCCGTGGTTTCCATTACTTATGAGGGAACCGACACGCCGGTGGAGATTCCGGTGGTTTACGGCGTTCATCATCTCCTGAAGAATTCGGATGTCCGGGTAGAACAGGACGGAAACGGAGCCATCAGGCTGTATCTTGGCGGGCAGGTGGCATTGAAGAAGGTTACCTTCACCATCAAGGGAGTGGCAAAGAACAATAACCTGGCGGAGATATCCACGGTGGAATTTGTCAACGGCATGGAGGAGAGGATTCCCGAGCCGGAGAAGGATATTCCCCAGAACCTGATCGCGGACGCGGGCAACAAGCTGATTCGGCTGAACTGGGACCCCTGTGTCAACATTACGGGCTATGAGGTGAAAATCAGACAGGGCGACCGTCAGGAGACCGTGCTGACGGCGGTAAATTCCCTGGATATTTCCAGCTTTGGAGGCAAGGAGCTGGTCAATTATCAGGAGTATCAGATAAGCGTACAGTCCGTCAACGGCGCATGGCGCAGCGGTTATGGCCAGGAGGTGACGGCGGTTCCCCTGCCTTCGGGCAAGCCGGATAAGCCGGACAACGTATCCGCCCAGGGAAGGTATCAGCGGGTGGATGTGTCCTGGAAGAAGATGAAGGATACGGTTTCCTATAATCTGTATTATAAGGAAAGCACTGCAGAGCAGTATCAAAAGATCGAGAATATCAAAGAAAACAGTTATTCCTTAACGGGGCTTTTGGACCTGACGGAATATACCATGTATGTCACGGGCGTAAACGAGTTTGGAGAGAGCGGACCCTCGCTTACCGTTGCGGCAGTGACCACGGACCTGAACCCGGCGGTGATAACGAAATATAATCTGATCAACACCGGTAAGGACGGAGAAGTGGGGGCGCATATCATCAGCGCGTCCATGTCGGCATCCATGGTAAACAGCCCTCTGGATACGCAGGCGGGGACCGCGTGGGGTACGGTGGACCATGATCCCGCATCCTGTTATCAGATGGGAAGCTGGGATGACGGCGGCTTTAACAATATGAGTCTGAAGCACGGGCTGACCTATGAGTTTGACCAGGCGTACAAGATGGATACGATTGCGTTCCATGATCTGACCTGCCAGGATACGGGGTATTTCTACGCCAAGGTGCGTTACTGGGATGAAAACGGCGTACAGAAGGACGCCCAGGGTGTTTCGCTGGTCAGAAAGGAGGATGAGGCGGGCAGAATTTATTATATGATAAAGCTTTCACAGCCTGTCACCGCCAAGAAGCTTCAGTTTGGCCTTGCACGTTACAGTGCTTCCGGAAGCATTACCATATCCGAGGTATACTTCTATTATTACGATACCCTCATGGATGAGATCATGGGGCTGTATGCCGATGATCTCCATACGGTGCTGAGAGCGGAGGTGACACAGGCGGATATCGACCGGCTGAGAGTGAAGATCAACACCATAGATGAGATCAGCGGAGAATATCATCCTGACAGAGAGCTGCTTGAGCGTGAGCTGCAGACGGCGGAGGCCATATTGAATGATACGGAATTAAACGATTCCGTGACGATTCATAACGGCATAACCACCAATGACGTGAACAGAGGCTTTGGCGGACTGAACGCATGGCAGCCTCTGGGCGTAGTCGCGGCGGCGCAGGAGGAAATTATTGTCTATGTGGGGCATAACACCAAAAAGACGGGAGATAGTACGAATCTCCAGCTGGTGGCAACACAATACCATGCAGAATCCAGTGCCGTGAGCACCACGGTAGCCAATTTGAAGGTCGGCGTCAACAAGGTCACGGTTCCCAAGCTTTGGAGCATCACGGGACTGGAATCGGGCGGAGCGCTGTATGTTCAGTACACGGGAAACAGCGCAGGAGACAGGTACGCGGTACGCGTCAGCGGCGGCGTGCAGGTTCCCAGGCTGGATCTGTATCAGGTGACGGACAAGGCGCAGCGGCTGGAAAGGGCAAAGGCTTACATAACGGAGCTGCAGGCCTATGTGGCTAAGATGGCAGACCAGCATCAGCTGTTCCATACAAATTCCGGAAACAGCCAGGTGGCATATGAATACGATGCTCAGAACTGTGTTCTGGGAGCCACCGATATACTTCTGGATACCATGATGTTGTCCCTGCCCGCACAGCAGATACTGAACGGAGCGGGAAGCGGCAGCGCAGAGCAGCAGGCGGAGAAGCTTCTTAATTCCATGGATGCCATGGAAGCCATGATGTACCTGTTCTACCAGCATAAGGGTCTGAACGCGGGCGCCAAGGATGCGTTGGATCAGATACCGAAGGGTCATCTGAATATTCGTTACCAGAGGATGTTCTCCGGGGCGTTCATGTATGCTTCCGGCAATCATATCGGTATCGAGTGGAATTCCTGTGCAGGCATGGTAACCGCGGTGCCGGTGACGGCGGACAGCCAGGGCAGGTATCAGAGCGGCAGCTATTTCGGCTGGGGCATAGCCCACGAGATCGGGCACTGCATCAATCAGGGCGCTTATGCCGTAGCAGAGATCACCAACAATTATTTTGCGGTGCTGGCGCAGGCTAAGGACAGCAACGACAGCGTGCGGTTCCAGTATGATAATGTCTATAAGAAGGTTACATCCGGCACGAAGGGTATAAGCTCCAATGTATTCACCCAGCTTGGCATGTACTGGCAGCTTCACCTGGCATATGACAGGGGTTACAATTTTAAGACCTACGAGAGCTATGAGGAGCAGCTGCAGAATCTGTTCTTTGCAAGAGTGGACAGATATGCCAGAGACGTGTCCAAGGCTCCCAAGCCGGGCGGTGTTGCGCTGGTTTTGGCGAAGGACAGAGACCAGGATCTGATGCGTCTGTCCTGTGCCGCGGCGGAAAAGAATATCCTGGAGTTCTTTGAGCGCTGGGGCTTTACGCCCAATGATGCCACCCGTCAGTATGCGGAACAGTTTGAACCCGAAACAAGGGCGATCTGTTACGCAAGCGACGACGCAAGGGTCTACAGCCTCCAGGGAAGCGGAAGCCAGCTTAGCCCTGACGGCATGACGCAGGCAGTGGGCGCCGTTACGGCGGTTGTGGATGCCCAGAGAGCAAATCAGGTGAACTTTACGTTCAGCTCAACCCTGCCCTCGGCAGATGTGCTGGGCTACGAGATCGTAAGATGCATGATCTCCGGCGGAGACGTGCAGAAGGAGGTCGTGGGCTTTGCCACGGACGCCGCCTTCAGCGATACGGTGACGGTCAACAACCGCGTGGTGTGGTATGAGATTACGGTAATCGATAAATATCTGAACCGCTCCGCGGCAAAGGTTCTGGATTATATTAAGATAGAGCACGACGGAAGCCTTGAAAAAACGTTCTGGACGGTGACGACGCAGAATCTTAAGGCGGAGGAGACCGATCAGGGCGAGTGCGACGAAAATTCACCCTGCGAGCCCGATAAGGAAGATCCTGCAATGAGCATGATCGACAATCAGGCATCCGTTTACAGAGCGGTTGCGGACGGCGACGCCGAGATCGTGTTGAACTTCAACAGAGCATTTACGGTCAGCGGCTTTAAATACACCGGTCTGAAGGCAGCTGCGGGGAGCGGGTACGAGATTCAGGTCTGCACCGAAGACGGCTGGGTAAAGGCGGCAGAGGGTATACTGGACCAAAACGGCTCGGAGACCGTCTACTTTGCCAACGAGGACGGAAAGTATGTGAGCACCTATGAAGCCACGGCTGTCAAGCTGATTTTGAAGGCTCAGAGAGACAGCCAGGTATCCGTTCAGGAGCTGGATGTGCTGGGAGTGACAGGAGATAATGTGGATTTCAGGAGGACGGACAACGGCACGGTTGCCATCGGCAGGCTTACGGCGGATTATCAGTATGAAGCCGAGGGTGATAAGCGTGTGATTCCGGCAGGCTCCGTGGTCTTCACAGGCTCTTACAAGGGAAGTCCTGCTTATAATGTGATGATCCTCTACGACCAGGACGGCAATATCGTGGGAGGCATAAATGATGCAGGCGAACTGAAGGCACAGCAGATTATCCTGGCGGATGTTCCCCAGGAGGGTAACATTCAGAATGTGTCGGACGGCACCTGGATCTATTGGATAGAGCAGGATCAGCAGCTGGATCTGAGCGGTATCAAGAAGGTACGGGCGGAGCTCTACCGTGTCAACAATGCGCTGACCAACGAAGGACAGAGGCTTGTCAGCGATTCGCTGTTCGAGACTGTGCCCGACGTGCTGCCCGATATGCAGATCAGCCCGGGAACACAGCCCTGATAAAGCAAAGGAATAGCGTGGAAACGGAGTATAAAAGTGAAAAAGTATCTTATTTATCTATTTGCGGTCGTACTTTTAGCGGCGGTTTCACTGCCGGCCCGGGCAGCCGCAGCCGAGGCATTTAATATTGACGGGACGGGTACGGTGACTATCACCTCCGGACAGGCGGCCGGCGACAAGGCGTCCACGTTTCAGTTCAGTCTGAACGTGGATTCGCCGGATGCCGTAAGGGTAGAGTTCCGATTTCGGGAAAATTTGGCGAAGGTCCGGGAATTCCGGTATGACTCCGACGGGAAAAGGCTGAGTGTCTATGTAGCGGCAGAGAGCGCTCTTTTCACGGCAGACGCCGCCACACTTACCGTAGGGCAGGTGGTGGTGCTGGACGGAGGCGGCAATGCCGCCTCCGCGTCGGTAAGCGTGGTAGAAAACTCCTTCCGGTATGTTTATGGCACGGAGCTGAAGCAGGGGACGGATATGCAGCTTCCGGGCACGGTGCAGATAGGCAGGCGGGACCCGGACCCCGTGCCTCCTCCGGACCCCGTGCCTCCTCCGGAGGACGATGACGACGACTGGCAGGATGACGATGATTCCTGGGAGGACGACACTTCTTCCGAGGATGACAACGCTTCTCAGGGAGGCGCCGAAAGCAATCCGGGGACTAATCCGCCCCCGGTAAGCACAAGTATTCCTCAGGTGACTGCGCCGCCTCAGGGAGGCGGAAATACCTCGGGGAGCAATCCGCCTCAGGGAAACACCGGAAGCAAACCTACACCCACAAAGGTTCCTCAGGTGACTGCGCCGCCTCAGGGAGGCGGAAATACCTCAGGGAGCAATACGTCTCAGGGAAGCACCGGAAGCAAACCCACACCTACAGCGGTTCCTCAGAAGACCGCGCCGCCTCAGGGAGGCGGAAATACCCCCGGCAGCGACCCGTCCCAGGGAAGCAATAACGGTTCTCAGGGCAGCGGGAACGACGGAGTCGTGGGAGGAATTGATGGGAGTCAGGGAAAGCCTCCTCAGACGGAGGAGGATGCATCTTCGGTCCAGACCTCAGGCGGGGTGGACGATGATGCGAAATCAGAGTCGGGAGCAGACATTCTTATGCCGGCCATTGTGATTATTTTAGTCGTCGTGACTGTGTTGATCATCGGATTTGCGGTGGCAACGGTGGCGTCATTCAACAAGAAAAGGAGGCGGTAAGCCTTCGCATAGTTCTATATCAGATTCGGTTCCTCCTTGTACCGGCAACGGCTTCCGTGTCGAATAAAAGGGCCAGTACAAGGGGAACTGAAAAAAACATATATAAGACATATCTGATCAGCGCTATCGGTCCCAGCAGGACAGTCAGATAGAGCAGTCCGATCACAGTCAGCGAAAAAAGAGATTTTTTATAGCCCACAGCGGCAAGGTATAAGGCCAGAAAGGCATAGACCCAGTGCCAGAAGCCGGCGGAAAAGAGCATGGAGATCACAGGAACCCTCTGCTGATAGATATCCAGGGAAATCTTTTCGTAAAAACGCTCCAGCGCGGGAAGGAGATGCCTCCGCTCGCCGGGGGATTCCGTGTTAAAAGCAAAGTATGAGCTGTCCTCATACTGTCTTTTGCCTGCCCAGATGCCCCGGTAACCGTCCAATACCGTGTCCGGATACCAATATCCGTAGGTATTTTCAAGAAAGGAATTCACATAGATATCAGGATGGGCGATTCCCAGCCTGAACCAAAGGGAGATATACTTTACGGGCTCTCTTTTAAAATTGTCCTCAAGAAAATTAAGCTTGACCATGTCCGCCAGTTTGGGATTGTAGTTTTCCAGAATGCTTTGAGGAATCAGGTTGTACAAAATTTCCGCGTCCGCGTCCGAAAGCTCGTCCCCCGCCTCCGTGTAGACTCTTGCCAGCTGCTGTATGGGAACGCATAGCATTTCCGCCAGCGGTCCCTTTTTGGCATGGAGCGCCGCAGACAGGCCAAGGGAGGTCAGGGCGAACAGTAAAAGGGTGCCGCAGACCACGGGCAGCCAGCGTTTCCAGTATTTTTTGTATACAATTAAAAAAATAACGAAGAAAACTGCCAGCGCGTACACGCCGTTATTGCGGAAAAACAGAATAAGAAGCAGAGACGCCGCAAAAAGAAGCTTTTTGGAGGCTGAGCGCCAGAATCGTTCCGGCTCTGCCGCCATTTCAAGGAGCAGGGTGGTCAACAGAACCACGCCCCCGGAGAAAAGAGTGTCCTTTGTGGAGCAGCAGACAAACATGCTCACGGTGGGGAACAAGGCCAGGAACGCAAGCCCCAGATTATATACCCAGCGTTTGACTCCTATATGACGCAGATAGCTCATCATATAAGCAAAGCAGGCGGATAGGACCGCCATTTGAAAAAGGGTATAAAGTGCGATGCCTGCGTTGTAGGACTGGGTAAAATGATATATGAGGCGAATTGTTCCGCCCAGGAGAAGGACATGCAGCAGCGGCTGGTATGTGGTATATTTTGAAGTAAAGACCATATAGGTTTCCGCTTCGGCGTCATATACATAAAAGCCGGGAAAGGATGCCAGGAAGGTGGGGATATATGTAAGAAACAGGAAGCCCCACAAAAGCAGGAAGGTTCTGCGTCTGGAGAAGGCAGGCGGGCGGGATTGGCGCAGTGCGCCGTAGGAATTCAGCCTGTACATCCCGTAAGCCAGCAGGGGAGAGGAGGCAGCGGCGCAGAAGAGCACGGAAAAATATACAAGCCAGCTTCCGAAAGCTACCCTGTGATTCTGATCCAGCTGTACGCCTGCGGCCAGGCTGCCGAAAAAACATATTAAGAAGGCAAAGCAGAAATTCAAAAAGGCTTTAAACCGCTCCCAGTCCCTGTGCGCCGTCACATGGCGCAGTGCGCATAACAGGCAGATAAACAGGAGAAAGGAAGCTATGCTGTTGGTATAGCTTAAGGAGGACTCCGCAAGATTGATGCAGTGTTTAAAGCCCATTGCGCCAAACAGGCTCAGGCAGAGAAGAAAATACATATTTTTCCAGGGCAGTTTTTTCATTTTTGCGAGCTCCTTATATTTATTCCTGCGGGCAATGAGCCAAGAGGATACGTCAGCGTCCATTTGGCGAGTGCCGGGAGGGTTATGCTTTGCCGAACACGGTCTTTTGGTATTATAAGGGATTTCTGTCAAAAAGTCTATCTTTTGTAAATGGGCTTATTATTAACCTGCTTATGAAGAATCCTTTAGTGACGAAGCATCCCGGACTGCCGGATTTTCCATAAGCTTTCCATCCCCTTCAAAACGGGAGCCGTGGCACGGGCAGTCCCATGTATGCTCCAGGGGATTCCACTTTAATGCGCAGCCCATATGGGGACAGCGCTTCAGGGTGGGGGTAAGCAGATTTTTTGACGCTTCCAGGCCGTTTAAAAACAGCTGAGGCTTTAACATGCTCCGGCTGGGTGAAAACAGCTCCCGGTATATATTCTCCCTGCCCAGTACCAGGTCGCGCAGGAGCAGAGCCGCCGCCATGGAGGATGTCATGCCCCATTTGTTAAATCCGGAGGCGGTGTACAGATCGGGCGTATGCAGGGAGTAATTGCCGATATAGGGCATGCCGTCAAGGCTCATGCAGTCCTGTGCCGCCCAGCTGTACAGCTCCCGCGCGCCGGGATATGCGGAGGCGGCAAATTCCCGCAGCATCCGCCAGCCCCCGTGCCGCGTGCCCGTCCGCCCGCCTCCTCCGCCCAGAAGCAGGAGACTGCCGTAGTTACGGAAGGACAGCCCGCCCTTCGCCGCGTCGATATACATACCGTTTACATCCCCCGCGTGCTCCAGCGCAACCGCATAGGAGCGGTTCTGGTAAAGCTTCAGAAAATAGCTGCCTCTTTTATTCAAAAAGGGAAAGTGTGTGGCGACAATGATCTTGCCTGCAGTTATTTTTCCCTTATCCGTGTATGCCGTATGCCCGTCCACGCCGTGAACGAACGTGTTCTCATGGATATTCAGGTTCTCCGCCGCCCCCGCGAGAAATTTCAACGGGTGAAACTGGGCCTGCCTTGGAAATAAAACCGCCGCCTTTAGCTTTATTTCCTCAGGAAGGGGAAGCCGTTCGGCGTACTTTGCCGCAAATCCCAGGGCTTCCAGCGCCCTAAGCTCCTGTTCTATTGCCTTTGGGTCATCGCAGGAGTAAACGCCGGCGGTTTTTTCTTTAAAATCACAGTCTATATTCCCGGCAAGCTTCCGATATTCCTCAATTGCCTTCTGGTTCGCATCCAGATACATCGCCGCCCGTTCCCTGCCTAGAGAGCGAAGCAGCCGGCTGTAGATCAGACCGTGCTGGGAGGTGATTTTTGCCGTGGTATTTTGGGTATTGCCCTCTCCGATCCTGCCCTTTTCCACAAGCATATAATCCGCGCCCTCCCGGTGAAGGAACCAGGCGCAGAGAATGCCGCATAATCCGCCTCCGATAATCAGGATATCGGTTTTGGTGTCTCCCGGCAGAGAATCAAACTTTTTTATCGTTGTTGAATCGTCCCAAACAGACTGCGGCATATATTTACCTCCTGCGTGCCTTCCGGCTTTGTCTTAATCAATGGCTTTTGTGTCCCCATAGCTGACAGGTATAGTCTGCCCGCGATCGGCGGGGCTATTCCTGGGGACAGCATGTGAAGCCTGTAACGCGCTGACGGTAAATATTAAACAAATAAAATATAACGGGTTGTGCCGGATGAGAGCTGATATAAAAGAACCGCGCCAGAAGCGGTTGTGGAGGAGCACAGATAGGAATATACTGTACCGCCGTTGAGGAACAATTGCGGACATGCCCTCAACGGCGGTATTGGTTTTCAGCTTTTTGCATGTCGAAACGGTTCCGGTGCGAAGGTATACAGCGCCGCCATCAAAATACCCGTCCAGGTCAGAGTAAAAAACAGCAAGGTCCTTTTTGAGGTGGGAAGATAATGATAGGAAATTCCCGAAAGCAGCTGTCCCTCTACGGTTTTGCCGTCTATCGACAAATTATGGTATTCCGCTAAGGGTCCCTGCCGGTCTTCGGTCACCCATAGGTAAACCGGCGCATTATTATCTTTTGCTTCAATAGTAAGCCGGTAGGTTTTTTGAGCGTTCAGGTTCCACTTTACAGCTATATTATAATAATGGCCGTATTGTATATTTGCATTATCCCCAATGGGGACGGTCTGCTGGTATTTTTGGCTGTTGCCATCCCACAATATAATTTCATATTCTCCCTGTGTTCCGGCGCATTCCAAACCCAGGTCAAGGCGTTTTATAGAATTGTAAGCCGGCGTAAATTCCGTCTCCACAATTGTATGGTCAGGTACTTGCAGAGTCTTGAATTCCACGTAGCCGTTAAATACAAACGTATCGTCTCTTTCAAGAAGCATAAGCGGTACGGACAGCAGAACGGCCGCTGCCCATATGCAGCAGGTTTTCTTCCGGAACGACCGGGCGCCTGGGTCTTTCGGAAGTCCGGACTTCCGATTATCGGCGACAGCCTGCGTACCGTCGAGGGCAACAGCCAGGAAAGCAAGGATACTGACGCCCAGAATGCGGTAGGTAAAAAAGTGATGTGTCTGCGTATGCGTGGCAAGGGTAAAATACCATACAATACTGGAAATACCTGTGAGGAAAAACGCATATCGTTTACGGGTTCTGTATCCGCCGTTTTTTAAGCTGCTGCAAAACCACCATACCAGCCAGCATAACAACAGCAGGGCATAAATCTTATATTCGTAATGCAGCCAGTTGGTATGGGCGGCCTTCAGTCTATCCGATAAATGAAGTGTCTCAGTCTCCAGGGTGCCTGACAGCTTAAACACCTCGTCTACTGCGGTTTTAAAAATATTCTCCCCTAAAGCGGGAGTTGCAATTACCCATTTCATAATCCACATACCGGCGTAACCGGCAATCCAGGAAAAGCCGGAAAAAACCACCTGTTTCACATAAAACAGCGCCTCTGCCCTTACGCTTTTTCCGGCCGTTTCCCTTGTGACGGCGCTTTCGGGGGCCTTAGCCATGATAAGCCACCAGACAAGGGGCATTCCCCAGGTAAAAAGAGGATATGTCAACAGGTCACAATAGCTCGTAAGCAGCCCTAAAGTCATAAAAAGATATAAATAGCGAAAGCGGGTAGAGAAGTAGTCCCTTTTCAGCAGCAACACTATGGTGCCTATGTAGGCTATATAAAAAACCCAGGAAAACTGTAAGGACATGGATAAGGCGCCGGGACTTAAAAGCAGGTAAGAGGTGGCAAGCATAAGCATATATCGTATGCCCTTTTCTTTTCCTATTATAAACGCTAAAAAAAGGACTAAGAGAAACTGACAAATACCGTTGAAAATCCTGAGCTCGGAGTAGTTAAACAGCAAAAGCAGAGGGCGGAGAATAGAGACATAGCCATGCCAGTAATAAGAGTAAGCCCCGCTGTACTCGTTATAAGAATTCATGGCCCGCACAAACGAATTACCTTCACTGGTATCAGTAGCCATATAAAGCATAATTCTGTCGCTGGCTCCATCCAGCACATCCGGCAGGTACAGATGGAAATTTTCCTCATAAGACGCAGATGTGACGGAAGCTCTTGGATACCATCCCTCGCTTTCAATGGTCTCCAGAGACGCGCGTCTGTTTTCCGAATTGACGGGCAGAATATATGCCAGAGTCAACAGCAGCGTCCCCGCGGCAACGCCGGTCAATAACAACAATAGACTTTTCTTAAATATTTCCATACCCATGGCGCTGTGCCTTTCCATAGCTTCTGCTATAATCTTCATGTATTTTATATTTGGTTACTGCGTTATATAAAGAAAATTCGTATATTTTTACTATTATACAATAGCGATAATGCATTTGCAACAAAACAATGGAAATATTTGCTGTCTTAAAACCTCATAAAAGCGCCTGTACGCCCATTCGGACGAAAGCCCGACTAAAATTATAATGTTGGGGTTAAAATGTATTTACCTCTGGTATTCTGCTGGCCTTTTAAGCGCAGGCGACGTTTCATGGGCGCTGCGCCGCTTCCGTTGTGCCGCCTCAGTTCAGAGGTTGACTAACAGGATTTGGCATGTTATTCTGTTTAGGAAAACAGACCTCTGAGGGAGGAAGGCTATGCTATTCAATTCCTATATATTTATATTGTTGTTTCTGCCTTTGTGTATATTGGGGTATTTTGCGCTTAATCACTTCCAAAAGTATACGCTTGGGCAGCTTTTTTTGCTTGGAATGTCCTTGTGGTTCTACGGCTATTTCAATGTGGCTTATCTGTTTATTATCATTGCAAGCATTCTCATCAATTACGGGGTCTATCTGTTGATTGATAAATTCAGGGGAAGACCTGCCTGCAGGCGGCTGATGGCGGCCGGGGTAGCTGCAAATGTGGGAATTCTGTTTTATTATAAATATATGGATTTTTTTATCGGAAACGTCAACGCTTTGTTCAGGACAAACCTGAGCCTTTTGCGTATAGTGCTGCCGCTGGGAATCAGTTTTTTTACCTTTCAGCAGATCTCCTTTATTGTGGATGCATACAGGGGGGAGCTTCCCAGGTATAATCTTTTATATTACGCAAGCTTTGTGGCCTTTTTCCCGCAGCTTGTGGCTGGGCCAATCGTGACCCATGACGAGCTGGTGCCCCAGTTTCTTGACAGGGAAAAGAAAAAGCTCAACATGGACAATCTCGCCCAGGGCATTTATATTTTTGTCCTTGGTTTGGCAAAGAAGGTATTGCTTGCGGACAAGTTCGGCGGCGCCGTGACCTATGGATTTACCACGCTGGAGCAGTTAAATTCCATTTCGGCGCTGATAGTGATGCTGTCCTACACGATTCAGATATATTTTGATTTCAGCGGCTATTGCGATATGGCCATAGGAATCGGAAAAATGCTCAATATCGATCTGCCCGTTAATTTTGATTCGCCCTACAAGGCGCTGACCATTACCGAATTCTGGGACAGGTGGCATATGACGCTGACCCGGTTTTTTACCAAATATGTGTACATCCCGCTGGGGGGGAACCGCAAAGGCAGGGTCCGCACCTGTATAAACGTCATGACCGTCTTTCTTGTGAGCGGCTTCTGGCATGGGGCAAGCTGGAACTTTGTGTTCTGGGGTCTGTGCCACGGGATATTTGTGGTGATAACCAGGACCTGCCGCAGGTTCTTTGAAAGGCTGCATCCGGCGCTGAACTGGCTGCTTACCTTCTCCTTTGTCAATGTCATGTGGGTATTTTTCAGGGCGGAGACGTTTACCCAGGCATTTACGCTGCTGCGAAAGCTGGTTTCATGGAACTTTGACAATTTTGACCCGCTGTTCATTGAAATGTTCAGGATCACGGAGCTGAAGAAGATACTGAGGGTATTCCGGGTGGAGAGCATGTATCCTCCGGTTTTGATAACGGGATTTTTCCTGACGGCAATGCTGCTTATTTTGGGATGCGGCAACGCCTATGAAAAGATGCGGAAATTTAAGCCCACCGGTTTCAGGCTGCTTACCACTCTTTTCCTGTTGGTCTGGTGCGTGTTTTCCTTTACGGGAATCAGCACCTTCCTGTATTTCAATTTTTGACAAGGAGTAGGATACGATGCGTGCAAGTAAGAAATGGGTGATAAGCTTTCTGGTCCTTTTTGTGACAATTCTTGTGCTGACAGGGGGCTTTATCGCGTTAATAGACCCCTATTTCCATTATCATAAGCCGCTTTCCTGGGCGGGATATTTTCTGGACAATGAGCGGTATCAGAATAACGGAATCGTGAAGCATTTTGACTATGATGCAATTATTACCGGAAGCTCCATGACCGAGTGCTTCCGGCCCTCCGAGCTGGACGCGCTGTTCGGCGTCAATGCCATAAAGGTGCCCTTTGCCGGGGGAAGCTATAAGGAGGTAAACGACAATCTGGCAGTGGCGGTGAGGTACAATCCCGATATAAAAATGATCGTCCGCTGTCTGGACGGCAACCGCTTCTTTAACTCAAAGGACGACCTGGATTACAGCGATTATCCCACCTATCTTTACGATGATAATCCTTGGAACGACGTGGGCTATCTGTTTAACGTAAACGTGCTTTTCGACGCCCTTCAGAGCGCGGCGGGGTATAGCAGCGCGGGGAGAAGGACCCTGTCCTTTGACGATTACTGCAACTGGAGCAGTAATTATTCCTATGGCAAGGAGGAAGTAGACAAGCATTATAACCGGGATTCCATAGTCCGGGTGGAGGAGATGCTTCCTATTACGGAGGAGGAGTACGTCCGAATCAGGGAAAATATAGAACAGAACGTCACCAGGCTGGCAGACGAGAACCCGGATATCGAGTTTTACATTTATTTCTCACCGTACAGTATTTATTATATGGATTATTGGTATCAGCTGGGCGAGCTGCAGCGGCAGCTGGAGGCGGAACGGTATATCATAGAGCTGCTCCTGCCCCATGAAAACATACATCTGTTTTCCTTTTATACGGAGTACGATACCATATGTGACCTTGACAATTACAAGGACGTTGCCCATCACAGGGGCGAGCTGAATTCTCAGATACTCAAATGGATGCATGAAGGAAAGAATCAATTGACCTATGAAAACTATGAGGAGTACTGCAGAGAGGTTTGGGATTTTTACATGAATTATGATTATGATTCGCTGTTTGAATAGGTACCGAGCAGGCGGGAGAAAGGTTGATGAGGAAAAGAATACGAAATGTTTTGATTATCTTGCTGGGCAGCGTGGCTGCAGGCGCTCTTTTGCTGGTGCTGGCGTACTGCCTTCCGGTGGAGTCCGCCAGGGCGCACGTTGAGGAGTCTCTGTACGAGATGCTGGAGGTGGCGGAGGACCCGGACGGAAATGAGCTGAGAAAAAAGATTATCGGCTTCAAGGATAATTTTACGGACTGCCTTATGGTGCAGAACGCGCTGGAAAGGGTGGAGGGGAAAAATCCCTGGGAGCATGCCATGTATGCTTATCATTATGACCTTGGGAATGAGTCTACATGGATGACGGAAAAATCGCTGGCGGCTTTTCTGCGGCAGGGCTCCGACGGCATGTACCTGAGGGAATACTCCAGATACTGGCACGGTTATCTGGTCTATTTGAAGCCGCTGCTCATATGTATGTCATGGAGGAATGTGGAGACCTTATTGCTGGTTTTTCAGGTTTTGCTGCTGCTGGCGGTGTTGGTTCTGTCATTCTGCAGAAAAAATCCTTATTTGGGTCTTGGCATTGTCTGTACATTCCTGTTTATGAAGCCCCTGGGCATATGGTTTTCTCTGACGCTATCGGATTGCTGGACCATCGCGCTTGCCGCGGTGCTGGTAATGCTGCTTTTTTATGACAGGCTGGAGAAAAGGAGCTGGCATGAGGAACTGTTTTTGCTGACGGGGATTTTGACGGCATATGTGGATTTTCTGACTTATCCTGTAGTGACCCTGGGAGTGCCGCTCTGCGCCTGGCTGGTTCTGCGCCCGGAGAACTGCGGGGGCTGGCGCAGGCAGCTGAGCGGGACCTTCTGGAACTGCGCCTGCTGGGGCGTGGGCTATGTTGGCATGTGGGGATTTAAGTGGGTGCTTGCGGAGCTTACCTGCCGGACGGGGACGCTGCGAAACGCGGTCTGGGCGGTTATCTTCCGGACGGAGCCCCTGGACGGCTATGGTTCCGCCTTTACCGGAATCAGCCGGACCTTCCGGGCAGTTCTGAATCAGTACGACTCGGCGGTATACGGCGTCGGGTTCGGGATCATTGCGGCAATGGCGCTGGTTTCCGTGGTTTTATGCCTGGTGAGGGCACGCAGCGCAGGCTGGGCGGCGTCCGTTGTCTGCCTGGCTTTTGCGGCGCTGCTTCCCTTCGGGTGGCTGGCGGTGACCCAGAACCATACGGCGATTCACTGTGATTATACCTTCAGGATTGCTGGGGTGACGGTTATGGCGCTGTGCTGTATTACGGTGTGCTCCGTTCAGGCGCTGATAAGGAAGGCAAAAGTGTGCAAAGATTTTCTAAGCCAGTAAAGTACACGGACTAAGAAAATCTGAATTGCACACGGAAGAATCCGCAGAAGCGGATTCTTCCGGTCTTGCAGCAATTGTTTGTGTCGGCTGCGTTGGCATGTCTGGAAGTGCGATAAAATGTGCGCCAAAGCGCACAGGGAGGTATAAAGTTTGAAAGTAAACTTTCAAATATTGATTAGTAAGCGTGCTGAAGCACGCAAGGGAGGTATAAAATATGAAGGATACGGTATTAAAAAAATTTGAGGAGGTATTCGGAAGCGCGGAGGGGGCAAGGGTATATTTTGCTCCGGGGCGGGTGAATCTGATCGGGGAGCACACCGATTATAACGGCGGGCATGTTTTTCCCTGCGCCCTGACCATCGGAACCTACGGCGTTGCGCGGCAGAGAGAGGATAACAGGCTGAGATTTTATTCCATGAATTTTGGCGGTCTGGGTGTCATCGAATCCTCTCTGGAGGATCTGACGCCTTCAAAGCAGGCAGGCTGGACGAATTACCCCAAGGGGGTCATGTGGGCGTTTGAGCAGAGGGGAATGAAGCTTCCCTTCGGTATGGATCTGCTGTTAAACGGCAATATTCCAAACGGCTCCGGGCTTTCCTCCTCCGCCTCTGTGGAGGTGCTGACAGGGTATATTCTGCGCGATTTCTTTGGATTTGATGTGACAAATCAGGATCTGGCGCTGATCGGACAGTACTCCGAGAATCAATTCAACATGGTAAACTGCGGAATTATGGATCAGTTTGCCATCGCCATGGGCAGGAAGGACAATGCGATCTTCCTTGACACGGCGGACCTGTCCTACGAGTATGCGCCTATTGCGTTAAAGGGAGCAAAGATCGTCATTGCGTGCAGCAACAAGAAGCGGGGCCTGGGAGATTCCAAGTACAACGAGCGGCGCAGCGAGTGCGAGACCGCCCTGGCGCAGCTGCAGCAGGCAGTCAATATCAAAACCCTGGGTGAGCTGGATGAAAAGGCCTTCGAGGAATATAAGAATGCCATCGGGGACGAGATAGGCAGAAAGCGTGCAAAGCACGCGGTTTATGAGAACCAGCGCACCATACGGGCGGTGGAGGCTCTCAAGGCCAACGATGTGGAGCGGTTCGGACAGCTCATGAACGCTTCCCATGTGTCTCTGCGGGACGATTACGAGGTGACAGGCGCGGAGCTGGATACCCTGGTGGAGGAAGCGTGGAAGATCGAGGGCGTCATAGGCTCCCGCATGACCGGGGCAGGCTTCGGAGGCTGTACGGTCAGCATTGTGAAGGACGAGGCGATTGATAAGTTTATCGGGCAGGTGGGAAAGGCTTATCAGGAGAAGATTGGGTATGCGGCGGACTTTTATGTGGTAGAGATAGGGGATGGTCCCGGAAGGGTTTAAGACATGCTTTTCAGCTCTGTTTTGTTTATATGGGTATTTCTGCCCGTAGTGCTGGTTGTCAACTATATATTGTCCCGCATCAGGTTCCAAAGGGAGGAGACACGGTACCGCGTCAAGAACCTGTTTCTTCTCTTTGCCAGTATGTTTTTTTACGCATGGGGCGGCATAAGCTATCTTTTTCTTATGCTGTTTTCCATTCTGCTGAATTTTTTGGGCGGATATGCGGTAGGGCGCGCAGCAGCATCGCCGTTTTGGCAAAGATTTTTTTTGTGCCTGACGGTGGCGTTGAATCTGGGGCTGCTCTTTTACTTTAAGTATTTTAACATGCTGGGGCTGTGGGAAGTGGTGCTGCCCATCGGCATTTCCTTTTTTACATTTCAGGCCATGTCCTATGTTTTTGACGTCTACCGGGGTAAGGCGCCGGTTCAGGAAAGCCTGTCTGACTTTGCGCTGTATGTATCCCTTTTTCCGCAGCTGATCGCCGGCCCTATCGTACAGTACGGAGATATAGCGGAGCAGCTGAAAAGCCGCAGGGAGTCCCTTCCGGTTTTCTTTTCCGGCCAGAAAAGGTTCTGCTATGGCATGGCAAAAAAGGTAGTGATTGCAAATACCATGGCAGAGGTGGCGGATCAGATATGGGCATTGGATGTGGACAGGCTGGGCGCGCCCGTGGCCTGGCTGGGGATGATCGCCTATACGCTGCAGATCTATTTTGATTTCTCGGGTTACTCCGACATGGCAATCGGTATCGGGCGGATGCTGGGCTTTCAGTTTAAAGAAAATTTCCGCTACCCCTATACCTCCCTGTCTGTCCGGGAATTCTGGCGCAGGTGGCATATTTCCCTGTCCTCATGGTTTCGGGAATATGTCTATATTCCCCTGGGCGGAAGCCGGGGGACGCTTTTGGCTACCTGCAGAAATCTTTTTATTGTCTTTCTGCTCACAGGTATCTGGCACGGGGCAAATTTTACGTTTTGGACATGGGGGCTGTACTATGCGGCGCTGATGCTTCTGGAGAGGCTGTTCCTGGGCAGGGTGCTGGACAGGAATCCCGTCAAGCCGTTAAACTGGATTTATACAATATTTGCGGTGATGGTGGGCTGGGTGTTTTTCCGCTCGGACAGCGTGGCGTTTGCCGGCGCATATATCGGGCAGCTGTTTAATTTTGGCGCTGCCGAGTACAGTATTCTTTCTTTTCTGTCCATGAAGGTGCTGCTGGTTTTTGCCGCGGCTGCGGTATGCCTGGGCTTCCTGCAGCGGGCGTTTAAGGGAATTTGGGAGAAGCTTAAGGGAAATCTTGTGGTGACGGCGGCAGATTCTGTTCTGCAGCTGGCGTTATTGATATATTCCATTATTCTCATTGTGAGCGGCACCTATAATCCGTTTATTTATTTTCAGTTTTAGACGGAAGCCGGCGGAGGTTGACGGAAATTGAGGGAACCGGAATGAAGAACAAATTACGGCTTGCCATGACGGCGGCATTTATGGCAATTTTAATTCTGCCCTCCCTTGCCTGGGGGGTTTTACAGCTGATCGGCATGAAAAATCCCGCGGTGACGGAGATGCTGGACTATGACCTGGGTGAAAACCGGGAAAGAGCGCCCTTTCCCGAGAGCTTTGACCCTGATGAATATACGAGGCAGCTGGAGGCGTATTACAATGACCGCGCGCCCTTCAGGAGCGTTTTGATACATTGGAACCGGAGGCTTTCCGGGAAGCTTGAGGCGGTTTATCAGTCGTCGGTGGAGCCGAAGCTGATCGCGTGGCTGTACGGAAGGGAAAATCCGGGAAATCCGGAGCTTCCGACGCTTCCCTCCGTTGTTTTTCCGGGTAATACGCCGGGCTCGGATCAGGGCCAGGGAAGTCTCCCTTCCGGGACGCCGGGCGCAGACTCCACTGCGCCGCCTGACAGCGACCCGTCCCCGACGCCGTCCGGGGGTGAAAGGCACAATTATCTTGTGGCGGAACAGACCTTGCCCGCCTGTGCGGAAGAAGGCAGTATTACCTACCGCTGTGAGGACTGCGGGGATACCTATACGCAGACGCTGCCCGCCCCGGGACATGACGCGGAATCCAGGGTGGTGGAGCCCTCCCTGCTGAACTATGGCTATACCGAATTTTCGTGCAGGGTCTGCGGCAAGACCTGGCGAGGTGAGTTTGTGCAGAAGCCCATTGACAATTCCTATTTTCCGCCCAGACAGGCGGGGGATTACACGGTTCTGGGGAGGTATAACTGGCTCTTTTACCGCGGAAATTCCACTCTTTCGTATTATCGGGGAATGAATATCCTGACAGAGCAGGAGATGGCGGAATATCTGGCGGCGCTGCAGCAGCTTCAGGACGTGTGCGACAGAAAGGGAATCAGGCTTTGCTTTATGGTAATTCCCAACAAGGAGGAGGTTTATGACGAATATATGCCCACCTATCAGATTGCCGATCCGTTAAAGAGGGATGAAAGGCTGGCGGCATATATTTCGGAGAATTCACAGATAGATTTTCTCTATCCGCTGGAGGAGCTGAAGACGGGAAAGGTCTGCTATGACACCTATTATCAGTATGACAGCCACTGGAACAATGCGGGAGGCTTCCTTGGCGTCCAGGCGCTGTATGAGGCGCTTGGAATGCCTGTGACCGGATTTACGGACTGGAGCATAACGCAGGTTTCGGGCGCTCCCACCGGGCTGATTGCCACGGGAGGGCTTGACCCGGCCAATTATCCGGAGGATCATGATTATGTGATCGATTACAGACCCAAGGTGCAGGTTACCGGGGTTGAGGGAGAGAAAAGCATTCTCTGCTCCACAGGTATCTACCGTGCCTGGTCCGACTGCGGCAATGACCAAAAGCTGGTTCTCTTGGGGGATTCCTTCCGCGTGGCGATGCTGCCCTATCTGGAAAAGGATTTTGCGGAGATCTGCGTCGCTCACAGAGATGAGAAAAATAAGATAAAACAGGACATCAGGGAGGCGGATGTGCTGGTGGTGACGGCGGTTGAGCGCTTTGATAAGGCGGTTGTGGAGACGGCACAGGCGCTGGCGGGGTATCTGAACGATTGACAGGGCAGGAGAGCCGCTGTTTATGGATCTGCAGCCGGCCGAAATATGCGATAATAGCTAAAATAGGGAATCTATCATTGCACTATGACCATATGCCTGCTATAATATAGCTATAAACGCCGCACAATCAGTCAAAACGGAATTGCCCGCTGGCCGGGTGTCGAGCGGATTATCATGGGGCATGAACAGATAGGCTGACAGAGCCGTCAGTCAATAGCACCGCCGCAGTCAGCGGCGTATGGAGCAAGCTTATAGGGGCTGTTTTAATAGAGAGCAGACGCTGCGAAATGAAAATCAGGAGGGGGAAATGCTATGGAAGCAGGGACCAAGACAGAAAAGAAACCGGAATCGGAAGCAGGGATGAAGACAGAAATGAAAACAGATTCAAAAGCAGAATCAAAAGCAGAATGCAGAACAAAAACGGAATCGGAGGCGAACAGGATCTACTCCGATATCAAAAGACTGGTTCAATACGGCGTGTCCACGGGCCTGGTTCCCCGGCAGGACATAATCTTTACCACAAACAGGCTGCTTGAGCTGTTCGAGCTGGAGGGTCTGGAGGAGTCGGAGGACGGCGAGGCAGAGGACAGCGATGAGGCATCGATGCGGGAAGACGAACTGGAAGGGGTCCTAGGAGGCATGTGTGACTATGCCTGCGGAAAGGGACTGATAGCGGAGGACAGCGTTGTCTACAGAGATTTGTTCGACACAAAGATCATGGGGATGCTGATGCCAAGACCCAGCGAGGTAATCCGGAAATTTTGGGAATTATATGAGGAATCCCCGGAGGCGGCAACCGATTACTATTATAAGCTCAGTCAGGATTCCGACTACATAAGAAGATACCGTATCTGTAAGGATATGAAGTGGGTGGCGCCCACCAGGTACGGCGATCTGGACATTACCATCAATCTATCCAAGCCGGAGAAGGACCCCAAGGCAATTGCGGCCGCGAAGAACGCCAGGCAGTCGGGGTATCCAAAGTGCCTGCTCTGCCGGGAAAACGAGGGGTATGCGGGGCGTGTGAATCACCCGGCCAGACAGAACCACCGCATTATTCCCGTGACGATCAACGACAGCCGGTGGGGATTCCAGTACTCTCCCTATGTATATTATAACGAGCACTGCATCGTGTTTAATTCCCGGCATATTCCCATGAAGATCGAGCATGCGGCGTTCTGCAAGCTTTTTGACTTTGTCAGGCAGTTTCCGCATTATTTTGTGGGCTCCAACGCGGACCTGCCCATTGTGGGAGGGTCTATCTTAAGCCATGACCATTTTCAGGGAGGACATTACGATTTCGCCATGGCGAAGGCGCCCGTGGAGAGAAGCTTTACGGTAAAGGGCTTCGAGGATGTGGCGGCGGGAGTGGTCAACTGGCCCATGTCCGTCATCCGGCTAAGCGGCGGGGACACGGACCGCATAATCGCGCTGGCTGACGTGATTCTTGAAAAATGGCGGGAATACACGGATGAGGCGGCGTTTATTTATGCATACACCGACGGCGAGCCACACAACACCATTACTCCCATCGCAAGAAAGCGCGGCGGAAATTATGAGCTGGATTTGGTGCTGCGCAACAATATCACCACGCCGGAGCATCCTCTTGGGGTATATCACCCTCATGCGAAGCTGCACCATATTAAGAAGGAGAATATCGGCCTGATCGAGGTTATGGGGCTTGCGGTGCTTCCCGCCAGGCTGAAAGGAGAGATGGCCCGGCTGAAGCAGGCAATTCTGGAGGGCGCGGACCTGCGTGCGGATGAGGCCACGGCTAAGCATGCGGACTGGGTGGAGGAATTTACGCCTAAGTATCAGAAAATCGACGCCTCCAACGTCGATTCCGTCATTGAGACGGAAATCGGGCTGGTGTTTATGGAGGTTCTGGAGGATGCCGGAGTTTACAAGCGGAATGAGGAAGGGCAGAGGGCGTTTGACCGGTTTATTCAGAGCCTGTAAGAGCCCTGCGGGCAATTTGGCTGTTAATCCGGCGTACAGGTGACGGAGAAGCCGCCCCTGTGGTCTTTTCCTGTAATTTTTATCCTTGTAGCGCCGGATATCGGTACATCTATGGCGCCGGGCGGCACGTCGCCTGCGGAAAAAAACATGTTTCCGGAGCTGTCGGTCATTTCTATTGAGAGACTGCCCTGAGTGGTCTCAATCTCAATGTGACAGACGCTGAAGCCGGATTGGGGATAGATGGTTTTGCTTACCATGCCGTTCAAAAGCCGGTAGGATGCCGACCATTCCTGCGAGCTGTACTGTTGGACAAAGCCCATTTGGATGCCTGACTTTGCGACGCCGGCGCTGCGGCAGATACGTAATACAAACAGCATAAGCAAAAGCATGACTGCCATAAATATAAAAAGGGCAGTCTTTTTTTGCTTTGCGCCCGGAACCGTTTTCCCTGAACCTGCCGTAGAGTTCGTCTGGGCAGAGGGAATCCGGCTTTCGGCTGTCTGCGTCATATCCGATGGGTCCGGATTCCCGTATTTTTTGTCAATGGCATAAAGAGGTACAAACATGCCCGCAAGATAGAGACACAGTACGAGCATCTGCAGGCAGAAGGGCAGCCACGGGGCGGAGAAAAGTCCGGGCAAAAATGCGGGCAGCAGGCACACGGGCGGAGCGGTCACCATGGTGACCGCGGACCATCTCTGCAGAGCCTTTACCATATGGGGCCAGCTGCCGTTGTTGAAGCTGATCCCCGGCAGGCTGAGATTGAAGAAGCCGTCCTGGTATACGCTGATTTTGTTTTCGTCATAATAGCGAGGCAGCCGTTCCTTCATAAAAAACCAGAAATATATGCCGAAGCTAAAGCTCAATCCGCCCAGAACCAGCGTGGAAATTAATCCGCCCAGAGAAGCGGCGAAGGATGAGGGATGCTCTGGCCGGGATAAAGGTCCCATCAATAACCATATTCCCGCCAGGACCTCCAGTATCATGGAAAGGGTGCAGCATAAGAAAGCGGCGGCATTTTTCCTGCGGCGTTCTTTTCTCAGCTGTCTGCTTTCCTGTGTGTCCTCCGACAGGGTCAGGGCTTTTTTGACCAGTTCCTCCACCTTTCCGGCATTCATCTCGGATGAGGGGTCCAGTCTCCGTCCCTCCAGAAGCTCCGTGACGGAAACCTCCAGAAGCTCCGCCAGAGGAATCAGTAAGGATATATCCGGCATGCTCAGGGAGCGCTCCCACTTACTGACGGCCTTGTCGGATATAAAAAGCTTTTCCGCAAGCTCCTTCTGTGTATATCCTTTTTCTTTCCTCTGCTCCGCAAGAAATTTTGCAAAGCTTGTTTTGTCAAGTTCAAACATATGATGCACCTGCCTTTTGTTCTTGGGATTTTACACCCGTTATTTGCTTCTATTTTAACGGCTGCGGACAGAAACGGCAACCGACCGGCGGTAGAATCGCCGATTTATGCGGATAATAAGCCAGGCGGGGATTAATATTGGCCCCCCTTTCCGAAATGAAAGCTGTCCTATGTATATTTATCCAATCCGTTCGGCAGAGGGACCTTGCTGGAAACGGACATGTGTGCTATGATTAAATAATAAGTTAAATCCATTTTCTGCAGGTCCCCGGGAGAATATCCGGATGCCGCCCCTGGCGGCTGAGAACAGCTTTTTCCTGAGGGGTATCAAGCGCAGAGACGGAACCTGAAAAGGAGGAAAACAGTATGGAAATTCCCCAGATTATAAAGCAATATGAGGATTATCTGAAATCGACGATTAGGCCATCCAACCGGATTATTTTCACGGTGGAGGATACAAAGCCCTGGGAGAGCAAGCTGGGAGGCTGCCCTTATCTGGAGGACCTCAAGCAGTATCCCATGGGGGAAAGCGGGAAGCCCATGATGTTCATGGCACAGATCAATCTTGGGGAGATGCCTCCCCTGCCGGATTTCCCCCGGGAGGGGCTGCTGCAGTTCTATGTGGAGAATGACGACTGCTTTGGCCTGGACTCCCTGTGCGTTGTCAAATATATTCCCCAATATATTACGGATGAAGCAGCGCTTGTGCGTGAAAACCCGTATTATAAGGACTATGAGGAGAACCTGCCCTTCATCAAGAACTGCAGGATAACCTTTGAGCAGGAGGAAAAGTATGTTGGAGCGAACTGCCCGGAATTTGAGGAAAGGTTCGACGATGTATCCGAGGAGGAGATGGACGCTCTGTATGACCTTTGTGAGGCAAGCGACAGCCGTGTGGGTGGGTATCCTTATTTTGTCCAGTACGCACCTGCCTACTATAACAGCCAGGATTATGTGCTGCTGCTTCAGCTTGATGTGGACGAAACCAGCGGGCTGATGTTCGGAGATGCAGGCAACTGTAATTTCTTGATTTCCCGTGAGGATCTTCTGGCAGGGAACTTTTCCGAGGTAGAATATGACTGGCAGTGCTGTTAGCGGACGCCGGGAGTGGGAGGGTAAATATGGGATTATTTAAAAAAAAGAAGACAGAACAGGCGGACCAGGGGCAGGATGCCAGGGAAAGCCTGCAGAAATTTGACTCCGCAATACGTCCGGGCGGTGTGTTTATGATTCAGCTTCTCATGAAGGAGAGATGTGCCGCACCGTCCGTGGAACGGATGCAGGAGGTTTTGGCAAAGCATCTTGGGAAGGTGGAGGCCCATGGAAGCCAGGATGCGGAGAAGGGATTCCGCAGCTTTTCGGCGTGGGACTATCAGGCGGAGTTTAAGGATGCGAAGGTGCCGGTACAGCTGTCTATTCTGGGCTGCGAGCCGTTTCAGGCAGACCGGATAGACGATATGCAGCGCAGCCAGATGTGGAGCTGCCTGAAGGACAGGGACCGGATTTTGTCCGAGTGCAAATTTGCCGTCTTGGCAAACGATATGCTGGGAGGCGGCTTACCGTCCCAGGTCAGAGCCGATATGCTGATGGATTATCTGGAGGCGGTGGTGGAGCTGTACCCGTCCTGCGAGGCGGTATATTTTCTCAATTCCGGAAAGCTGATGTTGGCGGAAACCATTCGCAGAGGGGAAATAAAAGGGCTTGACCGTTATATCCGATTTTGTGTAAACGTCCGGTTTTTTAATGTCAGCGGAACCGATGACTATGTGGTTGATACGCTGGGACTCAGCCTGCTCTACATAGAGGACCTGCAATATCATTTTCACGATATGGAGCCTGATTGGGTGGTGGGGCATGCCTATAGCATGGCTTCCTATATATTGTCCTCTGACCGACCCATCAAGAGCGGGGATACCATAGACGGTATTGCTGACGGGCGGCTGGTTCAGGATATCCAGTGGAAATGTCGGTTTGAGGATGCGCTGATCGGGCCGGGACGCCCGGTTTTGGATGTATGCATGGGCGAGTATGCTGCCGGTAAACGCCGGTAAGGATAAGAGGCAATAGGGCGGATATGCAAGGCGCCGTAAGCCCAGTAATATGTGCAGGGAGCCGGGAGACATTATATGTCTTGATTCCGGCTCCTTGCTCTGTAAATTAAACGGGAATCATGAGAAACGGACCTTTATGATTTGAAACAAAACCCTCTTATACAGGGGAGGCCGCTCCTTCCCTTCGGAGTGCTTCCAGTAATTGTTCCAGCGACATGCTTCCCAAATCGCCTTCGTCTCTTTTGCGGACAGAAACCTGGTTCGCCTGTACCTCCTTCTCTCCGACGATAAGCATGTAGGGTATTCTTTCCAGCTGTGCAGCCCTTATTTTGTAGCCTATTTTTTCAGCCCTTTCGTCCAGTTCGCAGCGCAGCCCTTCTTTTTTCAGGGTCGTTTCGATTTCTTTGGCATGGGCAATGTATTTATCCGAAATAGGCAATATTTTTACCTGCACCGGTGAAAGCCATAAGGGAAATTTTCCGGCAAAATGCTCGATCAGGATTCCTATGAATCTTTCGATGGAACCGAATACCACCCTGTGTATCATAATGGGGCGATGCTTATTTCCGTCTTCTGCGATATACTCTGCCTCAAAACGCTGCGGCAGCTGAAAGTCCAGCTGTATTGTTCCGCACTGCCAGGTCCTTCCGATAGAGTCCTCCAGGTGGAAATCAATTTTCGGGCCATAAAACGCCCCGTCCCCTGCGTTTACCACATAGGGCAGCTTCAGATCCTCCAATGCATTTTTTAACCCGTTTGTTGCCATATCCCAGTCCTCGTCGCTTCCGATGGAATTTTCCGGTCTTGTGGATAGCTCTACATGATATTTGAATCCAAAACTTGAATACACCTCGTCTATCAGGTGCGCAACCCCCTTTATCTCGTCCTGTATCTGCTCCGGCGTCATAAAGATGTGGGCATCGTCCTGGGTGCAGCACCGAACACGCATAAGACCATGCAGGGTACCTGATTTTTCGTTTCTGTGAATCAAGCCCAGCTCACTGATGCGCATGGGGAATTCACGATAAGAACGGGGCTCCATTTTATATACAAGCATACCGCCCGGGCAGCTCATGGGTTTTATGGCAAAATCCGCCCCGTCGATCAGGGTTGTATACATTTTGTCCTTGTAATGCTCCCAGTGCCCGGAGGTTTCCCAGAGCTGACGGTTTAACATGACGGGAGTGGAGATTTCCACATACCCCTCTCTTGTGTGCAGCCTTCGCCAATAGTCGATCAGCAGATTTTTTAATATCATTCCCTTCGGAAGAAAAAAGGGAAATCCCGGACCCTCCTCAAACAGTGTAAATAAGCCCAGCTCTTTGCCCAGCCTTCTATGGTCTCTCCTTTTTGCCTCCTCCAATCGGTTCAAATATTCCTCCAGCTGCTTCTCGCTGGGAAACGACGTGCCGTAGATTCTGGTGAGCATTTTATTTTTTTCATCTCCGCGCCAGTATGCTCCCGCAACGGACAACAGCTTAAATGCCTTAATTGCGCTCGTGTATGCCACATGGGGTCCGGCGCACAGCTCTAAATATTCTCCCTGCTGAAAAAAGCTGATCTCCTCATTTTCCGGCAGTTCGTTTAACAGCTCTGTTTTATATATCTCGTTTCGTTCTGTCATCATCTGCAATGCTTTTTGGCGGTCTGCCGTAAAGTGCTTGAGCTGCAGATTTTCTTTTACTATTTTTTTCATTTCAGCTTCGATTTCCGGGAAGTTTTCCTCGGAGAAATGGAAGTCAAAGTCAAAATCATAATAGAAGCCCTCCGCAATGGAAGGACCTATTGCGCATTTGGTATTTGGATACAATCTTTTGACTGCCTGTGCCAGAATATGTGCAGTCGTGTGTCTGAATGCGCTTTTTCCCAATTCTTCCTCAAAGCCGGACTCAATGATGGAACCATTTTTCATTTTAATCTTCATTTTGTTGTTTCCTTTCTCGAAAATTTTTGCTCAAAAATTTGGTTAGTATTTTAAATTAACATTAGAATGCAGCATTTTCATAAAAAAACACCCTTAAAGATACATTTACTGTATCCTTAAGGGTGCTGCTTGCACGGTTCCACCTCAATTTTTAACTTCGGATTCCATCAAATCCTAACCTTTAACGCAGGTATACGGTAATACTTACATCTACTTTCGGTATTACAGCTTGGGAATGGTTTTCACATACAATCCACATAAGCATCTTCCACCAAATGATGCTCTCTCTGTCTGCAATCAGTATGCTACTTGTTTCCGTCATCGCTTTTTCTAATGTCAACTTGCTAAGCATAATAACACACACATTATAAATTGTCAACACCCAGACTTTAAAAGCCGATAACCCCGCCGCAGGCGGCAGGGCTTTCCCCAGCTGTCCAGGCAGGTCCCTGGCTGGCTGTAAGCACGGCGGCTTCACTCATTGTTCGCGAAAATAAGGCGGAGTTTTGAGTCCTGTTTAAGGGACTTCATAAATCCTTCCCGTCACTTGACGCCGGAACATAGACCACGTCAAATATCTGCTTTTTTACGGTATAGATGTCGTTTGGGTCATTCATGGAATAGCATATATAATCGCCTACACCGCCGTGCATATACTTCTCATAATCCCATTTGGAGAAGACCTTTACGGGAACCTCCAGCCTTTTGGCATAGACATAAGCCTCCTTATTTCTGGTGCATTGCTTTGCATAGGGGAGCAGCTCATATTTCTTTGTGTTTTTAAGCTCGATCACAGAGGGCGGATATTCAAAATCCATATAAAAGGGCTGATCCCCGGCGGTGTACTTATGCTCAAATTTATCCCGCCTGATGGGGTATACCTCTCCCAGAATGCCAATCATCAGATAAATATCCTCGGAGGCCTTTACCGTCACATCTCCCTCGAAGGTCCTGACCTTACATTCCATGCCTGGCTCCAGAAAGTCCAGAGTCCTCACATAGCCGCAGGTATGGTCTTTCTTTGCGTACAATGAAAATGCCCCGGTGTCTTTGAGTCCCTCGTCGGCATGAACCACCTCATAGCTGTCAAAATAGGCTTCCGAGCGTGAAAAGATATAGGTGTCGATGCTCATGGCGCCGTACATTTCCTGAAACCTGCCCTTGCCTATAAAGCCTCCGGCTTTAGACAGGTGCCCGCCGCCGCTTCCGACCTGCTCCACAAGGTATTCCGCCATGTCGTTTGCCGTCACATCCGCCCGGCAGCTTCTGACGGACAGCTTGTAGCCATCGGGATTTTCGTTATAAATAATACACAGGTCTATGCTGTCCACCTGCAGGACGAAGTCACCCACCAGCCCCAGTATGTTTGGGTCGCAGGGCTTTGCCTTAATAATGGCAAGCCGTTTGCTCTCGTTATAATTATATCTGAGCATCGCCATGCCGGCGGTCTCGAATTCTTCAAGGGTGAAGTTGGCGTGGGTAATACGGTTTAACAGCTTGTTGTCGACGCGCAGAAAATCCATCATATCGCGCTCAAGGGGATGTCTCACCTCGGAAAGCTCGTTGCTGTCCATAAACAGCCCGTAATACAGCGCTGTGGAGACGGATATGTCACTGTTGACGTCATACCCCTCCGCCTTGAGCATATCGTAAACGATGGTGGAGCAGCTTACCAGGTTGCTTCTGATCTCGCACATGTCGTCCGATTCGCGGCCGGTATTGTGATGGTCGATCATGGCAATATTGGACGCTTTCATGTGCTGTACGTTGCCTTCCCCGTACTGGCAGTCCACAGTCAGAAGGAGCTCGGGCGCCGCCAGGAAAAACCCGGGCGTATTTATGTATTCCAGCGGTATTTTCAGCTCGTCAATCAAAATCAGTATATTGCTTTTTGTAATTTTTGACCGTCCGCCATAGACAAGGCGCACTTCCTTGTTCCTTGACAGGAAATATCGGTAAAGCGCGTATCCGGAGCCCACGGCGTCCGCATCCGGGTAATTGTGTATTTGAATGACGATTTCCTCGTATTTTTCCAAAGAACTAAGCTTCATAAAAAGATTCTCCCTCCCTGGGTGCATGGACAGGCACGCATTATTTTTCGGTCAGTCTTCGTCGTTTAAGCTCTCCAGCGCCCGGACGTCCACAGTGATCGCGGGTCTGACGCCGAAGCCCTCCACGCCTACGGTTTCGGTTTTTGTAAGGTCGTCTGTAAAGCCGTTGGATACTATGTAGCACTGGCTGGGGCTGTCCTTCACGGGCTCACGCAGCCACCAGAAATAGCTGTCAACGCCGTAGCCCAAAGAATAGGCGCCGTACCATCCGGTCTTATCCTGAGCCACCGCCGCCCGGGTGGGCGTTGCATATATGCTCACGTCCGCCTCCTCAAGCCATTCCAGCTCGTCGAGATCCAGAAGAAATACCTTGTCGGAGGTTTCACAAGGAGAGTCCTGGGTAAGAATATTCCCCTTATTTTCAACACGGGTCTCCAAAATCACGTTTTTCTCGGCGTCCGTAAAGCCGTATAGAAAGCCGGCCTCGTTTTCGTAGCCGTTTTTCAGTTCTGACATGGCGAGACCTGCGGGAGCGGCGTCCTTATATTCGACTATCTGCGTATCCGCGTTCAGCCATGTGCGTATATTGGAGCTCATCCAGTCGTTGTTTCCGCGCACCCTTACCTCAAGGCTCTTGTCTGTGAAATCCCTGCTGGTATAATGCCAGTAGTCGCTGCCGTTTTCCTTGTTGTACCTTTCGCTGGAGGCGGCGTCATATGCCTTCATGGTGACAATGTGCTCCGTTATGAGGGTTGCCGTACCCTTGTCTGCCGACAGGCGTATCACCTTCCAGGTAATCGGCTCGTTATTGTAGCTTCCAAGAGTGACGGTATCGCCCAGAGCCAGTGATTCCTGCTGCTGGAGAGCTCTCTTTCGGCTGGCAATGGGAATCGTTACGGCTGCCAGCACCGCCGCCGACAGTACCACATAAGCCAGCGTCCTTGCCATCTTATTTACGGGATTGTGCTTTGGGTCAGGGTCTTCCTGGCCGTCCTGTGGGTTCTCAGAATCGTTCTGAAGGGGGGCGCTCTGCGCCGCGCTGTTCTGGACGGAATCCGCTTCCAGGGCGTCGATGCATGTTACAATCGCATCATAATCGTCGTCCGCCTTCTGGTTCATCCACTGGTGCGCCATCAGGAAATATTCCATGGATTTGGTCAGCTCCACCTCCTCCAGCTTATATACCACAATGGGGATAGACCTGCTGACGGCATGCTCTATCTCCCGAAGGACATGGGGCGAGCTGTTGGAGCTTGCGGAAAGCATGCACAGCACCGCCTGCGACCGCTCGACGCCGAGCATGATCTCCTGGGCGTATTCCCTGCCGGAGGGAATGTCCCGGGGGGCAATAAAGCAGGTATGCCCGGCATTCTCCAAAAGCCCGCAAACCTTCTCAGCACTTTCCGCGTCCCTGGAGGAATGGGATATAAATACATACATAATTTTTCACCTGTAAATTTCCTGTTTCTTTTAGTCTTATAATGAATATATTCTAAACTGCTTTATCAAATTAATCAATTACTTTCCGATCGGTTCCTTTTCTGTTTGCTGCACCTTTAAATTAAGAAACCTTTGAGTTTGTCCGCATAATAGTGTATGATAAACGGAGGAAAATGTCAAATAGCCGTCTGAGCGGGTTTGGCAGAAGCTGCGGAGCTGGCTGGAGCGGAGGTGCGCAAACATGATGCGGTCGTATGTGAGCATAGATTTGGAGACTACGGGCTTAAATCCCAAGACGGATAAGATCATAGAGATAGGGGCGGTCAGGGTCATCGACGGGGAGCGCCGGGAGACCTTTAGCACTCTCGTAAATCCCGGCAGGAGGCTGGAGCCCAGGATTACGGAGCTGACGGGGCTTTCGGACGGGGAGCTATCCTGCGCGCCCTATATAGAGGAGGTCCTTTCGGACGCCCTTGCCTTTATGGGAGAGCTGCCGCTTCTGGGGCACAGCGTACTGTTTGATTTCTCTTTTATGAAAAAGGCGGCGGTAAACAGCCGGCTGGCTTTTGAAAAAAACGCGGTAGATACGCTGAAGATCGCCAGAAAGTATCTTGCCGATTTAGAGCACAGAAGTCTGGGCTATCTCTGCGGGCATTTTCGTATCCCCCATCAGGCGCACAGGGCGCTTGCCGACGCGGAGGCGACAGCGCTTCTGTATGAATGCCTGGCGGAACGGTTTTATTCGGAGGATGAGGCGCTGTTTCAGCCCCAGCCCATGAATTTTAAGGTGAAAAGGGATACTCCGGCAACGAGAGCTCAGATAGAAAGGTTATATCGCCTGACGCAACAGCATAAAATAAATCTAGACCTGGAAATTGAAAAATTGACCAAAAGCGAGGCAAGCCGCCATATTGACAAAATACTGGCGCAGTACGGGAGGGTTCCCGGCGCGCCGGCCTGACTGTATTTTTCGGCGCACTAGCCGTTCATGTTGAGTATGCTGCGGGAGCGAAGGTTTTTTATAATAATTTCCCTGTTTGAGGAGCGCAGGCTCTCCGCGCTGTGGATAAGCCGTTCCAGCTGTTCCCATTTGCCCTTGGCGTTCCAGTAGTCGGCGAGCTGATAGTAGGTGCGTCCGATGTCGGTGCCGGTGCTGACGGCAAATTCCATCAGTACGGAGGCTTCCTCCGTATTGCCTGCCTCGATCAGCGCATCCGCCCATTTCTGCAGGGTGCGCACCAGCACGGTGTAATTCTGGTCATATTCCGACAGGACGGAAATATTGCCGGTGCCGTACTCCAGCTTCAAATCGGTGTTGGACCAGCCAGTGAGATTTACAATCTTTTGGGAGGTCAGGGATTCCAGGATATCGATGCACTCCAGAACCTTCGGGTCTTCGTTTAAAAGGTGTGTGGGAAAGCTCTCCAGGGGAATCTTGATGTAGTTCAGATCGTCCAGAGGCTTATTGCGCACAAAGTTGGCACGGTTTTCCCTTGCCCAGAATTCTGCGTCGGCCTGCTTCTTGAGCTTGTCCTGTTTTTTTATGGTGGCGGAAATAACTATAATAAGAGCAATAAAACTTGCCAAAAAGACTAAATTCATATATAATATCCTTTCAGAATTGTATTTTACAATTGAGCTTTCACCCCTGAGGCTGTTCGCGGCCAGGAGTACGATGGAGGGTTCCTCATGCTTAACATGCATAATAAAAAGACAAAGCAGCGGATATCGGCGGTTATTATCTTCGTCCTGATACTCGCCATGATTATTTCTACTGTAGCATATTTATTTTAATAAATCAATTGAGACTTGTTTCCGGAGCTTTGGTATGTAACTATTCGGCGATAAAATAAGCCTTTAGGGCTTATGGGATTGGTAATAGGTATAATAGGGCGGATTCTCCAACTTAAGAAATGCGGTGAGAATGGAGGCAAGTATGAAAAGAATATGGCAGGCAGGGTGTGTCTGTGCCCTATTGCTGGCCTGTGCGCTTTTTATTGGGACCGGGGCGCAGGGGGAGGACGACGAGACTGTCCAATCGGGCATTTATGCGGGAAAGATCGATCTTTCCGGTATGACGAAGGAGGAAGCGCTTCAGGCGGTGGGGAGCTTTGTGGAGGACCTGAAGGAAACGCCCATAACGCTTCTGGCAGTGGGGGACGGCAGGGTTGCCGTAACCGCGGGCGAGCTTGGCATTTCCTGGGCGAACCCGGAGCTGGTGACGGAGGCGCTGGAGGTCGGCAGACGCGGCAATTTTATAAAGCGCTATAAGCAGCTCAAGGAGCTGGAGCATAAAAATCTTGTACTGCCCATAAAGCTTTCCCTTGACCCGCAGGTCATCGGTGAGCTTCTGACGTCCGCCTGTACCGAATATGATATAGCGCCGGTAAATATGTCCCTGGTCCGTGAAAACGGAGGGTTTCGGATTGTGGAGGGAAGTAACGGCTGTGTGCTGGACGTGGAGAAATCCATCGACATTATAAACGAACGCCTGACAGGGGATTGGGATTATCAGCCCTGCGTCATCAGGCTGGAGGCGACGGTGAAGGAGCCCAGGGGAAGCGCGGAGGAGCTGTCCCGTGTAACGGATATTCTGGGAAGCTTTACCACATCGTTTTCCGGCTCCAGCGAAGACAGGACGGCGAATATTAAAAATGGCTGCCGTCTTATAGACGGCGTTACCCTTTATCCGGGGGAGGAATTTTCGACTTTTGAGAGGGTTGCTCCCTTTACCGGGGAAAACGGTTATTTTATGGCGGGCTCGTTTATAGACGGCAAGGTGGTAGACAGCCTTGGCGGCGGCATCTGTCAGGTCTCGACAACGCTTTACAACGCGGTGCTTCTGGCGGAGCTGAACGTGACCATGCGCTATAATCATTCCATGACCGTGTCCTATGTGAGCGTTTCCGCAGATGCGGCAATTGCGGAGGGCTCGGGAAAGGACCTCAGGTTTATAAACAGCCTGGAGCATCCGGTCTACATAGAGGGCTATACGGAGAACAACAGGATAACCTTTAACATATATGGCGTTGAGGACAGGGAGGCGGGCCGTGAGGTGCGCTATGAAAGCGAGATTCTGGAGATCATAAATCCTCCCGCCGACGCCATACGCGCGGATAACACCAAGCCGGTGGGGTATGTGGTCACAGACAGCAGAGCCCGTGTGGGCTACAGGGCGAGGCTTTGGAAGATCGTGTCAAGGGACGGCAGGGAGATCAGCCGTACACAGGTAAACAGCAGCAGCTATAATATGGTGCAGGGAAGCGTTACGGTGGGCACGGCCACGTCTGACCCAGCCGTTTACAAGGAGATAATGGCGGCCATAGGCACAGGCAGTCTGAGCCATGTGAGAGAAGTGGCAGCCAGACTTGCGGCAGCTGCAGAATAAGGATTCAGGGAGAAGAAGGATGAAGCTTGGAAAGATAACGGAGGTTTGCTTGAAACGCTCTGTATTAAAACAGATAAAAACCAAAAGGGAGGAAGTGTTAAGCGGCGCAGGTGTAGGGGAAGACTGCGCCATTTTTTCGTTTCCCGGGGACGGGCTTACGGCGGTCTGCGTGCAGGAGGCGGCAGTGACGCAGAAGGACGGCGCCGGACCGGCAGCGGCGCCGCAGAGCGGCTGCGCCGGGCAGTATGCGGCGAAGGCGTCCGGTGGAACGGGCGCCTGCACCGAGCCTGTCATGACCATGGAACAGCTGATACAGAAGTGTGCCAATAACCTTGCGGCGGACGGGGCGGAGCCCGTGGCGGCGCTTATCGCGCTGCTTTTGCCGGAAAATACGGAGGAGTCGCAGCTTAAGGGGCTGATGCGGGAGGCGGAAGAAAGGTGCGCCGGGCTTGGCATGGAGATAGCCGGGGGGCAGACAAGAATCAGCTCCGCGGTCAAATGCCCGATTGCAACGGTGACTTGTCTTGGAAGGGTGCCGGACCGGAAAGTCTTTACCGCAGGGGAGGTAAAGCCGGGCCAGGACGTAGTGGTCAGCAAATGGATAGGCTTGCAGGGAACGGCGGTTCTGGCAAGGCGGTACAGGGAAAAGCTGCTTGCCAGGTATCCGGCATATTTTGTGGACGAGGCGGCAGCCTTTGACCGCTATCAGTCCATTCTGCCGGAGGCTGCAACCGCCATGAAGTCCGGCGTTTGCGCCATGCGCGATGTGTCCGAGGGCGGCATTTTCGGCGCGCTCTGGGAGCTTGCGGAGGGCGCGGGCGTTGGACTGATGATAGATATGAAAAAGCTCCCTCTGCGTCAGGAGACTGTGGAGGTGTGTGAGTGCTGTAATGTTAATCCCTACTGTCTCCTGTCGGAGGGCAGCCTGCTTATGACGGCGGACGACGGAGCCGCGCTGGCGGCGGCGCTGGAAGCGGCACAGATACCCGCGGCAGTGGTGGGGAAGGTTACGGGCAGCAATGAAAGGATTTTGCTAAACGACGGGGAGATCCGTTACCTGGAAAGACCTCAGAGCGACGGGATATGGGACGGCGTTTAAAAGAAGCAGATACAGGATTTTTTGCAAAGGAATTTGATGCGTTAGCGTGTTAAAACGCGCAGGGAGGAATTAAAATGAGAGAGGAATTACTTGCAATTATAGAAAAGAACAGCAGAATGGATTTAAAGGAGCTGGCGGTCATCCTTGGGGTGCAGGAGATCGATGTGGTAAACGAGCTTGCGGCGCTGGAGGCGGAGGGCATTATCTGCGGCTATCACACCCTGATCAACTGGGAGAAGACAAACATTGACAAGGTGACGGCGCTGATCGAGGTGCGGGTCACTCCTCAGAGGGGCCATGGATTTGGCAACGTTGCGGAGCGCATTCAGAGATACCCGGAGGTGAACAGCGTGTATTTGATTTCGGGAGGCTATGACCTGATGGTTATTCTGGAGGGAAAGAGCCTGAGGGATGTATCCGCCTTCGTGTCCGATAAGCTCTCCACTCTGGAGCAGGTGCTCAGCACGGCAACGCACTTTATCCTCAGAAAGTATAAGGACCATGGTACCATGCTTTCCCAGAAAAAAGAAGACGAAAGGGAGATGATCACGCCATGAGAAACCCTTTAGCAGATAAGGTTGTGGAGCTTAAGCCCTCAGGCATCCGCAAGTTTTTTGATATTGTACATGAGATGAAGGACGCCATTTCGCTTGGGGTGGGGGAGCCTGACTTTGACACGCCCTGGCATATCAGGGACGAGGGCATTTATTCCCTGGAGCAGGGGCGGACAATCTATACCTCCAACGCGGGGCTGAAGGAGCTGCGCCAGGAAATATGTCATACTCTGCACAGAAAGCAGGGTCTTACATATGACCCTCTGACAGAGGTTCTGGTAACGGTGGGCGGTTCCGAGGCCATAGACATGGGGCTGCGCGCCATGATCAATCCAGGCGACGAGGTTCTGATTCCCCAGCCCAGCTATGTATCCTATGAGCCCTGTGCCATTCTTGCGGGGGCGGTACCGGTGATTATTAATTTAAAGGCGGAGAACGAGTTCCGTCTGACGGCTGCGGAGCTGGAGGAGGCCATAACGGACAGGACCAAGATTCTCATTCTTCCTTTTCCCAACAATCCCACCGGAGCCATTATGGAGCGGAAGGACCTGGAGGAGATTGCGGAGGTCATTTTAAAACATGACATATTTGTCATGTCGGATGAGATCTATTCCGAGCTGACATATAAGGAGAAGCATGTGTCTATTGCGGAGCTTCCCGGCATGCAGGAGAGGACGATTTTAATCAACGGATTTTCCAAGGCGTATGCCATGACCGGATGGCGTCTGGGCTATGCCTGCGGTCCTGGGGAAATTATAAAGCAGATGACGAAGATTCATCAGTTTGCCATTATGTGCGCGCCTACCACCAGCCAGTATGCGGCGATCGAGGCCCTGAAAAACGGGGATGAGGATATTGCCCAGATGCGCGCCGCGTATAATCAGAGAAGGCGCTTTCTGATGAATGCATTTAAGGAGATGGGGCTGGAATGCTTCGAGCCTTACGGGGCGTTCTATGTGTTTCCCTGTATCAAAGAATTCGGCATGACAAGTGACGAGTTCGTCGGCAGGTTCCTGGAGGAGGAGAAGGTGGCGGTAGTGCCGGGGACTGCCTTCGGGGACTGTGGGGAAGGCTTTTTGAGGATTTCCTACGCCTATTCCCTGGAGCATTTAAGGGAGGCGGTGGGCAGGCTGGAGCGGTTTATCGGCAGACTGAGAAGCCGCGGCTGAACAGCAGGCAGTATACGGAAGGGGTATGGGGATGCACATTATCTTACATCAGCCGGAGATACCCGGCAATACCGGAAATATCGGGCGTACCTGTGTGGCGACAGGTACGCCGCTTCATCTGATCGAGCCCCTGGGCTTCCGGTTGGATGAAAAGTCCATACGCCGGGCGGGAATGGATTATTGGAAGGAGCTGGACGTACACAGATATGTGAATTTTGAGGATTTCCGGGCAAAAAATCCGAAGGCAAGGATCTGGTTTGCAACCACCAAGGCAAAGAAGCTGTATACGGAAGCGGTCTTTGCGCCGGACGATTATATTATGTTCGGCAAGGAGAGCGCCGGTATTCCGGAGGAAATCCTGATAGAGCATGAGGAAAATTGTATCAGGATTCCCATGTCCCCCGATATCCGGTCGCTGAACCTGTCAAATTCCGTTGCCGTCGTGCTGTATGAGGCCCTGCGCCAAAACGGGTTTCGGGAGCTGCAGAGGGCGGGAGAGCTTCACAGGCTGTCCTGGAAAAAGTAACAGTTCTACAGTACCGCGAAGTCAAAATTGCATCCTTATGCAATTTTGCGAGACTTGCGAGCGCCAAAATGAGTTGAAAACTCATTTTGTGT